>Ga0208816_100126_pt1 | contig 32449 bp, 26 predicted proteins | sample Virmet3734_803_FD_185737 | JGI IMG/M metagenome (GOLD analysis project Ga0208816, IMG submission 185737) | Marine viral communities from the Southern Atlantic ocean transect to study dissolved organic matter and carbon cycling - metaG 3734_803... | ecosystem: Environmental > Aquatic > Marine >...
GCCGAAAGCAAGGTAGTTGTTGCTATCGACGAACAGCCGCGCTCCGAACGGAAACAGCACCAACGCATCGTCCCTGTCGGCGGCGCGGAAGCAGCCGTCCTTCAGCACGATCATTACCCGGCTATTTATGGCATTGAGCGCGCCTGCAGGGCGATCGTGTCGCGGGAAGATACGCAAATAGGGCGCAACGTTCTCCGGCACCGCCCGATCCTTTGCAGCCGGGCGTGGCGGGTTGACCAGGGGCACGACCGGCGCCGCGTGAAAGACCAGCTCAACCGGTTCGGGAATGGTCACGCCCTTGCGTTTCACCAGCGCCCGGAATTCGGCTTCCGAGACGCTGATCTGGGCGGTGACGACCTGTGTGGCAACACCGGTCGACTGGATCACGCGATCATCGCGAAACGTATCCCACATGAATTCGGCGGCGGCCATCAGCTCTTCCTGAGACCAGCGCACGGTTTCCCCGCGGAAAGTCGGGTTTGTGCTGTATTTGCGGAGTGTGGCCGGGCCATCGCGCAGAAACTGGAAGACGACGCCTAGTTCACCCTCATTGTCATAATGGAGGGTCTGGAAATTTCCGCGTTCTTCCCGGCGCAGCCGTTCGGCCAGCGCCTGCACTTCGTCGCTCACGCTGTTCTGGTAATCGGCGACGCGCATAAATTCCGCATCGGCGGCATCCTGCTCTGCCGTGCGCGGTACGGGCGGCGGCGGTTCGACCGGATCGAACGAGGCAGGCGGCGCGGAAAGAATTGTCGCAAAGCCGCTTTCGCCGATCTCCGCGCGAAACGGCGCGCCATTGGACAAGGGCGGCGATGCTGCATCTTGCGAAGCGCAACCGGCAAGGCTGGCGGCCAGCAATCCGGCCACTGCGGTATTGATGAACCTTCGCTCGGTCATCCTTCCAGAACCTTCATATTCCGCAGCCGCATCACGTTATCTTTCGGACAGGCCGCTGGGATCGTAACCCCATAGAAACGCTCGATATCGGAAATCGGCCATCCCCTTCCGTTCTCACGAAAAACTCCCCCTCCGCCGCTGATGCGTTGGCCAAAGGGTATGTTGTTGCCGGACAGTGGATCGTGGAGCCCGTCGCCAGACGGCAGCAAGGTGACGCCCGGATCGAACAGGACCGATTCATTGCCGAAATAGCCCTTTGCAACTACACAGCCGCGCACCACCCCCAGTTCACCGCGAAACAGGGCCTCCCCGGCACGTGCAGGCTTCGCGATGGAAATCAGGTGCGGCGGTGATGGCGCGCCTTGGCAAGCGGTCAGCGGTATGACCAGCGCGAACGCCGCAATCCTCACCAATCTTCGGGCTGGCTGCATGCGAAATTTTCCGGGCCGGAGTGGAGGTAGATCGGGCCGTCGCGATTGGGGAAAATCCACAGATCCTTCATCCCTTCACGCGCGGCAACGATGCGCTTGCCGGGGATCACCATGCCTTCGTCGATGAATCCGTTGGGATGATCCCAGAACGCCGCGCCTTCATCGGCCCAGAAGATCATGTTGGAATCGCGATCGGTGGCGATGAGCCCTTGGGGCCGCTCGGCAGGGTCGCGTTCCTCGAACCGGCACACGCCATTGCGCGTAGGCACCAGCTTTTTGAGTGGCGATGGAGGGAAAAGCGGTCCGGTGGCGGATTGCGCCTGCATTCCGGGCAGCAGGGGCGGAGGCGGAGGAGCAGGCGGGACGACCGGATTGCCACTGATGTCAAGCACGCGGGCGCATTGCGTGGGATGTTCGCGCCCGCCGCGCAGCCGGTTTTCGGCCATCGTCTGCTCCTGCGCCAGCAGGCATTCGTTCGCGCGGCGCAGGGCCTCGGCGCTGCTGATCCCTTCACGATCCCGATATTCGCGCACGGCAAACCAGTCATTGCCATATCCCGCCGCCTGATCGAGCGAGCTTACAGCCACCACCCTATGCTCGCCGCAGGCCTTGATGAGTTCCGCCGGAGGATCATTTATCTGACCACGATAGCCAAGCTGCAAACGTGTCCCGACCCGTCCGAAACGGCGGGTATCGGTTGAAACACGGGGACGAAAGGCGAGGTGTTCCTGCTCATCGCGCCAGACACCAGCCTCGAACGGAAACAGGACGAGTGGATCATCATTCCCTTGCTCGTCGATGAAGAAACAGCCGTCACGCAGCACGATGGCATCGAAGGTAGCCAAGGCCGGAGGAGGAACAGAGGTTATCTCTGCTTGCGCAAAATAGCGGATCTGGCCTGCCACATCGGGTGCGACCGGCGGTAAATCGGGATTTGCGCGCGGTTCGAACCGTAACAGCAGGTTGGCCGGGAGCTTCCAGCCCCTCTTCTCTCGCAGCGTGTCGAATTCAGCGCGCACCATGAAAATGGATAGCCAGGGCACGCTCATGTTGCCAAATCCGGCAGAGGCGATTTCCGGTCCGATACGCTGTTCCCACTCGCGCACGATCCGGTCCTGATCGGAACGGGAAAACCCGGCCCGCTCAGCAGAGAACAAGGGGTCTGAGGTATAGCGCGCGAGCGATGCTGGCGGGTCGCGTAAGAAAAATGCTACCCCGCTCACCGTGCCAAGGCCGTCATTGTCCGACCCATCCTTCCAGCGCCATTCGATCCCACCGAAATTGCCCATTTCGTCTTTCTTGAGACGGCGGAGCATGGGCAGGTGGCGCTCTTCAAGCCTGTCGGCGAACCGGTGCCGCCGGTCCTCAATAGTCGGAGTGTAGGCGGCAGGGCCAAGGGTCGTTATCGGCGTATAGGGCGGTGCTTCCAGAATGGTGGCATAGCCGTCCGAGGAGGCAGCCCCGCGTTCCTCGCTTGAGCCTTTAGCAGAGCAAGCCGCCAGACTGGCGCACAGGGCAACAGCAAGCCGAATCAATACACTATCTCCCAATGTGACGATGTATCATGGAGCTTTCTCGCTGAACGGCACTGAAACGAAATGCTTTCTTGGAAGCAAAAGCTTCCGGTTATGTTGGATTTTCAGGGTCCGGTATAATCCGTTGAGCGTAGGCCCCATTGGAATGCTATGTTTTCAAGTATGAAGATCTCTCGCTTCATCTGGCTGGTTGCAGCTATTGCCGCAGTCGCGATTGTGGCTGCGGGGAGCTGGTATGCATTATCGCCCAGACTGGCGATTGCGGCCCTCAGCGATTGGCAAGCTGCTCCAGAAGAGTTGCAAGCCGGATACGACCGGGCGCGTGTGCGCGCAGCCTTCGAACGGCAAATGTTGCCTGAGGTCGATAAATATGAGCCGCCCTACACGAAGGACGCCGTACTGGATGCGATGTCGGACCCCCGGGCGGTTCGCATGTTCATCAACGAACCTTATGGCGAATGGCAGTTTGCCGCCGCCGCCGGACTGCCCGCAGATTTTCCGGATGGAGAACCCGTGGGCCCCATGCCGCGGATAATGGAAACCACCGATAGCTGGTCGTTCGACTGGTCTGGTTTTAATACAATCGTCGCAACGCCGTCAGGCCGCAACGAAGCAAGCGGTAACAGCTATCGCTTCGAGCGGGATGGACTCAGTTGGCGTCTCGTTGCCATCGAACTTATCGTGCCTATCCGATAAAAGACCATGAGGGGGAGCCCAAGCTGCTCGAGGGCTCCGAGCCTAGAATAGATTAGGATGCCGAATGTCGACTTGCGGCCGTCTGAACACCGCAACCGGACTGTCTCTTCCCGGCCCAGTCCCAGCCCTCGAAAAAGGTCTATTGGGAGCAAATGCGGGCCGGGATGCGAGCCTCGGCACCAAGCACTTCAGAATTTTTGTTATGTGTCAACTGGTTGGGCAAGCACAACGATAGCTTTTTTGGGACTCGGAATTTCAATTTCAAACTTGACCGCGGAGTAGGTCGTTATCCGCTTTGCGCTCCAATCTCCGCTATTCTACGGGCTGCGCGCTCTGCCCGGAAGCAGTCATCCGTTCGGTTTACTTTAAATCATCGATATTCGTTCCAGCTTCTCTTCTTTTTGGCCGATAGTCTGGGAGGGGAGGATTTGATGTAATTCCCTCAACCTGAATATCTTCGATTTTTTCACTGAGAGGAGCAAGTTCGCGACTAAGCTCGCGAAGGTCCGTTTCACCTTCAACCAAAGAATCTTCGACCGCCGGAATGCCACTCCTTATCTGGGAAAGTTTGTTTTCAGCGTTCTGCACGCCCTCCCTGAATTGGCGAAGGCGTCGTTGCGCGATAGCAGAAGCGCTCCGCCCTGAGATCCGCCGATCTGCATCTCGAAGATTATTTCCCCATCCACCAACCCTGTGCCCTAAGTCTAACAATCTTCCTTTTGTTGAGGCCAATCGTTCGTCCCAACCTTCGGCGTCCGATGCGAGTGCGGCCGTCGTGACTCGAAGCCGGACAAGATCGGAGGTGATCACCCGTTGCTTTTCTGGCTCCAGTCCTTCGTTCAGAGCGCGAATGCTATTTGCCACGGTCTCTACAGTGGCGGTCGCATCCCTCCCCAATAGTCCGGTTTCGTCCGCGGCGGGAATGATCTTTTTTCCTGACTTGTCGGTGTAAATGCCCTGACGACCCCGTCGGCCCTCGAGCACGAGCGCAGCCTCTCCAGTTATCAGATCCGTGCTGATTGTCGCTTCAAGGCCGTGGACTTTCGCCGCAGAAGGATCGAGAGTCAGAACAACGACCACGTTTTCCGGTTCATTTTCCGCCAGACGGACCGATGTTACCTGTCCCACAGGGACTCCCGATAGTGTTACAGTCGATCCCGACTGAAGGCCTTCCACGGAGCGATCAAACTTGATCTGATATGTTTCCTGATTTGGTCTGGGATCGATTAGCCACATCGCGAAAGCGATGGTCGTAAGCATCAGAATGCCAACGATCCACGCCACTAGGGAGAAGTTTGCGTTAGTTTCCATCTAGCACGCCGCCAGCGGTTTGTTCGTCCGGCAGAGGGCCGGTGCAATGAAAGTTCGCGTCCCGCATGCTCCATTCGGTTGTCCGCTATAGAACATGACCGAGGTTCGTCCCCTGGCGCAATCGCCACGAGCGGGGCATCCGGGCGCGTCGAATGTGTTTTGGTTTTGAGATCGGCCTAGTCCCAACACGGGCGTGATGCCGCCCCGCCCGTGGCGACCGAATATTGCTATGACTTGCGCAAGCCGCGTCCGGTCACTCAAGCGCGAAGGCGTCATGTCTTCCAGGCCGCTGCTGGAGGATGTGATTTCAAGTCTCCTGGCGATGTCCGTCTGGTTCAGGGCAGGAGCTCTGATGAGCTGCGCCAACACACGCCACTGCGTACGATTGAGGCTCAGCGGCTGTGCTCGGTCATCGAATGCCTTGCGCGCGGCGCGGCTGATCTGGTCCATCATGAAGATCGCTCGATCATCGTGGGTGATGACATTGTCGAGTGCGAGAGTGCCCTCATCTTCTGGCATGAGACATTCCTATCGATCGGAGAAAAATAGTAAAGGACTTTCGCATTTTGTTTTGGCCGCTATATCGCTCGCGCAGCGGCTCAAACGATGGCGAGGAGCGAAATAATCATGGCGGACGAGACAGCAGGGGCTAGCGATGAAGGCGCACGTCCGACGGGGTTGTCCAGTCCGCGGGTCCGGCTGGGTCTGCTGATCGCCGGCATTCTGGTCCTGCTCGCCGGGAGCTACTGGTATTACAATCATCAGACGTACGGCAGATTCCAGCAGTCCACCGACAACGCTTATATTGCCGCCGACAGCGTCATCATCTCCCCCAAAATTGCGGGCTACGTCGAGCGCGTATTAGTGACGGAGAATCAAACGGTCGCGTCGGGCGATGCACTTGTCCAGCTGGACGTGCGAGATTATCGTGCCCAAACGAACCAGGTCGAAGCCCAGATCGCCGCGTCGCTCGCCGGAGCAGATACGGTACGCGCCCAGCAACAAGAGCAGGACGCGGCAATTGCCCAGGCCCGTGCACAGCTCGCAGCAGCATCTGCACAGGCTGGTCTCGCTGCTGAGCAGGTTGTCCGGTACCGCCCCCTTGCCGCTTCGGGAGCGGAGCCGCGCGAGAGGCTCGATCAGCTGGAGGCCCAGGCCAGAGAAGCGCAGGCTCAAGTCGCGGCAGCGCGCGCCGCGCTCACGGCGGCACAGCGCCGACAGAACACGCTTAGCGAGCAGATAGACCAGGCCAATTCGCAAGCCAACGCCGCTCGTGCGCAACTCGAGGCCGCCCGTCTGAACCTGTCATCGACCACGCTCCAGGCCAGTATTTCCGGGCGGGTGGGTGACCTCACGGTCCGACCTGGACAATTTGTCCAGCCTGGCCAACGCCTTATGAGCCTCGTACCGACCGACCGCCTCTACGTGACAGCAAATTTCAAGGAAACGCAGCTCGGACTTGTCCGCCCGGGGCAACCCGTCACCTTGGAAATCGACGCGCTGCCGGACCTCGAGCTATTAGGAAGAGTGGAAAGCATCGCCCCCGGGACCGGGGCAGAATTCTCGATCCTACCTCCGCAAAACGCGACGGGTAATTTCACCAAGATCGTTCAGCGCGTCCCGGTGCGCATATCCATTCAGGCTTCGCCCGAGATCCTGCGTCTGCTGGTGCCGGGCATGTCTGTTGTCGCGAGTGTCGATACGCGCGCCGCTAGAGACCAACTCGATTCGATCCGCAACGCGGCCGGAGACTGACCGATGGCAGGCGCCGCTGCAGCGGTTTCGCCGCCGGTCGAAAAGGCCGATGCTACGGCCTGGATCGCCGTAGCCGCCGGTGCGCTGGGGGCGATGCTGGCAACGCTTGACATCTCGATCGTCAATTCGGCGCTGCCGACGATCCAGGGGGAAATCGGCGCGACCGGAACCGAAGGCACCTGGATCGCGACAGCCTTCCTTGTTGCCGAGATCATCATCATCCCTCTGAGCGCGTGGCTGGAAAGACTGCTCGGCCTTCGCACGCTGCTCATCGTCGCGGTTTCTGCCTTCACGGCCTTTTCGGTGTTGTGCGGCATTGCCACCGATCTGACGACGATGATCATCGGTCGCACCGGTCAAGGGTTCATGGGCGGCGCGCTTATTCCAACCGCTATGACCATCGTCGCAAAGCGACTGCCTCCATCGCAACAGCCGATTGGCATGGCGCTCTTCGGAATGACCGTGGTTCTTGGGCCGGTAATGGGCCCGTTGGTGGGGGGCTGGCTTACCGAGAACCTGAGCTGGCACTACGCCTTCTTCGTCAACGTGCCCGTCTGCGCGTTGCTCCTTGCTTTACTATTCATCGGGCTACCCCATGAAAAGCCCGACTGGGTTTACCTGCGCGAGGCTGATTGGGCGGGAATAGCTGGTATGATCCTTGGGTTGGGTGGGCTGACCATCGTTCTGGAAGAAGGCCACCGTGAGGAGTGGTTCGATTCCACGCTGATCGTCCAGCTCACACTGATGACGGTCGTGGGTTTTGCACTTCTGACCTACGGACAGCTTTACGCGCGCAAACCCGTGCTCAAATTGCGCCTGATGCTCAGCAGGCAGTTTGCCAGCGTCGTGGTGATGGCACTGGCGCTTGGCATGGTCATGTATGGCTCGACCTACGTGATCCCGCAATTTCTCGCGATAATTTCCGATTATAATGCCTTGCAGACCGGACTTGTGATCTTCTGGATGGGCGTTCCGGCTTTCCTGTTGATGCCCGTTCTCCCGTTCATGATCCGCAGGATTCACATCCGCATTGCGGTCGGCGCGGGCATGTTCATCATGGCGCTAAGCTGTTTCGTCAGCATAAATCTGACAGCGGAATCGGGAGGTGGAGTGTTCACCGAAAGCCAGTTCCTGCGTGGCATCGGCATGATCCTCACGATGATGTTCCTCAACCAGGCGACGGTAGCTTCGGTTGCCAAGGAGGATGCCGGCGATGCTTCCGGGATCTTCAACGCGGCGCGAAACCTCGGGGGCTCGTTCGCGCTCGCGGGGCTTGCCTCGTTCCAGGATCAGCGCCTGTGGCATCATAGTCGACGCATGGAAGAAACCCTCAACGCCAACAGCCCCCGGCTACAGGAATACCTGGACGGCATGACGGCGTCGCTGGGCAGCCCACAGGCCGCGCTGGAGATGCTTTCCGGCATCATTCAGCGCGATGCGTTCGTGATGACCTACAACGATGTCTTTTTCGCCATGGGCGCGATTACCCTGGTCACGGTGCCGCTGGTACTGTTCCTCAAGCCTCTCCCGAAGAACTTATCCCTTTCGATGCACTGAGAACTCTATGCGCAAGACCCTAACCCTCCTCGCTCCCATGGCGCTCCTCGCGGGTTGCATGTCCGGTCCCGACTATGCCGGTCCCCCGCAACTTGCGACCGCCGCAGGCAATGCGTTCGTACGCGCCGGCCCCGAAATCGATCCGTTTGCGCCGATTGCCGGCGACTGGTGGACGCTGCTCGGCGATCCGGTTCTCAATGAACTGGAGGCGCGCGCGCTGGTCGGCAATCCGGGCGTGGCCGCGGCGCGCGCTCGCATCGAACAGGCAAGGGCTTCTGTCCGCCAGGAGCGCGCCAACCGGCTACCCGCCGTGGCTGCGCAGGCGACTGCGGTCCAGGCGAATATCCCAGGGCTAGATATCGGCAGTGGCCCGCCCCCGGGATCGCCCGGCGCTCCTGCAGACACCGAAGAGCAGGACAGCCTCAGCGTCTACAACGTCGGGCTCAATGCAAACTGGGAGATCGATTTCGCTGGGGGGCAGGCACGGCGTGTCGAGGCCATTAACGCTCAGGCTGCGGCCTCGGTGGCGAACGCCGAGGATGCGAAAGTCCAGCTCGCCGCCGAAATCGCGCGGGCGTATGTGAGCCTGCGAGAAGCGCAAGGGCGGCTCGAGCTTGTCCAGCGAGAGCGCGACTTGCAGCAGCAAATTCTCGAATTGACCTATCAGCGCTATACACAGGGCGCTCTCGCGCTGTTCCCGGTCGGTAACGCGAACGCCGAGCTCGAACTGCTCAAGTCGCAGATCGCGGAAGCTCAAGCGGACATCGATGTATTCAAAGACACGCTCGCGGTGCTGACGGGCGAAGCGCCCGGCGCACTCGACGGGCTCCTGGCGGCTCAGGCCGAAATTCCGCTTCCCCCCGAACGGGTCGCGGTGGGCGATCCCGCAGCGCTAATAGCGCGGCGGCCGGATGTTCGAGCCGCCGAACGCATGCTGGCCGCGGCGAATGCGCGCATTGGCGTGGCAGAGGCTGCTCGCTTCCCCAAGATTTCCTTCATGGGGATTCTCGGTTTGGGCGGATCGGAGCCCGACGACATCCTGGACCCGGGCAACTTATCGGCAATCGCTTTGCCGCGGCTGCAGTGGAACCTGCTTGATTTCGGCCGCACGGCAGCATCGATCGATCAGGCCGAGAGTGCGCGCGACGAGGCCGAAGCGCGCTATCTTGAAGTGGTCCTGGGCGCACTACGCGACGCCGAACAATCGCTTGCTCGGTTCGGGCAACAAAGAGCCAACGTAGCCGCGCTGGCGCAGATCAGTCGGCAGGCCGACACGGCTGCGGAGCTTAACGAGCAACGCCGCGCCGCGGGGGTAATCTCGCAAGGCGAACTCAACACTTCGATCCGCAAGCGCGAACAGGCCAGAGCAAATCTCGATCGGGCGATCGCCGCCATGACAAATGGCTGGATCGCGATCCAGAAGTCGCTTGGGTTGGGATGGGTCGAATTGTCTCGCGACAATCGCACGTCGGTTGAGCCAGCTCCGGTCGATCGAAAATCAGTTATGAAACCTGAACAGAGTTAGGATAAGTTTTCTCAGAAGTCTGCCCCGCAGCCCCTTCCAACTTTTCCTAACGCGTCAGCACCTCGTGCACTACGACCCAATCTTGGATCATAGGGGTCAGCATGTTTCCGCCTTTCGCAGAGTGCGTTTGCCAGTATCACCATCGGATATCCCGATTGCACTATTCGGTGACTCTTCATTGTCGTTTCTATGTAAGGCCTTAAGCTTTCCGCGAGCATCTCGTAGCGACATCAACGAGCGATCGTACAGGCATTTCGAGTGCAGCTCGCATTTGGCCGGTTCGATGACCGCCTCGTCGGTAGGCTTACGAGGCGGTCATCGAGCATTACGCCGCTCTGGAAAAGCTATAAAGTCATGGGTCGAAATACGAACTAGCTGGCACTGTCCGTTCGGGTCGTTGGGAGGACCACCGATCTCCCCGCCAACACGATCTGGACCTGTTAGAAACTGAACCCCAAAGCAACACCATATCTACGAGGATCCAAAGTGTAGATATTGGTAAAATTCCCCGAGGATGCGTCGGTCAAGTACAATCCTGTCACCGAGCTGCTGTCGAAAATGTTCTGAACAAATCCGCGCACGAACCAACGCTCATCCGCACTGTTCAACTGCACGATCGCGTTGGCTTGCACGAATGGCTCGATCCGGTTGACCCTGCCGTTAAAGATATTGCCGTATTGCTCACCAGTCAGCGCTACGTCCACGCGAGGAACCAGAGTCATGCCATTGTCGAAAGTGGCGGTGTACTGCACACCCATCGAAACCTTCATTTCGGGGGCCTGCGGCAACTTGTTCCCTTTTATGTTGACCTCTACGCCAGGGCTTAATACCGCAAGGCCGCTGCCCGCCGGAACGGCTCCGGCCAAGACATCGCAAATGCTGAATGCGCCGCTTGACGCAAGATTGCCGTCATTAGGAAATTCTTCGGGACCACGAAGACCCAGAGCTGCGTTCACTCCGGCCACGAATGCGTCGGCCGCGCCGGGGGCTGGCCCGGTTACGGCACAATTAGCACCGTTGCTAATATCCTTGATGATGACGGCATCAGGATCGCCGCCACCCGGGTCGCGCGGATTGGAGAAGAACTGGTCGCCGGCAACTTCCGCGTTGAGATAACTGAACGTCAAGTTGACAAGCCAATCGGGATCGGGCCGGATAACGGACTCTAGTTCCACACCCCAGATATCGGCATCGATAGTATCATTAACTGAGGTACGGGCGACGATGCGGCTAAGCTGCAACCCGCTATACTTATAGTAGAATGCAGTAGCGTTTAATTGCAGTGCGCCATTCGCAAAGGTATTTTTCGATCCGATTTCAAATGCGTCGATGGTTTCTGATCCGAAGCTTTCAGCCACATCGAAAACGGGCGAAAGGGGCGGGTTGATACCCCCGGATTTATAGCCCCTGGCATAAGATGCGTAAATCGAATTGTCAGGCGTAACTTCGTAGTCGAGCACCGCACGCCCGGTTATTTCATCGAAACCTACTTCTCTAAATTGCGTTAGCTGCTCACCTGGCGTACCAGGATCGGCATCAAAAAGACCAGAGGGACCGGTTAAGGGAGTGATCGGGCTGTCGAACGGCTCCCCGTCATTCGCGTAAGGATTGAGGAAGCTAATCAAGGTCGTGCGCGCAGTCACGTCTTTCTTGTCGTCGTTATACCGCAAACCTCCGGTGAAGGTCAGACGCTCGGTCAGGTCGACGTAGATCTCCCCGAACACACCGAAGCTCTCAAGATTAGCCTCGAGAGAATTGTTGCGGTACATGGATGTTGCGAAGTAGGATGGCGGTGCACCGCCTGCCAAAGTACCAAACGATCCCAGAATGGCACTGGCGTAGTCAAGCGCGAATGAGTTTACATAGTAACTGTTGTCGGTAGTCTTGGACTTTGCATAGATCCCTCCGAGCAGGAAATTGAATGCTCCGTCGAAATCACTGGAAAGGAGGATTTCGCCGCTCCAGGATTCGCGTTGCTCTGAAGACCTGTCGAAGGATAGCGGCGTTTCGCCGCACAATACATTACCTTCGAACGCGCCCCTGTTCCCATCATCGTTATCGGAGGTGCACAATAAGCCCCCTGGGCCATTGGGGATGAGAGCCTCCACAATCGGGGTAAAATACGCCGACGAACCTGGCACGAACGCCGGTGCAGGTGCGGGGAGGCCGGTAGGCAAACCGTTGGCCGCGAAGCCGGACAACACGTTCAAGGCCGTAGCAAAGCCGGTACGATCCTGAATGCCCAGAAAGTAGTCCTGCCGGGAATCGACTTCGGTGTCCTGATAAAGACCGGTTGCAGTCAGTGTCATAGCTCCGATGCGCTGCTCGAGACGGGCCTGTAGCTGCACTTCATCGGCAAAATAGAATGGAGTATACGCCGTGTTTACCGTGCGCACATCGTCGGGCTTATCGAATCCTGCAAATGCATCGGGGCCGTACAGGCTTCCCAATCCCAGTACTGAGGGAATTCCCTGAATAGCGAAGAACTCTTGCGAACTGAGCGTTGCGCCGACTGTGGAATTGGCATTGGTGATGTCAAAGTCGCGGCGATTGTTCAGACAACCCAGCACGCCGAGCGGGTCACGCTGGCAGGCCTGCTTTTGATTACGTAAACGGGTGTCATCTTCCCTGAAATAATATGCCATGAAGTCGAGAGTGGTATCGGCACCGGGTTCAAAACGAAGAGAACCACGAACAGCGTACATGTCTCGGTCGTCGACATCCGAATTGTCGAAAAGGTTTGTGGTGTAACCGTCGCGATTCAGAAAGAATCCGGCTACCCGAACGCCGATAGAATCGCCGATCGGGACATTGACCATCCCTTCGGCCTTGATGCTGTTGTAATTCCCATACTCGAACTCTCCGGCCGCGCCGAAAGAACCGAGGTCAGGCTTGGCTGTCACAAGGTTGACAACACCCGAGGTAGCGTTGCGGCCGAAGAGGGTGCCCTGCGGCCCCCGTAGGACCTCAATTCGCTCAAGGTCAAAATATTCTGTTTCGAACAGCCGGGTACCAAAAAGAGGGGAACCATTGATATGGATAGCCGTCGCTGCGTCACACGTCACACCAACACAAAGATCGCCGATACCACGGATGGTGAAGGACGACCCGGTGAAGTTGCCCTTCGAAAATGAGACGTTCGGGAGCGTCAATTGAAGGTCAGCAGCGTTCTCGATCTGCTGGCTTTCGAGAGCCGTAGCATCGAAGGCACTGACCGCGATCGGCACCTCTTGCAGACTTTGAGATTGGCGTTGGGCCGTCACGATGATTACGGATCCTTGGGGTTCCGCCTCATCAGTTGTGGAATCCTGCGCTAAAGCCATCTGCGGCCAAGCCAAGATGGCCGAAGTGGCGAGCACCATCGCTCTCAGTGTCATATAGCATCCCTTCCCATCTCTTCAGTGCGACGATAATTGGCTCCGCCGCTTACTGCAAAATGGGGCGACCTCGAGGGTCGCCCCTTAGTCTGTGGAGAGGAGAGGGAGAGAATTAGCCCAATCCCCGTCCATGGGCATATACATCCGCGTGATATTAGTAAAGCGCCTTATCTTTTGACCCCATGGGCCACGATCCAGATCGCACGCGGAGTGAACGTTTGCTAAAGATCAGCAATGGTTGGCGTGCTAAGCGAGTTGCTCCCGATAAAGCTTTTGCCCCAGCTGGCATCGAGACCAACGAAGCGTTCGCCGTGCCGACGGCGACAATAGTTCGGATATAGTACAAGATGAATATGGACGCCCTTTGCCCCCATCTCGCTGGCCTCTGACCAGGAACCAGCCTCTTAGTATGGGGGATCTCAGAGGCTCCAAAAGGCCAGTACCGCCCGTAGCGCAGCGACGAACGCGAGCGGCTGATCCAGCATGAGATGATGGCGTGCATCGGGCACTGCAACAATTGGTATCTTTCCCCCTCCCAGTTCCCGGATATAGCGGGCGGAATCGCGATCAAAGAGCTGACTTTTCTCGCCGTACACAATCGCTTTGCGCCCGGGCGCATCGACCAGCCTCTGGCCTACTGTCAGCCATTCGTCGGGCTTGTTGCTGCGCCGGAACACTTCGGGAGAAAACTTCCATGTCCACTCCTCGCCATCGCGGCGGAGAGAGTGATAGGCCATGTAATCCATCAGGAACGGCTCACCAACTGCCTGCGGCGGCGACAGGATATACCTCTCGCGCGCCGCTTCGTAGGTCGGGTAGCGTCGCACCGGTTTGTCAGGATTACCCGACCCGGGGCTCGATCTGCCCATGGTCCAGTATTTCTCCAGCTTTTCGGGCCGCATCACCATGAGATCGCAGACAATAACGCCGGCGAAGGCATCCGGCGATTGGGAAACGGCGGTCAGCGCTGCACCCGAGCCGAAACTATGGGCGATGATCGTCGGTCTGCTTCCATCTGCAAACAAATCGAGCGCTTCGCTGATCTCGACAAATTCCTTTCCCCGCGCAGCTATATCGGCCACGCCGCGCATCTCGCTATCGCCCATACCGGCCAGATCGAACGCCACCACGTCGTAGTCTTCGGCAAGGTACGGTGCGATGAAGGCAAAGCAGCGGGCATGGGCGAGAAAACCGTGAGTCATGAGCAATTTGGGCCGGTCACGCCTGCCCCAGCGAAGATAATGCACCCGCGCGCCACCAACCTCTACGAAGCCTTCCTCACGGGGCACGCTCAGCGCCCAGGCGAACCATTCGGGTATATCCGCCCCGTCGCCGGCCCATACGGGATCAATATCTGTTGACCCGTCGTGGATTGGTTTCATTTCATTCATTTCGGCGCAGTCTCCATACCGGATAGTGTATTCCTGATAAAACCACGATAATCGTGCCGTGCGACATCGTGGCATAGATCGGCGTAACCAGATACGCTGGGGAAATTGATCAGTTGTCGGGGTTTGCCGGGAATATTGGCGCCCATGTACCACGATTCAGCCTTGGGGAAGAGCGTCATCGACCCTACTTGGGCGACCATATCGGTCCAGCTTCGCTCGGCCAGCGCATCGGCTTCGAAAAGGCCGATCCTGTTATCGCGCAGCCAGATCCGGAAATCGCAGATCCAGTCACCCTGGATTTCGGCGCTTGTCGGACCGTTGGAAAAGCCTGAAGGGCTGAGCGGGCCGTAGGCGAACAGCATGTTCGGAAATTGGGCGACGGCCATGCCCAGATAGGCTTTGATCTCACTCTTCCATGCTTCTGCCAGCGCCAGCCGACCGCGGCCGGTGATGTTCATGTCGATGAGCCCGCCACGACCGGCATCGAAGCCGGTCGCGAAGACAATGAGATCGCACGGGATCATGCCAGTGGCTGTTTCTATCCCGGCCTCGGTGACGCGAGTGATCGCGGTGTCGTTCAGATCGACCAGCGTCACATTGTCTTGTGCGAAGATCTCGTAATAATTCTGTTCGAGCGATGGTCGCTTGGTCCCGAAGGGATGTGGCGGCTCATCGGGAGCGAGCTTCTCGGCAATGGTCGGGTCGCAGATCCGCTCGCGCACCTTGTCACGCCAGAACTCGTAGGCGTGGCGATTGGCGTCCTCGTTCGTCAGTATGTCAGCGAAATTATGATACCAGAAGCGCAACCCTCCTCGCTGCCACAAATCCTCGAAATGCGTAGTCCGCTCTTCCTCGGTCACAGCCAGGGCCGAAATGTCCAGCGATTGGCATTCGAAACCGCCACTTGTCGTAAGCCTTTTCTGGAAGACAGCGGGATATTCGGATTTTTCGCGAAGCTGACGATCTGCGTCCAGTTTTTCCTGCCGCATGGGAAGGGCGAGAATCGGGGTTCGCTGAAAAAGCGTCAGCTGCTCCGCGCAGCTTGCCGCCTCCTGCGCCACCTGTACGCCGCTGGCACCCGTGCCGATCAGGGCGATCCGGCGGCCGGAAAGGTCGATGCCTTCCTGCGGCCAGCGGGCGGTATGGCACCATTCGCCTTCGAAATCGCTAAGGCCCGGGATATCGGGAATGTAGGGTTTCGAGGCGAACCCCAGGGCCGGCAAGAGGAAACGCGCGCTTACTTTTCCGCCATCGTCGAGCTTCAATCGCCAGCAGGCGGTGTCTTCATCGAACGGCGCGCTTTCGACCCGTGTTTTCATTCGCATTGCCGGCCAGAGGTCGAGCGTATCGCAGACGTGGAGGAAATAGGCGCGCAGTTCTTCCCAGCCTGGAAATCGTTCGCTCCACGTCCAGCTTTTCCATACTTCCGCAATGGAAAATTCGTAAAGTGGAACCTGGGAATCGACCCGTGCTCCCGGATAGCGGTTCCAGTACCAGATTCCGCCCGGCTGCTCCGCTGCGTCTACCAGCAGAACATCGAACCCCGCCTGACGCAGCTTGTATAGCAGGTATATTCCGCTGAACCCGGCCCCGACGATTACGACATCATAGTCAGGAAGGGGCGAATGGCTCACGAGGCCCCGGCACCCGCTTTCGCGATGTCTTTGGCCGTAGTATAATCCGCCTTGCCGTTTGACGCGCGCAAGGCGGTTTGCGTTGGGCAAATCGCCTTGGGCGTTTTGTAACCTGCCAGTTGCTGGCGCACGTGATCCTTGATCGCTTGCGCGTCGAAGTCCGCATCCTGGGTCAAATGCACCACAGCGGTCACCGCTTCGCCCCATTTTTCGTCAGGCACCCCGACGACAAGCGCGTCGGCAATGGCGGGATGGGTTTTGAGCACTTCCTCCACCTCCTCGGGGTAAACCTTTTCACCTGCGGTGTTGATGCAGACGCTGCCGCGGCCCAGCAAGGTCAGGCTTCCATCGGATTCCACCCGGCACCAGTCGCCCGGGATGGAGTAACGCACGCCATCGATCGTCCTGAAAGTCTTGGCCGACTTTTCCGGGTCCTTGTAGTATCCTGTGGGGATTGCGCCCTTGCGGGCAATAAAGCCGGGCACGCCGCTCCCCGCCTCGACCTTCCGGTCGTTCTCGTCGAATACGTCGCAAAATTCCCCGATCCCGAATTTCGCGGTGTTGGTGCCGCCCTGTGCGGTCGTCACCGACAAGCCGTAGCCCAGCCCTTCCGAAGCGCCAAAACTGTCCATGAGGATGACCTGGGGGATATGTTTGCACAGGCCCGCCTTTACCTGTTTACTCCACATGACGCCGGACGAGATGATCGAAATCAGGCTGCTCGTGTCCCAGCGCTTCGGGTGGGCGTCCAGCGCCTGCAGCATGGGTTTGGCAAAAGCGTCACCGACAATGGCGATGCTCTGCACCTTGTGCTGGTCCACTGCATCCCACAATTCTTCGGCGTCGAAGGATGGATCGGACAGCGTGACGATGGCCCCGCCCGACATGAGCGTGCCGATAGCAGTAATGAACCCGGTTCCATGCATCAGCGGGCACGCCGGCAAAGTGATGCGCGCAAGCTCGCCCTGCTTCACCAGGGCCACCATTTCCTCCATGGTCTGGGGAACCGGACCCAGCAGCTTTTGCGCGTCGAGCTGAGCCTTGCGCATATCATCGTGTCGCCACATCACGCCCTTGGGCATGCCGGTGGTACCGCCTGTATATATGAACAGCAGGTCATCGGGGGAACGCTCGATATCGAGAGGCGCGCCGTTACCTTCTACAAGTTTTTCGTAAGGAAGCGCGAAGGAAGCGATCTGCGAAGCATCGCCGATTTCTACAAATGTATGAACCTTGGTCAACCGTTCCTTCAGTTCAAGAATGCAGTCGCGGAACTCGGAACTGTAAACAATTACCTCGCTATCGGAATCGTCGAAGATGTAGAAAACCTCCTCGGGACGGTAACGATAATTGATGTTCACGTGCGTGAGGCGGCCCTTGAAGCACGCGGCCATCAATTCCCCGTATTCGGGACGGTTGCGCATGTAGAAGGCTATCTTCGCCCCGTCGCCTGCACCTTGCGCGCGCAGATTGCGCGCCAAATTGTTCGAACGCTTCGACATTTCGGGCCAGCTAATGATCCGGTCGCCGTGAATCAGCGCCGGAGCATCTTCTGGGACCGCAGGCTCGATTGCATCAAGGATGTCGCCAAGGTTCCAGTCGATCACGTATTAATTCCTCTCTCCTTGGTGGCCACGATTTTGTCGGTAGCGTGCGCCTAATTCATCGTCTCATGCGACCTGCGTCCACCCCTGCAAGGCCGCTGCTTCGGCCCGGACCGCTTCGGGACCGCCCAGAACCTGGCGGTCGAAACCGATTCGCTTGAACCAGAAATGCAGACCTAGGAGATCGGTAAAACCCATCCCCCCATGCACCTCGGTTGAGGTTCGGGCGACAAAACGGTGGACTTCGCCCGTATGTGATTTGGCATGGCATGCCACCAGCGAAGCCTCGTCGGGCGTCGCATCGAACGCATGGGCGGCATACCAGACCAGCGAACGGCATGGTTCATGGCGGGCAGCCATTTCCGCGCACATATGCTTGACCGCCTGGAAGCTGCCGATCACTCGTCCGAACTGTTCGCGCTGCCCGGCATAGTCGACCGCTTTTTCGATCATAGCCTGGCCCGCACCGAGGCTATCGGCGGCCAGGAGCACCCGGCCGGCGTCCCGCAGGCGCCTGACTGTGGCCCCACCATCGTCCGCGAGAGCCTCGCCCGCTACGCCAGAAAACCGCAGCTCCCCTACGCTCCGGGTGCGGTCGATCGTTTTGAGAGCAACCTTCTCCAGACCCGCAGCATCGCCAGCTACGAAGTGCATACGACCGGCGGTATCGGCTACCAGAAACGCGTCGGCTTCCAGGAAGTCGAGCGCGAACAAAGCCGTTCCGTCGAGCTTTGCGCCGTCGAAGTCCACGCCTGCCCGGTCCCGGATCTCCACCGTTTCCGCGATCGCGACGGCGATTTGCGCCTCGCCCTTCGCTATCCTCGGCAGCCAGTGCGCCTTCAACTCCTCGCTACCGCCCTGTGCCAGCGCAAGGGGTGCCAGTACATGGGCACCGATAAAAGGCACCGGCGCGACGGCATAGCCGAGCTGCTCGGCCACAGCGGCGGCATCGAGCATTGTCATCCCGAGCCCGTCATGTTGCTCGGGAACCATCATTCCCCAAATGCCGATTTCGCCCAGCGCCGAACGCACGTTGTCGCTGAAGGGAACCGAGCCCTCCGCGCATTCGCGCACATGATCGAGCGGACAAGTATCAGCAAGAGTGCGGCTGATCGCGTCGCAGAGCATCTCCTGGTCTTGCGAAAGTCCGAAATCCATCAGGCGGCTCCCTTATTCTGCCCGCTTGCAACGGCCGTCGCCTGTTCGGCCGCGGGAGGCGTTGCGAACTTGGGTTCGCGCGGCATTTCCAGCCCGCGTTCGGCGATGATGTTCTTCTGGATCTGGGCGGTGCCTCCACCGATGATCAGACCAAGCTGGAACATGTAGTTCCACTGCCAGGCACCGTCTTCGCGCTCGCGCTCGCTTCCGTGATAGAGTATGCCCATCTCGCCCATTGCGTCGATCGCGAGCGCGGAAATCTGATGGGCGAGCTCACAGCTCTGCAGCTTCACGACAAGTTTCGCCATGCCGCCGGCATCCCCCCTAAGGCTGTTCGACAGGATGCGCATGCCGTTGAATTTCATCGCCGCGACTTCGGCTTGCAATGCAACCAGCCGGTCACGCAGAACGGCGTTGTCCATTGCGCAACCCTGGCCGATGCGTTCTTTTTGCATCAGCCTGACCAGCGCCTGGAGCCGGTTTTCCAGTGCATCGGGGTCGCCCAGCATGCCACGTTCATGGCCCAGTGTGGCATTGGCCACGTACCACCCCTGCCCGCGCTGCCCGACGATCTGATCCAGGGGAACCCGCACGTCGGTAAAGAACGTTTCATTGAACTCGGCATGACCGGTCATGGTCTTGAGTGGTCGGACCTCGATCCCTGGTGTGTCCATCGAGAAGATCAAGTAGGAGATGCCGCCGTGCTTGGGCGCGTCCGGTTCGGTCCGAACAAGGCAAAAGATCATGTCCGCCTGCTTGGCCGTGCTGGTCCAGATCTTCTGTCCGTTGATGACAAAGTCGCCATTTTCGACGCGGGCGCTGGTCTTGAGCGCGGCGAGGTCCGATCCCGCTCCAGGTTCCGAATATCCCTGACACCAGACTATCTCGCCATTAAGGGTCGGCTCGATCCATTGCCGTTTCTGGGCTTCGGTTCCGAGTTCCAGCAGCGTGGGAACGAGCATGGAAATGCCCTGGTTCGCAAGGCCTGCGGGGATGCCAGCGCGCGAAAATTCCTCGGCAATGATCCGCGATTTCAGGATGTCCGGCTCGGCTCCGTATCCGCCGTATTCCTTGGGAATCGTACGCGCCGTGTAACCATGCAGGATCAACAGCTTTTGCCATTCGACGGCTTCGGGGGAAGGGCGCGCGGCACGGCCTTGGCCATCGGGTGCGCGGTGACCGTGGGTTTGCAGGAACTGGCGCACTTCCTCGCGAAACGCGTCATACTGGGGTCCGTAGTCGAGATCCATCTTGGTCTATCCTTCTGCGCGCGCGATCGCGACGGGTCGGAATACTGGCAGGCGAAAATCTTCGGAGATCGGCTCGAAATCCAGCGTGACCGGCAGATCGAGCTCAAGCTCGTCGAGCGCGCAATCGACCAGCCGGGTTGCCATGCGCACTCCCTCCTCCAGTTCCACCACCGCAGCGATGAAGGGAATCTCGCCGGCGAAGGCGGGATGCAGTGCCTGATGGGTCACCGTCCAGGAAAACAGCGTGCCATTGCCGGTGCTACGCTCCCACGACCATTCAGGAGAACCGCATCGGGCGCACATATAGCGCGGCAAATGCCGAAAACTGCCGCATCCTTCGCACTGCTGGAAGTAAAGGTTGCCGTCCTGACACCGGTTCCAGAATTCCTGCTCCACCGGATCCTGCGGGCGCGGCTTTGGCTTGGCTGGTGCGGCCTGCGCCGAGGGGCGCATCTTGGGCGGCAGATCTTTCTCGTCGCTCACGCAAACCTCCTCAAAATCGCTATACTGCCGTCACCCAGATCGCCCCAGCCGGTCACCAGGCCGGTCTGGGCGCCTTCGACCTGCCGCTCCCCACAATCGTGGCGCAACTGACGCACCGCCTCGACGACATGGTTCAGTCCCCAAACATGGGCCTCGCTCAGCAGGCCGCCATGGGTGTTGACGGGATAGCGCCCGCCCAGCTCGATCTGGCCATTCGCGACGAACTCTGCCTGTCCACCTGGTTCGCAATAGCCCAGGGCCTCCAGCTGCAGGAGAACCACGTAGGTGAAGCAGTCGTAGATCTGCAGAAAATCCATGTCTTCGCGATCGACCCCCGCCATTTCGAACGCGCGCGGCGCGGCGTAGCTCAGGCCGATCTTGAAGGGGTCGGGACGCGAAGGGATATCGTCGGCGGGGTAAGGATGCCCTTCAGCCGCACCGGCGATGCTCACGGGAACATGCGGCATGTCCCTGGCGCGGTCTATTCGCGAAACCACGACTGCGCATGCCCCGTCAGTCTCCAGACAGCAATCGTAGAGGCGAAAGGGTTCGGATATCCAGCGCGCGGAATGGTAGGTTTCGGCATCCAGTTCCCGGCCATAAGTGAAGGCCTGCGGATTCATCTGCGCATGGCGACGGCACGCCAGTGCAACGGCCGCCATCGCTTCCGGGCCGATATCGTAAATTCGGGAGTGCCGGGTGGCGAGCCAGGCATACATCTGCACCGGCAGGAACACGCCATACGGAATGTAATAGCCTTGGATCGTATTCGTCAGGGTGTTCATGTTCATCGGCCGCGTCGGCGGTGCGCCAGGCTTGGGCCGCAAGGCGGAATAACCGTTCCACCCGAGCGTCACCAGCACATGGTCGCATAAGCCGCTGGCAATTGCCATCGCGGCGTTCTGGAGTGCCGTGGTAGGGCTCGCCCCGCCCATGTGGACCGTAGAGGCATAGCGCAGAACTTCGATACCGAGGTTAGCCGCCATCTCTTCCGAGGTGGTGTAGATCGGCGGAGGAACCATGCCGTCGATATCCGACGGCTTCAGCCCTGCATCTGCTATGGCTTTGCGCGATGCTTCCAGCATCATGTCGACCGCGGTTTTCTCGGTGCCTTTCACGAAAGCGGTTTCGCCCACTCCGGTGATGGCCGATTTGTCGCTTAAGCTCATGCCTGCCTGACCGCCTGGTAATCGCGTTCGAGCTGTTCGGAAAGAGCGCGCACCCTCTGATAGGTCTCCGGCGGACGCAGTCGCAACTCGCGGCGGACATCCTCCAACGGACGATCGAGATTTTCTTCCCAGTAGAAGGTGGTCAGATCGGCTGCAGCCCGGCCCCGGCGCCACGCTTCAAATGCAGCGCGCGCCACTGGCAACTGGGCAGCTTCCAGTTTCATCTTGGGAATGCCGACGCCCAAGATGAAAGCGATCCCGTGATTATAGAATTGCGCGTTTCCGAAGGACAGCACGCACAATTCGCCCAGTGCGTCCCTGCCGTATCCGGCGACGTCATGAAACAGGTCATGCGAATCGCGAAGGCGCCGACGATAGAGGGAAACATCGGGGTCGCCGAGGTCCTCCAGACCTCCGGCCTCGCTGGCTTCCGCCAGACCTTCTGCTGTCAGACCCTCCCCGTAAACAAAATCGAGGTAGGCTCGGCCAAGCGTGCCAGACGCACAGGTCGCAAGGCGTTTGCGATCGCACAAGGTTTCAAGTAGGTCGGCCCGGTCGGAAGCGATACGCCGCCCATCGCTCGACTTCATGAAGCGATTGAAATTCCGATAATAGGAATTGCCCGACAATGCCTTGACGATACGGAACACCTGCGCCGTATCCTCCTTGTCGGCAATCAACTGCCTCATTGCCCCAGCGCTCTGAGAGGCTCTACGGGGCGGCGCAATTCATGACCTTTGGCGTAAGCCATCTTCTTGCCTCCTGCGCTTCACTTGTAGATACCAGCGGACGCCAACGCCTTCTCGGCTCCATCGACCAGGTCGCGCATCACTTCGGCGGCAGGCCGGATCGAATCGATCAGGCCGATGCCTTGCCCCGCGAAGCCGGGGATGACATCCTTGCGCTCTGCCTTGATCCCGGAGGCCATGACCGGGCCGGAGATCATCGACTGATAGGGCATCGGCAGAGGCTCCTTTCCGGCCTGCACCCAGGCGTCGGCCCATTTGTTACGGATCATGCGCGCCGGTTTGCCGGTAAGCGATCGACTAACGACCGTATCGGCATCGCCGCTTTCGGTGATCGCCTCTTTCTGGAAGCGCTCGATGCCCGCTTCCTCGGTCGCGAGAAATGCCGTGCCGACCCACGCGCCCTCTGCCCCCAGCATCATCGCAGCGGCAACACCCCGGCCATCCGAGATACCGCCGGCCCCAAGGACAGGAACACGATCGCCAACGGCGTCGACCACCTGGGGAATCAAGGAAATAGTCCCGATCGGCGAGTTGTGACCTCCGCCATCGTGCCCTTGCGCGACGATCATGTCGATGCCCGACCCGACGACCTGTTCGGCGTGCTTGACCTTGCCGATCACCGCCATGACCTTGGTGCCATTGGCATGGAGCCGATCCATCCACGGTTCAGGATTGCCAAGGCCGGCAGCATAAACCGGCACCTTTTCCTCGATCACCACTTCCATCTGCGCCTCAAAGAATTCCTTCGAGAACAACTGCGGGCCGCCCTTGCCCATTTCAGGCGCGCCCGCCGCCCGCATGGCGGCGGCAGCATCGACCTCCGGAAGCTCTTCACGATCCATGAAGTCGCGCGCGAACTGCTGATATTCACCCATCAGATCCATGGGATTTTGGGGTGCAGCACCGCTTTGAGGGGCAGAGCCGCGCCTGACCGACGCGGGGAGCAGCGTATCGACACCGAAAGGTTTGTCGGTCAATTCCCGGGTCTGGCGAATCCAGTCACGCAACTGATCGGGCGAACACGCCGCGGCACCCAGGACCCCGAGCCCGCCGGCATTCGAAACCGCAGCCGCCAGCGCCGGAACGCTCGCTCCGCCCATCCCGGCAAGCAGGATCGGGTACCGGATCCCCAGCATTTCGCATATTCGGCTCTTCAACGCCATTCTTCCTCTCCAGCCACTTGCCTAAACGCACACTCAAACTATTGAAAATTCTACAGCTGCCCCCACCGCACCCGCTGCGAGACCAGCTCGGGGCTGCGCTCCGAAAGATAGACGGCAGAGCCGGCCACCAACCGGCTCATTGCTTGACGGGCCGCGGCGCTGTCGCCAGTCCGCACTGCCTCGAGCACCCGCACCAGAAACTTCATCTGCACCGCCCGTTCCTGTGCCGAATATCCCAGCGAATGGGAAAACTCGCGGGTCAACAGATGCATCGCAGAGGTCAGCAAACCGAACAGCGGATTGCCGCTCGCCCAACCCAACAAGTCGTGAAATCTGCGATTAAGTTCCTCGAATTGATCAGAGGCTTCATGATGCCTCAATTCCGCCAGACACCCTGCCAACGCGCTGAGATCAGCGGTAGTTGCACGCTGGGCTGCATACCCTGCGACATCGGGAGCAATTGCTTCGCGCAATTCAAGCAAACCACGCAAATCGGCTTCCATGAAATGCAGAATCAATGACAAACTGCTTGCAAAATCGCCGGTCTGCGGACGGGCTACGACGGGACCTCCACCACGGCCGAGCTGGAGATGGATGACCCCTTGCAATTCCAGGAACCGCAAAGCCTCCCGCAAAGTTGCGCGCGCAACCTCGTAACGCGCGAGCATTTCATCCTCGCGCGGAAGCCTGTCACCCGGGTTATGGCGACCCGCCTCGATGTCCCGCACGATGCTTTGCGCAAGAGAAAGGGCACGCTTGGCCTTCTTCACCGCTGACATCCGCCACTCATCAGCACACCCGCACCTCTCGAATAAAAAGTATAAGGATATTAGCAAACCTTCGTTGGATCGGCACACTATCCGATGGGATTGGTGTCTGCAAGGGACTAAAAGAGTATACGATTTATTGACTGCACGAGATGTCTCCCTTAAGGATGACTGAAGGCCGATCAGGCCTGAGATGTAGAAGGAATAGTTCTTATGGACAGCCAGATCGCCGAGCCGGATGCCGCGGCGAGGATCGCGTCAATTCCGATCGAGGAAATCGACGTGGCCCGGCCAAGCCTGTTTCAGAACGATACCATCGGTCTATTTTTTGACAGGTTGCGCGCCGAAGAACCTGTCCACTACTGCCGCGAGAGCTATGTCGGCCCTTACTGGTCCATTACCAAGTTCGACGACATCATGGCGGTGGACACCAATCATAAGGTCTTCTCTTCGGAAGCGAAGCTAGGCGGAATTGCAATCCAGGACATGCATTCGGTGGAAGGCGCGCTCGAACTTGAAATGTTCATAGCGATGGACCCGCCCAAGCACGATCAGCAGCGCAAGGCGGTGACTCCGGCAGTGGCTCCGTCCAACCTGCAACTGCTCGAGCCGATCATCCGCAAGCGCGCGGGAGAGATTCTCGATGAACTCCCGATTGGCGAAGATTTCGACTGGGTGGATAAGGTTGCGATCGAGTTGACGACGATGACGCTGGCAACCTTGTTTGATTTCCCTTGGGAGGAGCGGCGCAAGCTGACGCGCTGGTCCGATGTAGCAACTGCGGCACCTGAAACCGGGATCGTCGAATCCTACGAGGCGCGGCGCGAAGAACTCATCGGTTGCGCGATGTATTTCAAGACTCTGTGGGACGAACGGATAAACGAGGAGCCGAAGAACGACCTCATCTCGATGATGGCTCATTCTCCCGCCACGCGCGACATGCCGTTCCTCGAGTTTCTCGGCAATCTTATGCTGCTGATCGTCGGTGGAAACGACACAACACGCAATTCCATCAGCGGCGGCGTGCTCGCCTTGAACCAAAGCCCGGACGAGTACGCGAAACTCGACGCGGATCCTTCGCTCATTAGCAAAATGGTTCCGGAAATCATCCGTTGGCAGACCCCCCTCACTCATATGCGCCGCACCGCGCTGGAAGATTGGGAGATCGGCGGCAAACAGATCAAGAAGGGCGACAAGGTGGTGATGTGGTACCTGTCAGGCAACCGCGACGAGAGTGCTATCGAGCGCGCGGACCAGTTCATCATCGACCGCAAAAATCCGCGCCATCACCTCTCATTCGGCTATGGCATTCACCGCTGCATGGGAAACCGGCTCGCGGAACTGCAGCTGCGGATCATCTGGGAAGAAATTCACAAGCGCTTTTCCCGGGTCGAGGTTACAGGTGAACCAGAGCGTCTTTTTTCAAACCTCGTCCGCGGAATCACCAGGCTGCCGGTGCGGCTCCGCGCCCGCTGACTCTCGAGATCGAAATGCGGAGTTCAAGATGATCAAAATTACGTTCGTGGCTAGCGATGGTGAGCGACGGGAGGTCGAAATAGAAGAAGGCGAGACAGCCAGGGAAGCGGCGCTATACAATGACGTGCCGGGTATCGATGGCGATTGCGGAGGGGTATGTGCTTGCGCGACCTGTCATGTGCATGTCGATCCCGAATGGATCGACAAGGTGGGTCGGCTTATGCATGATGGAATGGAGGCCGACCTCTTGCAGTTCGCCGAAGGCACCACTGAATACAGTCGCCTTGCCTGTCAGATTCCGATGAAGCCGATGCTGGATGGATTGGTTCTTCACCTACCCGAACAACAATACTGACGGAGGGATCCTCGTCCCCGTAGCCTACATTCTTATCTGTCTTTCCTTGATTCTTCGAGAAAACACCCATGGCCACACAAATCGAGCCCGCAACCCAGACCGACGAAGACGCCTTCCGCGCGGAAGTGCAGCAGTTTCTGGCGGACAATTTTCCCGCCGAACTCAAGGGCCAGTCGAACGCGCTGGCCGGCGTGGACGGCCCCACCAATGAAACGCCGGCGCAGACCAAGTGGCGCGAAGCCGTGGGCGCGCGCGGCTGGGGCACCCCCACCTGGCCGAAGGAATACGGCGGCGGCGGCCTCACCAAGGCGCAGGCCAAGATCATCGACCAGGAATTCGCCAAGGCGGGTGCCTACAACCCGATCGGCGGCATGGGCGTCATGATGTTCGGCCCGACGCTGCTCGAATACGGCAACGAGGCACAGAAGCAGGAGCATATTCCGCCGATCTGCCGCGGCGAAATCCGCTGGTGCCAGGGCTATTCGGAACCCAATGCCGGCTCTGACCTCGCGAACCTCCAGACCTTTGCCGAGGACAAGGGCGACCACTACCTTGTCAACGGCCAGAAGACCTGGACCAGCGGCGGCCAATGGGCCGACAAGTGCTTTGCAATTGTACGAACCGACAAGAGCGACAAGCACAAGGGCATCAGCTTCATGCTGATCGACATGGACACGCCCGGCGTCGAAGTCCGCCCGATCACCATGATCAGCGGGACCAGCCCGTTCTGCGAAACCTTTTTCACCGACGTGAAGGTCCCGAAGGAAAACCTCGTCGGCGAGGAAGGCCAGGGCTGGACCATCGGCAAGCGCCTTCTGCAGCACGAGCGCACCAACATCTCGGGCGGCGGCAGCCTCGCCCGACTCATGGGCCAGAGCCTTGGCGATATCGCCAAGAAGTACCAGCCGACGGGCGCCGACGGCGAACTCGCCGATGCGGTGCTGCGCGACAAGATCGCTGATTTCGAAATCCGCTGGAACAGCTTCCTGCTCACCGCGCGCCGCGCGATGGAAGAGAGCAAGGCAGCTGGCGGCGTCTCCGAAATCAGCTCTGTGCTCAAGAAGCTCGGCACCAAGCTGAGCCAGGAACGCAGCGAATTGCTGATCGAAATCCGCGGGTTGCAGGGCCTCGGCTGGGAAGGCGACGGCTTTTCGGACGGCGAGCTCGGGGCCGTGCGCGCGTGGCTCTTCGGAAAGGCCACGACGATCTATGGCGGCTCGACCGAAATCCAGAACAACATCATTGCCAAGCGCGTGCTCGGCATGCTCGACCACCAGTAAGAGAGGGGAGCAAGGACAATGGCCGTTCTCAACGAAGAACAGGAAATGCTGCGCGACATGGCGCGCGATTGGGCCGTCAACGAAAGCCCGGTCACCGAATTCCGCAAGGTCCGCGCCAGCGGCGAGCCCGAAGCCTTCAACCGCGACGCCTATGCGACGATGGCGCAGATGGGCTGGGCCGGGGTCATCATCCCCGAAGAGCATGGCGGGTCGGACTTCGGCTTCCTGTCCGCGGGCCTCGTCGTCGAGGAACTCGGCAAGACGCTCACCGCCAGCCCGCTGGTGATGAACACCGTCGCCGCCTCGGCGATCGTTCTTGGCGGCAGCGACGAGCAGAAGGCCAGGTGGCTGCCCAGGCTGGCGAGCGGCGAGGCCATCGCCACCCTCGCCGTCGACGAAGGGCCGAGCCACGATCCTGCGAAGATCGAGACCAGTGTGTCCGACGGCAAGCTGAGCGGCACCAAGGCCTTCGTCCATGAAGCGCATGGTGCGGACCTGTTCGTCGTCGCGGCGAAGGACGGGCTTTACCTGGTCGAGAAAGGCGACGGCGTCGCGCTCACCACCCGCAAGCTGACCGACCAGCGCAGCCATGCCGACGTCACCTTCGACGGCGCGGCGGCGGAGAAGCTCGCCAATGGCGGCGACAACCTGCTCGATGACGTGCTCGACCGCGCGCGCGTGCTCACCGCAGCCGAAATGCTCGGCATGGCGCAGCAAGTGTTCGACGACACGCTCGACTATCTGAAGCAGCGCGTGCAGTTCAACCAGGTGCTGGCGAGCTTCCAGGCGCTGCAACACCGCATGGCGGACCTCTTCGCCGATCTCGCCCAGATGCGCAGCGCGGTCGAGGCGGGCCTGCAAGCCGTCGATGCCGGCTTCGGCGTGGCGCGCGCGGCGACCATCGCCAAGGCGGAAGCCAACCGCGTTATGCACACCATGGCAAACGAGGGCATCCAGCTGCACGGCGGGATCGGCATGACCGATGAGTACGACGTCGGCTTCTATCTCAAGCGCGCCCGCGTGCTGGAGCAGAGCTTCGGTTCGTCGAGCTGGTTAAAGGACCGATTTTCCAAGCTTTCTGGCTACTAGAAACCTGCATGTAGTGACCTGCATGGCATTTTTGCCACATGCTTGTCGACAATGTGAAATAATCCGTCAATTCATCTACCAAGTCTTGAAATGAAACGCGCTTATCGGCATCGTTTCTAACATCGACTAGTGCCTAGGATGGGGCACATTCTTAGAGGAGAGGCACATGAAAAGATTTCCATCACGCCACCATTGCGCCCTTGGTGCATTGGCAGCGGCACTTGCCTTCACACCGACAGCCGCCTTCGCCCAGGATGTTGGCGAACCCGATGCGGATCTGGTTGAAGGGGCCGATGTCGAAGACCAAAACGTAATCATTGTTACCGCGCAAGGGCGATCGCAGGTCTTGGCGGATGTTCCAGTCGCCGTGTCAGCTGTTTCCGGAGAAACCCTCCAGAATTCGGGCGCCAGCGACATACGTGAGCTGAACCAGGTTGCACCGTCCCTGCTGGTGTCTTCCACCGGCAACGAAGCTAACGGTTCCGCGCGTATTCGCGGTATCGGCACGGTCGGCGACAACCCTGGTCTGGAAAGTTCGGTCGCGGTTTTTGTCGATGGAGTCTATCGCTCTCGTTCGGGAAGCGCCCTGAGTGAGCTCGGCCCTATCGACAGGGTCGAAATCCTTCGCGGTCCCCAAGGTACTCTGGGCGGGCGGAACTCATCGGCAGGCCTGATCAATATCTACACCGCACCGCCCGAGTTCGATTTCAGCGCATACGGGGCCTTCACTTATGGCAACTATGATGCGATCCGCGTCGAAGGTGGCATAAACGCTCCGCTTGGCGACACCGTAGCTGCGCGTGTGGACGGCGTGTATTTTGAGCGCGACGGCTTCTACAACGATATTACCAACGGCGGGACGATCAACAATCGCGATCGTTATCTGGTCCGCGGTCAGCTCCTGTTCGAACCCAATGACGACCTGTCCATTCGCCTTGTCGGGGATTATTCCAAAAAGGACGAAGCGTGCTGTGCCGCGACGTTCGTCCAGCCCGAGTTTGCTCCGCTTGCACGGATCAGCGCTGGATTTGATCCCTTTACGAGGCCATCGGATGGGGCCGCCCTGACGAGTACCGCAAATCCGATCGTTCCCGTGTTGCTTGCGCTTGGGCAGGATCCGCGTGCCCTCACCCAGGATACATTCAACCGCGACCTGTACCCTACGCCGGGCAGAAGCTATGAAGGCGAAACCGAAGACTACGGTATTTCGGCTGAGATCAATTGGGATTTCGGGAACGTCACGTTGACGTCTATCACGGGCTACCGTGAATATGCCAACAGCCAGGGATCTGACACCGATTACACTACTGTCGATATTCTCTACCGCGCTCCGACCGAGAATGCTCTTGCTCGAGACTTTGAAACATTCACTCAGGAACTGCGCCTTACCGGTGAGGCCTTCGATGGCAAACTCGATTGGTTGATCGGCGCGTATTACGCCAATGAAGAACTGCAGGTGCGTGACAATCTGCGGTTCGGCACCCAGTACGGCAATTTCGTAGCGTGCCGCATCGCTATCGCGATCAACCCGGCTTTGGTCAATCCGGGGGCTTCCAATTGCCTGGGTGCCAACGTGGCGGCATTGGACGGTACGCTGACCGGAAGCCCGGCATTCGGCGCTGCAACCCCGGCGATCCTCGCAGGTATCAACAACCTTGCAAGCATCAGCGATTTGGGAACGGTCAGCGAGGTCTACAATCAGACGAGTGAGAACTTCGCGTTCTTCACGCATAATATCTTTGCGATCACGGATACGCTCGATTTGACGCTGGGGCTTCGTTATACAAACGAAACCAAGGACTTCGACGCAACTTTCCGCAACGACAACACGGTTTGTCCGACAAACCGCAATCTGCTCGGAGGCTTTCTGGGTGTTCCGACTTTGGCACCTCTGGCCGGTGGTATCATCAGCCTTTCCTGCCAAGGCAATTCGACATCGGAGCTCGATGGAGTTTCTCTCGAAGACTCGCGCGAAGAAGAGGAGTTTACCGGCACGGCTATCCTGAGCTGGAAGCCAACTCCCGATCTGCTAGTCTACGGTTCGTATTCACGCGGCTACAAGGCGGGCGGTTTCAACCTCGACAGGTCTGCACTGTCAAATCCGCTTGCGTTCGATCCGGCCAATATCTCGGCAGCCGCGCTGCAGTTCGATGAAGAAACAGTCGATGCATATGAGATCGGCCTCAAATACTCGACACGCGAGTTCGGGGTTAGCATTGCAGGCTTCCGGCAAGAGTTCAGTAACTTCCAGTTGAACACGTTCAATGGGGCGTTCTACATTGTGCAGACGGTCAATAGTTGCGATAGCGATCTCGGCGGGGCCGACAGAGACGCAAGCGCGACAACCGGTGCATGCTCTTCCGATGAAGTTGCACCAGGTGTGATCGCTCAAGGTGTCGAGATCGAAACCTATCTACGGCCCGCTCGTGATTTGGATATTACCCTTGGCGTCACCTATTCTGATACGAGCTTTGAAGACAATCTTATCGGGGACGATACCGGGGCACCGCTCGACCCCGCACTACGCTTGCTGCCAGGCGACAACCTGTCGAATGCACCAGAGATCGTGGCAACATCGTCGCTTACGTGGACGCCGCCAATCGGCGACAGTGGGCTCGAAGGCCTGGTCTTCGTGAACGCTCGTATGGCTGGTGATTACAACACCGGCTCCGACCTGCTCTTCGGCAAGGAACAGGACAGCTTCGTCGTAGTGAACGGGCGTGTGGGTCTGACCAATATTGCGGATCGCTTCGCGATCGAGGGATGGGTCAATAATTTGTTTGACGTTGGGTATACGCAGGTGGCCTTCAACACGCCTTTCGTGGCTCCGCAACAAACGTTCTCCGCTTTTCTTGCGGAACCGCGGACTTACGGCATCACCGTGCGCGGCAAGTTTTAAACTTACTCGCTAATTGCAAGAGGGTTCGGCGCTTCGCTGTGTCGAGCCCTCTTTTTCGAACTTTTATTTGCTCACGACTAGGTGGCGTCCGAACAAAAGTTCCGTGTGCTCAATATCGTCGATGATGTGATAGGGAGAGGCCGGCAGCGGTGTTCGCTGCATGAATCCCTCTTCGCTGGGCTACCAGCCGCCGGCCCCACAAACAATCTTGCCTCGTCCTGCCATGCTGCCTTACGCTGCGCTCCAGGCCGCCCAGCAGGGCGACCCCAACCGCCGGAACTCTAACTTAACCGGTGGACCACCCTGATGGGGCAGGTCAGGTGGAAGACTACAACCGAGAGAGACCGCCCTCATCCCTTGGCTACGCGACACCGGCGGCGTTCGCCGCCGAACTAGATAAGCAATGGCCTGCTTCGCCACGCCCTACGGGCTCCGCTGCGCAGCCCATTGCTTCAACCGCGCTCATACGCATCAACGCAGCTCGGCTCTAATCCCGGCTGGGGGGAAGATCAGGGGGTCACGTCACTCATTGGAAGGCGGCTATCGCGACGCAATTCGCTCTGAAAGTCGTGGGACTATTTTGCAGGTCTTCGAGGAACAGACCTGCTAATTTTCGCCCTGCAGTTAGTTCCATTAGGATAACGCTGTTAGCATACGTAGGCACCGCGGCCGCTAGCCAAAAGGTTGCCAGTAGGACCGTATACACGTGTTTCAGCGACCGAGATATTTTTACCGATCTTGATTATTTTGCCCGATGCTACGAGTGGTCCCGAGGTTGCCGGGCGGTGGTAGTCGACCCTCAGATCGGCGGTCGCCTTGGCCCCTGTACCTTGCGACAATAAGGTGTAGAGCCCGGTTAAATCGATCAGAGAGGCGAGCACGCCGCCATGCGCTGAAC
>Ga0208816_100128_pt1 | contig 31809 bp, 35 predicted proteins | sample Virmet3734_803_FD_185737 | JGI IMG/M metagenome (GOLD analysis project Ga0208816, IMG submission 185737) | Marine viral communities from the Southern Atlantic ocean transect to study dissolved organic matter and carbon cycling - metaG 3734_803... | ecosystem: Environmental > Aquatic > Marine >...
GATGTCCACCCGGTAAAGGTCGAAGTCTTCCATGGCTGCCAGTACCTGGGGATCGCTGAGGGTGGTTTCCTCCAGCACCTTGCAGGCCACGCACCACTCAGCAAAGAAATCCACCAGCACCGGCTTGCCGGCCCGGCGGGAATCGGCCAGGGCCGTGGTGAGATTGTCGCGGCCCTGGATGGTCTGCCAGGGGCCGTGGTCGCCGGGGGAGCTGACGGTGTCAGTCACCGGTGCCGGTTGTGTCATCGGCGCCAGGGGTTGCAGTGGGTCGTCGCCACCGCTGAGTGCCCCGACGATCATTACCGAGCCATAGAGGGCCAGCACCAGAGCGATACCCCGCTTGAGTCGGGCCATTCCCTCGCCAGCGGATTCCAGGGCGCCGAGCTGCACCCCGTAGATCGCCAGCAGCAGACCGTAAAGGCCCAGGGTAAGGATGCCGTTGATGATGCGATCCAGCAGCCAGATGGCGACGCCCAGCATGACCACACCAAAGAAGCGTTTGATTTCTTCCATCCACATGCCGGCCCGGGGCAGCAGGCTGCCGCCGCCGGTACCGAAAATGATCAGCGGCACCCCCATGCCCATGGACAGGGCGAACAGGGAGGCCGCACCGGTCAGGGCATCGCCGCTGGCGGCCACATAGATCAGTGCTCCGGCCAGAATCGGGGTCACACAGGGAGAGACCACCAGGGCGGAGATGGTGCCCATGATGGCGGCACCAAGCAGATTGCCCCGTTGGCTGTCGCCGGGCTGGTGCAGCTTGTTACGCAAGAAAGCAGGCAGTTGCAGCTCGTAGAGACCGAACATGGACAGGGCCAGTAACACGAAGACCACCGTGGAGGTGATGATGGCTGCTGGTTGTTGCAGCAGGACCTGAAGATTCAGGCCGGCGCCAAATACCGCAACCAGCAGCCCGGCCAGGGTATAGGGCACCGCCATGCCCAGCACATAGCTGGTACTGAGCACAAAGCCGCGACTGGCGCTGGGTTCCTTTTCGCCGGCGATGATCCCGGAAAGGATCGGCACCATGGGGAAGACGCAGGGCGTGAACGCCAGTAGCAGGCCGCCCACGAAGAACAGGCCGATGATCAGTCCCAGGGAGCGGTCGGTCATCCACCGGTTGAAGGCGTTGGCGTCTTCGGATTGCAGGGTGCTGAGAAAACCGCCGTCATCATTGCGGGTGCTGGGGGACTCAGCGGGAGTGGCCGCGGTCGCGGCCGGGGACTTTTTTGCCGGTGCCGGATTGGCCAGCGGGATAACCTTCTTGGTGGGCGGATAGCACAGGGTGTCCTCAATACAGCCCTGGTAACGGACTTCCAGCTCGGTGGCCACCAGCGGTACGCTGCCGACCGGCAGGGTCAGGGAAAGCCGGTCGTAGTAAACCTGCACATCCCCGAAAATTTCGTCGGTCTTGTCCTTGCCGGGGGGGAGGGTGTAGTCGGCGAAATCCTCCAGCACATTGCCATTCTGGTCTCGCAAGCTGAAGCCGAAACGGTGCTGGTACAGATAAACGTCGTCGATCAGCTCGAAATCCAGCAGCAGTTGCTGGTTGTCCCAGTCGGCGTCCGTGACAAGCTGGATGGCTTCGTCCACGGTGGGAAGCGGGTCGTCCTCGAACAGGCCATTGGCACTCGCCCACATCGGGAAGAACGCAATAATGAAAAGTAGCGGTTGCCAAGCTGATCGCATGCCTGTCTCCTGTGATGGCCACTGTTTCGATGCGCAAACGGGCGTGAAGTTTCATCGGCTGCAACCCGTATAAGCGGATTGGCCCTGTGGCCTGGGGTCGCTATTCTCTACAGTGGGCGTGCAGAAGGCAAAAAATGACGACTCGGGCGGTATATATTTCTGGCCGGGCGTAGCAGGCTGTTGAAAAGCGCCTTGCATGCTCAGTCCCTCAGGCTGGTTCGCACTATATCCGCGGGGCATCAATACTCGCAGAGCACAGAGGGTAAGTTTTGAAGGTGTCCCCTCAAGAGGGATCAAGATATGTGGATCCATCGAAAAAGCACAACAGATGGGCCCTTCAGGCCACGCTGGGTCAGCAAGGCGGTTTTCAACAGCCTGCGGTGAGTTTTCACCGGCAGCCTATTGTATAGTGATTCGCAGATGGATCTTGGGAGTGATCATGAGTAACGAGAAATTCACCGAAAAAATGGGCGACGCCATGCTCGACCCCCGTCATAACCGGATCTGGAAGGGCGTTCTCTGGCTACTGGGGTTGTTACTGCTGGTGGACGTGCTGCTGAGCTGGTACTGGAGTCAGGAGCCGGAACTGCGTGAATTGCCCAGCCGTGACAATGCGGTTGCCGGTGAAACCATTGCCCGGGAGCTGATTTTCGTTGCGGACACCTTGCTCTCCAAACCGGGGGGTTACCTCAGTAATGATATTCTCCCGCATCGTCTTTGGATGGATAACATGCCATCCTGGGAATACGGTGCCCTGGTTCAGGTGCGAGATTTTACCCGGGTGCTGCGTCGTGACATGAGCCGCTCCCAGTCCCAGAGTCAGGAAGACCGGGATCTGGCCATTGCCGAGCCCCAGTTCAATTTTGACGCGCAAAGCTGGGCCATGCCGGCCACAGAAAGCGAATATCGCCGGGGTATCAAGGCGCTGCAGCGTTATCTGGAGCGTCTCACCGATGCCAACGAAGGCGACGGTACCTTCTATGCCCGGGCCGATAACCTCAACTACTGGCTCAACGAAGTGCAGAGCCGGCTGGGTTCTCTCAGTTTGAAACTGAGCCAGAGTGTGGGGCGCAGTGAGCTGAATATGGATGTGGGCAGTGCCGAGTCCGTTGCCAAACCCGGCAATGAAGAAGACTTTGTGAAAACGCCCTGGTTGAAGATTGACGATGCATTTTATGAAGCGCGTGGAGCGACCTGGGCCCTGACGCAGCTGATGCGTGCCGCCGAGGTGGATTTCGCCGAAGTGCTCCGTAAAAAGAATGCCACTGTCAGCTTCCGGCAAATGGTCCGGGAACTGGAAGCCACCCAGGAAACCCTGTGGAGCCCGTTGATTCTCAACGGCGACGGCTTCGGCATGCTGGCCAACCATTCCCTGGTCATGGCCAACTATGTGACCCGCGCCAATGCGGCCCTGGTGGATCTGCGGAAACTGTTGCAGGAAGGGTAAAAAGGCAATTAATAGTTAACAGTGAATAGTTAACAGCGACGCGCCCAATCTTTATTTTGCCGTAAACGCAAGAGGCCGCGCCCAGAGCTTGGGCGCGGCCTCTTTGCTTTGAATAACAGCCAACCCTTTGCGCGCAGCTGTTAACTATTCACTGTTAACTATTAACTAAATCACGCCGCATTCTTTTCCTTCACTTGCGGCAGGCTGGCGCGCCATTTTTCGATCAGGGCGCTGTTATCGTCTTCCCAGGGGTGGAAGCCGGGTTTCAGGTAGCTGAACCAGGCGGGGATGACGCTGCTGATGACGCCGCGGTAACCGAAGCCTTTCCACAGGCCTTTGGCCAGTGTCAGGGGCCGGCGGTGGATGCCGTCGCGTTTGAGCATTTGCCAGGTGAAGTAGGAGGTGAAGCCTACCAGGTAGGCAGAGCCGGACAGGAAGGTGCGCTGCCGCTCCAGATAGTTGTCGCTCACGTCCTTGTAGAGGTCGTAGGCCACAGCCTTGTGCTCGGTTTCCTCGATGGCATGCCAGACCCACAGGTTGCGCACCGAGGGATGCATTTTTTCCACCAGGTCCGGGCGACGCAGAATGGCATCGGCGAGAATCGCGGTGATGTGCTCCAGACCGGCCGTGGCTGCCAGCTGCTGCTGCTGGCTCATGTACTTGCGGGCGCCGGCCAGCAGTTTGCGGGTTACCGCCAGAGCATGATTGACGATATCGTCGTATTGGCCGTCGGCAATCAGATCATTGAAGGCCTGATGCTCCAGGGAGTGCATGGCTTCCTGGCCGATAAAACCGGAGATGTCTTTCTGGCGGTCCGGGCCTTTTGCCTGGTCGCGCAGGGCGCGAACGGAATCCACGAAGAAACGCTCGCCATCCGGGAAGGTCAGCGACATCACGTTTAACACATGGGTGAGCACCGGGTCATTGTCGAACCAGTAGGGCTGGTCTTCCAGACCCTCGAAGGTGAACCCCATGCGACGAGGGGTGATGCTGATAGCCGGTGTTTTCCGTTTTTTGATCAGTCGTAGCTTCATTGGTGTCTCCTCAAGATGTCATTGCTGACATCAATCAATGACATCTACTATGCGAGGTCTTGCAGTCAAGGTCTTGTCGAGGAGGGCCAACAAATGGTGAGTTCGGGCCGTCCCTGGGGAAATGCCGGCATACCGGGTATTTATGTGGTGTTGCTCTATGACGTGCTGGCGGGCATGGGGCTGGATGCCCCGTCCCTGCTGGCGGGACTGGGAGTGAGCCGCGATGAGCTGCTGGCCCCGGACCGGCGGGTGTCCATGTCCCTGGCCCAGACCGTGGCCGAGCGGGGGGTGGCCATGGTGGGAGAGCAGGGGCTGGGATTCCGCTATGCCCGGGCCATGAGCATCACCCTGCACGGCCCGGTGGGTCTGCTGGCCCTGTCCAGCGCCAGCGCCCAGGATGCGCTGGATGCCGCGTGCCGGTTTCTGGGGCTGCGAGCTCCGTTTCTGGTCATTGACCAGACCCGCCAGGGAGAGCTTGCCCATCTGCAGCTACGCAGTACGGCAACCCTGGGCGTGGCCCATGATTTTGTTGTCGAAGCCATGCTGGTGGGCCTCGTGTTCATGATCGAGCAGTTGCTGGATGCGCCCCCGCAGGGCCTGGAGATTCGCCGCCGGGGGCCGGCGCCTGCCTATCTGTCGACCCTGAAACAGGAAGTGGGGGTGCCGGTGTTGTTCGACCAGGATGAGGATGCCCTGGTTTTTCCCCAGTCAGCGCTGGCGGCCCGGCCTCGCTTGGCGGATCCCCAGGTGGCGGCCCTGGCTCGGGAGCAATGCGAGCTGGAATTCCGTCAGTGGCGTACCGAGGAGGATGGTGTCATGGCCGAGCGTATCCGCAGTGCTCTCCAGGATCGCCCCGCGCCGTTACCCTCCCTGGAGACCATGGCAGAAAAACTGTCGGTGTCCCCCCGCACTCTCAAACGCCACCTGCAACAGTCCGGACTCAGCTATCGCCAGCTCCAGGACGAGGAGCGTTATCGGCAGGCACAACGTCTGCTGGCCAAGCCGGATAACAGCATCAGCGAAGTGGCCTATACGCTGGGGTATAGCGATGTGGCCAACTTTTCCAAGGCGTTCAAGCGCTGGAGTGGGGCGACGCCACGGGCGTACCGGGAGCAGAGATAGGAGTAAGCTTTAAGCTGCAAGCTACAAGGCGCGGGGAAGGCCTGGAGATGGGTGCTCTGCCGTGCCCGCGCATGGAGATCTGCCATGGACATCAAGGCATCTGAAAAAGAAAAGGCCGCGCCCTGTTGAAGGGGCGCGGCCTCTTAGCTTTCTGCTTGCCGCGAAACTATCTCGCGTTGCAGCTTGAAGCTTGTGGCTTGCAGCTCGCCTTACGCTTTTTCGTAGGCTTCCACAGACTTCAGGATCTCGGCCTTGGCGGCTTCGGCGCCGTCCCAGCCATCGACCTTCACCCACTTGCCCGCTTCCAGCTCTTTGTAGTGCTCGAAGAAGTGCTTGATCTGAGCCAGCAGCAGCTCGGGCAGATCGTTGATGTCTTTCACGTTGTCGTAGATCTTGGTCAGCTTGGTGTGCGGCACGGCAACCAGCTTGGCATCTTTGCCCGCTTCGTCAGTCATGTTCAGGATGCCGACCGGGCGACAACGGATCACGGAACCGGGAACCACCGGGTACGGGGTTACAACCAGCACGTCCAGCGGGTCGCCGTCTTCAGACAGGGTGTTGGGGATGTAGCCGTAGTTGGCCGGATAGAACATGGGGGTTGCCATGAAACGGTCGACGAATACGGCGTTGCTGTCTTTATCGATCTCGTACTTGATCGGGTCAGCATTGGCCGGGATCTCGATGGCCACGTAAATGTCTTCCGGAATCTCTTTACCGGCGGGAACCTTAGCAAAATCCATGGTCTGTCCTTCTCAAACAGGGTTGGTGGTGGGCGCGGATTATAGCAATGCAGGGCGGCTCCGGCTAATGGCGCAAGGGCGTAACCGGGAGGGAGAGAAGAAAGGCTTTATGGTCAATGAGTTAGGGAGCCCGGGGCGGGGCACCCCGGGCGTCCTGGAATGTTATTGGGCGGCTTCCCAGCCGGGGTAGTTGCCTTCCAGCAGGCGGACTTTCTTGAAACCTGCGTCCTCCAGCAGCGTGGCGGCGGCGCTGGCGCGGCGGCCGGACACGCAGTACAGCACGATTTCCTGCTTGCGGTATTGCTTGAGCATGTCCAGGTGCTGGTCCATCTGTTTGGCCGGTACCATGATGGCGCCGGGAATATGGCCGGCCAGGTATTCATCCTCATTTCGCACATCAATGATGATGGGCGCGCGATCGGCCTGCATGGCCTGTTTGAGCTCGTTGACGCTGATGCTGTCGGCAGCCCACAACGGGGTGCCAAGGACACTGAGCACTACAAGTAGAACCAGGTTGATACGTTTCATGACGTTGACTCCTGTCGGGTTTGCCATTCCTGCAACTCTTGTCACAGCCTGTCCGCACCTCTCACCATCCGGGGAATCGAGGGCTTGGCCGTGGGATGGGAAAAACTTGCCGGGCGCGGCTGGCACGTTCATACACGAACGTCTGGTTTTGACAACGCGTCGAGGCTTTTGCTCACGGGGTCCCCATTTATTTCTGACGCTACCACCGCGAGGCTGCGGAGAACAGTCAACCGGTGCACGTCCGTGACTTTTGACGTGTAAACGGCACAATATTCGCCATCTGTATTCTGCCAGCCGGCCCCAAGGAGCGCGTGCCATGTCTGTTCATGAAATCACTCACCCTCTGGTCAAACACAAGCTGGGTCTGCTGCGTCAGCAGAGTCTGAGCACCCGCAGCTTTCGCCAGCTTACTGCGGAAGTGGGTAGCCTGCTGACCTACGAGGCCACCAGTGATCTGGAGTTGGAGGATTACCAGGTGGATACCTGGATGGGACCGGCGCCGGCCCAGCGCATCAAGGGCAAGAAAGTGACGGTGGTGCCCATCCTTCGTGCCGGTATCGGCATGCTCGATGGGGTGCTGGAGCTGATTCCCAGCGCCAAGGTCAGCGTCGTGGGGGTCTATCGCAATGAAGACACCCTGGAACCGGTGGCCTACTTTGAAAAGCTGGCCCACGACATTGATGAACGTCTGGCGCTGGTGGTGGACCCCATGCTGGCGACGGGGGGCTCCCTGGTGGCCTGTATCGACATGCTGAAAAAGGCGGGTTGCCAACAGATCCGTGCCCTGGTGCTGGTGGCGGCGCCGGAGGGCATTGAAAGGGTTCGGGCTGCGCATCCGGACGTGGACATCTACACCGCCTCGGTGGATCAGGGTCTCAACGACGATGGCTATATCGTGCCCGGTCTGGGAGATGCCGGGGACAAGATCTTCGGGACTCGCTAGCCCTTCCCGCTGGTGCCTTGCGAGCAAGACTCCAGGGATCACTACCGTCATTGGTGTTCGCGGCCTCAAAGGAGTCATCGGCATGCAACAGCCCGGATTCTGGAACTGGAAAATTATCCTTATTGGTGCGCAGATGCTGTTCGTGGCCTTCGGCGCCATGGTGCTGATGCCGTTGCTCACCGGGCTGGACCCCAGCGTGGCCCTGTTCACCGCCGGTCTGGGTACGTTGTTGTTTCAGTGGATTACCCGCCGATCGGTGCCGGTGTTCCTGGCCTCCTCCTTTGTATTTGTGGCGCCTATTGCCCATGGGGTCGCACAGTGGGGCGTGTCCGCCACCATGGGCGCGCTGTTGTGCACCGCCGTGGTCTATGTGGTGCTGGGCGGGCTGGTCAAATGGCGTGGCCCGGGTTTCTTGCATCGTCTGATGCCGCCGGTGGTCACTGGCCCCATCATCATGGTGATTGGATTGAGTCTGGCGCCCACGGCGGTGAACTTTGCCATGGGTATGACCGGCAATGGCGCCGAGCGGCTCTTCCCCTACGGCGAGGCACTACTGGTGTCCATGGTGGCCCTGCTTGCCACTATGCTGGTGGCGACCCTGGGGCGGGGACTATTCCGCCTATTGCCCATTCTTTGTGGTGTGGTCAGTGGGTACCTGGCAGCCCTGCTGATGGGGATGGTGGATTTCTCGGCGGTGGAAGAGGCGGGCTGGTTGGCCATGCCGGACTTTGTGGCGCCCAGTTTTCAATGGCAGGCGATCCTGTTCATGGTGCCGGTGGCCCTGGCCCCGGCCATCGAACACGTGGGTGATGTCCTGGCGATCAGCAGCGTCACCGGCAAGGATTACATCCGTAAACCCGGCTTGCATCGCACTCTGACCGGTGACGGTATTGCCAGCATGGCGGCGGCCCTGTTCGGTGGTCCGCCCAATACCACCTATTCGGAAGTTACCGGGGCGGTGATGCTGACCAAAGTGTTCAATCCGGTGGTGATGACCTGGACCGCATTGTTTGCCATCAGCCTGGCCTTTATCGGCAAATTCGGATTGCTGTTGCAAAGCATCCCCACGCCAGTGATGGGGGGCATCCTGATTCTCATGTTCGGCTCCATCGCCAGTGTGGGCATGAGTACCCTGATCAAGGCCCGGGTGGACCTTAACGCCCAACGCAACCTGGTCATTGTGGCAGTGACACTGATCTTTGGTATTGGTGGCATGGTGATGGGCAATGGTGATTTCACTTTGCAGGGGATCAGCCTGTGCGGACTGGTGGCAGTGATTCTGAACCAGGTTCTGCCGGATCACACCGGCACAGAGGAGGATCTGGGTGAGGAGCATGCCTGCAAGGAGAACCGGTCAGAGCAGCGTAAGGACAGTTATTAACTGGTACATCCGTGCCTTTATTGAGGCGTTATTCTCTTTTTCTTAAGCAAATCTTTTTCAGGATAAAAAGTTTTTTGCTTACTATTTTACAAAGTGCACTGAGCAAAATAATTTTTAAACTTTATTTTTGTAAAATTACATCTTTGTAACTGTTTCTGTCATTTTAATTGCGCATGGTTTGTTCCTGATGAACCAAGGAAGCTGTCAAAAGGGAACAGACTATGAAACTTAATCGTCTTGTGTTGCCGGCCGTTGTCGCCGCTCTTGCCACCGGCTGTGCCAGCAATCAGACCGTTCAGGACACTGCCGAATATCAGTCGTTGCAAAGTCAACAGCAGCAGCTGGAGCAGGAAAACCAGCAGTTGCGCGCAGCGCTGAACTCCAGCCAACAGCAGCCCGCACCAGCGCCGGCACCGTCAGAATCCGGTAATCAGCTACTTCCCCCCAATGCCAAGCCAGGCCATTGCTACGCACGGGTTGTGATTCCGGAAACCTACAAGACCGAAATGCAGCGGGTCATGGTGTCTCAGGAAGACAGCAAGATCACCACCACTCCTGCTCGCTATGAAACCGTTCAAGAGCGAGTGCTTGTCAGTGAAGCCTACGACAAGCTGAAAGTGATTCCTGCCACTTACAAGACAGTGACCGAGAAGGTGCTGGTGAAAGAGGCGACCACCAAGCTGATCACCAAGCCGGCGGAATATAAAACCGTCACTGAGCAGGTGTTGGTGAAGCCCGCTTACACTACCTGGAAGAAAGGCCGTGGCCCCATCGAGAAAATCGATGATTCCACCGGTGAAATCATGTGTCTCGTGGAAGTGCCGGCGGAATACAAGACCGTTAGCCGTAAGGAACTGGTACAACCCGAGCGTACCGAGGAAGTGAAAATTCCTGCGGTGTACAAGACCGTCACCAAGAAAGTGGTGGATCAGCCTGCGCGCACTGAAAAAGTCACCGTGCCAGCGGTTTACAAGACCATTGATGTGGTCAAGCAGGTAGAACCGCCGAAAGAGAAGAAAACCATTATCCCCGCCGTCTACAAGGAAGTGCCCAAGCAGGTCAAGGTGACCGACGCGGATCTGGAATGGCGCGAAATTCTTTGTGAAACCAATACCACCCAGGATGTGGTCCGCCGCCTTCAGAAAGCACTGGAAGACAAGGGCTACGACCCGGTATGGATTGATGGTGTCTATGGTCCGAAGACCCGCGCCGCCGTGGTCGCTTACCAGAAGGACAACGATTTGGCCTCCGGCCAGTTGACCATGCAGACGCTGGAGCACCTGGGCGTGGAATTGTAACGCTCTGCTCCTTCCTAGTATTCAGGGCCGGCTTTTGCCGGCCTTTTTTTTATCTGTGGAAAGGCGGCTCTTTTCGTCAGGATTGATGGTTTGGCTATGTGCTCTGGCGCTCGGATAGAAGATGGATAATATTGTCGGGGTTGGAGACCCAGAATGCCTTGTTTCTGCCGGGTTGAAATTGCAGCTCCATAAGTTCGCCTCATTCTTGATGTTGGAGCCTTGCTTGCAAGGCGAAATGTTTTCTCGATGGCCCCAGAGCAGGTTCCACTCTGCTTGGGACGGATTACATTGCCTTCACCGATATCTGCCAGGACACCCCGAAGCGATCCTGCAGCCAGCCGAAGCATGGATTGAATCCATAGCAGTCCAGGGGCATGAGCGTCGTCCCTTTTTCCGCTAGAGCGGCAAAGACGCGTTCCACCGTTGGTCTGTCGTCCAGGGTCAGACACAGGGACGTGGACGGCGTGAAATCAAACCCATGGGCCACCGGGCTGTCGATGCACTGTACTGTGGTATTGGCAATGGAAAACACGGCTTCTTGAACGCTGCCTTCCTTGCCAGGGCCTTCCGGCCCGTAGAGATCCTTGCGAACCAGGGTAAAGCCTGGAATGGCATCCGCGTAGAAGGCCAGGGCCTGGTTGGCCTGGCCCTGGAACATCAGTTGTACCGTCAATTGTGTGCTCACGACTCCTCCGTTCTGAAAGCGATAAGATGCATCGGCAAGATGGCTCTATTTGGCCAATACTTCGCGGTAGTGGTGTTCCAGTTCCGTATGGCGAGGCCAGAAGGCGCTGCGGGCTCTGTTGTCCAGCTCCTCGATCAGTATGCCCAGATGGGTATGCCAGCCACTGGCCACACTGGTCCGAGTGTCGATATCCGTGGGTAGCCGGCGGTGGGTAAGCAGCAGGTGTACCTGATCGCCGTCTTCGCTCAGCTCAAAGGTCACCTCGCCTTCATTCATGCCCCAGGTGTGGGCGAGCACATAGGGCGGTTCGAACCGGGTGATGGTGCCGGAGAGCGTGGCCTGATTTTCGATGTGCTGGTATTGCTCCGGAGCCGGCTCCTTGTCCTCAGACAGGTCCAGATTGTGAAAATGGATTTCCACGACGCCGCCGACAAACTGGCCAAGGGTGCCGCCGCCAAGCCAGCGGGCACGTTTGTCCGGGTCGATCAGATAGGCCCATACCCGTTCGATGGGGCCGGGCAGGGTGCGCTCCACTGTCAGGGTGGTGGCATCGGTAAATTGCACATCGGGTTCCATGACGAGTCTCCTTGTCGTGTATGTGGCCTGCGTATCAATCGCCGTCTTTCAGGGCTTGCTCCAGGGCATCCAGCTTGTTGTTCCAGAATGCCCGGTAGCGTTTCAGCCAGGCGTCTGCCTCTGCCATGGGGGCGGCATTCAGGCGGCAATGGTGGATGCGGCCCTGTACCTCCCGGTGAATCAACCCGGCCTTTTCCAGTACCTTCACATGCTTGGAAGCCCCGGCGAAGGACATGGCAAAGGGCTTGGCCAGTTCCCCCACACTGCGGGGGCCCTGCTCCAGTTGTTGCAGCATGGCCCGGCGGGTGGGGTCGGCCAGGGCGGCAAAGACCGCATCAAGATGTTGATCAATTTGTTTAACCATATGGTTTAATTTAAGGGTGAAGATTTAAATATTCAACCATTTTGTTTAATTTAATCGACGGGCGGACAGGCGCCGGCCTGATTGCCCTCGCGCAGCTGGCCCAGAACCTGGCCCGCAGTGAGGGTAAGAAAGGCACGTATCGGCAGTCCTGCTTCGCGCAAGCGCCTGGCGGTCCAGGTGTTGCAGGTATTGCCGAACCAGAAGGTGTCATTGGAAGGGAAGAAACGGCTATCGCCGTACAGCCCCGGGTCGCCGGCGGGTAACCGCCCCTGCTCATCCAGCTGGAAATACCCGGCCAGACTCTCCTGTAACTGGTCGAGTTGCTCGGCACTCAGGCACAGTGGCTGCAAATCTGTATGGGGCAACAGTTCCGGATGTCGCTCCAGTCCTACCACGTGCATAGCCGATCGAGTTGGCCACAGCATGGCCCGAACCCGTAGCCACCAGCTGTCATCCTGCCGATAAAAGGCATCATCCCCCCAGCCGAACTCGTAGAACGACGGCTCACTGAAGTGCGGTTCAAGAAACCCCAGGGCAGGGGAGAGCCGGTCTGCCGGAAAGGCAATACCGGTATGCCACCGGTGGCGTACCACCAGCACCGTCACGTCATCGGCCAGAGCCTGAGCCGGCAACGCCAATACCACCGTAAGAGAGATCGCCCATAAACGCATCATGGCTATAGTGTACCAAGCCATCGAGTCTCGCCGTGATATGTATTCGGTCCCATCAAGCATGCGGATTTGCCGACTTTCCTGTTTGAACTATCTGTTTTTTGTTTTTATAGAACTGCAGCGTGGCTGGCACGATAATTCGCGTCGATACGTTGATGAAGCATATGCGCAGTCTGCTGTGATGGTGTGGTAGCCGGTTGGAATAGACCGTTTGCCAAGACGGCGAGGCCACTGTCGGCCAGATGTCATATTTGCGCCAGCAGGGTACGGGCAATTTGCATTAAAAGCAGGACAATCTCTGGACAGAGCGGCTTGGAGGTAATCTGTGATCAGCGGACTTGCCTGGCGCAAGTCTTTCCCTGTTCGCATCCCGGTCGAGTACACTATCCAGCCAAGACCAACCCGACCCACAGATCCAGCCATGCCCCATTCCCATCCCATCGGTATTTTCGACTCCGGTATCGGCGGCCTGTCCGTGGCCGCGAAAGTCCGGGAGCTGTTGCCCGCCGACGATATCCTCTATGTGGCCGACTCCCGCCATGCGCCCTATGGCGACAAGTCCGATGCTTTCATTCTGGAGCGGATGAACACGGTGACGGATTTCCTGCTGGGGCAGGGGGCCAAGGCGGTGGTGGTGGCCTGCAATACGGCGACCACCTCCGCCATTGCACAGCTACGGGCCTCCTGGTCGGTGCCGATTATCGGCGTGGAGCCAGGGGTCAAGCCGGCGGTGCTGGCCACCCGCAGTGGGGTGGTGGGGGTGCTGGCCACGCCCAGAACCCTGCAGACCCATTCCTTCAGCGCTCTGGCGGCCCGGTTTTCCAGCACCGTGAGTATTGCGGTGCAGCCCTGTCCGGACCTGGTGGGCCAGATCGAGGCGTTGCGTTTTGATGACGACAGGACCTTGGCACTGCTGAATCGCTATATCTCACCGCTGCTGGAGAAGGGCGCAGATACCATCGTGCTGGGCTGTACCCATTACAACTACCTGGCCGACCGCATTGCGAAGGTGGCAGGGCCCGGGGTGCAGATCGTCAGCACCGAGTCGGCGGTGGCCCGGGAAGTGGTGCGGCGGTTGGCGTGCGAGGGGCTGCTGGCGAAATCCGGGAAAACCGGGGATGAGGCGTTTTACACCAGCGGCGAACTGGCGGTGTTCAGCCGACAGATCGACCGCTTGTGGGGGCCAGGGAAGACGGTTCTCCCGTTATAGACGTGGGCGCCTTCAGATTAAAAATGTGATGGCTGTGTCGAAACCGCTAGAGGTCGTTCGATAAGGTGATGACAGCACATGACAGTGGTGATGCAGTGGGCGCCGTGAATCAGGCTGCGGCGGATCCGGACGGGCATGTGTGGGAAATGATGTGGATGGACATGGCGGCGATGGAGGGCTAGTGCCGGCTCCCTGATTCCTGTCCGAGCTACGAAGCCCCTCTGTAGGAGTTCCCTTCCCGGGGACGAACCGTGCGAAGCACGAAATCGACCGAAGGTCGGTCAGGGACTTCAGGTTTGAACAAACTGAATGAAGGCATGAGGTGAGCCTAACCCGTTTCCCTCGCCCAGGCTCGGGTTCGTCCCCTGGAAGGGAATTTATTCGCTTCGCTCACCCTTCAGGCCGCACTTCGTGCGTTACTCCGCTCCGCTACGTTCCTACAGAGATTCGTAGTGGGTTGAAGGCGTGAACCCGGAGTAAAATAAAAACGCCCCGCAATGCGGGGCGTTTGTCGTATCGGGGTGCGCTTACACCTCGAACGCGTCGTTCAGTTTCTTGGCCACCGGGACCAGTTTCAGCTTGGCGAATTGCGGCAGGCCGTCCTTGTAGGGCGGGTAGGACTCGCCGCCAATCAGGGGCGCCAGGTATTCGCGCCCGGACGGAGTGATGCCGAAGCCATCCTTGGTGATGAACTTGCGCGGCATCTTCTTTTCCACGTTGGCCACTTTCTTCAGCGGTGCCTCACCGATGGTCCAGCTGTATTTCTTGGTCTTCTTGCGCTCGATGGTGGGCATCACCGCATTCTTGCCGGCCACGGCGAATTCCACCGCCGCGCGGCCCACGGCGTAGGCCTGCTCCACATCGGTGGCGGAGGCAATGTGGCGGGCAGCCCGTTGCAGATAGTCGCTCACCGCCCAGTGGTATTTGTAGCCCAGCTCATCCTTGACCATTTGTGCAATCACCGGGGCCACGCCACCGAGCTGTTTGTGCCCGAAGGCATCGGTGTTACCCGCGTCGGCCAGGAAGGTGCCGTCTTCGTAGCGGGCACCTTCGGATACCACGATCACGCAGTAGCCCACTTTCTGAACAGTGGCTTCCACTTTCTTCATGAAGGCGGCCTTGTCGAAGGCGATTTCCGGGAACAGGATCAGGTGTGGCGCGTCGTCGTTGTCTTCCTTGGCAAGACCTGCAGCAGCAGCGATCCAGCCGGCGTGACGGCCCATCACTTCCATCACGAACACCTTGGTGGAGGTGGCGCACATGCTGGCCACGTCCAGGGCCGCCTCGCGGCAGCTCACGGCGGTATACTTGGCCACGGAGCCAAAGCCCGGGCTCACATCCGTGAAGGGCAGGTCATTGTCCACGGTCTTGGGCACGTGGATGGCCTGGATTGGGTAACCCATTTTTTCTGACAGCTGGGACACTTTCAGGCAAGTGTCAGCGGAGTCACCGCCACCGTTGTAGAAGAAGTAGCCGATGTTGTGGGCCTTGAACACCTCGATCAGACGCTCGTATTCGCGCTGGGAGGTTTTCAGATCCTTGAGCTTGTAGCGGCAGGAGCCAAACGCGCCACCGGGGGTATGCTTGAGCGCGTCAATGGCGCTTTTGCTTTCTTTGCTGGTGTCGATCAGCTCTTCGGTGAGGGCGCCGATGATGCCATTACGCCCGGCGTAGACCTTGCCGATCACATCCTTGTTCTCGCGGGCGGCTTCGATCACGCCGGCGGCGGAGGCATTGATGACAGCGGTGACACCGCCAGACTGAGCATAGAAAGCGTTTTTACGCGCCATGAGAGACCCCTTGATTCAATTTGCGTGCATTCTAGCGAAGGAGGCCATGAAACACACCCGGTGTTGTCGGACGATGACAGGAAAAGGGCAGTTGGAAGTTCAACGTTCAATGTTGAACTTTCAACTGCCCCTGATGGTGATTTCCTCCCGGCTCTGGAACAATAGCTCGCCGGAGGATCCATGACTGCATTGATGACATTGTTCTGGCGGCTGGCCATATTTCGCGCCGGCCCCGAAAACGCGCCTTACTCAACGAACCTGCTGGGCCTGGTGTTGCTGGGCTGGTGTGGCCTGCAACTGCTGGTAGGTAGCTTGCAGACAGCCCTGCCGGTGCTGGTGTTGCTGAGCAGCCAGCTCACCTCAATGGCGGTGATCCTGGCGGGGATTTTTGTACTGCTGGGCTTTAAGGGGCTGCAGAGTCGTTGGCTGCAGACGGCCCTGTCGTTGGTCGGTATCGATGTGGTGCTGACCCTGGTGACCCTGCCTTTGCTGGCGATCAATGCGGGCATGGCCCAGTCCCAGGGCTGGATCGAGGGGCTGTATCTGTTGCTGGTGAGCTGGCAACTGGCCGCCCAGAGCTTCGTTTACCATCGCGCCATGAATGTGGGGCCGTTCCTGGGCCTGGGAATCGCCCTGACCCTGCTGGTGGCCGGCTATGCCGCGGTAGTGATGCTGGTGCCGGAAGTGGTGACGGTGACCCGGTAAGCTTCACCTGACAGTCCCTTTGCCGTTAAGGTGCAGGGATTCTTTTGATCGGTTTATTCCCATGCATATCCATATCCTCGGTATCTGTGGCACCTTCATGGGCTCTCTGGCGCAGCTGGCCAAGGCTCAGGGCCATCGTGTTACCGGTAGTGACCAGAACGTCTATCCGCCCATGAGTGACCAACTGGAAGCGGCGGGCATTGCATTGACCCAGGGGTACGACCCGGCGCAACTGGAGCCGGCGCCGGATCTGGTGGTGGTCGGCAATGCCCTGAGTCGGGGCAATCCTGCCGTGGAAGCCGTGCTGGATCGGGGCCTGCCCTATACCTCCGGTGCCCAGTTGCTGGAGGATGTGATCCTGCCCGGGCGCTGGGTGCTGGCGGTGGCCGGTACCCACGGCAAGACCACGACCAGCTCCATGCTGGCCTGGATTCTGGAGCACGCCGGGCTCAATCCCGGTTATCTGATTGGTGGTGTGCCCGGCAATTTCGGGGTCTCTGCCCGACTCGGTGAGACGCCGTTTTTTGTGGTGGAAGCGGATGAATACGACACCGCCTTCTTCGACAAGCGCAGCAAATTCGTTCACTACCGTCCGCGCACCGTCATTCTCAACAATCTGGAATTCGACCACGCGGATATCTTTGCCGATCTGGCCGCTATCCAGACCCAGTTCCACCACCTGATTCGCACCGTGCCTTCCTCCGGGCGGCTCATCCTTCCTCACGGCGAAACCGCCCTGGAGGAGACACTGGAGAAAGGCTGCTGGAGCGAGATTGAACGCTTCGGTGAAAACGACTCCCTGGGCTACCGGCTGGATAACGCGGATGGTTCCGCCTTTACCGTGCTGGAGAACGGTGAGCCAGTGGCACAGGTGCGCTGGGATCAGACTGGCCGGCACAGTGTGAATAACGGCATGGCCGCCTTGCTGGCTGCCCGACATGTGGGGGTGACGCTGGCGGATGGGGCAGCGGCTTTGTGCGAATTCCAGGGTGTGAAGCGGCGTATGGAATTACGCGGTGAGATTCATGGGGTGCGGGTGTATGACGACTTTGCCCATCACCCCACGGCCATTGCTACCACCCTGGACGGGTTGCGTCGCAAGGTCGGTGACGGAAAGATTCTGGCGGTGATCGAACCCCGCTCCAACACCATGCGCATGGGAAGCCACAAGGAAGCGCTGGCAGCCAGCACCGGGGCGGCGGATGAGGTAATCTGGTACCAGCCGCCGGGACTGGACTGGTCGCTGGACCCGGTGGTCAGTGAATCGCCGGTGCCCGCTTCAGTGAGTAATGATATTGACGACATCATTGCCCGGGTGGTGGCTCGCAAGGGCGAGCCACTGAATGTGGTGGTGATGAGCAACGGCGGCTTTGGCGGTATCCATCAGAAGTTGCTGGAGGCGCTGGAAAGACGTTAGACGTCCGACGAGAAAACAAGGAACGGCGGAGATGGCTTCCTGCCTTTCTTCGCCGGCATCCATCAACAAGGAGACGTTCCCATGTTCTGGTCCGTATTCTGGGCATCGGTGCATTACCTCAGCATTCTGATGCTGTTTGCTTTCCTCTACGGGGAACTCCTGTTGTGGCGAACCGGCATCAACGAACGCAACATTCGTACTCTTCTGTGGCTGGATATCGGCTATGGTCTCGCGGCGCTGGTGGTACTGGTGAGCGGGATTGCGCGGGCCGGCTGGACGGAAAAGGGCTGGGATTTTTACCTGTCCAACCCCTGGTTTCATGGCAAGGTCACCCTGTTTGTCCTGATCGGCCTGTTGAGCCTTTACCCCACCAAGGTGTTGCTGGGCTGGCGTAAAGCGGTGAAGGCCGGTCATGTGCCGGAAATTGATGACGCCCTGCAGCGCAATCTGCGCGGTGTGCTGGTGGCGGAACTCCACCTGGTGGTGTTGATGCCCATTCTCGCGGCATTGATGGCCCGTGGTGTAGGAATGGGTGTATGAAAAAACGAATCACACTGGCCTTCACCGGCGCTTCCGGTGCCCCCTACGGATTGCGCCTGCTGCAGTGTCTGCTGGATGCGGATTGCGAGGTCTTCGTCATCTTGTCCAAGGCGGCGCGGGTGGTGATCGGCATGGAAACCGAGCTGAAACTGCCGGCCGGCACCGGCGCGGCAGAGCAAGCCCTGCGCGATTGGGTGCAGACAGACCGTGGCAACCTGGTGGTCTGCGGACTGGAACAGTGGACCGCACCGGTTGCTTCCGGCAGTGGTGCGCCTGCCGCCATGGTGGTGTGCCCGTGCTCCACCGGGACCCTCTCCGCCATTGCCTGCGGGGCCAGCGATAACCTGATCGAACGGGCCGCCGATGTGGCCATCAAGGAGGGGCGCAAGCTGATCCTGGTACCCCGGGAAGCGCCTTTTTCCCCTCTCCACCTGGAAAACATGCTGAAGCTGTCTCGCCTGGGTGTGACCATCATGCCGGCTGCCCCCGGTTTCTATCATCAACCGGAGACGGTGCAGGACCTGGTGGATTTCATCGTCGCCCGGTTACTGGATCATCTGGGGGTAGAACAGACGCTGGTGAAGCGCTGGGGGGAGTAACCCTCCGCACCGATGAATGTCCCTGTAGGAGCTATGCTTGCATGGCGAACGGTAACGTTCACAGTCTGCCAGCCAGTTTTCTGGAACCTGTCGATCACTGAAAGTCCTGATCACCCTGCGGGCGATTTCCGCGCAAGCGCGGTTCGCATGTCGAAGATCCCCTGGGAGGCAAGCATAGCTCCTACAGCGCCGTTACCCCTCAATGCACCAGAAGGTGCCCCACCAGCCCCAACGCAAACCCGGCCACGGCGCCCTGGGCTGGCGCCCAATGCTTTTTCAGGGGCACCTGCGGGGCAATGTCCTGGAACACCAGGTAGAGAATCCCGCCACTGGCAAACAGCATGATGCCCCCCAGCACCAGTGGGCTGTCCACCAGCACCAGGAAGCCCAGGGCGGCGCTGACGGGGCCGAGCAGCGCCAGGGCGGTGAAGGCCAGAATGATCTTGCGGGAGGAGAGGGTATTGCCGTCGCTGTTGCGGATTTCCCGATAGGCGTTGAAGCCTTCCGGGAGATTCTGCATGCCGATCAGGAACGCCAACAGGTAGGCCTGGCCTCCTCCCACTGCCAGTGCCGCCCCCAGGGCGATGGCTTCGGGCACAAAATCCAGCAACATGGCCAGTAGTTGTGACATGGCACCGCCATGGGCAGCCAGTGCCCGGTCCACCACCATAAAGGCAATGCCGCCGCCAACGAACAGCAGCGTGGCAGAAAGCGGGTTATGGTGTTGGGCCCCTTCCGGGACCAGCACCAGGGCCACGGCGGCCAGCAAGGCGCCACCACCGAAGGCGATGACCGTATGGCGGACTTCCTGTTCCAGCCAGCCCCGTGCGATGTGTTGTTTGACACCTATCAGGGCGCCGGCGGCCATGCTCAGGCCTGCGGCCAGGCTGAGCAGTAATGCAAGATAAAGTGGGCTCATGGATCATCCTTGAAGGTGAAACGCCTGTTAGCGAGAGACCTTAAAGTCTGACCGGTGGACGATCAACTGTTACTGAGGCTGTAGTCCACCGGCGCGATGACTTCCACGGGAATCTGTTTCAGATCCTTGGGGGGAGCATCAAAGCGAAGGCGGGAAACCAGCTCCAGGGTCGCCCGGTCCAGAATCCGGCTGCCGGAGCTCTCCACGACCGCCACCTGTTCTGCCCGACCGGAGGCGTTGATCATGAACGAGACCTTCACGGTACCCTGTTGGCGACGCATGCGGGCCCGGTGCGGGTACTGTTTGTTGTAGTCGATGGTATCGCGCACCTTGGCCAGGTATTTGTTCAGGGCGTTTTCCGTGTCGCCGGATTGATGCACCCCTTCACCCGGGTCCCCGGCCATGCCTTTGGCGCCCACTTGTTGGGGCTGGCTGGCGGCCTGCTCGCTATCGTTTTTTTCCCGGGTTTCCTGCTCCGTTTTCTTCTCTTTCTTGGCCACAACCGGTTCCGGGGTGGGTTCCGGTTTGGGTTCCGGCTTGGGCTTGGCCACGGGCTTGGGTTTCGGCTTTACCTTGGGCTTGGGTTTTGGCTCGGGCTTGGGCGTCGGCGCTGGCGCCGCTTTGGCCGGCGCGGGTGGGGCGGCGGGTTTTTCCGCTGGCGGCGCAAGGCTGACCACCATTTCCGTGACACCGGGCTTGGCCGGCCGTCCGCCGGCCAGGGTAAGGGCTCCGACGGTAACCAGGACGCTGGCGTGAATCAGGGCGGAGATGACCCAGGCGAAAAGAGTGCGGGATTTCATTGCCCCTCCCCGTCATTGCGGGTCACCAGGCGCACTTGCTCTACGCCCAGTTCCTGCAGGGTTTCCAGTCTTTCCCGCAGGGTCGTCATGGTGACGCCGGCATCTGCCAGCAGACGGACTTCCGCCCCTTCCGGGCGTTCTTTCAGATACTCTTGCAGTGTGGCCTCGGTGAGCGCCGTGTCATTGTCCTCGGTGAACCACTGGCCGTCCTTCTGCAATACCAGCAACAATTTGTCCCGGGCTTCCGGTCCATTGGCGCTCTGGCTCAGAGGGGTATCCACGGATACGGTGGGGCTCTTGGCCAGCTGGCCGGCCAGCATGAAGAAGATCAACAGCAGAAATACCACATTGATCAGTGGCAACACCGGTTCCAGTGGGGGGCGGCGGGAAGAGGTTTCCATGATCATCATGGCAACAGCTCCAGTTGTACGTCCTTCACGCCGGCGGCCTTGATCGCATCCACGGCGGCCAGGGCTTGCTGCAAGGTGGCATCCGCACTGACGGTGACCCAGACCTTGGTTTTCTGGGTGTCGAGCCGATCTGCCACGGCGTCAGGGGTGAAACTGACGCCGTTCAGATTCAGGTCGCCGTCGGCCTCCACTTCGATCACCAGCCACTTGTCATCAGGTTTATTCATGCTTTCAGCGGGCTGCACGTTGACGGGCAGGTCGTAGAACTGCCCGAAACGGGTCGCCAGCATAAAGAACACCAGCAGAATAAATACTACATCAATCAGCGGTGTGAGGCTGATAAAGGGCGTACGGTGACGCTCTGGTTCAATATGCATGCGCCACCGACGGGTCGCGGTCCTCTTCCAGGGGCTCGGATTCCGCGTGATTGTTGCGAAGGACCTTCAGACGGGACAAGCGGTCCTGCATTTTTTCCCGGCACAGTTCCAAGCTGCGGTCCGCCCAGTGAAAGGCAGCCAGCGTGGGGATCGCAACGGTCAGGCCGGCGGCGGTGGTCAGCAAGGCTTCCCAGATACCGCCTGAGAGGATGGACGGGTCCACCTGGGAGCCAGCCGTCTCCAGCGCCTGAAAAGCGCCGATCATGCCAAATACGGTACCCAGCAGGCCGAGAAGGGGCGCCACGGCGCTGATCACTTCCAGGATGCGCAGGCCGCCGCGCAGATTATCCAGGGAGGTGCGCGCCAGGCGCAGGCTTTCTTCCTGCCAGGCCGCTTCTTCCAGTTTGCTGTTCTGCCAGCATTGCCATACCACCTGATCAATCGGGCTGGTCAGTTTCCCGGGCTTGGCGGGCTGCTGGCCCCGGGTCAAGGCGTCCAGCAGACGGTCTGCCTGACGGGCGCTGCCCGGGCGAACGCGGGCGAACTGCAGAATCTTGGAGATCAGGGTGGCCAGGGCGATCACGGACAACAAGGCCAGAACCCACATGGTGGCGCCGCCACTGACAAACCAGTCAGGCAGTTGCAGGGAAATCGGGGGCATGGAAAAACTCCTGCTACGGGCGAATCCAACGGGCCCGGTTAGTAGTTCAAAAAGCATGCATACTGGCATGCGGTTGTGACATCCCCGTGACTGAGCAACAAACCGGGGAACACGGATTCGAGACTGTCAGCGCGAAGGCTCGAATAAGGGGTCGCAATAATAGGTTCACAGGCACCTTAATGCAAGTCATTCCTATTTGCGGGCCATTCACGGTACGGCATCACAGTGTTGCTGAACGAGGGGGTTCTGCCGATGGGGAAGCGGTCGACAGCCACAGAAAATGGGCGTCAGGGAAGGTAAGGCTGGTGGCCGCCCCCGGAAGCGCTTTGCGGTCTTTCGGGGGGAGGCATCCAGTCAGAAGGGTGCCGTGGGGCGCCCGGCAGAGTTATTTGAGCAACAAGCGGTAATTCATGTTGGATTCGATGCGGTTACCGTCCTGATCCAGTTGTTCAATGGCGTTGACGGCATCCTTGATATAACGGCGGTCGGCATCGGGATCATCGGGGTTGATGGTGTAGATGTCGTATTGCATGTTGCCCTGCAGGCGCTTTTCCGCCTCCCAGTTACCGCGCTCTGACGCGCTCAACTCCACTTTGGAACCGCTCAGGTATTCCTCGCGCAGCTCAAAGCGAGTGGGATTGTCGTACTGATCTCGGTAAAGCGTCAGAGTGGTGCGAATGCCGGAACAATCAGCGCAGGGCAGCATGCCGCTGTATGTCAGCTTCTGGGCGGTAGGGTTGACCGGTTCTTCCGGTGGCTTGCTCTGGCAGCCGGTAACGAGAATGGCACTGCCCAGCACGGCGGCGGCGAGGTAGGTTTTCATCTTGGTACTCCCTGACAACTCCTTTAAAGATACCCCTTTGAAAAGTGTTTTTGTGTTTGGTTCGCCGTTTTAACAGTTTTTGATAATTTCATGGCGCGTTTGCGCACTGCTCAGTAGACAGGAGGGAGTCTCGGAGGGCTCGGCAGACAGGGCCTGGTGCGCATCAATCTTGCGGAAAACCCATTGCATGATGGCCAGAAAGAAAGCGAACACGATCAGGAAATAGAACAGAATCATGCAGCACCTACCCGGTTATTGTTGTGCAGACAGGCTAGAACCGGACGGTGGAGGTCACCAGCAACACTTTGTTATCAGTTGTTGGTTTACTGTTATCGGGGTTCCGGGCGGGCATGAAAAATGACGGAAACCGGCAGTGTCTGCTGCGGGTCCAGAGGTTCCTCCAGAGACACTCGATAGCCCTGACTGTGGAGCAGCGCCAGCCAACTCTGCAACGTGCGGAAATACCAGGGCGGAGCATCACCGAAATCAACGCAATCGGCTGGCCAGCGGGTTTCACGCCAGCCATCGCAATAGTGTCCTTCGCAGGTCATCAGCGGGTGCAGGGTCTGTATCAGCAGCAAGCCTCCGGGGGAGAGCCGGCGGTGCAGCACAGCCAGTAACTGTTGTACGGATTGCTCGCCAAACAGGGAAAAATTGCACACGGCCAGATCAAAGGAGTCGGTGAGGTTCTGCGCCAGTTCACTAAAGGCCAGACAGCGGTAGTCCCCCTGTTGGTGTTGCTGGCGGGCAGCCTCCACCAGGGCCGGGATGGCATCGATGCCGGTGGTGTGAATGCCCCGGGCAGCCAGGCGGCGACACAACCAGCCCTCGCCACATCCCACATCCAGCACCCGGCTCGGCTGGTGAGCGAGGATGGCCCGTTCGATGGCCGGGTCGCTGATGCGCCGGCTGGCCAGCCCCTGCTGTTGTATCAGGCGGGCCCAGGGGGCGGCATTATCCTGCCAGCTGGCAAGGATGCGTTGCTCCGGTGTCATGTGGTCAGCGCATGGGGGTCAGTGGGCCCGCCCGTTCCACGGCTCGCTGGTAAGCCGGACGTGCTTCCATCTGCTGCAGGAAGCGCTGGATTGCCGGCAACCGGCTCAGATCGGCGCGGGCAGAGGCGGCCTGCAACGGAAAGCTCATGATGATATCCGCTGCGCTGAGCGTCTCGCCTGCAAACCAGTTATGGTCGGCCAGGTGAGCCTCAATGACAGCCAGCTGGGTTTCCAGTTGCGGGTCAATGAAGGTGCCAATCACCTTGCCGCTGATGCCCTTGGCGACCGGACGGACAATAAAGGGCATGGGGGATTTGGGAATACGGCTGAATACCAGCTTCATCACCAGCAGGGGCATCAGGGAGCCTTCTGCGTAGTGAAGCCAGTAACGCTCTTGCACCCAGCGTGGATCGTCGGTGCTGATTTTCCAGCTGTCGTCACCGTGTCGCTGGATCAAATATTCAATAATGGCGCCGGACTCTGCCACGGTGATATCGCCATCGGTGATCACCGGGGATTTCCCCAATGGGTGCACCTGCTTGAGTTCCGCCGGGGCCAGCATGGTTTTGCTGTCGCGGGCATAGTGGCGAATCTCGTAGTCCAGGCCCAGTTCTTCCAGCAGCCAGACGATGCGCAGGGAACGGGAGTTTTCCAGGTGGTGAAGGGTGATCATGGGCTGTCTCGCTAATCCGGTGTTGCCCGGCAGCATAGCAGAGTTATGCGCCATTCACGTGCGACACCCTGCACACCTGTGATCGGTGAGGGGGGAGCATGCAACAAAGGCATAACCCCCCGGACTTCAGTGTCTGGCGGTATCAATACTGGGAGGGCGAGCCGCCAGATGAACCTGCTTGATCACCGAGTCGAGAATGGTTTCGGTGCGCCAGGCCTGATGGTGGTTAACCATGGCAACCACCGCCCAGGTGGTGTTGTTTTCATCCCGGGTGAAGCCAGCGATGGAACGCACGTTTTTCAGTGAGCCCGTCTTGATATGGCCGAGGCCGGCCATGCCGGCCTTGCCAAGCCGCCGGCGCATGGTGCCGTCCATGGCGATCAGCGGCAGGGACGCGATCAACTCAGCCGCAAAGCGGCTTTCCCAGGCTTGTTGCAACAGGCTGGCCATCTGCCGGGCGGAGATCCGTTCAAGGCGCGATAGGCCGGAGCCGTTTTCAAACACCATGCCCTGGCTGTCGATGCCCTTGGTGGCCAGCCATTCGCGGATGGTTCTTTCCGCCGCTGCCAGGTCGTCCCGGTCTCCAGGTTGACGGAATTTGGCGCCCAGGCTGAGGAACAGCTGGCGGACCATCACGTTATTGCTCCACTTGTTGATGTCACGAACCATGGTGACCAGGTCTCGCGAAGAAGTGGTGGCGAGCAGTTCGGTGTTGGCATCACGGGGGCGCAGCCCTTGACGAATCTGACCGGTGAGAGTGCCGCCCAGTTGCTGCCACAGGCCGGTGATCAGGGCGCCGGTGTAGTCGCCCTGGTCCATGACGGACAGGTAGCTGCTGGTGGAGCACCCTTTGGGCAGCACGCCGGTGACAGTGATGCGGGTGTGGCCATTTTCGGTCAGGGTCGGTTGGTAATCGAACTGGTAGCGTCGCGGGCACTGGCCGTAATCCTTGAAGACCATCCGGTTATCGATCTCTACCCCATTGAGGGTGGGTTCGGTCCAGGTATGGATGCCTCTCTCGTCAGCGCGGGAACGAATGCGCAACACATTCAGGTTGGTAAGCAAGGCGTGGGGTTCAACCAGGAAGGGCGCATTGGGGTTGTCGCCGTCATCATCAAAGTCAGGAATACCGTTGGGCAGATTGAAGGCGCTGGCGTCAAGCACCAGGTCACCCTGGATATGGTCAATGCCCATGGCGCGCAGCTCGCGCATCAACAGCCAGAGTCGCTCTTCGGTCAGTTTCGGGTCGCCACTGCCAGCGAAGTAGAGGTTGCCCTGCAGGGTGTTGCCACTGATCTTGCCGTCGGTGTACAGCCGGGTATGCCACTGATAGGTGGGACCGAGCAGCTCCAGGGCCGCATAGGTGGTGACCACTTTCATGATGGAGCCGGGATTGAAGGGGGTATCCGCATTCAGAAAGCGGGCATCACCAGGGCCGTTCAGGGGAATGGCGGTGACCGCCAGGTGCTCGTCGGCCAGCTGCAGATTCTTGGCTGCCTCCAGTACCGGAGCCAGAAGCGGGGTGGGTGAACCGGCATGGGCGGGAATGGCGCCCAGCATGCTCAACAGGGTCAGGCATGAAAGTGCTGACAGCAATGGTAAAAAGCGTGCCTTGACGGCAACCGGGTGAGACATGAGCAGACCTGGCCAGATAGTGGCGGAAAGTAGAACGGCACAAGAAAATAACTGGCCCTAGCGTAAACCAAAGCCGGGGCCGGGTCAGCGGGGGGAATCGCGATGAAATGTAAATTCATCGCGACTCCTGCGCTGGAGCAGGGCGGCATCAGGCGGGTTTGTGTATTCCTACATCAATGCCTTTGTGTTGCAGGTCTGCGTGATAGGAGCTGCGCACCATGGGGCCGGATGCCACAGAGCGGAAGCCCAGCTCCTCCGCCACACGGGCATATTCGCGGAATTCGTCCGGGTGAACGAAACGGGCTACCGGCGCGTGGTGTTTGCTGGGCTGCAGGTACTGACCAATGGTCAGCATGTCCACATCGTGGGCGCGCAGGTCCTTGATGGTGTTGATCACCTGTTCGAAGGTTTCACCCAGGCCCACCATGATGCCGCTCTTGGTGCTCACGTCCGGGCGGCGTGCCTTGTAGCGCTGCAGCAGGTCCAGTGAATGCTGGTAACGCGCGCCGGGGCGGATGTGCTTGTACAGCTCCGGGACCGTTTCGATGTTGTGATTGAACACATCTGGCGCCGTGTCCACCAGAATATCCACGGCGGTATCCAGGCAAGGGCGGAAGTCGGGGGTGAGGATTTCAATCTTGGTCTGCGGCGTGCGTGCGCGAACCTGGCGGATGCATTCGGCAAAATGCTCGGCGCCCCCATCGGCCAGATCGTCCCGGTCCACGGAGGTGATCACCACATACTTGAGCCCCAGATTTTCCACGGATTCGGCCAGATGCAGGGGCTCTTCCGGGTCCAGGGCGTTGGGGCGGCCAAAGCCCACATCACAGAAGGCGCAACGTCGGGTGCAGATGTCGCCCATGATCATGAAGGTGGCGGTGCCGCCGCCGAAACATTCCGGCAGATTGGGACAGGCGGCTTCCTCGCAGACGGTATGCAGCTTCTGCTCGCGGAGCATGGACTTGATGCGCTGGATCTCGCCGTTGGCGGGGACGCGCACACGGATCCAGTCCGGCTTCCGTTGGTAGCCGGTTTCTTCATTGACCATGGGAATGGTGCGTACCTTGTCTGCACCACGCAGCTTGTCGCCGATCTGAACCTTGCGCTTGGCCTGTGCCTGCTCGCTCATGGGGTGTCCGTTACTGTCAGGGTGCCGGGCTGTGGGCCGGCGAAAATTCGGAAACGTCATTGTACCAGTCTGGCAAGGGGGCTGTCCGTGGCGCCAGCCCCAGACGTTTGGCTAATAACGTCACCAGCTGTTGCTCCATGGTGTGGCGATCCAGCACCACGCCCTGCTGGCTAAGGGTGGTCATGGGCTGGCCAACATGGCCGCAGGGGTTGATGCGCTGCCAGGGAGACAGGTCCATGTCGCGGTTGATGGCCAGGCCGTGATAACTGGCGCCCCGGCGGATGCGCAACCCCAGTGAGGCAATCTTGGCGCCTTGCACATAGACACCGGGAGCGTCGTCACGGTTGGCCGCGTCGATGCCGTGGCTGGCCAGAAAATCGATGATGCCCTGCTCAATGGCACTGACCAGCCCCCGGCTGCCGAGCCCCAGGCGTTTAATGTCCAGCATCAGGTAGATCACCGTCTGCCCGGGGCCGTGGTAAGTCACCTGCCCGCCCCGGTCGCTGTTGACCACCGGGATCTCGCCGGCATTGAGCACATGTTCCGGTTTGCCGGCCTGACCCAGGGTGAACACCGGTGGGTGTTCCAGCACCCAGAGCTCGTCGGCAGTGTCGGCGGTACGGCCATCGGTAAGCGTGCGCATGGCCTGCCAGCAGGGGGTGTAATCCACCCGGGGAAGATAGCGAATCAAGGCATCGTTCATGGGGGAAGTATAAAGGCAGCGACAAGCTACAAGCTACAAGCTACGCTCGGTTGGATAGGGAAAGGTTAGAACGCTCCCGGTACCTTGGCGTTTCTACGAAGCCGCTGTAGGAGTACCTCTTGAGGTGCGAACCGCGCTTGCGCGGAAATCGACCGTAGGGCGATCAGGAATATCAAGGCTCGACAGGTCTCCGCAGAAACCATGGTGGATAGCCGTTGAGCTCTGCCGCCTCGCTACGCTCGGTTCGTCCCTCAAGAGGAACTCCTACAGACAGGCCCTCAGCCAGGCAGCGCGGAGTCCTGTGGGAATTCATGAGGTACAGGAGCTTCTTCGCGTTGCAGCTTGTCGCTTGCCGTCAACATAAAAAAAGCCCGGCAAAGCCGGGCTTAAGGCAGACCCCGTTTGGGGTAACAACAATCGAACCAGAATAACTAGCCTAGATCAGGCGATTCCCTGTCCTCTGGTTTACCAGATGCAGATTCAGTTCCTGAACGCTGATGCCGTACTCGATACCGTCCTGGTCGTCATCGCGAAGTTTGATGGTTTCAAAGGCGTCGAAATGTACGGGGGTGCCGTGGACACTTTGCTGGATATGCGGGCTGCGCGGCATGGCGGGAACAATGTCCGCAGAATGGGGCATATTGACGGAGTGAACCGTTTGGGACGTGGGGCTCGGCAGATCAACAGCGACCAAAATCAGCAAGCAACTGCACAGACACAATAAGGTCAGCGTTTTCATTTTTGTGATCCCGTTACATTCTTCTTATAGGTGGGACCATACGGGCACGCGGGTACCAAACCAATGGTGGCTTGGTGAGGCTTGCGTGTCGGGCTGTGACCAAGGGTTAAATTGTGTAATGGCGCCGGTGAAACACACAGGGAATGACAGCTTTCGCAACCCGGTCCGGGATTTTGCTGCCAACCCTGTGTTTGGGGAGAGTGACGTCAGAGCGACATCTTCACGTGCGGGCACTCATTGAGCGCTTTGTAGATGGCTTCCACCTGCTCGCGATTGCGCATGGTCACCTGGGCAGTGAAGGAAACAAAATTGCCTTTGCTACTGGGCTTGCGCGCCAGGTGGTTGTCAGCATCGAAGTCCTCGAGGTGTGTTTCAAGGATCTCGATTAATACGGTTTCCAGGGGTGAGTCCGCCAGGCCCATGACCTTCAGTTGCATATCGTGGGGAAACTCCCAGAGGTGTTCCTGAATCGCCATGGCTTACTCCTGGTCCAGGCCGCACAGGCGGCGTTTGAAATCGATATAGTGCCGGGCCAGTGTTTTCCACATGGCGCCGGGTTTGCCGTTGCCTACCACAGCCTCATTCAATTGCGTGATCGGCACCACTTCCCGGGTGGAGCTGGTGATCCAGATCTCTTCTGCCTGTCGCAACTGGGCTTCGGTGATTTCTGTTTCCGCAAAGGGCAGGCTGTGTCGGGCGCATAATTCTACTACCAGATCGCGGGTGATGCCGCCCAGAATGGCATGATTTTTTGGCGGAGTGAGGATGGTGCCGTCGAGCACGATGAAGACGTTGCTGGCGGAGCCCTCGGTCACGAAGCCATCCCGCAGCAGAATGGTTTCCATGGCTCCGCTGGTGGCTGCCTGTTGCCGCAACAGACTGTTGGGCAGCAGGGAAATGGATTTGATGTCGCAGCGGGCCCAGCGGATATCGTCCCGGGTGATGGCCTTGCCCCCCGTGGCGGTGTCCGAGCTATCGGCGGCGGGAACGGCGATGGGACTGGTCATCATGAACACGGTGGGAGACACCGGTGGCGTGGGGAAGGCGTGGTCGCGCCGGGGAGCGGCGCCACGGGTAACCTGAAGGTAGACGGAAAGGTTGCCGCCGCCATTGCCTGCGATTAGTTCTTCGCACAGCGCCTGCCACTGTGCAGGCGAGAAGGGGTTGCGGATTTCCACTTCACGCAGGGACCGTTCCAGCCGTTGCAGATGCTCCTCGAAGCGGAACAATACGCTGTTAAAGGCCGGAATCACTTCATAGATGCCGTCCGCAAACAGAAAACCCCGATCCATTGGAGAGATCCGAGCCTCTTCTGGCGCCATGAAGGCGCCATTGAGATAGACCTGGGACATGTCGTTTCCTCTGACAGTCTGGCGCCTGGCGCCGCCAGTGGGGTGTCAGGCGTCGAGCATCAGGCGTGCTTAAAACAGCCCCTTGAAGAACAGCAGAACATGATGCCAGAGCTTGGTAAAGATGCCGGCCTCTTCAATGTTTTCCAGGGCAACCAGGGGCTTTTCCATCAGCACGTCGTTGTTCTGACGAACGGTCACGGTGCCGTATTGCTGACCCTGCACGATAGGGGCTTTCAATTGCGGGTTCACCGTCATTTCCGCTTTCAGGCTTTCATGGCTGTCACGGGGAATGGTCAACACCAGATCTTCAGCCAAGCCCAGGCGCAGCTGTTTGCTCTCGCCCATCCAGACATCCACGGTATCGAGAATATCCCCGGCGCTGTAGGCCTTGTAGGTCTCGAAGAAACGGAACCCGTAAGTGAGCAGTTTCTGGGACTCGCGCGCGCGGGCAGATTCCGAGTCGGTGCCCATGACCACGGTAATCAAGCGCATGCCGTCTTTCTCTGCGGACGATACCAGACAGTAACCGGCTTCTTCGGTATGGCCGGTTTTCAGACCGTCCACGCTGGGATCGCGCCACAACAGCAGGTTACGGTTCTGCTGGGTGATGCCGTTGTAGGTGTATTCCTTCTCCGCGTAAATGTCGTAGTGTTCGGGAAAGTCGCGGGTAATAGCGCGGGCCAGAATGGCCATATCACGGGCGGTGGTGTAATGGTTTTCAGCCGGCCAGCCGGTGGAATTGACGAAGTGGCTGTCTTTCATGCCCAGGCGACGAGCGTGTTGATTCATCAGGTCGGCAAAGGCGTCTTCCGAGCCGGCAATGAATTCCGCCATTGCCACGCTGGCATCGTTGCCGGACTGGATGATGATGCCACGCAGCAGGTCGCCAACGGGTACCCGGGTGCCTTCGCGGACAAACATCCGTGAGCCGCCCATTTTCCAGGCCTGTACGCTGATCGGGGCCATATCCTGTTCGGAGATATTGCCTTTCTGCAATTCTGCCTCGGCGATGTATGCCGTCATCATCTTGGTCAGGCTGGCGGGAGGGAGCCGCTGATCCGCATTGTGCTCGACGATGATGTTGCCGCTGGCAGCATCCATCAGCAGGTAGCCACGGGCATCAACCTGCGGAGCCCGAGGGACCGTGCTGGCCTGGGCCTGCAGGGACATCAGGGTGCCGAGAAGGGCAACGATGATAAAAAAGATAGAGCGAAACGACTGGGGGCGCATGGATTTCCTGCCTGTTGTGTCCTTGTCAGCCTGAAAATTCAGGGGTCTGTGAGTCGAAGGGGGAAGCCCTGAGCGTCTTTGACAGAGAAAAGGGCAAAAATTCCCCGACATCACGGGATGGCTGCATTCTAGATGAGCGCAACCGAGCTGTTAACCGGAGGAACGGCTTAGTTTGCCCAAACTGCCTGTCAGGGCGTAATGGGCACCGGCCGTTCGAACCCGGCGTCGGCCATGGTTTGACGCACCTGTTGGCGCTGTTGGTCGTCCGTATAGGGGCCGATCCAGACGCGATGCAGCGCCTTGCCCGAACGGATTTCGCTGCTCAGGCCCAGCTGTTCCCGCAGGCTCTGTTGCATGCGCTCTGCGGCAGCACGGTCCTGAAAGGCCCCGGCCTGAAGAAACAGTCTTGGTTCGCTGCCGGTGTTCGGGGGCGGGCTGTCCACGGCGGCACGCACCGCCGTGGGTATTTTGCTTGCGGGCAGGGAGGGATCCGGGGTTGCACTGATGGTTTCCACTCTGACCCGGCCGGTGCCGGCCTGTTCAATCCCCAGCCGCACGGCGGCGGCCCAGGACAGATCGATGATGCGGTCCTCATGGAAGGGGCCGCGATCGTTGATTCGCACT
>Ga0208816_100149_pt1 | contig 28801 bp, 20 predicted proteins | sample Virmet3734_803_FD_185737 | JGI IMG/M metagenome (GOLD analysis project Ga0208816, IMG submission 185737) | Marine viral communities from the Southern Atlantic ocean transect to study dissolved organic matter and carbon cycling - metaG 3734_803... | ecosystem: Environmental > Aquatic > Marine >...
GGGCAATATCAACAAGATACGACAAGCTAGCTCGAAACTATAGCAGTACAGTCGCATTGGCATTCATGATGATGTGGCTACCAATGTACTGCTGAACAAATAATGTTCAAAGATCAACAGCCTCTAGTAAACGCCAAAATTTATTAAGATCTTCTCTGTTTAACACCGCCAGAGAAATTCCAGAAAAAAGGACCATATCCATGGCGGTAAGCGACGCTGCATCTGATTCATTTAATAACGACATCAAACCCTTTGCTGCAGAGTCATTTCGCCAATAGGTAAATGAACGCTCACCGCACGCATCAGTATAAATTTTGTAAAGCCCGATATGTTTGTCTGGGTGAGCATATAAAAAGCGCGTATTGATTGACTCACCTCGAGTAAATTCCAGCATCTCTTTAGAAAGCGGGTCACTCCCTATCGCACTAATAAAATAACTCTCTAATGCTGGGAATGTGCGTTTTAAATAAACGGCAGAATTAAAGGTATCGCCTGCAAAACCTTCCTGCAGTAAACCATCCACTTTTTTAAGTTCAGCCATGCACTCGCCAATAAAACCAACTCTCATATATTCCACCCTACGAACTCATAGCTTTGTATTATTTGCTTGTTTTAACGTTATTCGGCGCTGCTGCAAGCAACGCCAATTGACTTACTCTAATGACTATAATTACTGACACTGGCAGCCGTCTTTAGCCATTAGAAAATCTATAATTGACGGCTTATCGGTGTTACTAAAGCTATTTTGGCTGAGCGTCGTTTGTGGCTCACCGACCGTGTGCTCAATGCGTACCTTCGCACTAGAGTCGAACGTATTATTTCGAATGTTTGTTTTTTGGACGCCATGAAGGAAGATGCTTGCTTTGCGCTTATTTCTTTTGCCGTGACCCACCTTGGTCAGCGTATTATCACTCAACGTTACTTTGGGCCCGAATGTACTCTCATCCGTCCCCCCACGATAAATCAAGGCTAGTGCTCCGCTCACGTTTTCAAAAACATTATTGCTAATGTTGAGTACTTCAACGTTGTAGATACCCAAGTCATCTTTTTCTTTATTGAACGCAAATACGTTTCCAGAAATTGTTTCAAAATGGCTGTTCGTCACAGAAAAATGCGTGGCAAAGCTTCGCGCACCAGCAGAAAAGAAATGAAAACTATGATTAATGTCTACATCGACCACTTTCACGTTATCCATGGTGAAGCGGTAGTTCGTTAACATGCCCCATTTTTTGGTACGAATTAGTGTATTGCCTGCCGCATCAGGCGCATCTGTGCCCGCTAAGGTTACACTTTGAAGCGCTAAAGCCCCATTATCGCTAATTTCGAATAAGGCAGAGCGTTGGGGTAAAATCGTAACCAAGTCAGATGAAGCCCCTTCTATAGACAATACCTTTTCAACCTTAATGATTTTTTCTTCGCTGTATTTGCCTTCACCTAAGACAAGCACATCTCCATCTTCGGCCTGGGTGACCGCGTCGAAAATAGTGTTCACACCGGGCTCTACCCTTATTTCTTTACCCGATTTAAATGGCAATTCATATTCTTTCTTTTGATACCAGCTTGGGCCTACCTCATCTTTTGATAATGCTTTTACGCTATCGTCTGCACCTACTTGCATACCGTCAACAGTCACATTTGTTGATTCACCAATATCAGTGCGCTTGGTAAAACCCGCTTCAATCTGACTTTCAACGCTGTAATTAGCAATATTGTTCGAAAACGTTATACCGCTAATATCATCGAAGAAGCTGAATGTAGTGGGAACCCTGTTAGCAACAACAAGGTTTTTCGTAAATACGCTGTCTACTGGGGGCGCTGAACGTTCTTCATCTGCGCCAGCGGCTAGCTGTATGTGAGAAACATCAATAAAGGTGTTGCCATGAAGGGTGTTCCCACCCGACTTAACACTAATAATCTCTACTTCGCCATTACATCTATCAAATACATTGTTCTCAACGCGAGTGAACGAGTTTTCTAATGAATAATGACTTGTGCCAATTCTTAGTGTTTCCCCGCCATTTGAGCCCAGTTCAGGTCGGTAGCCAAAGTAGTTATTGTCAATTTGGTGGTAATTTTCAGTGCTATCCGCACTATCTAGTCGCACAGCAACGGTAACGCCACGATTGCGCTTACCAGCAAGATAGGAGTGATCGAAGCGATTGTGTTTTCCATAAAGCGCAACCCAATAGTCACTCTCAAATTTATCGGGTTTTGAATAGTCTTCAATAACCACTTCGGTAACGCGGGTATGGTTTGCCACATCATCTTTATTTACTCGAAAGCTAATGACCGAGCCTGAAGGCGAATAACCATTTTTAAATACTAACCCTGATACCACCACGTGGCTTCCAGCAATTGCTAAGTTAGATTGACCAGAAAAAACCACCTCGCCTTTTGTTTCAGCACGCAAAGTAACAGGGGCTTGTTTGCTGCCTTGGGCCTGAAACTTAATTTCGAAATCGCGATACGTTCCGTTTTTAAAAACAATATCGTCTCCCGGACCTACCTGGCTAACAGCATCGTAATAGGATGCTTTAGAATCTACGAAAAAGTCTTCAGCGTTAACAGTCGAGTTTAGCGTCAACAAAGTAACAACGCCGACCGCTGACTTAAAGGTACTCTTTAACTTCATACATCCCTCTCCTTGCCGAGCAAGTATTGAAATTTTATTGCTCTAACCGCATTAATTGGTCACGTTGTTTTGCAAAAACGCAATTATGCTGTTATTTATTTGTTACCGATTGTTTTATAATCTAACCAATAAACAAACCAAAAACAACCAATTTATTTTACCAATAACCAAATCAATGTATTACCAATTAGACTTTTTATCGTTTAATAAGCGTTAGTATTAACGATACATAAGGGACTTTGCGCTTTGCGCTAGTTTCGATATACAATGGTCAGATAGAATTCTTTTACCAATTGTGTACCCTCTACTTGGTAAGCAACAGGCAAACAAGGGCTGTAAATATGAAGACTCGTCGTCTTTTCTGGAGCATCGTTGAGAAACTCGAGGCGCTAATTGATCAGGGGATTTATCCTGAAGGTAGTCGATTACCCGCTGAAAGAGAGCTTGCAGAAACTTATAATGTTAGTCGCCCTACCATTCGCGAGGCTATCATTGCTCTTGAAGTGCGCGAGCGCGTTGAAGTAAAGACGGGCTCTGGCGTTTATGTACTGCATCAAAAAAAGCCTGGTCAGGTAACCAAGCCTATCAGTGCATTTGAACTCACACAGGCCCGTGCATTGGTTGAAGGCGAAGCGGCAGCGCTTGCAGCAGCAACCATTTCTAGTGAAGAATTAGAGGCATTGAAGCAAACCTTGGTAGAGATGAAATCGCCAGAGAAAGCGGATGAAGCCGACCAACGCTTCCATCAGATTATTTCTCAAGCAACCCGCAACAATGCAATTATGTTGTCTGTTGAAAACTTATGGGCACTGCGTAGAAGCGTTCCACAAGTTATCGCTGCATATAGTGACGTGTGCTCCCAAGGTGAAGAGCAAAGGCTTCAAGAACATACGCTTATCTACGATGCTATAGAAAGTAAAGATTCGGCCGGTGCACGCCGTGCAATGCATCAGCATTTTAATCGTTTGATCAATGCATTATTTGACGCAAGTGAAGCAAAAGCACTTGAAGAAATTAAACGAAAAACAGATGAAACCAGAGGGCTCTATTCAATTGCTCATTTAAGACAGTAGTGACAGAAGGTTTTCTGATTGTAAAATAAAACAGGCTTCTTATTTCTAAGAAGCCTGTTTGCTTTGTAGGGTACTCTTATGAGTCACTGTTTTTATTATTTTGCTTTAAGGCGTAAGAGCAAAGTTCTACTTCGAGGTAAATATTGAACCTAAAATACGGCCCTCCACTTCCCCAAAACTTGCTTAAACGCGTAGATAAGCTTGTTCACATTCCGCTTTCTCAAGCAGCAGAAAACCATTCCATACTACATTCCGGCCTTACCAGATGCCAACCAATAATTATTACCAATATTGATAACCTGTTATTTTTGTGGATCTTCACGACAAATTTTTTACGAGTCCGTAGAACTTTTTAAGCAAGCCCGTTCACGCCAATAAAATAAAAACAGAGTAAAATCAAAACTAAGAAAAATAAAATCAATAACTTAGGATAACCACCCTTTAGTTCAAAGCCTCAGTACTTTAGCGTCTTATGCACAATAACAAGCTAAGAGACCTATATGACCAAAAAAGTTAAACCTAGTTATATGGCACAAAGGTAAGAAAAAGCTTTACCATGTTTGTTATAACAGATAAAAAGCGCGAAATTACTTTATGCGCTAATAACACTCACACTTACGCTGTGATAACCAAGTGAAATTAAAAGATGAATGTTGAAAGTTTAACCCAACATGCTGAAGAAAAGTTGGCTCTCGTTAAAGCATCAGTTATGTCTGATAGCTTTATTATTCAGCTGACAACCATAGCGGTAATATATTGCATAGCCTTTTTACTTGCCAGGCAAGTGAAGAAGCCGTTTAAGTTTACTAGAGAAAAGCCCGAGCAAGGTGCACACACGATGCACGGGTTTCTATATAACTTAGGTGAGGCTCTTTTTCCGTTTATCACTATAAGTATGCTAAAGCTGACCACTGTGCTAGGCGCTCAGTTTCAGTTTGACGCGTGGCTATTAGAAATAGCGGTTGTCGTGGCATTAATGCTGTTTGTGAACTCACTCATTACCGGCTTTGTTGAAAATAAAACCATTGCAGGGCTTATGCGATGGGTAGGTTTACCGATTTTATTTTTGCACCTTGTTGGCATGCTACCACTTATTACAACAGCGCTGGCGTCGATAGCGATTTCAGTAGGGAATGTTGAGATTTCTGCCTATGGGGTGACCCGAGTAGTGTTGTTTGGCGGGCTGCTCTTTTGGTTAGGTCGCAGTTCAAATGCCATCGGTCAAGACATCATAAGAAACCACAAGTCCCTTGATGTATCCACCAAAGAGGTATTCGCTAAGCTTTTCGAAGTAGCCCTTTTCTGTATCGTATTTTTATTGTTACTTAATGTCATGGGGATCAACCTCACTGCCCTCGCTGTTTTCGGCGGCGCGTTAGGCGTGGGTCTTGGTTTGGGGCTTCAATCTATCGCTTCAAACTTTATATCAGGCATTATCATATTGTTAGATAAGTCGCTAACCGTAGGTGACTATGTCGAGCTTGAAGACGGAAAAAAAGGCATCGTAAGAGAATTCAAAATGCGCTATGCCGTGCTTGAAACCTTCGACGGGAAAGATGTACTTGTACCCAACGAAAAATTCATCAGCTCTTTACTCATTAACTGGACGCACAAAAACCAAAAGCAGCGTTATCGTATCGACTTCTCGGTTGCGTACAAAACAGATATTCGCGCAATGGTAGAAATTATTAAAGATACCGTGGCGGCACACCCGCAAGTGATCAGTGGCGAAGACATTCCTTTTGAAGAACTACCAGACTGTGAAATAGATAGTTTTGGCGACTCGGGCGTGAACATGTTTGTTGAATTCTGGATGGAAGGAATAGACGACGGCAAGAATCGTGTGGGCGGTGATTTGTTGCTGGCCGTCTTTGAAACCTTACGTGAGCATAATATTGAAATTCCGTTCCCTCAACGGGAAGTTCGCGTTATCAACGAGCAAGATATCGGTATCAGAAATACCACTTCGTAAGTCATTGAGTATTACCTTCGCGCTTGACTAAAACCTTGCGCGAAGCATATCCCACTGCCACTCTTGTGCAATTAACCCTAGCGCTTGTGTAAACTTCTCGTAGTCGTTTTGCCCCATGGCCGTCGCGACGGTTTTAAGTTGAGATTTGGCTCTTATAGCTTTCACCTGAAGCAGCTCAAGACGCTTATCTGCGCTTGCATCGAAGTTATCAACTAAGATTGCGTTCGCCTTATTTGAGGCTTCCCATGCGGTAATGACATAGCCAACCAGCTTGGTATACACGCCTACCATGCGTTTTCGCTCAAAGATGGGTTCAAATAAAGAACCTTGCAGAGTTTTATGGAAACTGGCTTCGGTTTCGAAAACAACAGTGGCCTCAGCGTTTTTCAATTCCTCTAGCACGCTATGTAAAAGGTGAATGTGCGTGGCGGTGTTCAGTTTATCAGAAGATAACGCGTTAATATCGTCGCTTAACATTTCTAAATTTACTAAAGCACGTTGAAGACTGGCCATTAAGTTATGTCATGGATGGAAAAATAAGGTTCAGTGTAGCGAATTCGAACACGGTTTTCGACGAATACTCGATGGTTTTGATACTGATGACGTAAGCTTAATTTGAAAGCTGTACTTTCACTTAAAGCTAGGAAGAACAATATGACTGTTGCTTCGCTTTTTTACAACACCCTGGGTACTATATAGGCAAAGCGGATGTTTAAAGCTTGTACAAGCTTAAATAATAAAAACATTTGCATAAAAAAGGGGCCCTCCTAAAGTGAAGTGCCCCCTTTTGTTAGCTATCAAGCTACGAGTTAACGAGTTTGACTTACTTCGCTAGCTTCGCATTGAGGTCATGACGTAAATCAAAACGGTCTAGCGTCATTACTTTGGTCCAAGCATCGACGAAGTCTTCAACAAAGCGGGCTTTCGCATTGTCGTAAGCATACACTTCAGCAACCGCGCGTAATTCACTGTTTGAACCAAACACGAGGTCTACAGGTGTACCAGTATACATAACTTCGCCAGTACTTCTGTTAACGCCTTCATAAACAGAAGCATCATCGGTTTTTCTCCACTTAACGCCCATGTCTAGCAACGTTACGAAGAAGTCATTGTTAAGCGTGCCCACGTTATCGGTAAATACACCGTGGTTAGTGCCACCAGTGTTTGCACCTAGAGAACGCAGACCACCTAGTAGTACCGTCATTTCAGGCACGGTCAGGTTTAGCTGGTCAGCTTTATCTACTAGCATATCGGTTGGTGAGCGATAGCTTGCTTCTGCGTTGTAGTAGTTTCTAAACGCGTCTGCGGTTGGCTCAAGTAGCGAGAAAGAGTTAACGTCAGTTTGCTCTTGCGTGGCGTCAGTTCGACCTGGAACCACAGGTACGCTAACTTCAACACCAGCATCAGCAGCCGCTTTTTCGATAGCTGCAGCACCGCCAATAACAATCAAATCAGCAAGCGATACTTTCTTCTTCGAGAACATACGCGAGTTGTAATCTTCTTGTAGTTCTTTCAGTTTAGCTACTACTGCTTTAACCGTTTCTGGCTCGTTCGCTTCCCAGTTCATTTGAGGCTCTAGTGCGATACGCGCACCGTTTGCACCGCCGCGTAAATCAGAAGCGCGGAAGCTTGACGCCGCAGCCCATGCTGTTTTAACCAGTTGCTGTACTGTTAAGCCGCTATCTAAAATATCAGCTTTAAGCTTTTTAACGTCTTTGTCAGAAATGGTTTTGTAATCCGCTTTAGGCACAGGGTCTTGCCAGATAAAGTTTTCTTTAGGGATGTCGTTACCCAGGTAACGTTCCTTTGGACCCATGTCGCGGTGCGTTAGCTTAAACCATGCTTTTGCAAACGCCGTCTGATACTCTTTAGGGTCGGCTAAGAAACGTTCTGCAATTTTACGGTACTCAGGGTCATACTTAAGCGCAAGGTCAGCCGTTGTCATCACTGGTGGGTTTTTCTTACCTTCCACGTGTGCATCCGGAACTGATGTGTGTAGTGACTCATCAGTAGGGACCCATTGAATAGCGCCGGCTGGGCTACGAGTTTGCTTCCACTCAAAGCCTAATAAGTTCTGAAGATATAAGCTTGTCCACTTAGTAGGTAGTTGTGTCCACGCACCTTCAAGGCCACTAGTTACGGTATCTTCAGCGTTGCCTTTACCACAGTTGTTTTTCCAACCTAACCCCTGCTCTTCTAGGCCTGCACCACCTGGCTCAGCTTCTAAGCAGTCTGCTGGTTTGTGAGCACCGTGCATTTTACCGAATGTGTGACCACCAGCGATTAGCGCTACGGTTTCTTCATCATTCATTGCCATACGAGCAAACGCGGTACGAATATTTTTTGCCGAGCCCATTGGGTCAGGCACACCTTTAGGGCCTTCTGGGTTAACATAGATAAGACCCATGTGCGTTGCACCTAGTGGACGCTGAAGTTTTCCTTCACGCTCTTCACGATCGCTTGCAAGCATTTCTACTTCAGGGCCCCAATACACCATATCTGGTTCCCAGTCATCAGTACGACCGCCCGCAAAACCATAGGTGTCAAAACCCATGTTTTCCATACCTACTGTACCCGCTAGGATCATCAAGTCGCCCCAAGAAAGGCTTTCACCGTACTTTTGCTTGATTGGCCACAACAAGCGGCGTGCTTTGTCTAAATTTCCGTTGTCAGGCCAGCTGTTTAACGGGTCGAAGCGCATTTGGCCGCCATCGCCGCCGCCACGGCCGTCTAGCGTACGGTAGGTACCGGCACTGTGCCATGAAAGACGAATAAAGAATGGTCCATAGTTTCCAAAGTCTGCTGGCCACCAATCTTGCGATGTAGTCAGAAGCTCATTGATGTCACTTTTAACTTGGTCAAGGTCAAGTTTAGAGAATGCCTTGGCGTAATCGAAATCTTCGCCAAGTGGGTTAGAGCGGTTGTCATGGTCCCTTAGCGGTGACAAATCAAGTTGATCTGGCCACCAAAATTGGTTGCTTTTCGGTTGAAAAGCTTTTGTCATGCCCGTGCCTTTCGCACCGGCTGGCTTACTAATTTGATCATTAGCAATCGCGCCTGTGGCACCTAGCGAAAGTGCTACAAGTGCAGATAGCGTGGCTTTTCTAAACCTGTTCATGTTCATGGTTTTTTCCCGTCTGAGTTTGTTTTCGTTATCAAATTGCGGCAATAGCGTTAAACCGCAACCGTTAACATTTTGTTTACCTTGTAAGCAATTAAAAGATAGACGGGCTTACGCTTTATTTACAGTTGATAAAATGAATTCAACTGATTGGAAAATCCAATCAATATAAAAACACGTTAAAATCTGACAGTTAACTATCAGAATTATTTAAGCGGATAGAAAAACACTACGACTAACGAAGCGTACATATTAGTTAGCTACGTGTCGTGAATCTCTTTCAGAGGATGGGAAAATTTTTCTCGTCTTGTTTTCAATAGCACAAGGCACCTTTTGCCAAGTGATTAAAAAACAGGCGGAAATACTCATCTCTCTGTAAAGTTTTCTTTTCTTTGAAGGTAATTTTGCAATTTCTACCATGGCACAGCACTTGAAACAGGAGTAGTGCAATAAATCACGCATTAACTTCAATAAGAAGTCGATGGAATGTTATAGAAGTAATGAGGATGAACTTATGAAAAACACACTTAAGACACTTACTGGACTAGCTACTGTTGCCTCTATCAGTGCAATGGCTTCGTTTGGTGCCCATGCTCAGTCTAACCAGATTGAAGCAAAAGACAGTGGTTTTTACGTAGGTGGTAATTACGGTTACCTACGCGTTGAAGGTGAAGACGACTTCGACGACGACAAAGACGTATGGCAAGGCCTTGTAGGTTATAAGTTTAACGAATGGGTAGCGATTGAAGGTGGCTACGTCGACTTTGGCGATTACGGTAACGATATCGCAGGCGCTGAAACAGATGGTTACACCGCTGCTATCAAGGGTATTTTGCCACTTACCGAGCGCTTCTCGCTTTATGCTAAAGCGGGTCAGCTATGGTCAGAAACTGAATACAACTTTGCAGGCGTATCACGAGATAACGACGATGAAAGCTTGTTCGTAGGTGCAGGTCTTAGCTACGCGGTAACAAGTAATTTCTTAGTAAACGCTGAATACACCGTTTATGATACTGAATTGGACGCAGATGAAGCGTTCGATGATATCGACGATACCGATTTTGAAACCGATCTTAAACAAGCAAGCATCGGTGTTGAATACCGCTTCTAACATAAGCGCTTGTTAGCGCATAAACTTAGTTAAATAGTTACGAAGCCTTTGCCCTGTGCAAAGGCTTCGTGTTGTTTGTCAGCCATCTATTCGCTGAATGAGTTCCGTCCACTCGCGTACTTTCGACACTGTCGCTTTCGCAAGATTATCAATTTTTTAAGAAGAAAGTGGTGAATTCCCTGCCAAAGCTCTCACTTTATCTTGAAGCTAAAATCGCTCCATCGCTGGGTATATAGATGTAGTTTTCTGCGTTTATAAGCTGTGAATATTAAACTCGGTACATTGTGAAAATCTTACAAGCTTTTCTCTCTATTACTACTTCACCTCAATAAGAAAAACGCACTTATTATTATATATCATAGACTTATACACCCCATCATTATGTAGATATCAGGTATGAATACTGCAACCTCTAAGACAGATTAATAGAATGAATAACAGGTAAAAGCACATGCAATCAGGTAAGAGCATATTCCAACCAGGCCAAAACTGTTGGGTCGAAAGTAAGGCCCGTTTCTCTACGCCACTCATTGATTGCGGGAATTACTATAAGGCGTTGCACAGTTCAATAGTTAAAGCCAAGCACAGTATCTTTATTGTAGGCTGGGACATAGACAGCCGAATTCGTCTACTAAGAGGCGATGACGAGGCCAATAGCGAGGCCAATAGCGAGGCACCCAGTGTAATTAGTGACCTGCTAAAGTGGAAAGCTGAACAACTCCCCGATATTAAGATTTACCTATTGCGGTGGGATTCATCGTTGGCATTTTTCGCTCAGCGAGAAATGTGGGCGAAAGAAGTGTGGGAAGAGAAAACGCCGGATAACGTACAAACTGAACTTGATGGCACAATTCCCATGGGCGGTAGCCAGCATCAAAAAATCGTGGTTATCGACGATGAATTGGTGTTTTCAGGTGGAATGGACGTGTCGACAAATCGCTGGGACACTCGTGACCACCCCGTTGTATCTGAAGAGCGCGACGGCCCAGATGGCGAATATGGCCCCCTTCACGATGTGCAAATGGTATCAAGCGGTCCCGTAGTAGAAGACTTTGCAAAATTAGTTAGATGGCGCTGGCAGCGCGTAGCCGAAGAATCTCCTATTGATATGAGAGAAGACGCGCGGATTGATGATAATGCGCCCCTTCCTGATGCGTGGCCTGAAGATTACCCGCCGCTTTTTGAAAACGTAGAGTGTGCACTTGCCCGTACTATTCCGTTTATGGATGAAGTAGAGCCAGCGCAAGAAGTACGTCACATGCTGCTTGACCTTATCGGCGAAGCCGAATCTGTTATCTATATTGAAAACCAATTCACAACTCGACAGGAGATAGCCGAGGCGCTTAATAAGCAACTTAAGTTAAAGCCTAATCTTTCGGTCATTATTGTCAGCTCTTACGAGCCCAAAGGTAAGTTTGAATGCGAAGCTTTTTGGGCGAGTCGAATTGAATTTAAAGCGATCTTAGAAAAGGGCATCGACCCAGAGCGAGTGAAGCTAACCTACTCTTCCATTGAAGACATGCAAGGCCGCCGCGCTTATAAGCGAATTCATTCAAAAGTGATGACCATTGATAACAAATATCTTGTGATCGGCTCTTCGAATTTAAGCAACCGCTCTATGACCTTAGATACAGAAATAGACACAGTGTTGTTTGGCAATAGCAAGGAAAATCAAGCCTGTATTGAACAGGTGCGTAATGATTTACTTGCTGAGCACACCGGCAGAGATATTGCCGACATGCCGGCTATTTTCGATAACGATTCACCGGTTGAAGCCTTAATGCAGGGGCAAATAGCACATGGCTATGTGCTAACTGAAGTACGTGATGAAGTTTTCACTGAACACTCCGGCCAAAATATGTTTCGTGCACTCTCAGATCCAGAAGAACCTTTGATCTCGGTGCCAACTTTTGATGGCGCGGCCCTACCTGCTCGCAATCCAAGACGTCGAAGCATTATGATTTTGATAGGTCTTGCAATAATTGCCGTGCTAGGTGGGTTAATGTTTTGGGCGAGTCAATCCATTCCGTGGTTGAGCTCGGACAGCATCAATACCTTTTTAGAAAAAAGCAGGGGCACTTACTTTGCGTTACCCACGGTCCTATTAGTCTATGTTGTTGGCGGTATACTGTTCTTCCCCGTCACCGTACTATCACTGGCTGTCGCCGCTATTTTCGGTCCAATTTGGGGCCCTATTTACGGCATCATGGGGGCACTTATGAGCTCAGCCATTATGTTCGGTGTTGGCAAGCTATCGGGTAATGCTGGGCTTAGAAAAATAGGCGGCCCTAAAGTCGCGGCGGTTGATGAAAAACTGAAACGCAGCGGCATAGTTGGCGTAGCAGCTATCCGGATGTTGCCTGTGGCGCCCTTTAGTTTAGTTAACTTGGTAGCGGGTATTTCATCAATAGGGATCTTCCAATTCTTGGTAGGAACGTTTTTAGGTATGTTTCCTCCCATGATTGCTAAAGGCTTAGTGGGTGATTCTATCGCGCAAATTTGGCAGAACCCATCGCCTGAAACAATCAGCTATTTAGTTGGCGGTATTGTACTGTGGGGCTTAATGATCTGGGGCTCACAAAAGTTCGCTCGATTCTATCAAGCCCGTAAAGAAGCGAAAAGCGACAGCGAAAATGAAGATAGCAGTAGTAAAAGTGAGGTAAAAAAATGTGCCGCATAGTGACTTATAATATTCACAGCGGAATAGGTAGAGACAAAAAGCATGATTACAAACGTATTGGGCAGTTTCTCGCAAGCAGCGGTGCCGATGTCGTGTTGCTGCAGGAAATGGACACCCGCCCTCCCGAGCGAGATACCGCACAAGATGTTAGAGACATATGTGCCGAAAATACCTTTAAGCTTATACCTTCGCCAGCCATCAGAGAAGCTGATGGCTGGTATGGCAACGCTATACTCACTCGCTACGACGTTTTATCAAACGACAGGGTTGATGTAAGCCAAAGCGGGCGACAACCGAGAAATGTGCAAATTGTCGAATTAAAAACAGAGAAAACGCCGCTTACTGTCGTGAATACGCATAAGGGACTAAAAAAACTGGAGCGGCGCTCACAGTTCTCTTTGCTTCATGAGCACCTTTCTCAGCGTCTCAAGGAAAAGCAAACCCCGTTAGTACTGGCTGGAGATTTCAATGAATGGCAGTTTTTTTCTAAAGCATTTAAAGGTTTGAATTCTTTGCTTTTTCAACAAAAAGTCGGCGCTACATTTCCTAGCCATTTCCCCGTCTTTTCGTTAGATAGAGTTTGGGTTACCGATGATATAAAAGTTAAAGCCTGTAGGAAGCTTAAGAATGCTAAAACCAGAGTATATTCCGATCATCTGCCTGTTCTTATCGATATAGAATTGCCTGAATCTCCTGACTAATGACCTGGTTAATCACCCAGCTAGCAAGGTTTAGACAGGGCGTAATATTATGCCGATTGGGCAATAAACGTCGATGACGCAAATTCTAGCGTGCCGCACCAGTGGTTAAGGGTATTTTCTTGCGCCACTACCTGTCTAATAACATCGATGATATGGCCAATGTCTTGCGTCAACTTAACCTGCTTATTGGTTGCCGCTAAGACCGTTCGGTGCATTTCAGGCTGAGTGATTTTAAGCGTGGATATCAGCCCCGACTCTCTAAGGTGAAAGATAGCTGAAGTGGGCAAAATCATTACGCCTTCTCCCTGCATAACCTGTCTTAACCCCGTCATAAGCTGCCCCGAATAAGCCAGATCGTGCTTTAAACTTACCCCCGTCGCTTTTTCATAATCAGCGATAAGCTGGCCTAAGGCGTCTTTATTGCCTGGAGATAAAAGCGGCAGCTCGCTTATCTCCCAAAACTTGATGAACGACTTTTCTCTTAGCTCGGCGTACTGAGAATAGGCCGGTGAAGCGGTGAAAACCAAGTGTAATTCTTCTTGAATAAGCGGCGTTAGGTTCATGAACCTAGGCTCGATAGCCTGTTGGTAGGTCAGCGCGATGTCCACCTGCTTAGATTCTAGCCAATCATTGATAGTGTAAGAAGGTCCGGTACTGATCTCTACTTTTACGTGTTTGTGATTTTTTGTAATTTCAGTTAATAACGGCAGTGAAAGTACATTGCCAATTGAAGGCAGCATACCAATCTTAATTTTTTTGTGCTGTGCCGGGTGAAATGCCTCCATGGCTAACTTTACATTATCTATTTCATCTGCAATTTTCTCGGCGTGCTTGTAAAATACTTTTCCCGCAGGCGTAAGGTTAACCCCAGAAAAGCTTCTTTCAAGTAACGTGGCTTTTACTTCCCTTTCTAAACTTGCTATTTGCTGACTTATAGCCGGCTGCGCTATATCTAACGCTCTGGCGGCAGCCGCAATACTTCCCTTTTGTACCGTCGTTATAAAATAATGCAGCTGTTTAGAATGCACTCGTCCCCCTTAATAAACCCGCAGCAAATATAGATTGCGCTTGGCCCCAAATCGATTGATTTGACAGTATGCGCACTGTGGTTTAACGCAAGCTATATGCCATTCCAATCAGTTATATGCAGCAAATTTGTAAAAATTGCGGGGAAATGGGAGAGACAAAAAATCTGATGCAGCTTAATACTTAAGTCTAACACCAAGTAAAATGGGCCGTTCGCTTAGGGTCAATACTTTTCTTATACCCCTGAATATTCTTCTTTCTTCCGCGAGCGCGAAAGAGTTTTTAGCCTAGACCCTGTACACGAGTTACACAACAACAATAACAAGATGCGAAACGCATCAATGTGGTGCTCGTGCGTGCCTAAAAAGAGTGCAGATTTAAACAATCCACATTCACAAATTAAGTAGCAATAAGCACGATTGGGAACACTGATGAAACAAAAGAAACTCCATACTGCAGTACGTTACGCACTTACCGGATTAACCCTTTTTACCACGTCAATGCTTGCACAAGCGCAAGAAGTGACAGAAGAAACCGCCGAAGCGAAAGACTTAGAACGCATCGCTGTTGTTGGGGCGCGAGGCGCGCCACGGTCGGTGACCAGTTCTCCTGTGCCGGTTGATGTATTAACCGCAGAAGACGTAGAGGCAGTAGCTTTTACCGATATGAACAACGTTCTTATGACCTTGGTTCCCTCTTACTCCGTTGGCCGTCAGCCTATATCTGACGGTGGAACCTTTATTCGCCCCGCAACACTTCGTGGCATGCCTACCGATAAAACCTTGGTACTGGTTAACTCTAAGCGACGCCATAGAGCAGCACTTGTTTCTATTGGCGGCTCGGGTACACAGGGCCCAGACATTGCAACTATCCCCACAGCAGCCATTAAAACAGTAGAAGTACTTCGAGACGGCGCGGCAGCGCAATACGGTTCAGATGCTATCGCTGGTGTTATTAACTTCCAGCTTAAAGACAACACGGAAGGCGGTTCTTTTACCGCTGATTATGGCACGTACTATGAAGGTGACGGTGACCAAATAACCGTTACCGGCAATAAAGGTTTTGCCCTTGGAGACGATGGCTTTTTAAGTATCTCAGCAGAATATTCAGATAGCGAAGCAACATTTAGGGGTGAACAATATTGTGAGCCGTGGTTCTGTGTTGACGAGCAATCAGAACAGTATATTGCCGATGCAACAGCCATGGCCAATAGTGTACATGGTTCAGACGTGGTACAGCCGTGGGGACAACCGAATACAAGCGGTACGCGGGTATTTGTGAATGCGGGCTACGCCTTGTCTCCTGAAGCTGAGCTTTATGCTTTTGGTAACTACTCAGAAAGTGAAGGCGATGGTTCGTTCTACTATCGCTACCCAGGCAACGGTACAATTGAAGATATTCGCCTTGAAGACGGCTCTATCTGGAACCCAACCGAATTCTTTCCCGGAGGGTTTACGCCGCGCTTCTTTGGTGACGTAACCGATTACTCTTTTGTAGGCGGTATCAAAGGTATGTCGGGCGACCTTACCTATGATATTAGTGGACGTTACGGAAATAATGAAATTTCCTATACCCTTGCCAATACAATAAACCCATCATTAGGCAACATGTCACCCACCTCTTTCGAGCCGGGCGACCTCACCAATGAAGAAACACAAATACAAGCTGACTTTACCTACGACCTTAGCGAGTACGTTCTTGCCTTTGGCGCAAGTTACCTAGATGAGTCATATGAAATATCTGAAGGTGAAGAAGCATCATACTTTGCCGGTCCTTACGCAACGTCCGACCCTTACGGATTCTGTGACGGAACCACAGCAACGGCTGCGGGCCTATCTGTCATTGCAGCAGGTTCCTCACTAGATTGTTCTGACCCAGACGACGCCGTTTATACTGTAGTAGGCGTTGGCTCTAACGGCTTCCCTGGATACTCTCCAGGTTACTCAGGTTCGTACGAACGTGACTCCTATGCCGTTTATACCGACATTTCAGGTGATATTACCGATGAACTTTTTGCCCAGGCAGCACTGCGATATGAGGATTATTCGGACTTTGGTTCTGAGGTGGTATACAAAGTCGCAGGGTTCTACCAACTAACGGATGATGTAGGCTTTAGATCGTCATTTGGTACAGGTTTTAGAGCGCCTACACCCGGCCAGCAAGGCACAACTAACGTTTCTACTCGCTTGCCAGATGGCTTCCCTGTTGCAACAGGTTTATTCCCAGCGGGTGGTGATGTAGCGCAAGCCCTTGGTGCCGAAGCGCTCTCGCCTGAAAAGTCGACTAACTTCACGTTGGGTATGACTGCAAACTACGGCGACTTAACGCTTACTGTCGACTACTACAACATTAAGCTAGAAGACCGACTTTACTCGGTTTCCACACGCGATGTTTCAACCACAGTGGTCACCGACCCTGACGCCGATGGCTATGATGCATACCAAAACTACCTAGCGCTTTCAGGTGCGAATGTATCGGGCGCCGAATCTATTGGTGGCGTGTTCTTCTTCCAAAACGCCTTCGATACCGTAACCGAAGGGGTCGACGTAGTTGCCACCTACAAAATGGAGTCTAAATACGGCGCTACAGTGTTAACCGGCTCTGTGAACTACAACAAAACAGAGTTTGACTCTGACCCTAGTGAATACCTTGATGCTGAAGATCAGTTCGACTTTGAAAACAGTCGCCCTGAAATGCGCGGTGTGTTCTCAGTGACACATAGCTACGACGTATGGTCTGCCGTTGCTCGCTTGAGTTATTTCGGCGAGTACGAAAATGCGGGTAGCGATGATGGAGAAAACGCGACGAGTATTCAAACATTCGGCGATGAGTTCATGTTCGATATTGAAGGGTCTTATCTCATTAACGAAAACCTCACGTTATCAGTAGGCGTGAGAAATCTCTTCGATAACTACCCCGACGTTAGCACTAATGGCGACGCCTGTTGTGGTGAAGTTTATGACTCTGGCTCGGTTGTCGATTGGCAAGGGGGGTATTATTACACCCGACTCGCCGCTCGCTTCTAATGCACTCTCGCTAACGCCGACTGTTGTCGGTGTTAGCGTTTTAATTAACTGTATATAAGAAAAACGTTAAAGGTCACTCATGTTTTTAGCTGTTTTAAGCGGAGAAGAAAGCAGATGGAATTAGAACTACTGTGGTTTGTAGTTACTTTATGTATTACCGGTGCTATTGCAGGCATTACAGCAGGCCTATTTGGTAATGGCGGTGGGTTTGTGGTTGTGCCGGCATTGCTTGCCGTTTTTCCCTTTTTTACTCCCCCTTCAGAAGCATTGGTTAAAGTTGCAATAGGGACGTCTTTAGCGTCTATCGTTGTTTCTAGTGCTCGGTCTGTCATGGCGCACCGTGCGAAAGGCGCTGTTGATTTTGACATTCTTCGCTCGTGGAGTATATGGCTTATTCTTGGCGTTGGCGGTGGGTTACTGATTGCTAACAACTCAAGCGCCAGCGGGCTAACCGTTGTATTCGCTGCAGGCGTTCTACTATATTCGGTCTATTTTCTTTTCCCTGAGTTCGTCGTACGACCCGGGCTTGTTTTCAACATGCCTAAGGGTATTGGTAAAGCTGTGCTGGCGTTTGTACTCGGCGGCTTTTCTGCATTACTTGGTATAGGCGGCGGCACCCCTACTGTTATCACCATGGTTATGTGTCAGCGAACCATACAACAAGCGGTAGCAACCGCAGCTGGCGTAGGCTTTTTAATTGGTCTTCCAGGTGCGATAGGCTTTTTGTTCATGAAGCATCCCGACACTGCCTCGCTTCCGGTAGGCACCATCGGTTACATCAATATTCCAGCCCTTGTTGCAATTAGTATTGGTGCGATCTTCACCGCGCCAATTGGCGCCAAGATGGCGCACAACTTCAGCGAGAAGAAGTTAAAACGCTTATTTGGCATTTACCTCGTCATTGTATCGAGCGCCATGTTTTATAAAGCCATATAAATAGTTTAAAAAGGAGAAAAACCGTGAGTTATAACCGTTCAAGACGTTTATTTATCGGTGGCTCTGTAGCCGCGTCGGCGATAGGCGCAAGTGGATTAAGCAATCTAGTTAGTGCGCAGTCTGTAGAAGCCGCTGCGAGTCAGCCCTCCGTTATATACGGCCCAAAGCCAGGCGTTGCAAAACTCAATGCCAATGAAAACCCTTTTGGCCCAAGCCCAGCAGCTCTAGAAGCAATTGCCACCGCGTCAGCCCAAGGTGGCGCTTATTATGCGTACCCCGCCGCTATGACACTTCTCGATATGATTGCAGAACGTCACGGCATTACGCGTAAGCATATTTCATTGAGTGCGGGTTCAAGCCCGATACTGTCTTATGCCGCCGTTGCCGCGAGTAAAAATGGAAAAATTCTTGGTCCGGATCTGTTTTGGGATACCACCTCTAAAGCCCCTGAAAAGCAGGGTGCACCCGAGATAATGAGAATTGCCAACACCGCCGAACTCGATATTGACCTTGATGCGATGTACGCCGCCATCGATGACTCAATTGGAATGGTACATATTTGTAATCCAAACAATCCGACCGGTAAAGTACTCGACCCTAATAAGCTACGAGATTTCTGCATAAAAGCATCTAAGAAAACCCTCGTACTGGTTGATGAAGCCTATAATGAACTTATCGACGAACCGCCAAAGCACACCATGATCCCGCTGGTTAAAGCCGGCCATAATGTCATTGTTGCGCGTACGTTTTCTAAAATCTACGGCCTTGCAGGCATGCGAGTTGGTTACCTCATCGCCTCTGAAGAAAACACTGAATGGATTAATCGCTATGGAATGGGCGGATATACATTAAACCAAGCCGGTCTTGCCGCCGCAATTGCTAGCTACAACGATGATGCCTTTTTAACTTTTTCAAAAGAAAAAATTTATGAGGGTAAGGCAATGGTTATGGACGCCGTTAAAGCCAACGGTTTGACGGCACTGCCATCAAGTACTAACTTTATTTTCGTGAACTTAGGCGATGGTAACGCTGAGTATTTTCGCCAAGCGATGGCTGAGAAAGACGTGCTAATACGAGGGATTTATCGCACTTACGATAATTGGTCTCGCGTAAGTATGGGTAAAATTGCCGACGTTAAACGTTATGTTGATGCCATGCCCGCGGCACTCGATAAGATGTACAAGATGCAAAATACCTAAAATGTTGTGGTGTGTATCGAGTGGCGGTTCACACCCTTACCTCCCCCTTACAATTAACGCTTTATTCAATTCAACTAAAAGTCTAATACGCACAAAAGTCACCTCTGTCATATACTCAAGATGACGTATTGCTGCTCATCGCCCCCCCGAGCAACAAAATTTAAAGGTATTGTTGCAGTAACGCTAAAACTGCACATACTTTACTAAAACGGCATATCACAAAAATGCCAATAAAGGAGGCTGTAAATGTCACTTTCTGTCTTAGTTGCTGATGATTCAAAACTGTCGAGGCGTAGCGTTATACGAGCACTTCCCGAAGATCTTGAATACAATATTGTTGAAGCAACCAATGGCCAAGAAGCTATAGATGCCTTAACAGAGAGTAACTTTGCGCTCGTTCTATTAGATCTCACTATGCCTGAAGTAGACGGTGTAGGCGTATTAGAGTTTCTGCACGAAAAGACAGACGCGCCGAATGTCATTGTTATCAGCGCAGACTTTCAACCTGAAAAGCAAAAAATTGTTTTATCTCTCGGAGCCAAGCGTTTTCTTCGCAAACCCTTAGATAAAGAAGAATTAGCAATGACGTTGTTTGAGTTGGGGTATCTATGAGCATCGTATTACCACTAGATGAAGAGCAAAGAGATGCGCTTCAGGAATTGCTGAATATTTCTATGGGGCAAGCGGCAAACTCGCTCGCTCAGTTAATTGAAACCAAGATAGATATTTCTATTCCCAAAATTTCAGCAGTCACCCCTACACAACTGTATGGACTATTGTTTGAAACTGAAGGGGCTTTTTACACCCGCCAGTCGTTTTTAGGAGACGTTCACGGTGAAGTGATGTCCGTACTCTCTCAGGCGGGTTTGACAGAAGTTGCCACCTTGATGGATTACGAAGATCCATTAAGTGAAGAAGACATTCAGGAAATTATATTAGAACTGTGTAACATCTTAGCGGGGGCTTGTTTAGCGGGTCTTTCGGAACAATTAGAGCTGACGACTAACTTGAATATGCCTACCCTGTTTCAACCCGATAAGAGCAATTTCGATGATTTAAAGTGGCAACATAGTTTAGTCATGGAAGTCCAATTCGTTATTGCTATCTCTTCGTTTAGCATGCGCGTGGTTTTCTGCCTCGACGATGAATCGCTTGCTCGAATGAAAAATACGCTGGATGAGTTGCTCGCATAATGTTTGAACAGCTGGTAGGTAAATTACCTGTCGGAATAGGCATAGTTGATGAGCAGTTTAACGTTGTTTACTTGAATGATTTTTTTCTAGATAGACTGCCTCACGATTTGCGAGACTGCTACAAAGACACACCGGTTACAGACCTATTCCAAGGGCAAGCGAAGTTTTTAAAACGCAGATTAAAATCGGTGTTTGTGCTGCAGCACCCAAGCTTTAGTTACTGGGAGCAGCGCCCTCATATATTTCCATTTAAAAGCTCTCGCCCCATTACGGGTGAAGAAACGCAGATGTATCAGAATATGGAAATTCTCCCCATCAAAGACAAAAATTCAGGTCAGAAGTTAGCGTGTATTTTCTTACAAGATGTTACAGCCCAGGCTAGCTACTTTAGAGCGCAGCAAAAGCTGTCTGAAGCGCTAAAAAAAGAACATGAAGCTCAACGAAAGCTCATTCGTAAACTCGACACCGCACAAAGCCAACTTATTCAGGCTGAAAAAATGGCGTCTACCGGGCAACTTGCGGCTGGGATTGCCCATGAGATCAATAACCCGGTTGGTTTTGTTAACGCAAATCTAAATACTCTAGGGCAATACGCGTCTCACCTAATCTCTATCTGTGATGGTGTTTATGCACAGCTTGAACAGTTTAACGACGAACTTAAAGAGCAAATCGACGCCTTATTTCAATCGAATCACTACGACTTGTTAAAAGAAGACATCACAGAATTAATTGAAGAATCTACCGATGGCCTCACCCGAGTAAAAGACATTGTTGAAAACCTTAAAAACTTTTCTTTGGAAAATACAGAAGGGGTTCAAACTGTCGATGTGTGCACAATATGCAATCAATTGATTACGCTAATTTCAGCGCAATATAGTGCGCCACACTATAAGTTTGAATGTGAGCACGAAAAAGTCGAGGTGATGGGAAACCCCGGGCCTTTGAAACAAGCCTTAATGAACGTCATGATTAACGCGGCTCAAGCCATTGAAACGAAAGGGTTTGTAAAATTGAGTGTTATCGAAAAAGGAGATTCGGTAGTGATTAAAATTCTCGATTCAGGGTGCGGTATTCCAGTTAAGCACCGAAAGCGGCTGTTTGAGCCTTTTTTCACTACAAAACCTGAGGGACAAGGCCAGGGGTTAGGGTTATCCGTAGCCTATACCGCGATAGAACAGCACCAAGGTAAGATATCGATAAGCAGCAAAGAAAATAAAGGAACCGTAGTGGAAATAACCATTCCCAAACAGTTATCTTGCTTGGAAAATGAGAGTATAGACCGTGAGCTCGATAGCCCACTCACGCCCTAATTCATGCATTTAACTCTCGGGTTAAGCAGGCTAAACACACCCTTGCGCATTATCTATCGCCTTACAATTTAACTAGCGAGCTGCTTGGTCTGGTTTGCTTTGAACTCAAACTGCCCTTTGCTATTTACACTTCGACTGATCACCCCTTGGTTCAGTAAGTAGTTTAAGTGCGACAAACACTCGGCCACGGCGAACACCATATTTCGGCTAGATAGTTTCCTTTTGAACAGCACCGGCAACAAATTAACGGCAGTTTGCGGCTGTTCACACGCATTTACCAATGCGTTTAAATGGTCATGGTGATGAGCTAACAGGGTGTCGACGCGCTCATGAAGGCCAATGAACGGAAGCTTATGAGCAGGTAGAACTGTGGCATCCTTTGGCAGTGATTTGAATTTGGGTAGCGTATTAAGATAATCATCTAACGTATTAGCATCGGGCTCAGTGGAATATGCGCCTATATTGGGGGTGATAATGGGTAAAATATGATCCCCTGAAATCAAAATATTTTTTTGTTCGCTATATAAACAAGCGTGCTCAGGAGAGTGACCGCGCCCAATCATGACCTTCCATTGATTATCACCTAACGCTAATTCCATCTGGTCTTTAAGCCTGGTATAGCTAATGGGTAACGGCGACACTACACTGCTGTAGCCGTTGCCCTCTGTCGCTGTCAGCTTCTCAATCATTACCTCGTCAAGGCCGGCGCGCTGGTAGTAAAGCACGTCTCTTTCATTTGTAGCTCCGTTCCTTCCAGCCGCAAATGCGCGAGCAGTGAAATACTCGGTTTGCGTCATGTAAAACGGAACCTTAAAAGTGTCGGCTATCCAGCCTGCCAGACCCACATGGTCAGGGTGCAAGTGCGTCACTATAACCCCAACTATAGGGCCGTCCAGCTGCTCGAAAATACGCTGCCATAATGACTTGGTGGTAGTCGTTCCTATACCAGTATCGACCACTACCCAGCCCCCGTCCCCCCGAATTAGGTAAAGGTTTATATGGTCTAATTCAAAAGGTAGAGGCATGGTCAGCCACAGTACGCCTTCGGCAATTTCGATTAGCTTACCCGGCTCAACCTGTTTCTCGTAAAGATATTCCATATCGCCCTCACCTACTTTACTTATGCTTACCGCTTTCGCATACGCTTGTTGTGTAAACTTGTTTGTATTAGTTTGGTTCTAACCCGCTCTGTATTGAAAAACAAACATATCTGTCGAATAGAGATCTATAGGAGTTGGTGATAACAAACGGTATACTCGCTCCTGATGCTTGTTATAGCGCTTGATAAACGTAATTAACGCATTATTACCTTCACTCATTAAACGCCTTTCACTCAAACGGACACATGCAAGCTTCATCAATTCAGCAAGGATTTATACTCAATAAAGGTACCTTCACACTACGTGGCAAAGTCTACGTAGAACTGTGGGTTAAAACGCCGACAGGTACCGTTAGGTTAATATCTGCGCCCCAAGCCCCCACGTGTTTTGTGGCATTGGAGCATGTTGAAGCGTTACAGAGCATCGCACAACGGGTTCCGGCCACATTAGACATTAAGAATGACGGCTTTAATACGCTAGAACAAAAGCAGGTGGCCACGGTTAAAACCGCGACTGAGTCTCACATGCACCAGCTACGTCAGCTTGCACGAGAAGCAAATATTGTACTTTACGAAGCCGACATCCGTGTGGCTGATCGCTATTTAATGGAAAGGTTTGTGTATGGCGCGGTTGAATTTATCGGGCCTAACGCCGGCGCTGATAGCTCACCGACAACAGTAATTGAAAATGCACAAATACGCCCCTGTCACTTTCGAACACGCTTCTCTTCTCTAAGCATAGATATTGAGTGTGACGAACATGAAATGCTGTTTAGTATTGCTTTAGCCGGTGAAGGGGTAAACCTTGTGCTCCTTGTTTGCCCACCAACTTTTGAAAAGCGGGGTGTGGAGCAGCGAAACGACAAGCCATACCAACTACTAGTGCTTAATTCGGAAAAAGAGCTACTACACGCGTTTTTTCACCATGTTACCTCCTACGACCCCGACATTATTTTAGGATGGAATGTTAAGCAGTTCGACATGGCAGTACTTGCTCGAAGGGCCAAAGCGAATAAACTCAAATTTACCCTTGGCCGCCATGAACGCGAAGCTTCAGTCAGACAATGGGAAGATCAAACCTTGGTTGATGTACCAGGGCGCTGTGTAATAGATGGCATTGAAGCACTTAAAACAATGACCTATCAGTTTGAGTCGTTCTCGTTAGATAACGTTTCAGAGGCACTGTTAGGTGAAAACAAACTTATTCAAGAGACCGACAAATTAGCGGCGATAAAACGTTTATATCATGAAGACCCCATTGCGCTGGCCGACTATAACTATAAAGACACGGAGCTGGTAAACCGCATACAGGAGCAAACCCAATTTATCGACTTCCTCGCGTTGCGAAGCATACTGACGGGGTTGGATATGACGAGGCCCGGCGGGTCGGTGGCGGCATTTTTGAACGTATACTTACCTAAACTTCATCGCAAATCTTATATTGCTGGCGTTAGACCTGAAAATGGCGGGTTAGCGAGCCCAGGTGGCTATGTCATGCGGTCACAGCCTGGCCTCTACAAAGATGTATTAGTTCTCGACTTTAAAAGTCTATACCCTTCTATTATACGTACATTCAAAATTGACCCCATGGGGTTGGCTGAAGGATTGAAATCGCCTAAACATGCTATAGAAGGGTTCAAAGGCGCGGTATTCAGTCGTACCTCCCACTTTTTGCCTACTATCATTGAGAACTTATGGTTGCAGCGTGACGAGGCGAAAAAGCAAAAGGATGCACCTCGTTCACAAGCGATTAAAATATTAATGAATTCGTTTTACGGTGTACTAGGTAGTGGTGGCTGCACCTTTTACGATCCCCGCCTTGCGAGTTCTATCACTTTACGTGGACATGAGATTATGCAAACCACTGCCGGATGGATAGAAGAACTCGGTTATACCGTCATTTACGGTGATACCGACTCGACCTTTGTTCACGTAGAAGGTAACGGCACATTGGGTACGCCCACAGAAACGGGTATTAAGCTTGCACAAATCATCAACGAAAAATGGTCGGCACTACTTAAAGAGCGCTATGACATTGCTTGTCACTTAGAGATTGAATTCGAGTCTCACTTTTCAACGTTTTTTATGCCTACGATTAGGGGCTCTACCGAAGGAAGTAAAAAACGTTACGCGGGAATGAAAGACGGACAACTAACCTTTAAAGGCTTAGAAAACGTGCGCTCAGACTGGACAACTCTGGCTAAAACGTTTCAATACGAACTGTACGAACGGGTATTCACTGGTCAACCTGTAGAGAGCTATATAAGTGACATGCTAAACGCGGTTAAAGCAGGGGAACTTGATGATGATTTAGTGTACAAAAAGCGCTTAAGAAAACCGTTGTCTTCTTATATTAAATCACTTCCCCCCCATGTAAAAGCTGCGCGGCGAGCTGATGAGCATTTTAAAGAGCAAGGGTTGCCATTGCGCTATCAAACAAACACAACAATTGCCTATGTGATTACAGTTCAAGGCCCGCAGACTGTGGAAACCGCGTTCGCCCCCCTTGACTATGATCATTATATCGAAAAGCAAATAAAGCCTATTGCGGAAAGCATACTACCTCTTATCTCGTTAAACTTTGAACAGATTGCTAACGATCAACTTACCTTATTCTAGCGTTAGCTTGTGTATGAAGATCTTTCATGCTGCGTGACAATTTAACAAAAACATTACACTCCTCGCACAGTCAAAAAACCGTTTTTCTCATTTATTTCATTAGCTTATTTCATTGGCATGACAAGTGAATAAAAGATAAGTGAGTAGCTAAATAGGTTTGATCGAAGTTTTTACTTCAATCAACATGCGTTCAATTTAGTGGTTAGGGCAATTGATCGCCCGTGTTCGCAAAGAGAAACAGAAGGAATTTGATTATGAAGATCACAAAGTTAAGTATGATTACTTGTGCTGTTGTCGCTGCTACACTGTCAACATCAGCGTTTGCAGGTCACCATGAAGAAAAGATCACTATGGGCTTCAACGCACTCGATAAAGACAGCAATGGTTACATTGTTGGCTCAGAGTCATCAGGTGCTATCGACAGCAAATTGGTCTCTAAAATGGACACTGATGGAGATAGCATGGTTAGCCGTACAGAATTCAACACGTTTGTTGATGAGAAACCGTCAATGTTCAGCGACGAGATTATCACTCAAGTACAGACAGAAGGAACCAATGACGCGGCGCTAACTGAAAAAGGCAACCCTGAGCTCTTTTCTAAAGCAGATAACGAAATGATCTCAGAAAAGAATAAGGAGTTGCGTACTGAAATGTCAGCGACCGCAAACGCTAAGTTCACTGAAATCGACATGGATAGCGACGGCAAAATCAGCGAGACTGAACTTGACGTAGCGGACGTTGAAGGTGACTTTGAATCGATGGATGAAAATGGTGATTCATATATTACGCGCATGGAATACCGCACCTATTTTGAAGAAATCGAATCAGAATAGTTCGGCGTAAATTTGTTGTAGTTTCCCGATTTTATGCCCCGCTAACTAAGCGGGGCTTTTTTTGCTTAATAAGTCTTTCATTTATGAGAGACAGTGCTTCAGACCTCCTTTCTTTATTATCACCTGCGACGAAATACAAAATATTGTCGCTGAACGACGCCATATAAGACTAACATCTTGTCGACAAAATTCACTTGCAACAATATTGTTAATAATTATTAAAATATATGTTTATCATGCTATTTTTTTAGCGTGTTACCTGTGTATTTTAAACGCGCTATTAATTTGAATAGCGTACCTCAAAACTAACAGTGTTTCTCTACAGCAGATGCGTACGCGCATGGAGGCAGATTATGATGGAATCAGACAGCTTACCTAACACTTCATTTCCTCTTTCAAAAAGTGAGTTTATAGGGCCTAAGAATACAGAACTAACTTCACTGACGATTGGTCAGTACTTCAAAAGAGTTGTCGACAATTACGCAGACCACCCAGCCATTGTTGTTCGACATCAGAACATTAATTGGACGTATAAAGAGTACTGGCTTCAAATCGAACGAGTAGCGTGTGGACTGCTTGCTAACGGTGTAGAACCAGGTGATAGAGTAGGTATTTGGTCACCCAACAATATAGAGTGGTCTATTGTACAAATGGCTACAGCGCGTATTGGCGCAATAATGGTGTGCCTAAACCCAGCTTACCGCCCTGATGAACTCGCGTTTGCCATAAATAATGTTCAGGTTAAATACCTTGTCATGGCCGAATCTTTTAAACAGTCTAACTACGTAGCGATGTTAAAAGAACTTGCCCCTGAAATAGAGGATGATAGAAACGACTCCCTAGCGCAGCCACTTTCTCTTTCAATGTTACCGTCACTTAAGTTTATCTACACTATAGGTGACCAACCAGTAGACGGACTACTCCCCTTTTCAGCCCTGCAGAGAGAGCCGACAGAGTCATTGCGTATTAAACTTACAGAGATAGAAGCTGAACTGAGCGCAGACGATAACATTAATATTCAGTTTACTTCTGGGACCACAGGAAACCCTAAGGGCGCTACGTTAACACACCGAAATATTCTCAATAACGGATTACTTGTGGCCCAAGCCATGCGCTTCACACACAAAGATAAGCTATGTATACCCGTTCCGCTTTACCATTGCTTTGGAATGGTGTTGGGTAATTTGGTGTGCTTAGCATCTGGGGCTTGTGCCGTCTTTCCTGGTGAATCATTCGCCCCTGAAACTACACTTCTTACTGTGGAGGAAGAAAAATGCACCGCGTTGCATGGGGTTCCAACTATGTTTATCGCTGAGCTAGAGCTACCGAACTTTAAAGAATTTGATTTATCGACATTACGGACGGGAGTAATGGCTGGCAGTACTTGCCCAGAAGAGCTTATGCGCAAAGTGCATAGTGAGTTCAATATGACCGAAGTGGTTATAGGTTACGGACAAACGGAATGCAGCCCTATTAATCATATTACCGACATAGACTCCCCTTTCGAGAAGCAAGTGAAGACCGTAGGCCGTGCAATGCCTCATACTGAAGTTAAAATTATTGACGCTAAGGGTAATACGTTACCAATTGGTGAGCCAGGAGAAATTTGCGCGAAAGGTTATTGTGTGATGAAAGGCTACTGGGGAGATGAAGCTAAGACAAAAGCAACGATTGATGATGAAGGTTGGTTACACTCTGGTGACCTCGGTGAAATGGACGACGAAGGATATGTCACCATAGTAGGACGGATAAAAGATATGATCATCCGCGGTGGTGAAAATATCTATCCGCGAGAGATAGAAGAGGTATTGTATCAACACAACGACGTATCTGATGCCGCCGTATTTGGTATTCCAGACGATAGATACGGAGAACAAGTTTGTCTTTGGATAAAAGCTAAAGAAAATCGTCACATTGATGAAGAAAAGATACGTGAGTATCTTAAGTCTAAGCTAGCTTACTTTAAGGTTCCAAAATACATAAATGTAGTACAAGACTATCCCATGACGGTCACAGGCAAACTACAGAAGTTTAAAATGCGCGAACACATGATAGAAACACTGAAGAAACAAGCATTAAAAACTGAAGCATAACCCCATAATTTCCTTTCTCCCAAACACAAAAAACCCGCCGTTAGGCGGGTTTCTTTAATGGGACCTGGCAGTGTCCTACTCTCACATGGGGAAACCCCACACTACCATCGGCGCTAATACGTTTCACTTCTGAGTTCGGAATGGAATCAGGTGGTACCGTATCGCTATGGCTGCCAG
>Ga0208816_100154_pt1 | contig 28181 bp, 29 predicted proteins | sample Virmet3734_803_FD_185737 | JGI IMG/M metagenome (GOLD analysis project Ga0208816, IMG submission 185737) | Marine viral communities from the Southern Atlantic ocean transect to study dissolved organic matter and carbon cycling - metaG 3734_803... | ecosystem: Environmental > Aquatic > Marine >...
AAGATAGGCATGGTGAGGTGAGCAATACCAAATCTATGGTGTGATGCGCTAGTACTTCTAAAGCGTCCATACCGTTAGACACTTCATAAATGGTTTCAGCAAAGCCCGTAGGTAAATTGCTTCTTGCCATTTTTCGTGCGAGCGCTGAGTCATCACAAATTAATATATTAAAACCCATCAGCTTCAATCGTATAATTGGTTATTAATCCGTCATCAGAATACCTTAAACGAAAGTATAATAAAACAAAAAGTACCTGATTTATGGCTACTTACGCGCTATGTTCAGCAAACTCCCCTCACTTAAGGGCCGGTTTTGTGGTAGATATAACGTGGAGTGAAAAAAGGAATACATGCCCATGCAAGAGTTAGCTGCAAGCCAAGATAAGAATTTGGTGCGAAAGGTGGCCTATCAAATTTTATCCCATTTCGACAAGAGTTATCGGTGGTTCACCCGCATCACCCGTGGCGCTCAAGAGCGGTTTGAAAAGGGCAATTGGAAAGAAACCCAACTCGCCTCAAAAGAACGCATCACCATATACGAGCAAAGTTTATCTGATGCCGTTGCTGAAATTTATCAGTTAACGCAGGTCCATCAAAAAGACGACGCTTTCTGGCAACAGCTTAAAAAAGTGTTCGCCTTACAGCTAGAGGGCCACCCGCAGTTCGAGTTGGCAGAAACCTTTTATAATTCTGTTATCGGCAGACTTTTCAAGCATCGCAAAATTGACAATGACATGATGTTCGTATTGCCCAGCCGTTGCTTTTTACCAGGGCAAGACAGGGACAAGGTAGTTAATAGCTTCGATACAACAACAACCGTGCGTGAGATGTACGAGTCTATTTTCAAAATTTACCGCTACAATATTCCATTCGAGAATTTTGAGCGCGACCTTCAGCACTTAGAAGAAGCTCTTCGCGCACGCCTTGACAAAGCGCAACTAGCAAGTGTTCAGGCAGTAGAAATTCTTAAACCTACGTTTTTCAGAGGTAAAGCAGCTTACCTCATTGGGCGTATTTGCATGCCAGATGAAACCCTGCCTTTTGTTATCGCCATGCGACGATACAATGACCCCAACATGTTCGTTGATGCACTGCTTACCGACCGCAAAGATTTAAGCGTTATATTCGGGTTTGCCCGCAGCTACTTTATGGCTGATACTCAAAACCCTGCAGAAGTGGCTGCCTTTCTTCAAGAACTACTTCCCAACAAAAAGCACTTTGAGCTTTATATGTCGATGGGCCACTACAAACACGGCAAAACGGTTTTCTACCGTAACTTTTTGCAGCACTTGAGTGAGTCAACCGATAAATTTGAAGCGGCCCCGGGAATACGCGGCCTTGTTATGATGGTATTCCACCTACCCTCTTATGGTGTGGTGTTTAAAATCATCAAAGACGAATTCGCTGAAAGTAAAAAGATCACGCGCCAGCACGTTAAAGAATGCTACAAGCTGGTAAAAATGTCAGACCGCGTGGGCCGAATGGCTGACACCCACGAATACGTAAACTTTAGATTTCCGCTAGATAGAATTGAGCCTGAATTAATCGAAGAACTAAAAGAGACGTGCGCCTCGAGCTTAGAATTCACTGAATCTGAACTCATCATTAAACATATGTACATTGAGCGGAAAATGACGCCGCTTAACTTATATCTACAGCAAGAAACAGACGAAGAAAAGGTAACACGAGCGTTAGACGAGTTGGGGCTTTGCATAAAACAAATAGCAATGGCCAATATATTTCCGGGAGACATGCTACACAAAAACTTTGGCATCACCCGTCATGGCCGTGTGATATTTTACGACTATGATGAAATATGTTTAATGAACGAGCGTAACTTTAGGACATTGCCAAAGTCGGATGACCCGTATGCTATTGATACCCTTTCCGTGGCCCCAAACGACGTATTTCCCGAACAATTCGAACACTTCATTGTAGGGAAGCGCAAGTTTAAAGATATTCTAAAGTCGCTACATGGTGACCTTATGACCCCCGAGTACTGGCATGAAGTACAAAAAAAGTGCGCCCGGGGCGATGTTCAACATTTTACGCCATACCGGGCAAACAGGCGATTTGACCGAGACGAGTAAGGCTTAGCCATAAGTCTAAGCCTTGGTAAACACGACTAATTCCGAGCTACATACCAAGGCTTAAAAGTGATCGTTTCATTACTTAACACTCGTAAAAGCATAAGAAAGCGTTAATGCTTTGCGACTGTTTGAGTTCGCTTGCTGTAAAACAATCTCCTTTTTAGGGTAGCAGCAATGCCAATCAAGCGTGTGAATGTAGATAAACAAAAGAAGCGTAATAATGAAAGTGCTACTTGTAGAAGATGATCCTAAAGTTGCCTCGCACATTGCAAATGGACTATTGGGTGAAGGGCATGAATGTATTACCGTTGGTGACGGCGCATCAGGCTTCAACGAAGCCTCAAGTAATGAGTTAGATGCGGTAATTTTAGACGTAATGCTGCCGGAACTTGACGGTTTTTCTGTCTTGGAAAAACTACGAGAGGAAGGTAACACCACACCCATTCTGCTATTAAGTGCCAAGAGCCAAGTTGAAGACAAGGTAAAAGGTCTACGCACAGGCGCAAACGACTACCTGACCAAACCTTTCGCCTTCGAGGAATTGTTGGCGCGTGTTGAAGGTTTAGCTGGCCGCAACAAAGACGGCGAAGATAAAACCCTCATCAAAGTCGGCGATCTCACCCTCGATTTAGTAAATCGCAAAGTGTTGCGAGGCGATCAAGAAATTGATCTTCAATCGAAAGAGTTTCAGCTCTTAGAGTGTTTGCTTCGTCACAAGGGTAAGGTTGTTACCCGGAGCATGCTGCTAGAGCAAGTTTGGAATTATCATTTCGATCCGCAAACCAATGTTATCGACGTGCATATTAGCCGCTTGCGACAAAAAGTTGATAAAACGTTTAATGTTCCGCTTATTGAAACCGTTCGCGGTACCGGTTATCGCATAGCGGATGGGCTTGCATGATAGCGATACGCGACTTTACGCGTAGCTCCAGTTTTCGCGTAGGCGTATTGCTCACAACCCTAGCTTGCATAGCCATTGTTCTAATTGTTTATTTTTGGCGATTAACGAGTAGCGATTTATTTATTTCCGAATCTAATGCTGCCGTTAACGCCAAAACAAATGCGCTTGTCACCCTGTACGAAAGCCTTGGCATTGAGGCAGTGAGAACGGCTATTGCCTCTAATAGCCTCACATCTGGCGTTACTGCCTCGGATACCGCTCATGGTCAACCCTCTGATAATACACGCTCTTTCGTAGTACTTAGCAAAGATAACCAGATTGTAGCGGGCAATTTATCATCCATTCCATTGGTGTTAGAACGCCATACTGGGGCAAGCTTCGATACCGCAGAAATAGTAATTACCCGCCCTGGTAACGCGGCTCGCAAAACACTCCATCAAGCCCTAATGAGAGAAGAAGCCCTTGGCGACTATACGCTTTATGTTGGACGTGGCATTGATGATTTGTACAGCGCCCAGTGGTTTGGAAAAACCTTCAGCTGGATTATTGTTGTCCTTTTATGCACCTTGAGTATTCTTAGTTTTGCTATTGCGGTTTACGTGGTGAATCGAATAAACCGTATGTCTCAAACTGCAGATAAAATCATTAAAACCGGTAGCCTGCAGGAGCGACTTCAAATTGACAGCAACTGGGATGATTTAAGCAGCCTTTCCATTGTATTCAATCAAATGCTCGATACTATCGAAAGCTCGGTAAACAACATCAAGTCGGTAACCGATAGCATCGCACATGACTTGCGTACCCCGCTTTCAAGACTTCGCAACACCCTAGAAAAAATTGAAGACGACGAACTTCGCATCGACACTACGCAAGAAGCCGACAACTTACTTAACATGTTCAACAGCTTGCTGCGTATTAGTGGGCTTGAGACAACAAACAAAAAAGAAGGGTTTTGCACAACCGATGTCCGTGCCATTGTCGAGGACGTTGTCGATCTTTATCATCCACTGGCAGAAGAGCGTAATATTCATTTATCAAGCAGCCTTGCACCGGTCACCATGACGGTGGACCCTAATTTGCTTTTTCAAGCAGTGGCTAACGTACTTGATAACGCCATCAAATACTCTAATGACAATAGCGAAGTTACCGTTGAGCTATGTCAAACACCTCACCATTTCGTTATATCTGTTTTTGATGAAGGGGTGGGCGTAGGTGAAAACGAAATTATCAATTTAGAGCGCCGTTTTTATCGCGCAGATGGCAGCAGAACCACCAAAGGAAATGGGCTGGGCTTATCTCTTGTATCGGCTATTGTAAGGCTTCATGAAGGGAAAACATGGTTCGTCCACGACCCTTTAATGAAAGGGCATGGCCTGGGCGTCGTGTTTACATTCAAACGTTAACGTAGAAGCAGCCTTAAGGCTGCTTTTGCATAAATATGGTCACTTCGGCCATGACAATACCAAACTTACGAATGTACGAGCGGTTCATCATGGTGCTGTCATCAAATGCCCAAAACCAATCGTCAAAGGTCACCGAATAGGTTGTGTCATCCACCGGTAAATCCATTTCGTAGTGAAAGTTAAACGCATTGCCGTAGCTTGTGCCTTTGGCCGGTCCGTCGATGTCACCAGCCCGCCCTACATAGGTATTATCACTCTGTTTCACAATTTTCCAGGTACGTGAACCCGGCCCCTCGCCTACACCGTAATCAAACGTTTCGTCTAGCGTGAGTGTATTGCCGTTAATTGAACCGTCAATATCAACTACAAACCTCTGTACCACCTCGCCTGAGCGATTTTGAACAATACCCCATGCCTTCACATTTCCATCGAAGAACTGTTCAATATTAAACGTAGGGGCTATCGACTGATAATCTTCCCCTTCAACTGACACAGAGCAGCCCGAAAGGCCTAGTACACTTAAACTAGCTATGCTTAAACCCAGCACTACTTTCATCGCATTTTTTATCATTGTTATATTCCTGACATACCAAAAGATCCGCAATATTTTAAAAGGGAGATGATTCTCTTATCCTTCCCCGAGTAACTTTTTCCTAAACTTAGGCTCTGATGTTTTCTCGCTCAGCCAAATATCGAAAAAGCGCTGGGTGAATGTCGCGTCTTGAATTTCATCTGATATTTCCCCATTGACGTAAAACACACTTTTACCGCCTTTTGTCGCAATACCGGTAATGACATCGCCTTCTGTCACATCAGGAAAAATATCTTCCATCAACGCCAGCCATCGCTCGGCATTGTCCGAAGATACATCACCTTGCTTTTTCATTTCATCAATGGAGCGCTTGGCTATTTTCTTCCCTTCAAGGTCACGCTGATAAGTTAAACGCAACGCAAAGGGCGGTTCGTTGTTGTACGTACCGTTAGGCGCGATTAACTCTCCGGTATAAACATCCCAAAAGTAGTAAGAAAACATTCCTTTGCCCACTAATTTGGCATTAGGCACATACTGCGAAATAGGCTCAGACTGCACTTGTTTTGAGCTCGCTTCCCCCGCAAAAGCGTTATCTTCCATGAACATCGCCCCCGCAATGAGCGCTATAGAAAATATCAACGTCGATTTTATAGCCATAAATTTGCTCGAATTAGGTGTAATAATAGTTAGGTTCTTTTCTTAACTCGCTATCTGGTTATACTCTTTCCACCATGCATTTGATCAATAACAGATAGGCGCTTACCGTGCTATCCCTTGAAGATTTCAAAACTTCACTCACACTTCCTTCGCCTGTAGAACCGTTTTTTCCAAAATGGAAAGGGGCTGAGAAGGTATCGCTCTTCGTTAAGCGAGACGACGCCATACACCCTATTATGTCGGGGAACAAATGGCGCAAGTTAAGAAACGCTTTTCCCCCTTCTCTACCCAAGGCAATAGTGAGTTTCGGGGGCGGTTTCTCTAATCACCTCCACGCCCTAGGCTTTATCTGCTTTAAGCTGGGTATCCCTTTCACCGCGATTATTCGAGGTGACTATTCGGCTACCCCCTCACCGATGATTAAAGACTTGATACAGTGGCAAACTCACATTGAATATGTGGACCGTATAACCTACAAAAAACGTAGCGATAGCGCTTATTTAAATGAACTAAAGCTGCAGTTTCCCGATGCGATTATCATTCCAGAGGGCGGAAGCCAAGCCCAAGCGCTTCAAGGGATAAAAGATATGGTCGATGAAATCGAGGTAGACTTTGATTTTATCGTCGCGCCCGTCGCAAGCGGCGCAACCTTGGCGGGGATAGTTAATGCGTTAAAAACCTTTAACACGGGCTCGATTAAAAACGCCTCCCCTACACCACAGCGTAAAGCTATAGGCGTTGGCGTACTCAAGGGTGAAGGGTATTTGGAAAGCTTGGTCGAACAGTTTCTTCCAGACTCACCCCGCCGTGAAGTTCAACAAAACATACCTGCTGGCGAGCGCTCAAAAATACCTGACCGAAACCAAGAGGCACAGCTTTGGCATATCAATCACGACTACCATTTTGGTGGATATGCTAAAGCCCCCATTGAACTTCAAACGTTCTGCTGCGACTTTAATAACACCATGCCATTTAAGATAGAGCCCGTGTATTCAGGAAAGGCGTTTTGGGCAGTGAAAGACCTGCTTGCAAAAGGCGCATTTAACGACGGCGCACGAATTGTTATTTTACATACAGGTGGTTTACAGGGTGCCAGATAAAATCTTTTTATAACAAAGTCTTGTATAGTTTTTATGGCAGTGCTAAAACTAGTCACGTGGGACGATTAATCCCGCGTAATCATTAATAACAAAACAACAAGAAGTTTGTCGCAGGATGCGGCATAAACACAAAAAAGCTTGCTACCTGCAAACTTCATCAAGGACTGATCATGAAAGATATTTTCTTTTTCGACTCTATGCTTACTCCCAAAATAATCACCTTTGTCTATTGGCTGCTATTATTGGGCTCTGTAGTCAGTGGCGTATCTACAATGTTTGTTGGATACGACGCTAGCTTTGTTTACGGTTTATTTATTTTAGTATCTGGCTGTATTGGCGCGAGAATCTGGTGTGAACTACTTATCGTACTGTTTAAAATTCACGGCAATTTGCAGAAAATCGCAAGCAAAGAGTAAAGCGCATTTGTAAAAAAAGTGTCGCGCTATGCGGCACTTTATTAATCCGCCACAGGGTAACCAAACAGCCTTTTGAGCTTGGCTTTTAATCCTTTATCCTGCTGAAGCTGGTCAACAAGTACGCCAAGCTGACTGAGATTGGCGCTAAGTGGGTTATCCTTCGGCATCTTCCCAACAATGCCGTACTTTATCGTTATCGTTTTGTCTTCACGAACAAAGGTGCCAAATAGCTTGTCCCAAATGATAAGCACACCACCGTAATTTTTATCAATATAGGGAGCGTTCGTCGCGTGGTGAATGCGATGGTGCGTAGGCGTATTGAAAATACGTTCAACCCAGCCTAGATGTCCAATTGTTTGCGTGTGAACAAAAAACTGATAGGCCAAATTTATAGCCACAATGGCAAAAACTAAGCTTGGCGTGAACCCAATTAAAATCATTGGCACCCAAAAGAGCCACATTCCCACAAATGGGTACAAAATGCTTTGCCTAAACGCCGTGGTGAAATTCATTTTTGTTGAGCTGTGATGAACCACATGAGCCAGCCAAAACCAGTGTATGTTGTGTGAAGCTCGGTGAAACCAATAATACAAAAAGTCTTGCAGGATGAAACCTGCAAAAAGTGATAATGCCGTAAGCTCTATGTTAAATAACGAAAACTGGTGTAACCATAGAAACAAAGGCATTAATAGTAGTAATACCAAAGCATCAGAGCCCTGATGAAGCAGTGCAAGTAAGGCATTGTTCACACTGTCTTTTACGTTATAAAACTGCCGTGCTTTTTTGAACTCCACAAAAACACAAAGTAAAAAAACCGGGCTTAAGCCAAGTAAAATAAGCTCAACGGGAATCAAAACGGGCTCCTAATCTATTCAAACATTGCTCAATATCGTTTTGTAAAAGGCGTTGAAGCAGCCAGCGTGGTATATACCAAGGCGCACGACACGTTATTTGATAAGAAACCAAGGTAGCGTTCTCTTGAGGCACAAATTCAATAGACCCTGTATGCGCTTGTACGGGAAAATCATCGACAACACGATATTCAATACGCTTATCATCAGCGTGAACCATTTCCTCTTTAAACCGAACGCCTAGTATTGATACTTCTCGAACGCAGCCTTTCCCCCCGCTTATTTCATTTGTATTTTCTTGCCGTAACACGCTAAAAGAGGCGTTGAAAAAATCACTCAAGTTGTGGTGGTCTAGCAAAATATCACGCAGCGCTTGGGGTTTCGCTGCTATTTTCTTCTGGTAATAAACATTGACCATTTGACACTTATCTTCTTTTCTTATTGTGACTCCAACGCTATCAAGCATAATTTGACATTCACTATTTATCTTGCGCTAATGCGTCAGTGTTTTTGTTATTTTGCGACAAGCCTATGCCATCAGTTTCACCGCCTTATGCCCAAAGTATAGTGAACTATCTTGTAAGTTTAGGGTTTAATGAAATAGGAATTACAACCCAAGTCAGCGCGCCAGCAGTTTCCCCTTCTTCCTCTCGGGTTTCTATGCAGGACTATGTTTCGCTATTAAACAAAGGCGCATTACTTACCAATAATTCCCTGTTCGGCTTTGAGCTAGGTAAACATATTCAAGCGAAAGACTACGGCGTACTCGGCTACTTGGTGGAAAGTTGTGAAAATTTAGCTCAGGCCATTCAAGCGTTAACTCGCTTCGACGCATTAGTGGCAAACATAGGTAACACCACCGTCGTTAATGAATCGACCAACGTGCATATCAATTGGAAACCAAAAAGTGACGATTGCAAACAAATGGTATTGCGCAATACAACCGCTTGGGTTGCCACCGTCTACAAAATATTGGGGCAGGCGTGCCAAATACATGCTATCACGTTTACCTTTCCGCTCAGTGTTCGTGAACGGGGCACGCTGGAAGCGTGGTTCAACTGCGATGTGATGGGTGAAGCTGATACCAATGCCATCATTTTCCCCCAGTCGCTATTACATATACCCTTTACTAGCGAAAATAGGGCAATGTTTAGCGCGCTTATAGCAGTAACAGAGACAGAACTTCGTCGATGCTATCAGCAGGGTAATTCACCGGGTGAAACTGATGCATTTGAACACATTAGAGTTAGCGTTGAGGCACTGTTAAAAGCCCAGCCGACGTTAAAAGGGTGCAACCAACAGCGTATTGCTAGCGCACTTTTCATTAGCCCTCGCACCTTACAACGAAAACTAAAGCTAAGCGGAACTAGTTTTCAACAGTTGCTCAACGATGAAAGAAAATGTCGCTTAGACAAACTGCTAACGTACCACTCCATTGCTGACACCGCAGATTTACTTGGGTTTAAGGAGCAGTCCTCGTTTACTCACGCATTTAAAAAGTGGTATTCAACCACCCCTTTGCGGTATCAAAAGCAATTAGTTAAATAAGCGCAACGCGAAACCTGCATGTCAGGAGTACTGTGCTTTAGCGTTGCGTTGCACTGTTTTGGTTGCGCACATATTAAAAACTCTAATCAAAGTTTCCCAAAAGTCACAGAACAGGGCAAAAAACGCGGGCTGCCGACCAAAAATAAGACTGATTTCACTATCGCTTAAGCGATTATTAAACTAATGTGTCAGTGGAAGCGTAGGAATTGGTAAGTGTCAAGCAACGCTAACTCAAAGGAGATACGCTATGATCGACCGTCCAGTTACATTGCCAACGCCTTTAAATACACTGGTGACTAAGTCACTAGAGTTGTGTGAGCTCATGCTACCCGTATGTGATGTGTTTTACCCCTTTGCCGCTATTTACGAGAATGGTCGGATTGGCTGTATTTTTGCCGATGAAACCGGCAAAAAAAAGCGAGAGTCTCAGCTTATAGAGCAGCTGCAATGGCGCATTATTGATACTACCACTGATACAAATAGTTACAGTGTGTTGGTATACGCTGCAACAGTGAATACACAGGACAGCAAAACCTTAGACGCCATTGCTATCGCAACAGCTACCCCTAATCACGAGGAACGCCTTATCCTTTACCCTTACTATAGAGTAGATAATAAGATAGTTATCTCACCCCCCATTGACACAGTAACGCGTTAACGTTTACACAGCAGGGTGTGTACTACCTTTTACATTCGTTGTTACGATTAAAATTTTTTGGGCTGTCTTTGCTTGCCAAATCCCCTTGGTCTGCTAGCATTCAGCCCAAATTTCATTAGCCAAATTAGGGATTAGTTATTATGTCTCGCGTTTTAATTATTGGTGCTGGCGGCGTTGCGTCGGTAACTGTGAAAAAATGTGCACGTTTACCGCAGCATTTCGACGAAATTTACTTAGCCAGTCGCACAGTATCTAAGTGTGAAGCACTTCAACAAGAAGTGGGTGCCGACCGCGTAAAAGGCGTTTTCGCTGTTGATGCCGACAATGCAAAAGAAGTTGAAGCACTGATCAACGAAGTAAAACCAGACCTAGTAATCAACCTTGCGTTGCCTTACCAAGACCTTCCTATTATGGACGCGTGTCTTGCGACCAATACGCATTACCTTGATACTGCTAACTACGAGCCTAAAGACGTAGCGAAATTCGAATATTCGTGGCAGTGGGCTTACCAAGACAAATTCAAAGATGCAGGTATTATGGCGCTGCTAGGCAGCGGCTTTGATCCAGGCGTAACTAACGTTTACACGGCATATGCAGCAAAGCACTACTTCGACGAGATCCACTACCTTGATATCGTAGACTGTAATGGCGGCGACCACGGTCAGGCTTTTGCGACTAACTTCAATCCAGAGATCAACATTCGTGAAATTACCCAGCGCGGTCGTTTCTGGGAAAATGGCGAGTGGAAAGAAACCGATCCGCTAAGCGTTCGTGAAGATCTGGATTATCAGAACATTGGTGTTCGCGCGTCTTACCTAATGTTCCACGAAGAGCTGGAATCTATTGTTAAGCACTTCCCTACCCTTAAGCGTGCACGCTTCTGGATGACATTTGGCGATGCTTACTTAAACCACCTGCGTGTACTTGAAGGCATTGGTATGACGAGCATTGAGCCCGTGGAATTCCAAGGTCAACAGATTGTGCCGTTAGAGTTCTTAAAAGCGGTACTTCCTAACCCAGGTTCACTTGCTGAAGGCTATAGCGGCATGACGTGCATTGGCACCTACATTACGGGTATTAAAGATGGCAAAGAAAAGACCATCTTTATTTATAACAACTGTGAGCATGCTAAGTGCAACGAAGAAGTAGGCGCACAAGCGGTGTCTTACACCACGGGCGTACCGGCCATGATTGGCGCAGCACTTATGCTTAACGGTACTTGGAAAGAAGCCGGTGTTTGGAACATGGAGCAATTCGATCCAGACCCATTCATGGATATGCTTAACGAGCACGGCCTACCATGGCACGTACTTGAGTGTGAAAGCAGCCCTTTCACCAAATAAGTAAGACATAAGGGCGCTTTATTAAGCGCCCTTTTTAATTGAAGCCTCAGATATTAATCTCACTCATTGTCACTTTGAGCTATGAGAAAAGGTGTAATACAGTAGTGCTTCTTAAATGTTAAAAGCAGTTTTATTTTTGGAGCCTTACCCCATTGACCGATTTAACCCAACGCACTGATATCCCTTCTCCTTGCTACGTGTTAGAGGAAGCTAAGCTAATTCGAAACCTTGAGCTTATGAAGCGAGTCCAAGAGGAGTCTGGCGCGCGCATAATTTTGGCGCTGAAAGGCTTTTCGATGTGGTCATGCTTCGACATTATTAAACAGTATTTACACGGTGCGACGGCGAGTTCGGTATGGGAAGCTAAACTTGCCGCTGAAATGGGGAAAGAGGTGCATGCTTACTCTCCAGCGTATAAAGCAAACGACGCAAAAGAACTAGCAGGCTTAGTTAATCACTTATCGTTCAATAGCCTTAGTCAATGGAACACGCATAAAGAAGCCTTAGCTAATGTTTCACTAGGTCTTCGCATCAATCCAGAGCACCAAGAAGCCGATACCCCCTTGTACGACCCAGCGGCGCCAGGTTCGCGCTTAGGCATACGCGCTAGCGAGCTAGAAGATGTGGATCTGACGGGTATAGAGGGCTTTCACTGCCACAATCTTTGCGAGTGTGATTCTTTTGCCACCGCACGCACCCTTGAAGCTATCGAAAAGCGCTTTGGCAAATGGCTCGGTCAATTGAAATGGTTGAACCTAGGTGGCGGGCACTTAATGACGAGCGAAGGTTACGATGTTGACCACCTTATATCTACTTTGAAAGATTTCAAAACGCGCTACCCTCATTTAGATGTGATTCTTGAGCCAGGGTCTGCCGTCGCGTGGCAAACAGGCCCGCTTATTTGTGAGGTCGTGGATATGGTGGAAAACGACGGGGATATTGCTATTTTGGACATTTCAGCGACAGCACACATGCCAGACGTACTGGAAATGCCCTATCGCCCTACAATTCTGGGCGCCGGAATGCCCGATGAAAAAGCGCATAACGTAAAGCTTGGTGGTAATTCGTGCCTTGCAGGCGATGTTATTGATACCTACTCCTTCGACAAGCCGCTAAAAGCCGGTGACCGCTTGCAGTTTGAAGATATGATGCACTACACCATGGTAAAAACCACGTTCTTTAACGGTGTAGAGCACCCTGCTATCGGTATTTTACGTGCTAATGGCGACTTTGAACTGGTTCGCGAATTCAGCTACGAAGACTTTAAAGGACGTTTGTCGTAAACACGTTACAAACACAAAACCCGCCAGTTGGCGGGTTTTGTTTGTCTAAGCTTTACGACTAAACCACGCCGCTTCCCGACGCGGTTTCAGAGTTATCAATCTCGCCTTCAGCTAACACTTCATTATCTAGCTCGATTTTGAAAGATGTACCTGGCTTGCCTTGCAGGCTATAGCGAAATCCGTACATCTCACCTTCGTTTAATGAAACGTCCGTAACACCGTTTGGATGGATTAAATCGTAAACGCCAGAGTCATTGGCTTGAGAAAATATATCTACCAGCCATTTACCGTCAGGCATGGTAATTTTAAGTGTCTTTGTCATCTGCATCTCCTTTAGCACTTAGCCTTTCATTTACCGAGGGCTAACGTAGAACGTACTACTTTGTATTTTGCCAAAGGCACTTAAGATCAATCTTGCTTAACAGGGCTTATGCTTTTGCATCGAGTCCTGCTTGATACAGCGCATTCTTTTTTAAATCGTAATGGCTGGCTACCACGGCTGCCGCTTTTTTAAGCGGCATATGTTCACATAACGTGTTTAATAGCGACATTGCTTCGCTTGGAATTGCCTGTTCATTTATTTGAGCCGGCGCAATCATCACCACGAACTCTCCCTTTTGGTGCGCAGGTTCTGCGGTTAGATAGTCGATGACATCTTGCGCACTACCACTAGCGTAGGTTTCAAATGTCTTAGTAAGCTCTTTAGCGACTACTATATTGCGCTCTCCTAATACCCGCTGAATATCGGTAACCGTATCGAGAATACGGCGAGGGGCTTCGTAGAAAACCGTGGTAAAAGGTCTGTCTAAAAGCGCTGACAATGCGCCTTCTCGCGCCTGGGTTTTAACCGGTAAGAAGCCTTCAAATATAAATTTATCTGTGGGTAGGCCCGAAGCACTTAACGCCGTGATTGCCGCACACGGGCCGGGAAGCGCACTCACTGAGATACCCAGTTCTCTGCACTTACGCACCAAAACAAAGCCGGGATCGCTAATTAAAGGGGTACCTGCATCACTAATAAGCGCCACAGACTCGCCGCCCTTTAACCGCTCACAAAGCATGGCCGTTCGCTTATCTTCGTTGTGTTCATGAAGCGAAAGGGTTTTGGTTCCAATACTAAAGTGTTGTAACAGACGAGCGCTATGGCGAGTGTCTTCAGCAGCAATCCAGTTAACTTCACTAAGTACGCGAATTGCTCGTGCGCTCATGTCGTCTAAATTGCCGATTGGCGTAGGAACAATATATAAGGTGGCGGTGTCTGTCATAGCAGTGGTGTAGTCTTTCGTTAAATATGAAGATAATGCCACAAGTGTAACACGCCATTAGTCCAGATTATGCTGGCAAGCGTAGATTTTCACAGTGGTTAAGATAAACTTGGCCTATAACGATGTAAAAGGAATGAAACTGTGCGTCATCTCGGACAAGCTGGAAAAATTTTTACGCTATCAGCCGTTGCTTCTGTGTTGGTATTATCGGGCTGTGGCAGCACCCCAAAGCCGCAATCTAAACCTGTGGCGGTAAATCCTACGCCTATTGAAACTACAAAGGTTGAAGAAAACGTCACGCCAGAGCACAAACTTCTTGAAGCCAAAAAAGCTTGGGAGCGCACTCGCGACAAAAATAAGCGCGATGCACTTTTACTTCAAGCGGCGGATTTATACATTCAAAATAATCAGCCTGTTTTAGCACAACAAGTGCTTTATGAAGTGAAAGAAGACGGGGTTTCAAATGCGAACAACGCTTACTATTCCTTACTGGTAACGAGAACATATGCTGGCATGCCTGATGCGTCACCTGATGCATTACTTGCGATGTTAGACAGTGTGGATAGCACTGGCGAAACTGGTTACGAAAAAGCACAGTTGCAAGCACAGCTTTATTCACAGCAGGGTAATTTGGCTGCGGCAGCAAATAGTGTACTAAAAACCAATATGCCTGATGCGCAAAAAGTAGAGCAAGTGTGGCAATGGGTAACGGCAATACCCAAAGAGTCTCTAGCGCAGGTAGGAGAAACGTACCCGGCACTTTCGCCCTTTATAACACTGCGCAAACTGACCGAAGAAAATGCCGCATCACCCGCTGAGTTAGCGCGAAACCTACAGCAATTCCAACAAGTATATCGTGGCCACGTGCTAGCGACATCGTTACCAGAAAACGTTCTTGAAGCAACCCAGCTTACCGAAGCTGGCGCGAATGACATTGCAGTGCTTCTTCCTCTTTCAGGAAGGTTAGCTCGCACCGGCCAAGTGGTGAAAAACGGCATTATGGCCGCATATTATACCGATGTAGAAAAACGCCAAGATGAAAAGCTTCTACCTAGATTGCGATTTATTGACACTCACGGGGCAGATAGCCAACAGCTCGTCGACGAGATTGGTTCCACCAAGTTCGTCATTGGCCCGCTTTTAAAAGATACTATCGAGCATTTAGTGCCTAATTTACCCATTGGCGTCAATGTACTGGCTTTGAATCGCCCCGATGACTTACCAGTACATGGTGAGTTAAAAAGCCCACTGGATGCTTCAGCAACACAGGTATTACGTTCAGATAATAAAGCCGAAGCCACCGCGCTTAAACAGCCAAGCATGCAAAGTGAATTCAGTGAATTAGGTTTACCCACCTCTTTGAACTACTACGGGCTTGCGCCCGAGGATGAAGCGAAGCAGCTTGCCGAATTCATCTTTAATAAGGGGTATAGAGCCCCCATCGTTATTGCTGCGCAAAGTAGCTTGTACCAGCGAATGGATGATACGTTCAAGAAACACTGGAAAACCTTAAATAGCGCAGAGAACAAGCAGCGTACGAATATTACCTCTGTTACGTTTAACGACAGTAATTCACTTCGAGAGGGTATTACCCAAGCGCTAGACGTTGCGCAAAGTAACGAACGCATTAATCAAATTGAGTACATGACCAACGACGAAGTGTATAACATGCCTCGTAGTCGCCGTGACATCGACGCTATCGTTGCTTTTGCTTCACCGCAAGACACCGAACTGCTCAACCCAATTATTGAAGCAAGCCTAAACCCCTACGACGGTAAACAAGTGCCTGTTTATGCTACTTCTCGCTCAATGGATTACGATAGTGGTAAAAACCAGTGGCGGGATCTGCAAAACGTTCACTTTATTGATATGCCATGGTTAATGCCTTCACATAAGTGGCAGCCGTTGCAAAAAGAAGTTGAGCAAGCGTGGGATAATCAAAATACTATGCAAAAGCGTTTGTTTGCGTTCGGCTTTGATGCCTACAAACTCCTTCCACAGCTAGGCATGCTTAACACGCTGAATTATTTATCCCACGACGGGCTGACAGGAACACTTTCACTCAACCAGAAAGGCGAAGTGATACGCAAACAACCTCAAGCCATTATTCGTAACGAAAAAGTGCACATGCTTTCGGAGTAAAGAAATGTCTAAACTGCAAGGGAATGCAGCAGAAGACAAGGCCTGTGAATATTTACTTCAACAAGGCCTCACTCTTCGTTGTCGCAACTACCATACAAGGCGTGGTGAACTCGATATTGTAATGCAAGACGGGAATACCATAGTGTGTATTGAAGTGAAATATCGAAAGCAAAATCGCTTTGGCAGTGCAGTGGAATTTGTCACGGCCAAAAAACTTCAGCGAATTCAGGCTGCGTTTGGTTTCTATTTGTTAGATAATGGTCTAAATCCAGCGTCTACCCCCTTAAGGATAGACGTTATTGCCATAGACGGAGACAACCTCGAATGGCTGAAGAGCGTAGGCTAAAGACTGACAACATAAAGCACTATGGCTGACGTTGCCGAAAGCGAACTGAATGCGTATGCCAAAGGTAATCGCGTTCGAGAATCAATGAAAACGTCTTTATGCTAGTAATATTTCGTTTTTTTATCTTATGATTTGCACCCTTTTGTCTGTTTGATGAAAGTGTCTTAGGTTCCCACAAATAATGAGTCATCCCAATAACAAGACTTCGCTAAGCAGCGTTGATAACCAAGAAATTGAATTGATAGTCGGCAACTCCAGCGCCAACTTTTCTGGTGTAACGTCTACCATGCTGCAAGTGACATCGCTTCAAAAACACATGATTAATTTGCGAATAATGGGCAAGCATTTTGTTCCAGACCCATCAATGACTATTACTTTTTGGGAGGTCGCCAAGATGTGTCGACGCCCGCTTAGTAATGGTAAGTGGCGAATTTTTCATGCGCGTCGCGTTGACGAGATGATTCAGGGTGTGATCCTCAAATACGTGTTTCGCGCCAAGATAAAGCTTGTATTTAGCTCTGCCGCTCAGCGAAAGCGTTCGGCTTCTACGGTGTGGTTAAGCAATAAAATGGATGCGGTTATTGCAATGAGTAATCGCTCTGCAAAATATCTAAATAAGCCCCCCGCCAAGATAAATCTCCACGGTGTGCAAATAGACAACTACACGCCAGCAGAAAACAAGCAAGAAGCATGGCAAGCATTAGGGTACGGCGGCAAGTACGGCATTGGTATTCTGGGCAGAGTTAGAGAGCAAAAAGGCGTTCACCTATTTGTTGACGCGTGTATCAAAGTATTGCCCAAATACCCTGACGTGAACGCGGTAGTTGTAGGTGCCATATCCTCGAGTAACCAAGAATTTGTAAACGAGCTTAAAGAAAAAATTTCTAAAGCCGGGTTAACTGACCGAATTGTTTTCACCGGTGAGTTGCCGTTTGAGCAAATTCCTAAAATCTTCAGTGCACTGTCATTAGTAAGTGCACTTAGCTATAACGAAGGGTTTGGATTAACTGTACCTGAAGCCATGAGTGCTGGAGCTGCGGTATTAGCTACTCAGGCGGGCGCATGGGAAGACATCATTAGGCCAGGCGTTGATGGGTATATTGTACCGACCAAAGATCAGCAAGCTGTCACAGAAAAGATGGATTTACTGCTTTCAGATATGGACAAACTTGCAGAAATGGGCAAAGCCGGACGCGAACACGTTGTGAAAAATTTTAAAGTTGAAGATGAAGCAAGAAACCTGGTTGAGTTTTTTCGCACGCTTCAATAGCAAATGCGGGTTGATTATCGCGAGCGATAAACGTTAGGCCGTTTCTCTCTCGCGCTGAGGCCACAGTTTAAACCTCTGACTTTCAGATACTGGCCATTACAAAAATCAAGACGCTGTAATGCAGCGCAAAAAATTTCACTAAATGGTCTGCCGTTTGGTGAAAACAAAGAGATGACACATGATTGAACAGATAAAAGCGAATTTTACCGAGAGCATACAAACCAAAATAGCGGCATCGGAAATATTGCCAGAGCATATTGAGAAAGCGGCGTACATGATCGTTGAAGCCTTAATTAGAGGGAATAAAGTATTGAGCTGTGGTAATGGCGGCTCTGCAGGCGACGCACAGCACTTCTCTTCTGAAATGTTGAACCGCTACGAGCGCGACCGACCGAGCCTACCGGCCATTGCGTTAAGCACAGATACTTCGACAATTACATCTATCGCCAACGATTACAGCTACGACGAGATTTTTGCTAAGCAAGTTCGCGCGCTTGGTCAGCCTGGCGATATCCTTCTAGCTATCTCAACTAGCGGTAATTCGCGTAACGTTATTGCGGCAATGGAAGCTGCCCTTTCCCGTGATATGACAATTGTTGCGCTTACCGGTAAAGACGGCGGTGAAATGGCGGGCTTTTTAAGCGAACACGATGTGGAAATTCGCGTTCCTTCTAACCGTACCGCGCGTATACAAGAAGTGCATTTGTTGGTCATTCACAACTTATGTGAATGTATTGATGACAGTTTATTCCCTGCCGATCACGGCGATGAGTAAATAAGTAGACTATGAGGAAGCATGTGAAAAAATTAGGACTACTGGGTTCTTTATTAGCCCTGATTCTTACATTACAAGGGTGCGTTGTGGCCGTAGGCGCTGCCGGTGCCATGGCTGCAAAAGTGGCTAATGACAGACGTACTGTGGGTACGCAGCTTGACGATCAAAACGCCGATGCAGCGGTATCCTATCAATGGTCTAAAAGCGACGCACTGAAAGAGCAAGCCAATCTTCAAGTGGACTTATATAACGGCGTAGCGCTGTTAACTGGGCAAGCGCCAAGTCAAAGTCTCATCGATGAAGCCGTTAGGCGCGCTCAGGAAGTAAGTTATATTAAGAAGATACACAATCAAATTCGCATAGGCGACCCCATCGGCGCGGGAACACAAGCTAACGATATTTGGCTTGCATCAAAGGTGCGTACTAAAATTGTGGCAGATGAGCGCGTTCCTGCTCTTCAAATTAAAGTGGTTGTGCAAGATTCAGAAGTCTTTTTAATGGGTCGTTTAACTAATCTTGAAGCCACTGCCGCTGTAGATATTGCTCGCAATATCACGGGTGTAGCTCGCGTCGTTAGAGCCTTTGAAATTGTTCAATAGAGAGTTAGCCACTGCCCTTCTGGTTGCAGGGGCACTCTTTATGGAAATTCTGGACGCCACGGTAATTACAACGGCGCTCCCTGTTATTGCTGCTGACTTTAATGTGCCGGCAGCCCACCTTTCTATTGGCGTGTCGGCCTATTTAGTGGCCGTTACGCTCTTCATTCCTTTAAGCGGCTACGCTGCTGACAAATTTGGTGCTCGCACAATATTTATAGCGGCGATAGCCATTTTTACTTTGGCGTCGGTGCTGTGTGGCTTAAGCACAACCTTATTCGAATTTACCCTATCTCGAATTCTGCAGGGCTTAGGCGGCGCCATGATGGTCCCCGTGGGCAGGTTAGTGGTTCTGCGGGATTTGCCCAAAGAAAAACTAGTAAAAACCGTAGCCATTATCACATGGCCCGCCTTGAGTGCACCGCTATTAGGCCCCGTGTTAGGTGGCTATATAGCGACTCACTTTAGCTGGCAGTGGATTTTTTACATGAATATTCCACTGGGTATCATTGCCATCATCGCGTCTCTCTATCTGCTTAGAAATACCAAAGGCGATGTGGGTAAATTCGACGTTAAAGGTTTTCTACTTACCGGCGTCGGCTTCGCGCTGTTTATGGCAGGCATTGAATTTCTTGCCAGCACCAGCGATAAACTTCTTCAATCGCTAGGCATCATCACCATTGGCCTAGTGCTCATGATATTCGCAATACGGCATGTCAAAAAAGCCAAAAACCCGCTATTTTCATTTGATGCCATGCAGCACAAAACGTTCAGGCTTTCTGTTTACGGTGGTTCTGTTGTGCGTGTAGCACTTGGCAGCGCCCCGTTTCTTGTGCCGCTAATGCTACAGCTAGGGCTAGGCTACTCGCCTGTAGAGGCTGGCTCTTTGTTGCTATGGCTTTTTGCTGGAAACCTAGCAATAAAACCAGCGACAACGTGGATCATGAATACGTTTGGATTCAAACGCGTACTTGTAGTAAACGGCGTACTGATTGCTCTTGGCTTTGTCGCATTTGCTTTTGTTAACCAAAATACTTCTTCCTTCGCTATTGCCACAATACTGTTTGTAAATGGCATGACTCGCTCAATGCACTTAACGCTGTTAAACACCATAGCCTTCGCCGATGTCCCTCCAAACAAAATGCGAGATGCGAACACGCTAGGCGCTATTTTAATGCAGATGAATCGAGGCTTAGGGATCACGCTCTCAGCCCTTGCTATCGCTGTTGCGGCGCTTATATTGAAACAGAGCCCTGATACACCTAACTTGCAGACATTCTCTATTGCCATGATGTTTATGGGAGCGATAGCCCTTGTCAGTATTTATGACAGCCTATTATTGTCAAAAGAAGACGGTGTGTCTGTGTTAAATAAACGCAAAGCAAAGAAAAAGCAGCAAACGCAATAATCTTTAAAGTACTTGCAGTAACTTAAACTAAGCAATTATTTATTCTCGCCATTCGACCTTTTTCAATTAGCCTGTTCTGCGCATTTGGTGACAAATGTCACATACTATTGATGATTTTTGTGACTAACCCAAAGCACGACACTCACGCATACTTGCCCTATCGAAATAACCAAGAAAGGTAAGAAAGAAATGGAACAGGTATCGTCATCTCGCACAGCTGTTAGCTTAAAAAGAACTCAGCCAACGCTTGAACAGCAACGCGAAAGCTTCAAACAGAACAGGTTCATCGCAATGCCGCTGGCCGGTACTATTGTTTGGGCAATATTAGGCGCGAGCGCTCCCTTTGTATCAGAATTAACAATCACGTGGATGCTGTATATCGGTACTGGCGCTATTTTTTACTTAGGTGCTGGTCTTTCATACCTCACTGGCGAGCGATTTTTTGCTAAAAAGGCCACATCAAATAGCTTCGATCGCCTTTTTTTCGTTGGCATGCTAATGAGCCTTTTGGTGTTTGCCATCGCACTTCCGGTTGCGGCGATAGACCATACAACGGTTTCTCTTAGCATAGGAATTTTAGCTGGACTGATGTGGATGCCATTATCTTGGGCTATTGAACACTGGGTAGGTTATTTCCACACTATCGCAAGAACCTTTGGCATTGTTGGCGCTTGGTATCTGTTCCCGGATGCTCGTGTCGAAGCCATATCTGCGGTCATAGTTTCAGTTTATATCGTCTCTTTAATTGCACTCGAACGTCGCTTTCAAACCTGCAGTGAGAAGAAAAGAGCAAATGCTCAGATATCAATTTAAGCACGATTTACCGCAATAGAATACGCTCTACAACAAAACAACCAAAAGGAATTCATCATGACTTACTTATTATTAGCCATTGCTATCGTTACGGAAGTTACCGCTACCCTGCTACTTAAAATGTCTAATGGCTGGGAAAAGTGGGCGTTCGGCTACGGCGCTATCTTTTTCTACACCGTCTCAGGGATGCTCTTTGCGATGGTACTAAAGAATATGGGAATTGGCGTTGCCTATGCGATTTGGTCAGGTATGGGTATCGCGCTAATCACCGCTGCATCAGTGGTATTTTGGAAACAAACTTTCGACATTTATGCCGTGCTAGGTATTATGTTAATTATCTCGGGCACCTTGCTTATCACTAGCAAGTCAGCCGTTGTATTTCAGTAAGGACGAAATACTCGCAATGCGCAGCCAAAACCACATAATAAATAACACCAGCGCAGTGCCTACCGCTCATGTAGGTGAAGGCACTGCGAAAATGGGTGAATCTATAAGCCATGTAGACAAGAACGAAATGGCGCCGGTCATGCCGCTTTTGGGAAATGGACGCAAAAAACGCTGGTCGCACGGCAGTTTGTTTTTTTCGCTGTTTTTCTTTGTCCCACTAATTATTTCACGCCCACTACCTGTTGAAACATGGATATTTCAATCAGCAGGATATATTTGCTTCGTTACTCTTTACATTAAAGCTATAAAACAACCCGCTAAAACACTGCCGAGCTATTTGCTGCTGATGTTTTTATTATCAGTGGCTTGCAGCTTCCAAAATCCAGGAGCTGCAACAATTGTAGGTTTTATTGCTTTCATCGTCGGGTACTATAACTCGCTGAGAACGGGCATACTTACCATCAGCACCATGATGGTACTACTTACATCGTTAAACTTTTCCGTATTTGACGGTGCTGGTTTCCTCCTTCTTGCCTCCTTGTTGAACAGCATCGTTCTATTTGGCTTTGGCGTTATGGAGCGAAAAGAAACGCTTCACGGCTTAAAAGAAAGTCAGCAGGCGGAAGCCCTTCGGGTTCTATCAGCGATAGCCGAGCGTGAGCGTATAGGTCGAGATTTACATGATGTAGCAGGACACGCTCTCAGCTCCATTTCCTTGAAGGCACAGTTGGCCGATAAACTGATAAGTAAAGACAAAATTGAAGAGGCTCATCGTGAAGTGAGAGCATTAGCCCAGCTTTCGCAGTCTTTGTTAAGCGATATTCGCCAAGCAGTATCAGATATTAAGCAGCTTTCGCTTTGCGATGAAATAGCCAAAGATAAGGCGCTTTTAGAAGAAAATGGCTTTACCGTTATTACCAATATTGAAGACAAAGTAGACGCACGTTTAAGTGCAAAACAAGAAAGTCAGCTCTCTCTTATTATCAAGGAACTGACGACAAATACACTGCGCTACTCAACAGGAAATACGGTGTCACTCAATGTTGAAGTTAACGAGCAGACAGTGAAAGTGACTTATAAAGACCATGGCATTATTGAGAGCAATGGGTCGATAAAAGAAGGGAACGGCCTAATGGGAATTAGAGAGCGCGCCGCATCTATCCATGCCAATGTGGACATTTCCTTTGCTCCCCACCCTATTGTGATTCTCCAACTCAATGTTGATCAAATTTCGTCGATGAAGGCTGCGCTATGAATTCAAAAGTCACTACTATTTTGATTGTTGAAGATCAGTCTTTGGTTCGCGATGCCATAGCCATGCTTTTGTCATTAGAAGACGACCTAACTGTTGTCGATAAGTGCAGCAATGGACAAGAAGCGATTAATTACTTAAATGAACACCCTGCGCCCGATATCATTTTAAGCGATATAGAAATGCCGCTGGTATCTGGACTAGATTTAGCGGCTCATATCGCCAATGGAAGCCTCAGTACCAAGATGGTCCTTATGACCACGTTTTCAAAACCAGGTTATATCAAGCGGGCGTTAAGTTTAGGGGTTAAAGGGTTTATTTTAAAAGAATCGGATAGCGACTATCTAATAAAGGCAATTCACGATGTGTCTGCCGGAAAAAAGGTAATTTCCACCGAGCTTGCGATCATGGCATTAGATGACAACAACCCGCTGTCAAAAAAAGAAATGTCGGCTCTTAAGCTGGCATCAGAAGGGCTGAAAACTCAAGATATAGCCCGGTCGCTGTTTTTATCTGAAGGAACCGTAAGAAACTACTTGTCAGAAGCGATATCTAAGCTAGACGCCACAAACCGAGTAGACGCTGCCCGCATAGCGAAACAAAAAGGCTGGCTCTAATCGATGGCCAAAAATGCTAGTTTAAAACCAAGGTGTCGTGATAGTTTTAGATGTAGAGACTTTTAGCTTTTCAGATAGTCCTGTAAGCACCCGTTCAGGCCCATATACAATACCTTGGTGGTTAGCTGTCCAAATGCAGGTGAGAATACTGGTTCCTTTGCGTAATTCGCATTGCCACTTTGACGTATTTTCTGCCAGCCTTTCATAGTCATCCTCAATCTCCCAACCACTGTCAACATGGTCGATAATAAGTTGTTCAAATTGAGCGAATGGAATAGGCTGAATAATTACCCATTCCTTTTTCTTGAATTTGTTCTCTAATCTCGATTTCTTAAAACTGGTAAACAACCCCACGCTTCAACTCCGTATGATTGATAGGTCTCACGACTATAAGCGCCTTTAGTATTTCGACACCGTTCCCATAATTTGCCCTGACGGTGTGGGGCACGAACACGAAGTTCCTACCATTTCACCATTTGACGTAGGGCATACGCCGTATTCGCCATCACCACTATAGCGACATTGATTACCAAACTCTGGTTTAGCAGTCGCTACTCCGCCGTATTTGTTAGCGTGATTTTCTTCATCGTCAGGTAGATACGCAGTATAAGTGCAGCCAAATACAAGCATAGATACTGCAAGTAAAGTAATGCCGTAGAGCGCTCTTTTTTTCATAGATAATCGTCGGACATTGCTAGAACAGTTTTAAAATTATGCTAATAATGAAGATAAAACAAGAAAAAATAAGCAAAAAAAAGCCAGTCGTAAGACTGGCTTTGTTATTATAACTCGTTGTTGATATTAGAATTCAGTTGAGAATCTAACACCGAACTCGCTCGCGTCATTGCTTAGAATTTGCAGGATATAGTCACCTGTGTTCAAGCGCGCGTTGTCGTAACGCTCATCGAAAATGTTGCGACCGTAAAGTGCTACGGTGTAAGCGTCATTCGCTGGCGTGTAGGCGATGTTGAAGTTTACCAGCTCACGGCTGTCTAGCTTCGTCATACGTTCAGGTGCAGATGTTGGCTCGCCATACATTTCTGCGCGGTACGAGTAATCGGCACGTACGCGAATTGAATCGCCACCATCTAGTTCAAAGGTATACTGCGGGCCAATCGCTAGCGTAAGATCTGGCGTAAGTGGTGCAACAGGGTTGAAACCGTCTTGCTCCTCAACATCAACATCCATGTAACCAATGCTGGTCATCATGCTGAAGTTGCCGTAGGTAAATGTAGCGTCAGCTTCAACACCACGAGATGTTTGCTCTACCACAAGGTTTGCGGTGTCGAAGCCACCTTCGCTCACGCGACTTACTTGGTAAGGAAGATCTTCAAACTCAGTGTTAAAGACAGCAACACTGATATCGAAGTAATCGTTAACGCGACCTTTAATACCCACTTCATAGTTAGTTGCAGTAATGTTGTCAGACGCTGTGAAGCAGTTATTAGCACGTACGGCAGCTTGCGCACCTTCGATATCATCGAAGCCACCCGCACCGAAAAACTGGCCGATTAGGCAGTAAGGACGTGCTGGGAACTGACCCGACTGATAGCCAGACTGAATAGTTGCGTAACCTGTCATGCCGTTTTCAAACGTATAGTTGGTAGCAAGTTCCCAAGTAACTTCATCCCATTCGTTTGAGTCGAAGATTGTACCAAGTGCTGAAAACACGTTAGCAGAGGCTTCTTTTTCGTCTTCGGTGTATCGAAGACCACCTGACACGCTTAGCTCATCAGTTAGGTCGCGACGCACATTTACATATACCGCTTTAGATGTGGTTTCTTGGTCTAGCTCAAGTAAGTTTGGACCGCCGTCGAAGTTAGAGTCGTCGCCTTGGCGGTTGCTACCTTCTTCATTGAAATAGTAAAGACCAGCAACAAAGTCAGTGTACTCGTTGATGTAGCCGTTAAGCTGAAGTTCAATTGAGGTTTGGTCAGCTTCACCGCGCTCAGGGAACTGATCTAATGAGAAAACAGTACCATCATCATCAAGACCCGCTTTGTACTTAGATGTACGCTGGCTTGCAACAACCTTTGCAGTGTAGTCTTCGTTAATGTCCCACTCAGTAGTGAGTGAAAGACCACGCGCTTCGTTCGACACGCCAGTTACTGCTTCAGTACCTGTTGCATTGTCGTAGATATCAGCGCCTTCAGGCGTCACATCTGTGTTACGTAACGGTACGCCAACACCATTCTGACCACCGAAGTAGCGATCTGAACCCACTTCATCAATTAGCACAGTGTAAGGACGTAAACCACCGTCACCATTGTTAGCATCTGCAGTTAATACCATGCGGAAGTCATTTGATGGCTCCCACTTAAGAGAAACGCGGCCAGAAACATCTTCAGTCTCACCAACATCGTACTCGGCGTTAGGCACATTGATGAACTCACCAAGACCATCGCGCTTGTTAAATGACAGGTTCATGTTAAACGCTACGGTTTCTGAAAGACCGTGGTTAACAAAAAGATCAGCTTTAACACGGCCGCGCGTGCCGAACTCGGTGTTTACTTTAGTTACATCACCTTGATCTGGCTCTTTAGTAATGATGTTAATTGCACCACCAATTGAGTTACGACCATAAAGGGTACCTTGAGGACCACGAAGTACCTCAATACGCTCAATATTGTTTAAGCTCCAGTTTTGACCTACTTGACGGCCTAGGTAAACGCCATCAACGTAAACACTAACACCAGGGTCGGTAGTGATAAGGTGATCTTGAAGACCGATACCACGAATGAAAGGGTTTACAGAAGACGTGTGGCCCGCAGAGAAACCCGTAACGTTAAGGTTTGGAACGAACTTACCAACGTCGGTTAGGTCTGTAATACCTTGGGCGGCTAGCTTGTCACCATCAAAAGCACTGATAGCGATAGGAACTTCATAAATAACTTGAGGGCGTTTTGTTGCGGTAACGGTAATGGCTTCAAACTGTTGTTCTTCTGTTGCTTCGGCTTCTTGAGCAACAGCAATGTTTGAAAGAGCTGGAACGGTCATCGCTACTGCTAGTGCGACAGGTGAAAGCTTACTGGCGAGTGTCTTAGACACGTCAGTATTGGTTTTCATGGTGTAACCCCTTTGCGTGAGTGTTAGGTATAAAACTTGTTATAGATTTTTTTATTACAGGCTGCTTCAAGTTCTTCTCTGGAACTTTAAAAAGCTAAACTCACTGGTTTGAGAGGTGCACATAACCTTGTGCTAATACTGGATTACAGGCAATAAAAAAGTAAGTCGCAATAAAACATTACAAACTTACTTTCAATAAAACTCTGCATTAAAAGTAGAGACTACTTATCCAGTCCTCAAAAAATCAGCAATAGAATTTAGGCTTGAAGACTGGAACGATATGTTACCGTCACTTTGCGATCTTGCAAAGCAAAATATTACATTTTTACGAAATTAAGATGTTAAAATTAGACTAGTTGGTTAAGTCCAATTATTATCCAATTCACCTCAAAACACTCACCTATTTTCAATTAATTCATTAAGTTAAAAAATTTTGGCTAAAATTAAATCAAATAATCATCGCCCAACACTCATTGACCAAACGGACAATATTCAACCAGGTTGTGCAAACGAGCCTTAAGCCTTCACTCAATATGTTTTGTACTGAAGTAGCGATGACTTAGCAGTGATAGTGAAAGTGCGACGAAGACAGCGGAAGTAGGCCTAAAACAAACATTTAGCCACTTATGAAGCTTCTCTTTTTTACCAATGCATACGACTAATATCTCACATACTTTGTCGACAATATAAGCACTATAAGGTTGAAAAGCGCGTTCAATAGGCATATATTGTCGACATTAGTTAAATGACGATTGAATATTGTGTTAGCAAAAAGCGAACAAGCCATCACCAATGCCGACCGCACTTTCTTTCAATTAAGGAAGGATATCGTTGAGGGCATCATTCCAGCAGGTAGTAAGCTGAGTGAAATGGAATTGTCGACAAAGTACGAAGTCAGCCGTGCAGTTATTCGCGAGGCAATTAATCGCTTAGCCACCTGCCATCTTGTCGAACGCAAAGCGAATGTAGGTGCGCGGGTGGTGGAGCTTTCGCCTGCAGGGCTTATCCAACTATATCAAGTGCGCGAAGCGCTAGAAGGTATGGCTGCGCGCTTAGCCGCTCGTTATATGAGTGATGATGAAATTGCCGACATGCAGGCGCTGCTAGACAGCCACTTCGACAAAGTTAAAGATAGCCACAGCTATTATCAAGAAGCCGGCGATGTAGACTTTCACTACCGAATTGTAACTGGCAGCAAAAACGATCACCTTATTAGCGTGCTTATTGATGGGCTCTACCATTTAGTTCGTATGTACCGCGTACAGCTTGGTATGGCAGGACCTCGGGTAAGCACGGCGTTTGATGAGCACAGACACATTGTTAACGCCATTGCCAATCGTGACGAAGAGTTAGCAGAAATGCTCATGCGTCGCCACATTCTTTATTCAAAAAATAATATCGAGAAGAAGCTCAACAATGACTAATACACATAAGGCTTCTCCTTACCTATTACACCTCTACC
>Ga0208816_100160_pt1 | contig 27777 bp, 22 predicted proteins | sample Virmet3734_803_FD_185737 | JGI IMG/M metagenome (GOLD analysis project Ga0208816, IMG submission 185737) | Marine viral communities from the Southern Atlantic ocean transect to study dissolved organic matter and carbon cycling - metaG 3734_803... | ecosystem: Environmental > Aquatic > Marine >...
TCCGGTACCACGGTTCACCAGAATGCCTGCATCCGAATTTCCCGGCCTGAACCGCCAAGGACATGACCCATGCAAGAACCTGCCTACAGCCGTCATTTCGGCGCCGATGACGCCCGCGCCATCCGCGACGCAGTGAAAAAGGATCTGGGCCCTTCCACCTTCAAGGCCCGTCCGCTGCGCGCCCTGTGGTTTATTCCCATGAGCGCCATCATCATCGGCAGCATCGCCGCCATCCTGATGCTGAGCCTGCCCTGGTGGGGCAACCTGCTGCTGGCCATCCTGGCCGGCCATACCCTGGCCTGCCAGGCCCTGCTGGCCCACGAAGTGCTGCATGGTGCGCTGGGCATGAGCAAGCGCATGCAGAACTTCCTCGGCTGGATCGGCTTTGGCCCGGCACTGGTCCCCCCGGAATTCTGGCGCCGCTGGCATAACGTGGCCCACCACGCCCATACCAACCTGGGCGACAAGGATCCGGATTCCTTCGGCACCCTGTACCGTTACGAGAAACACCCGGCGACCGCCAACTTCACCAAACTGGCCCCGGGTGGCCGTACCTGGTACAGCTTCCTGTTCCTGTTCTATTCCTTCATGTTCCACGGCCAGCTGGTGCTGCGCATGCAGACCCGCAAGCGCGAGGAATTCAAAGGCTTCAATCGTGGCAAGGCGATCTTCCAGTCCTACCTGTGCATGGCGGCGTGGATTGCCCTGGCGATCGTGTCCGGCCCTCTGGCGATCTTCACCGTGTTGATCCCGATGATGATCATCAACTTCATTGGCCAGAGCTACATTCTCACCAACCACATGCTGCGCCCGCAGATGGACAACAACCACCCGGTGGACAATTCCATGAGCGTGCGCGCCTGGCGCTGGATCGATCCCCTGCATTTCCACTTCAGCCATCATGTGGAGCACCACCTGTTCCCCAAGATGGGCTCCGATCAGGCCCCGAAAGTGCGCGCCTGGCTGCAGCGGGAAATGCCGGAACGTTATGTCTGCCCCAGCCATGTCAAAGCGGTGGCCATGCTCTACAAGACCCCGCGCGTCTATCAGGATGCCAGCACCCTGGTCGATCCCCTTAACCGGGAGCGGACTGTGGATGTGATGGAATTGCAGGGGCAGTTGAACTAAGCGGGTTCCCGTGGGATCTGCTGCAGAAACGGAGTGCAGCGGAGTAACGCAACTGGTTCCGTGCGGCCCGAAGGGTAAGCGAAGGGAATCACATCGCTAGCGGCGCGACCATTAGCGTAAAAATGCAACTCACACGGCCAAAACGAAGCCGCTGTAGGAGTTCCTCTTGAGGGACGAATCCGAGCCTAGGCGAGGAAACGGACTATGCTGATACCGCCAGATCACTCTGACGACGTCGCTCTCTTCTGATTGCCCGAGGGTGATTTCCACGCTGACGCGTGGTTCGTCCCTCAAGAGGAACTCCTACAGCGGCTTCGCTTTAAACGTCGCTGGTGATCGCGCCGCCAGCGACGCTCCTTGGAGGAGATTCACGGACCGTCATAGGCCCGCAGGATTTTCACCACTTCCACCTTGTAGTGTGTGTACCAGCCCTCCTGGCCCAGCTGTTGGGCGACCCGATGTTCGGCCTGCTGTTTCCAAGCCTTGATGGAGACCTCATCCGGCCAATAGGAGAGGGCAATTTCCTGCTCCCCTTCCGTGACGCTGATGAAATCCGTGCAACCGAAATCGGCCATGGCCAGATCCCGTAACTGCCCGGCCATTTTCCGGTAGCGGCTGTCCTGACCGCCCACGGTGGCGGTAAAAATCACGGCGTACATTGACTCTCCCTGTTTTGTAGGAGCTATGCGCGCATGGCGAACACCTCCCTCTTTCGCTATGCCAGCACGGTATTTCCTTCGGGCCGCGCGGAATGCGATACCTGACTGCGCTACGCTCCTACAGTTCCTTTAGTGCCCTGTCGAAAACGGCAAGGTCGGCATCGCTGAACAGCACGAAGCGCACCCGCTGCACCGTTTCCAGGGTTGGTGCGGTATCACGGACCGTCTGCAACGCCACCTGCGCTGCCTCCGCCAACGGATAACCGAATATCCCTGTAGAAATCGCCGGAAAACCGAGCCCGGCGATGCCGTTCCGGTCCGCAAGCATCAGCGCTTGTCGATAGCAGGACGCCAATAACTGGTCCGACGGTTCATCCCGTCCGTAAACCGGACCGAGACAATGAATCACATGGGCGTTGGGCAGGTTGTGGCCAGCGGAGATCACCGCGTCGCCCGGGCGAATGGGGCCCAGCGGGATGCATTCCTGCTCAAGACCCGGGCCGGCAGCCCGGTGAATGGCTCCGGCCACCCCACCGCCGATGCGTAACTCGGCGTTGGCAGCATTAACGATGGCATCCAGGTCCGGCTGGTTGGCGATATCGCCCTGCACGGTTTCCACGGTGACGGCATCAAATTGGCGCTGTGTCATGGCAACCTCCTTTGCGTTTTTTCCGCAGGAGCGTAGCGGGCGGTCCAATCGGCTTCGAGTTGCGGGAAGCGCGTTTCGAAAGGCCAAACCGGATGCCAGGCAGGACAGGTTTGCGCTTCTCGAAACTCGTTACTCGCTATCGGGTTTATCGCGCCGCCAGCGACGCTCCTGCGGAAAACCTTACAGACTGTGAATCTCTTCCTCGCTCAGGGCCCGGAACTCCCCCGGCGCCAGCGCCACATCCAGCGCGATCTCGCCGATCTGCTCACGATGCAGGGCCACCACCTTGTTGCCCCTCGCCGCCAGCATCCGTTTGACCTGATGGTAACGCCCTTCGTGGATGGTCAGCAGCAACTGGTGCGCATCCACACGGTCCGCTCCGGCGGGCAACGTGGGGCGGTCTTCACCGCGCAGCTGGATGCCGTCGCGCAGGGCCTGCAGGTCTTCGTCGCTGACCGGATCCGCGCAGGTTACCCGGTAGCGTTTGTCGCACTGGTGATTTGGCGAGGTGAGCCGGTGGGACCACTGGCCATCCGTGGTCAACAGCACCAGGCCGGTAGTATCCCGATCCAGGCGGCCCGCTGGATGCAGATCCTGGCGCAGTTCCGCAGGCAGCAGGTCCAGTACGGTGCGATGCTCCGGGTCATCCGTGGAGCACACCACCCCCGCCGGCTTGTGCAGCATCAGATAACGGTGGCCCGGCAATTGCACCGGTTCACCATGCAGCCAGACACCCTGCCCGTCCCGCAGTTGCAGGTTGGCTTTCGGGCGCGCCTCACCTTCCACGGTGACCGCACCGCGACTGATCAGCTGTTTGGCCTCCTTGCGGGTGAGGCCGGCACTGTGGGCGAGAAAATAGTCCAGACGCATGGGCAAAACCGTTACCGGGGAAACCGTCATGATAACCGACATAAGGTGTCTGGAGTGCAGGGCCATCGCTGGTATCATAGCGGCCCGATGTCATCCCCCAGCTTTTCCGGAGCCCTATGAGTAAGCTCAACCCCCGCCAGCAGGAAGCCGTGCATTACGCCGATGGCCCTCTGCTGGTACTGGCCGGGGCGGGTTCCGGGAAGACCAGCGTGATCACCCGCAAGATCGCCTGGCTGATCCAGGAACGGGGCATGTCGGCCCGTCATATTGCTGCAGTGACCTTTACCAACAAGGCCGCCCGGGAAATGAAGGAGCGGGTGCAGTCGCTGGTGAGCCGGGATCTGACCCGGGGACTGATCGTCTCCACCTTCCACAACCTGGGTCTGCGTATCCTCAAGTCAGAGCTGAAAGCCTGCGGCCTGCGTAGCGGCTTCTCCATTCTCGACGGCGCCGACAGCAAGGAAATCCTCAAAGAGATTCTGCGCCAGGGAGAATCGGAACGGGATCTGGAGGCCGTGGATGTGATCCACAAGCGGATTTCCGACTGGAAGAACGCCCTGGTGCTGCCGGAAGAAGCGGTCAGTACCGCCGAGACCGATGAGGATCTGCGCGCTGCCATGGCCTACGGCGGTTACGACCGCATGCTGCGGGTCTGTAATGCCGTGGATTTCGACGATCTGATCCTGATGCCGGCGCGTATGTTCCGCGAACAACCGCGCATCCTGGAAAAGTGGCGCAACCGCATCCAGTACCTGCTGGTGGATGAATACCAGGACACCAACGGCGCCCAGTACGAAATGGTAAAGATGCTCACCCTGCCGGCGGGCAAGTTCACCGTGGTGGGCGATGACGACCAGTCCATCTACGCCTGGCGCGGTGCCCGTCCGGAAAACCTGGCGCAATTGCAGCAGGACTGGCCAACCCTGAAAGTGGTCAAGCTGGAACAGAATTACCGCTCCACCGGTCGCATCCTGAAAGCCGCCAACACGGTCATCGCCAACAACCCCCACGAATTCGAAAAAAGCCTCTGGTCCGATTATGGCTACGGTGAGCCGATCCGCTTTTCCGCCCTGCGCGATGAAGAAGCGGAAACCGAATGGATTGCCAGCGACATCTTCCACCGCCGTCTTCAACAGGGTCTGAAGTGGAAGGACTTTGCCGTACTGTATCGCGGCAATTTCCAGTCACGGATTCTGGAAATGAAACTGCAGAGTCTGTCGATTCCCTACAAGGTATCCGGGGGAAAAAGTTTTTTCTCGCGCAGCGAGATCAAGGATTTGATGTGCTACCTGCGCCTGCTGGTTAATCCGGACGACGACAACGCCTTCCTGCGCATCATCAACACCCCGCGCCGGGAGATCGGCCCGGCCACCCTGGAAAAACTCGCTACGTGGGCACTGAAGCGAGGACAGGGGCTCTACCATGTCTGTGACGACATTGCCCTCAGCGAGGTCATGAACCCCAAGGCTGCCGAGAAGCTGCAGGCGTTCAAGGCCTGGCTGGATGCCAAACGGCAGTTCTGTTTCGGCCACAACAGCCTGCAGGCAGTGCAGGAACTGATCACCGACATGGACTATGAAGGCTGGCTGATGCAGAACGCCTCCAGTCCGCGCATCGGCGAAAAAAATATTGAAAATATCTGGCAACTGGTGCGCAGCATTGAACGCATGCTGGAAAAGCAGGAAGACGAAGAAGACGGTGCCAGCGACCTGGAATCCGTCATCAAGAAACTGGTTCTGCTGGACATGCTTGAGCAGCAACAGGAAGAAGACGACTCCGACCGGGTCCAACTGATGACCCTGCACGCGTCCAAGGGGCTGGAATTCCCCCACGTCTACATGATGGGCGTGGAAGAGGAATTCCTTCCCCACCGCACCAGCATCGAAGAAGACAACATCGTCGAGGAACGCCGACTGATGTACGTGGGCATCACCCGCGCCCGGGAAACCCTGGCCATGACCCAGGCCCTGACCCGCAAACAGTACGGCGAGAAAATCGACACCACCGCCAGCCGCTTCGTGGACGAAATGCCCCAGGAGGATATCGACTATCTGGGCATCGGCATTCAGAAGGATGAAGCCAAGGAAGATGCGGTGGCAGAAGCCAGCATCGCCAATCTTCGGGCGTTGCTGGATTAGCAGGCTGCAAAAAGGCTCTCAATACTCCGGGTTTTTCCGTGAAGAACAGAGCGTAATGGAGTAACGCCAGTAAGGTTAGACTACAGGCTTTACACAGCAAATAGCCGATGCTTTATTGCATCGCTAAGGAGCTTATAAACCCGCGATTATTAACGATGTAACTATTACTTTCTACGATAAAAAGGATTTTCAGAGGCTCCCTCGCATTCAGAAATGTAAACCAAAGCGGCTCACGCCCCCGCGGGCCTTTTTCGCCCTAAAGCGAACGCCCCCTCCACTGAAGCAATGCGATCATCACAACTCCTCCTGCAACCACAATGGACCATGCCAGCTTCTTCCTCCCTCTTCGGTAATGATCCGGCATAGCAATTACCCAAACACCCAAAAAAGCTGCCAAACCAGCAAGATATCAATAGCCTTTCAACAGCGCACCCGTTGCAACCAACCAAAAAAAAACGATAAGCAGTATTCTGAAAGTCAGGCCCAATGATTTCATTTTTTACTCTTTACAGCTCCACTGTTCTATGAAAATGATGAAATGATCCCCGCAATGAAGAATGACGCCCAAATTGCCATCCTTGTCGACGCGCGTTCCCGCGAAGCGATCCGCGTCCATAGTCAGGCCGGTGGCTTTGACGTTGCGGGGAATGCCGTAGAAGTAGACCGGAGACAGGCTGGTTTTGAACAGACCGTAGCTGGGGGCACGGTAGCCCACACTGTGGGCCTGCTTTTCGCTAATCTTGTCCTGCATGTCATTCAGGGCGAAGCGGCCAAGGGACGCATCGCCCATAAAAACCACAGAATTATTGCATCACTTTAAGAGTCTCTCTTCTTTTGACAGAAATCGAGAATAAAATAATCAACGGAGTAAAGTAATATCACAACTAGAAAACCAGAGAATAGTGCGAAGTATCCTCCAGCCCAGCTTGCCCCCCAAGATTCAGGGTAAAACTCAGACACCAATATTCCTATTACAGTATAAAAAATGTAAAAAATCTTTCTCATGACAATGAGCATCCTTTATATGCAGCCGCCCCACCAAACAGAGAAATAAACAATTGAACCAACTTGCTTGTTACTCCTGGCAAAAATGTCAACGCCGCCGTCAAAAAAACAACACCAGTATTACAAAGAATCTCGGCTGCTATCACTTCACCTTGCTGCAATTTTACATAAGCAGTCAGCAACAGCATTGCCCCAACCATTAAAAGCGCTAATGATGCAGTGACTGCAGCCGCTGCTGCTGCAGGCAAACCATTAAAGACCAACGCAGTAATAGCTGCTGCAATAACACCCCCGCCTCCCGCTTGCTTAAGGTAACCCCCATTCTCACCACCCTCAATCAAATAAGCCCCAGCCCCACTATAGGGATCCAGCACAATATAGCCGGAGGACTGACTCCCAAAGAAATTCACCGGCCTTTCATGAGCCGTAACCTCCTTGCCCGCATACACCGAGTTACGGATATCCGTTTCCACTTCATCGGACAACTCGATACCAGCCAAGGCCTGACCCAGGTTGCCCTGGGTAATCGTCCAGATCTTCTGCCCTTCGGCGGCGGCAAGCTGGATGGCTTTGACTGCGCTGATACCGTGTGCGGGGGCATCATCCGTGCTGTACATCTGTTCCGGTACCAGGTGTTCCATAGCTGATAGCCGGGCACCACGGGCACGGTTGAACGCCAGCCGGCGTTCCACATTGCCATCCTTGTCGACGCGCGTTCCCGCGAAGCGATCCACGTCCATAGTCAGGCCGGTGGCTTTGACGTTGCGGGGAATGCCGTAGAAATAGACCGGAGACAGGCTGGTTTTGAACAGACCGTAGCTGGGGGCACGGTAGCCCACACTGTGGGCCTGCTTTTCGCTAATTTTGTCCTGTATATCATTCAGAGCGAAATAGCTGAGTATGGTGCTGTAGAGCAGGTCACCGACTACCTGCCGCTTGGTCAGGCCTGCGAAGTCTTCCGCTTCCAGTTTCTGTCGGGTGCTTTCCAGGAGGCACAGGAGGGCATTCAAAACTCTACATAATCGTTACCAGCAGCCCCTCTGATTAAAGAGGGTTTTTATGTATAAATCCGCCACCCTTTACACCCCCCAAAAACTAAAACACAAAAGACCAATAAAAATAAGCACCCCCGCAGCCAGAAAACCAGACCTCTCATCTCTATCACCAACTGCGCCAGACCTAAAAATATACCCAAACGATGGTTCTTTTTTGGAAAAATGACAATAATTTGAACTTTCAACTTCCTCTTTCACCTTCGTGGCTTTTTTTTCTGATGAGAACAAACCTTTCCCATAAAAACCTATTCTACTAGATTTGTATTTTTCACCATTCACTGAATACTCAAAAGCAACCTCTACTCGATAGATATCTATCGGAGAAAAAAAACCGAATCCCTCTTCGTGAATCACAACACAATCAATTATGCGGACCCTGGAAAGGCCATACGGGGAAAACCTCCAATAAACCATAAACGGCCAAAAACCAAATACCAAAAGGGAGCAACCAAGCAGAAAAAGAAAAATCAACGACAATTCCCCGACTGAGACACCAACCATGAAAACCCTACATCTAAAAAATCTCCTGTGGCAAATGCAGCCAATGAGTTAGTAAACGTCAAAACCAGATTAACCACAAGAAGACTTATAATAGCGAACAAGCTCATAACATACGCCACCGCCTCAAAACGGTTCATACACTTAAGCCCATTAGCAAGCAAAGAGTGCGCAAACTTTGCGATCTCTAAATACCTTACAATTTTTCCCAAAATAGGAAGCTTTTCACCTCCGTACTTTGCCAAGCTTTCAAAAAAACCATAGAAGTATGTTAATGTGTTTATCACATACCCCAAACCATTCAATAGCCCCCCGTTCTCCCCACCCTCAATCAAATAAGCCCCAGCCCCACTATAGGGATCCAGCACAATATAACCGGAGGACTCACTTCCAAAGAAATTCACCGCTCTCTCATGGGCCGTTACTTCCTTGCCCGCATATACCGAGTTACGGATATCCGTTTCTACCTCATCGGACAACTCGATACTGGCCAGTGCCTGATCCAGGTTTCCCTGGGTAATCGTCCAGATCTTCTGCCCTTCGGCGGCGGCAAGCTGGATGGCTTTAACCGCGCTAATACCATGAGCGGGGGCATCATCCGTGCTGTACATCTGTTCCGGTACCAGGTGTTCCATAGCTGATAGCCGGGCACCACGAGCACGGTTGAACGCCAGCCTGCGTTCCACATTGCCATCTTTATCGACGCGCGTTCCCGCGAAGCGATCCACGTCCATAGTCAGACCGGTGGCTTTGACGTTGCGAGGGATACCGTAGAAGTAGACCGGAGACAGACTGGTTTTGAACAGGCCATAGCTGGGGGCGCGGTAGCCCACACTGTGAGCCTGCTTTTCGCCAATCTTGTCCTGCATGTCATTCAGGGCGAAAAACTCAGGATCGTGTTATAGAGCAGATCACCGACTACCTGCTGCTTGGTCAGACCTGCAAAGTCTTCCGCTTCCAGTTTCTGTCGGGTGCTTTCCGGATTGGTTTGCAGGGACTGGGCCTGACTTTGGCTAATCCCTTGCAGGTTAAGCGCCAGGGCACGGCACTACCTCGAAAAAAACCACTACAAAATGACCGCCTTGCGTTATTCTAAATATCCGCTCCTCCGCCCCCTTATAAAAATCGTCGAACAGAGGGAAAAATTTCCTTATCATTTAACAGCGTACTTACCCTTCTTAGAGCAGCTATCCATTGAACCAAATAGCAGCTCAATTACCTAGATCCAAGAATATAAAAAATAGGAAAAAAAATGCGCCAATCAACGCTATTAGTATATGAATGAGCGCCCCAGAAGCTGGCCCAAAAGCATAATTTTTAGTGACCACAGAGTAGACTATGGCGCCAATTATTATGGGCGCACTAACAACATAGAGGTAATTACGGACGCTTACCTCATATACAAAATACTCAATAAAAAAAAGGCTGAAAAAGACACTCAGCAGTGAAAAAGACTCTATAAAATCACCAAAACTCCACTTAGAGTCTATTTTTTCCACCCCATAGAACCTTCTCAGTATTCTTGAAAAACCTGGCTTCTTCATCTACCTCCCCGCGCAGCAGCACAGCCTGTTGTTGCCATAGCAATCAGCATCTCATTTATCATATTCATGAAAACACTAAACATAACAATCAAAGCCACAACAACCAATGGACCAATAAATGAAAATGCAACAGCCAACAGGAACGTGCTCAGAAAGCCATTTAAATACACAATAAATCCAGATATTACGCCCGCAGCCACAGCCCCACTATAGAGATCCAGCACAATATAGCCGGAGGACTGGCTCCCAAAGAAATTCACCGGCCTCTCATGGGCAGTCACTTCCTTGCCCGTATTTATCGAGTTACGGATATCCGTCTCAACTTCATCGGACAACTCGATACTGGCCAGACTCCCCTGGGTAATCGCCCAAATTTTCTGTCCTTCCGCTGCAGCCAGCTGGATGGCTTTGACGTTGCGAGGCATACCGCAGAAACAGATCGGAGACAGGCTGGTCTTGAACATACCATAGCTGGTGGGGGGGGGGGGCGTGGCAGCCCACACCGTGGGCCTTCTTTTCACTAATCTTGTCCTGTATATCATTCAGGACGAAGTCTTCTGCTTCGAGTTTTTGCCGAGTGCTTTCCAAGTCGGTCTGCAAGTCTTGGGCCTGGCTCTGACTGATGCCTTGCAGGTTCAGCGCCAGAGCTCTGTATTCGCCAGCAACAGCTTCGTTCTGACTGGTATGCCAGCACTGGCTGGGTTGTCAGTAGCTCATTCTGGATTGCAGCTCGGGCCCCATGGCGGTATTGGTGGTCGCTGTGACCAAGACCCCGAATTGGCGCACATTATTTGATTAGCGCATTTAAGCCTGTCATTTTATTTTTCAAATAAAAAAATCATCCTTCAAAAATCATAATATCTGAAACAACATTCTCATTGAAAAAACAAATGCCATAAGACAAACAAGTTCAAGCTCTCTTATAACTGTTAATAAAAAAATAGCGAGAAATATCACTATGCATACATTAAAAAATGAGAACAGCCTCCAATAAACATTCTTATCATCTGAAACCTCATACGCCACACCAGTATACTTACCATAAACAAAATCAACTTTTTTTCCGCTTATTTCATCAGCCACTTCAGAGGGAACCGAAAAGTTCACTCCATTTATTGCAGCCTCCGCATCCTCAAAATCCGAGAAACGATACGCTTTATACCACGGCGGAGAAAACCCTTCAGACAGAACTACGACCTCTCCCTTTTCAACACCATCAAAAAGACAGCGCTCCATAAATAAAAAGGCATAAACAAGAACAACCAATAAGGAAAACAAATAAACACCCCATAAAGTAAAAACTTCTATATTTTTATTTTTCAAAAATTACCCTAAACACGCATACTTTCTTGCCAATTCGTTAATCTGAGACTGAAAAAGACCCACCATCTCGCCTATAATCAGGGGAATAGCGGCCCTCGCAAGCTCTGCCGACCGAATTGGTTGGTATAGAGCTGGCAACGGAATCTCCAGCGCAGGTTGTGCGGCAGCTCAGAGGCGACAAGCTTGCGAGTCATTAATTGATAAGGCAGCCCGGCGGCCAGTTGTTCATGGATGACCGCTTTAATGTTATGCGTGTCCAGCACTTCGCCCACGGTGGTATCCGGGGCCTGATCGCCTAGGAACGTCTGCAGCTGGGTACAGTAATCGGTGAGAGCTTCCTCCATAGCCTGCTGGGGCACACCCTGCACCCAGCCTTCCTCTTCGTTGATGGTGCTTTGCTGTTCGATGGTCTGAGCCAGCCCTTCGGCATCGAAGGGGACTTGCTCTTCCAGAGCCATGCCCTCCGTATACTCGTATTGCTTGAAGCTGGCATCCATGGGCACCCAGCTATCGCCCACGCTATGTTTGGCGCCACGGCTGGGGTGATAGTCGATCCAGGCCTCTACCCACACATGCTCCAAGTTGATATGGGTGATTTCCCCTCCGCTGACCATGCCAACATTGGGGATGCCGCCCTGCCCAGAAGATCGCTGCCGGCTTGTCATTTATTATTTTTATAATTTATTATCGTACCAAAAAAGAAAGCAATACAAAGTACTATATTTACTACATCCCCATGCCCTGAAAAAAAATAGATGTAAAACTGATAAATTGCGCTTATTAGGAAAAAAAATTTAAGCACCACATTATTTTTTGTTGTATTAGAAACCATCACCTATCCTCCCAGACATGCCTCTCGACTACCATCCAGATCAAGAATAGCATTGCCATAGCCCAAAATTGCTAAAATTGACCCAATAGCCGCCTGCAAAGAGCCAAAAAGCGGCATCAAAATGAGGCCAAGCGGAGTCAATCCCGCCAACAGCCCAGCAAACAAGCACTCTCTATCAAAAGTCGCTCCTGAAAGAAAAATATCTAATAACTGGAAGATTCCAGCGTGAACAAGAACAGAAAGAAGCAAAGGAAGCGCCAAACCACCAGAAAATGACAACGCCATCACACCAGCCACAGCAATTGCCATCCCAAGAAGTAGGCCAGCCAGATATGAACCATTCTCCCCACCCTCAATCAAATAAGCCCCAGCCCCACTATAGGGATCCAGCACAATATAGCCGGAGGACTGACTCCCAAAGAAATTCACCGGTCTCTCATGGGCCGTTACTTCCTTGCCCGCATACACCGAGTTACGGATATCCGTTTCCACTTCATCTGATAGCTGAAGGCTGGCCAACGCCTGATCCAGGTTTCCCTGGGTAATCGTCCAGATCTTCTGCCCTTCGGCGGCGGCAAGCTGGATGGCTTTAACCGCGCTAATACCATGAGCGGGGGCATCATCCGTGCTGTACATCTGTTCCGGTACCAGGTGTTCCATAGCTGATAGCCGAGCACCACGGGCACGGTTGTACGCCAGCCGGCGTTCCACATTGCCATCCTTGTCGACGCGTGTTCCCGCGAAGCGATCCACGTCCATAGTCAGGCCGGTGGCTTTGACGTTGCGGGGAATGCCGTAGAAGTAGACCGGAGACAGGCTGGTTTTAAACAGACCGTAGCTGGGGGCACGGTAGCCCACACTGTGGGCCTGCTTTTCGCCAATCTTGTCCTGTATGTCATTCAGGGCGAAATAGCTGAGTATGGTGCTGTAGAGCAGATCACCGACTACCTGCTGCTTGGTCAGGCCTGCAAAGTCTTCCGCTTCCAGTTTCTGTCGGGTGCTTTCCAGATCAGTTTGCAGATCTTGGGCCTGACTCTGACTGATGCCTTGCAGGTTCAGCGCCAGAGCTCTGTATTCGCCAGCAACAGCTTCGTTCTGACTGGTGCGCCATCCCTGATTGGGCTGCCAATAGCCCATTTCGGATTGTAGCTCGGAGCCCATGGTGGTATTGGAGGTTGCTGTGGCCACCACCTCGTTGCCTATGGTGAATTCACCGGTCAGATCGATCAGGTAGCCCGGCAAAGTATCGGGAATATCGTTGGGGTCGACCTCGCCGTTTTCATCCGGCTCTGGCAAATAGCTCGCCAGGGTCTCCTCATCTTCCGGGGTGGCCGGTTTGAAGGACAGGGCGAGTTTGCGACCGGCCAAGGCTACGGTGGGCTGCTGGATACTGATTAATTCGCTGCCCTGCCGACCAAACTGGTTAGTATAGAGCTGGTAACGGAATTTCCAGCGCAGGCTATCCGATAACTCGGACGCTACCAACTTGCGTGTCAGCAATTGATAAGGAAGCCCGGCGGCCAGCTGCTGGTGGATCACTGTCTTGATGTTCTGAGTGCCCAGCACCTCCCCTACCGTCGCGTCAGGTGCCTGGTTTTCCAGAAAAGCCTCCAGTTGGGCGCGATAGTCGGCAAAGGCATCTTCCATGGCCTGCTGGGGCACACCCTGCACCCAGCCTTCCTCTTCATTGATGGTGCTTTCCTGCTCAATGGTCTGGGCCAGACCTTGAGCATCGAAGGGCACTTGCTCTTCCAGGGCCAAGCCCTCGGTGTACTCGTATTGCTTGAAGCTCGCATCCATGGGCACCCAGCTATCGCCCACGCTATGTTTGGCGCCACGGCTGGGGTGATAGTCGATCCAGGCCTCTACCCACACATGCTCCAGGTTGATGTGGGTGATTTCCCCTCCGCTGACCATGCCAACATTGGGGATACCGCCCTGCCCCAAAAGATCGCTGGCGGCTTGCGGGGTGTTGACGTTGCCTACCCAGTTCATCACCTGATCGGCAGGCATTTGTACGGTACCGAACGTGTAGCGGGCAGGGATGTTGGCGGCACGAAGCAAGGCAACCAGCAAGCTGGCTGTGTCGTAGGCATTGCCCTTACCGTGTTGCAGGGTGTAATCCGCACCCTGGATGGAACCATGGCTGGGAATAAACTCGATATTGTTGCGAACCCACTGGTAGATTTTCACCGGATCGTGATCCAGCGCTTCCGCCTTTGCACGGATGGCATCGGTGAGCTGGGCGTCCAGCGTGGCGGCCAGGTCCTCTTCCGTGGGGCCTCCGGGTTGTCCGAGCATGTCGGGGGTAATGACGTTACTGGCCAGTTGCACGCCACGTTCGAAAAGGGGAAGCGCATTCCTGGCGCTTAATTCTCTGGCCGTGGTCGCCGGTTCCGGGGTCAGGCTCGGGTCAGGGGTACCCCAGGGCAGGTTGTTCGGATCGAAAGGGTCACGGGGTTTTTCCAGGGTGAAGCTGTCCATCCACTCTTTCAGCGATGCCGCCGCGTCCTGCTGCTCCTGGAGACTCTCTGCTTCCAGCATGGCGGCCATGCGGGCCTGCATGGTCTGGTAGCGCTCCAGGTATTGCTGGCGAGCCTTGGCATGCCGCTGCTGGATTTTTTCCGGTAGCTGCTTTTCGCGCAGCCGCTTGGCGGTGGCATCAAACTCTTTCAGCGCCTGCTGATGCAGATGCTCGGCCCTGCCAGATAGCCAACTGAGATCGTCCACGCCTTCCAGGGTCAGCTGGCTCAGCCCTATGGCTGAAAGCATGTTGTCCAGCATGCCGCCTTCCTTGGCCAAACGCCGGTCAATCACCGCCTTGCGGTCACGGACCCTGTCACGAACATGCTTGAGCACCTGATCCAGATGCTGGTTCTTCGCTTCCCAGCGAGCCTGCTCGGCAATGTCCTTCTGGCGCTCTACCTCCAGTGCGACTGCCCAGGATGGCCAGATCACTCCGTTGAGAAGGAACAGTACTGCCGCCATCGCGACGGTGCGGGCAAATCGGCCGGACTCACGGATTTTCTCCATGGCTGGCGCGTCTACGTTATGCACCTTTTCCCCGTGCCCCATGAGTCCATTCCCCCGTAACATACGCTTAGCCTCGATTCTTGTTCCGTTCATAACACTCTCGCCCCCCATTAGCGGTTCAAGGCCCAAATTGCCCAATCCAGATCTACGCGTAGCGATGGGGCATCCGGGTGACTTGAGCCTGCCAGCGCCGATGTGGCTTTCAGGGCTTTTTTGATGGCGAGGGCTTCGTGCCCGTGATTATTGGCCACCACCGCCATTTCCAGCAGAAGCGCCGCTTTCTTCAGTTTCAGGTCCAGCATGGACTGACCGTAGGCCGCCTGTACGGCCTGGGTCACTTCCATGAGGGTCTGGGTATCCGGCCCTTCCTGCAGTGGCAGCATTTCCGATAGCGTCAGTGAGGCACCGCTACCAAGGCTGGCCGTCACCTCCGCGCTTAATGCGGCCGAGCCCTGCGAGAAGTTCGGAACCAGCCAGGCGTGCAGATCACGCTGCTCGGCTTCGCCCAAAGCCAACTGCCAGGACAAGGGACCATTCTGTGTGGCAGGCAAAGTGTTCAGCACATCGCCACCTGAAGACATAGCCAGATCTGCCTGGACATCGACAGCGGGCCCCGTGTTTTGCAACGACAGCGTGACAGGGAACACTGTGCCCGGGCGATTTATCAGATTTTCTGCTGTGGTGTATTCCAATGCCCGCGACAGCAACCCGGCATGGTGCTCACTGCCACCTTCGGCTACCGCTTCGGCCAGCAGGTCGTAACCCACATACACAGCCCGCCCCTCGCCGTAATCGCGATAGGTAACGGCATCGTGCTCACTGGAATAAGCCAGACACTGAAGCGAATGGTCACTGCCCCCCTGATACAAGGCGGCAACATTGGCTTGGTGATGATGTATGCGCGGCAACCGACGATCCAGAGCCAGTGGCAGGTAGGTCGGTTCGGAGAGCGGGGATTGCATAAATTCCACGCCATCCGCCCTGTGGCCATCCCAACCCAGCAGACTAAACAGATAGTTGCCAAGCAGACTCTCATGTGGATGGACCCCCAGGGTCTGATACAGGGGCAGAGTGCGCAGCCTGTCACCGGCGGCATACACGAGGCCATCGCCTCGATTAACCGCTTCCCGCAGTTGCTTGGCAGTCCAGTGTCCTAACGGCACCCGGTCCGCCAGCAACAGATACTGCTGATAATTTCCCGATAACAAGGCATCACGGAAACCATCCAGAGAATCCACCAAGGTGTAGCTGTAGCCATTTTCCGTCAGGAAGGCGTCCAGCCATTGCTGTTGCTCTACCAGTGATGGCGTTTCCGGATGCCCCTGAGCATGCGAGGCGCTCTGCGTTTCCGCAACATTGATATCCACTACTTCAAAATCGCCCAACTTCTGGCCAAGCGCCGGAAAATACCCGCACTTGAATCCGGTCAGACCGGTTTCCAGCTTTCCTTGCAGGAAAAGGAATATGGGGTACCTGGCGACAATATTGTGTTTGCCGCTTAGCAGCGCCGAGCCGGATACCCGCACCTCTACGGCCTCCCGGGTCAGGCTGGTCACTGCCACATTCATATCGGTCCCGATATTGCTGTCCAGCAAGTCGGTAAAGACTTGAGGTGTCGATACCTCCAGATCCAGGGTGAAAAATAGGGAATTTAGCGCCTTCACGCTTACCAGTGTGCTAGCCGATAATGGCTTCGGAAACTCTGCACGCAAAGTCAGCCAGTCGACAGCGGTACAGGTATCTTGCGGCTTATCAGCCAGCACCAGCAATCTCGATTTCCCAGACACGGAGAGCGTGGTTTGCAGAGAAATGGGCGGTTCCTCTATCTGGAAGACCGCATTGTCTATATCGCGTTGCTCGCCATTTTCTTCCACCTGCAGGGCGCAGGCATGGCGGGTCAGATTAAAGCCTGCCGTACCAAACACATCCGAGAAAGTGGTTGTCTCACCTGGCTGCAAACTCACTGTTCGTGTATCGCGATGCAGCTCGCCCTGGTTATCCACATCCAGTCGGGTGTTGATCACTGTCAGGTTCTGTATCGCCTCGCTGCTGATATTGCGGAGCGTGAAATCACAGGTTTGCGGATCCCCCTGGTACACGTTAGCAGCGCGGGCCTGGACCTCTCCGTCCACAGCTCTGATTGCGCTGATGCTGATGGTGAATGCCTGCCTATCACTGGCCAGTACATCCCCATCATCGTCAACCAAGGTGCCTACCACTTCATAGTTGCCGGCACTCACACCTTCCAGAGACAGGTTTTCGTAGAGCTGCATAACCTGGCCGATCGCCAGACCAGACAATGCATATTCTTTATTGAGCAGCACATTTCCGCTTTCATCACTGACAATCAGACGATAATTGGCTGGCTGTATCAGTGTGCTACTACTGCTATTGAGCAAGGTGTTTTCGATAACTGCTTTATCGCCCTGGTAGTAATCGGGTTTATCGGTACCTACACCCACCGTGGCCACAGGAGCAGATACATCCCCGCCTTCCCGGATAGAGAAGGGCACCACCTGGGAGTCAAGTCGTTCTCCACTATGGCTATACAGTTCGGCAATGGCCTGGTAGTCACCGGCCAATGTCACCCCACTATTCCAGACCGCACTCACTAACCGTTGCTCACCGGATGGCAAAGCAGGCACCGGCTGGTTGCCAAGATTGGCAACCAGCACGCCGCTACTATCGAAAATGCTATATTGCACTGAATAGTCTGCTTCTACCCCGCCGGTATTGATCACCAGGGAGTCCAGGTTCAGATCTTCGGTGGGAGCGAGCAAGCTATCAGACAGAATCAGCGTGAGCGACCCTCTGCGTGCGGCCACTTTCTTCTGAGTGAGATTATTGGTGTTATTACATTCTGCCACCTGGCCCTCAATAGAAGCACGGGCATAAAGAGTGACACCCTGCAGCTGGTCAGGATCAACACCGTCCATCACCGCATTTTTGTGAGCGCCGCTCTCAACTCCTCCACCAACAATCAAGTCACCAATTTCTGCACCGGCATCAGGGTGTCCATCAAACAGCGTGATATGGATATCTTCTGAAATGTCGGCAGATCCCGCATTACCGATAACCATGGTAACTGAGGCCAGCTCTCCCACGCCGTTGTCCACGAATTGAAGGGCACCAAGGGTCAAATCAGGGATCTTTGTTTCTTTTGCAACTTTCGAGGATATGCCTTCGATGTATTCCTCATAGCTATCCACCATGAGGACAAAACCACGCTCTCCGCCCGCTGGTTTAGGGAAGACAATACTGCTGAGAAGCGTTTCATTCGCCCCACCACCAACACCAATAGAATTGATGACATCAATACCTGCAGCTCGAGCCCTCTCAGACGCAGCAACGGCAGCTGATTGGCTGGACTGACCATCCGTTGATACATCAATCACCTGCAACGCCGTTGTGGGAGTCGCATTCCCGACAACCTCAGTCGCCCCATCGATGCAGCTATGAATCGACGTCCCGCCTCCGCGTTTTCTGACACCACGAATCGCATCAGCCAGGCCGGCCACGTTATCTTCTTCGATCACTGTCGGATCGATTTCAAGATAATCTCTACTGCTGAATTGCAGTAACGACAACCGCATTGAACCGTCACGGGGAACAATATCCGGGTTCTCGATAGCCTGAGCAGTCCCTTCCAGCTGCAGTTGAAATTCCGAATAACTAACGCTACCGGAAGAATCGAGGCACAAGGCCAGATCCAGGTAGGGCTTCTGATTACTAGCACACTCTCCAGCCGTACTTTCTATATTGTTGGTCTCTGATAGCTCAGAAATAACCTCGCCCGCATCAAGCAGGATATGTAAAGGCGCATCACGGAACGGCAAATCACCCTGAACCGGAATACTGATTCGCTGAGTGCCATCGACCTCCAGTATTGCCTCAACGTCGGTTTCGCCAAGTACCGGATCATGGTCCGGACTAAAGGCACCATCACGGTCTGCATCGCTGAACGCCCGCACAGCGAAAGGCTGCGTTAGATCAGCATTCCCGCGATTAATAATCACAACATCAAGTTCACCTGATACTTCGAAGGTATCCGGGTCAGACAGCAGATCTCCAGACTGGGTGCTTTGTACTGCAAGATCGGGCAACAAGGCATCGATCCCCGGTTGGCGGAGACGGACTTCACCCAGATCAAGATCACCACCCGTTGCGATGACAACAGGGAACGACAGGGGCTGATAGTCCACTTGTGAAAATTCGAGCGTGTATTCGCCTAGAGACAGACCTTTCACCTCGAAACGTCCGGAGGAATCCGTCATGGCCTCGCCGGCCACTGTCGAAGATGAAACCTTCACCTTAACCAGAACCCCCTGCAACGGATTCTGAGTACGCACATCCACCACCTTGCCGCTGATACTGTTCACGGCACTATCCAGTGGCACCAGCTCCAGCTCCCCCAGGTCATTGATAACACCCGCCTCTACGCGTGCAGTGGCGCCAGTAGCACTATAGCCGGAAGCGGTAATGGTAATTTCTACCTCAGCCGCCAAAAGCTCCCTGAGCTGAAAGTACCCATCACTGTCGGTAGTAACTGTTACCGGTGCAGTACCATCCAGGTAATCGACAGAGACTTGCGCCTCCACAACCCCCCGACCGGTAATCGCGTCAATGACAACCCCTTGGAATCCACCCGGCTGCTGTTGTGGTGCATCGCCAGTGGGGGCAAGCAGCGGTGAAAACTCCACGCTGGCCCCGTCAGATACTTCTGCTTCAGCGGATACACTCTCAAAACCTGCTGCAGACACCCCCAACGTCAGGTTGCCTGCAGGTAAGTCCTCTAGACGATATTGACCCTGTGCATCCGTAGTGACCGATTTGGTAACACCCTGCACTTCCGCGCTGACCATTGCACCGCTAATTGAGGCTCCCTGGTGACTGCTGCTGATGGTGCCAAAAACACTCACGCCCTCCGGCACCGACACCTTCAATCCGGGGGAAAACAGCAGGGTTTGGCCGGCCGCCATTTCCGCATTACCGGTTACTGACTCATAGCCTTGCGCTGAAGCGGTAATACTAAGCGGCCCCGCCGGCACCTCACTGAACAGGTAGGAGCCATCAGTCGCCGTGCCAGAGGAAAGGCCCGTGCCGGTCAACGTTACCGTTGCCTGCGCTAACGGAGCCCCGCTATCCCGATCCGTGATGGTGCCGCGAACAATGCCGGTTTGAAGCGGCTCGCCGGTATCCGGATCGGTTTTCTGGATACTAAGTGCCAAGGTCCCAAGATCACGTTTTTCGCCAGTTTGCAGGACCGTGTTGAGCACTAGGGTGCTGTATCCCCCTTTATTCATGGAAAGTTGGTAATGGCCGGGAATCAGACGATCAGCAAAAAAATCGCCATCTGCATCAGTAACGAGCTGGCGTGGTTCAGGCCCGTCAAGCGCAATTTCAACGCCCGAAAGAGGCTGGCCGCTCTGGGCATCTACGAGGGTACCGGTAAGGCTTGTTATGTCTGCAGCGGGACGGGATGCCGCTGACAGTACACGCAGGGCCAGAGCCGTAACATACACATCCTGCTCGAAATCCCCACCCGGGTTCTGCCTGTTTTGCAGCGCATCCAGTGCCTGCTGGAGGGAAGTCCGGTCAACAGCCCGCGACACCAGTGCATACAACGCCAATGCAGAGCTTTCAGTATCACCCCAGAGCTGACCCTCTTGCTGGGCCAGCAAGAAATCCGCGGCTGCTTGCAGTGGAGACTCCACATCATAGATATGGCGATACTGCCAAAGCGCATGCATAGCCAGAGCGGTAGTCTGGACTCGCCCCACATCGCCAGCCAATGCCCAACTGCCATCATCATTCTGGGCATTGATCAGATATTGCAGCGCATAGGCAGCAGGCTCCTGAGTAATGCCCAACAAGGATAGTGTTTCCAGTGCGTAGGCTGTGCTTAATGGGTCTGGGTCATAGCCGGGAAATGCCCCAAATCCGGAACCGGCTATTCGGCGCTTAAGCAATTCGTCCTGTGCCTCACCAAACTCCTGGCCCAGCGCGTAAGCCGTCCGGATACTACGGGACAGGTTCTCCGCACTGTGGTCTGCATCGACGCTGGCAAGATAGCTGGTCACACCACTCAAAACACCGGCAAGACTCTGATCCGCATCAAGCAGGTTGATTGCGGCTTCCGTGGTGGACTGAAAAGTGATGGCTTTGGAGGCTGGGGAATCCAGACTGCCATCGGCCTGAATTTGATCAACGAGCCATTGCTTTGTCGCTTCTTGGCTGCCCAGCCCCGGCACAGGAAAAAACAACAACAGACAGAAAAGAGCCCGAATCCAGCCCCAGATACCTGAACGTGACGCAGCCATGCGATCCCCCGCTTGAAAACCCTACGCTTCTTTTATGAATAAGAAGGCAAAGGCTAACAGCAAGGGACGAGCCATTATGTAAGATATATCTTAAGGGGACTGTAAGAGTTTTACCTGAAGATGTGGTAAACCCTCATCAAATGAAGAACCGTTTAAACGCCTCGCCTACTTCGCGCCGCTGAGCTGCAGCATGTAGATGACAGCGTTGCGGACTTCCTCGTCGCTGCAGTCGAAGCAGCCTCCACGGGGGGGCATGGAGTTGATGCCGGCGATGGCCTCGTTGACGATGGTGTCGAAACCTTCTTCTTCGATTTCGTGGGACCAGTAGAGGCGGTGTTCCTTGCCGACTTTGGGAGCGCCAAGTGCGCCGGAGCCGTGGCAGGTGACACAGTATTGGCGGTACAACTGCGCCCCGTCGCGCGCCTGCGAAACATCCGCAGCGGCGGCCGGGGCGCTATCGTCGGAACAGGCTGCCAGCCACAGGGCCGACAGCAGGATTCCCAGGGAACGCAGCAAGATTATTGACTCTGCTCGACCATGTACTCGACGGCGGCCTTGATCTCGTCGTCAGAGCAATCCATGCACATACCCTTGGGCGGCATGGCGTTGAAGCCTTCGATGGCATGCTTGACCAGGGTGGCGTTGCCCTTGGCAATACGGGCACTCCACTCCGCAGCCACACCGGTCTTGGGGGCACCGGCTGCACCGGTGGCATGACAGGCGGCGCAGGCAGACTGATGCACCTGCTCACCACTGCGCGGACCACTGGCCACTTCTTCTGTGGCAGCGGCAGCGCTGCCGCACTCATCACCCTCGACGCACACAGACCCTACCGGCTCAAGACGCTCGGCGGTGGCTCGCTCGCTGAATACAGAGCGCTCACCCAGCGGGTAAGGGGAGATTTCCTTGGTGCTCTTTGCAGCCACGCTACCGGCGGCAAACAGGGTAGCGACCAGTACCAGGCTGGCAGTCAGCATCTTTTTCACGATTCCACCTCTATTCTCTGTGTTTCGCCCGAGGGCGCTGCGCCGGCGATTATACCCGCTCAGGGCGTAGGGACAAAATGCTTGATGTATCGACTGTGGCCGGGAGTCCTGCGACAGGGGAAAACCGGTGCGCCATGCCATAACTGCCCGGCCCGGCAGCGAACAGGTCTAGTGTATTTCGATACGGGGTAATGACAGGGTGAAGCGGCTGCCTTCGTTGACCACACTGTCCACCTGGATGTCGCCGCCATGGCGTTCGGTCACCACCTTGACGAAGCGCAACCCCATGCCCGCCCCGCGGGTACGCGCGCCACCGCTGGTGCTGGCCCGGCTAAAGCGCTGGAACAGTCGCTCCTGGAATTCCGGCGGAATGCCCACGCCCCGGTCACGGACCTCACAGACCACGGCCTCCTCCCGGGCATACAGGCGCACGTCCACGGAACTCCCCGCATGGCTGTATTTGATGGCATTGGTGAGCAGGTTCACCATCAGACGCTCGAGCAATTCGTTATTGCCCAGCACCCAGACCTCCTGATGGGGGTCGTAATCAAAGCGCAGGGTGATCTCCGCCTGCTGAGCCTGGATCTGCACCATATCAATGGCGCTCTCCACCACATCAAGCATGTCCTGCTCGTTCATTTCCACCGATTCCACCGCTTCCACCCGCGCCAGCTGGAGGAATTGCTCGGCGATGTTCAGGTTGCGCTGGGCATAATGTTGCACGTTGTCGAGAAACTCTCCGAGGGACTGAGCCTCACCCTGCTGACGCATTTTCTCGGTAAGCGCCAACACCGATACCATGGGGGAACGCAGGTCGTGTGAGAGGAAATCCAGCATTTCAGAGCGGGCCCGCATGGCCTGTTTCACATCGCTGATGTCCTTGAAGGAGATAATCATCATCCGCCCCGGATTGTCACCGGCATGCACCAGCAGCATATCCAGGTAGAGATCGGCTCCCTGACGATTGCGGCATTCCAGCTGGGTACGGCCTTCCGCCAACGCCTGGCATAACAGCTCATCCCAACTGTGTTCTCGCAGTTCCAGCTCTCTGCCCAGGTCTGTGACCGTGGGCTGCCCCGCATCCAGGGCCCCTATTTCCAGCCCCAGCAGAAAGGAGGCCTGGGGATTGGCGTAGACGATCACCCCGCAGGCATCCGCAATGACCACCCCTTCACGGATTTGCGCCAGGGTCACCTGGAAGAACCGCGTCAGGGCTTCCTGGCGATCCTCTTCCCGACGCAGACGGTCGATATGTTTTTCCAGCACTTCATAGCGGGGCCCGACGGTGGGCGCATGGGTACGCACTCGCACCAGCATGGCCCGCACCCAGTAATCATAGGTGTCCGCATGCAGGGCTTTATGCCAGACCAGGTCCAGTTCGTAGCGGCGGCCGGCATGCTTGAACCGATACTGGCGCGCCAGAGCGCCTTTCCAGGTGGCCGCCGGCAGACTGTCACCACCCCGGCAGGGTTTCTCGCCGCCCAGCAGCCGCCAGGCACGTACCGGTAACACCTGGTCAAACATGCGCCCCATTTGCTCCAGGCTGGATGGCCGTGTCAGCCGCTGGTTCAGGTCACTGTATTCGGACAACCGCTCAAGGGCATGACGCATGTAGGACAGGGAATATTCCAGACGTCGCCAGGTCCACAACGGGTACGCCATCAACGCCGCCGCCATGGCCCCGGAGGGCGGGAACCACAGGCGCAGCACGATCAGCACCACCATGCTTGTCAGCAGGCAGAGCAAAATCACCCCGCCCACCAGGGGAATACTCCAGCGCGGCAGCACATAGGGCAGCAGCAGCGGCGCCAGCAGGGCCAGCATGGTGCCCAACACCAGCACACTGCTCATGGGCAGTTCCCGGATCAAGCGATCCGCGCGCAGGGCATCCAGCAAATTGGCATTGACCTCCACGCCGGCCATCAACTCCCCCTGACTGGCCATGGGGGTGGGCAGCATGTCGCCGAGACCGGCTGCGGTGGCACCAATCAACACGATCTTGTCACGGATCAGCTGTTCCGGGATCAGGTTATCCAGCAGCTCCACCGCCGATACCTGCGGATAGCTGTTGGGCCCGCTGACAAAGGGTAAATAGCGATGGTAACGGCGCACATTGGCCAGCCCGGAGAACTCTTCGCCCTTGTTGGCCGGGAAGGTGTTCTCCGGCAGCATCCCCTCCTGAATCAGCAGGGTCTGGGTGATATGGGGCCACCAGGCCTGGCCGATACCGGAGCGCATATACACGGAACGGGCCACTCCGTCGCTGTCCAGTTCCAGGTCCACATGGCCCAAACCTGCGGCAGCCCGGGCAAAAGGCGCATAGGGCAGGACTTCGATGAGCTGACCGCCAGCGCGCAGTTGCTCCACGTGCACCGGCAGGTAGACATGGCCATTGGCCGCCATGGCCTGCACCAGGGCGAGATCGGAATCCGGGTTGTTGCGGTCCGGCTCGGACAGGATCAGGTCCACCAGTATCGCCCGGGCGCCCATCTCGGTGAGGCGGTTGATCAGCCGGGCATGAACTTTACGATCCCAGGGCCAGCGGCCAATTTCCCGCAGGCTGTATTCGTCAATGCCGACGATAACCAGATCCGGGGAGGGGTCGTCAGGGAGGGTTTTGAGAAGGTTGTCGTAGATGTAGCGATCAATAAAAGACAAGGCCCCACTGATACTCAGCAGGGCACAGAGACCCACTACCAGAAACAGCACCGAAATGTGTTCCGCCAGATAGCGACGCTGATAGGCATTGAGGCGCGAACGCATCTATTACAGCGCCAGCAACAATGCGGCCCCGCCGAGGAAGACCCAGAGGTCCCATTTGGAATCCTTTTCCGCCACAGGCTCCGGGGGGGCCTCAATGGAGAAATCGGTCCAGCTTTCGTGGCCACGCAGACCATTCTCATCCACCGCACGTACCAGCAGGCGATAATCACCCTCCGGCAGCGCCTGCTGCCATTGGCCCGCCTGAAGGGACGCCTGCCCCAACAGTGCCTTGTCGTCCTGGCGATACCATTCCAGCCAGTAGCTGGCCGCATCCGATTGGGTGGGCCATACCGCTGTGACGCCCTGATGGGAAGCGGTCAGCTCCACCGACGGCGCAGGCAACAGGGGAACCGGCTCGATAGGCGGCTCATCCAGTCTTGCCAGGGTGGCGAAGCCGGCCTGCACATCACGACGGGTTCCACGAGCACTGACATCCACCCGGCCATCCACCACCTCGTTGCGGGTGGTTTCACCGGCATCCACACTCACGTAGTACTCGGTACCACGCACCGCCGCCACCGCACCGGGGGTGAAGACCTTGAAAGTGCGATCGTCGTTGCTTGCCGGGGTTACCCGGTTACGGATATTGCCTCGCTCAAGGCGTAGCTCGGTCTGCTCGCCCTGTTGATCCAGAAAACGGCGATAGCGATTCACCACCAGCAGGCTGGCCGGCTTGATCACCACTTCGGACTGGTCAGCGAACTCCAGGCGGGCACTGCCGCCGGCGGCGGTTTCCAGCGCATCACCGAAGGCCACCTGCTCCCCGCTCTGCACTTGTCGGGCCTCGCCGCCGGCGGCGGGATACAGCATCACCTCACCGGTCACCGCAACCACGCGGGCCGGGATCGGCTTTTCCTTGAGCCAGGCGATCGGCACGAGCAGATTCTGGCCCGGTTCCACGCTGTGAGGGTCTGCCAGGGAATTATGGCTGGCCAGATCTCGCCAACAGGACGCCGGTTGCTGGGCAAATTGCTGGCAGACCTTCCAGAGGGTATCCCCAGGGCGCAGCGTGTAATGCCAGTCGTCCGATGCTGCTGCGGCAGTCGTCAGTCCCAACAGCAAGGCTGCACACAACCAGACCCTCATAGCGTTATTCCTCAATCGGCTCCAGACGGTAACCATGCTGGTAGACCGTCTTGATGCGGTAGCCCTGCTCCGGGCGAATCTGCAGGCTGCGTCTGATGCGGCTGATATGCACATCCACGGTTCGTGATTCGATCGGGGTCATGATGCCCCAGACCTTTTCCAGCAGATGGGCACGGCTCATCAGCTTGCCAACATTCTGGAACAGATAGCTGGCGAGCTCATAATCCTTGTCGGTGAGCTTCACCGGCTCGTCCGCCAGCAAAATCTGCCGTCGCGACCGGTCCACTGTCCAGGGCCCCACTGTCAGGGCCGTTTCATCATCCATATCCGATACCCCCGCCCGGCGCCCAAGGGCGGCTATCCGGGCCAGCAATTCCGCTTGCTTGGTAGGTTTGACCATATAGTCGTCCGCGCCCTGGGAGAGAGCCCCCACAATGGAAGACTCGTCGTCACGCTGAGTGGCAAACAGCACCGGCGTGCGGTTACCGCTGGCCCGGACTTCCTCCAGCACGGCATAGCCGTTCATATCCGGCACTTCCCAATCCAGCACCAGGATGTCGAAGGTGTCGCGCCGTAACAGGGACATGAACTCGCGCCCGCTGGCCAGGTGAATACAGTTATGGCCCGCTTCCTTAAGCCAGTGAGTGACAAGCTCAGCCTGAGCCATGTCATCTTCCAGATAAGCAATGCGCACAGTTTTCTCCATCAGTTGGCGGCCAACATCTGCCCGAAGAGGGTACCGATTTATCGGGGGTATCACGGGAAAAGATTGTAAAATGGACAGCACCGACGTGCGAGGCCGAAAGCACCATCAGGCTGGCGATGCGGTCAGTTTGAGGCCGACGATACCGATCACTACCAGCCCCATGAAGGCCAGACGGGACAGGGTAGCCGGATCCTTGAAGAACAGGATGCCCAGCAGGGTGATTCCCACCGCCCCGAGACCGGTCCAGACCGCGTAGGCAGTGCCCACCGGTATGCCCTTCATGGCATAGGAAAGCATCAGCATATTGAGCGCGGTGAGCACCAGCGACGTGCCGATGGACGCGACTCCGGGCTGCATCTGGATCCACTTGAGGCTCATGGCCCAGGCGATTTCCACAATCACTGCCAGTAATAGCACAATCCAGTACAGGTTCATCCTGTTTCCTCCGATACGCTTGTCGTTTCACAGACACGGGCTCGTAAGGAAAGGCAGCGCTACCGGAAACCCGAAAGAGGCAGACTGCGGAGTGATGACGGCCCAGATGGCACATCGCGCGCAGATTATAAGCATCTGCGCCCACATTGCATCCCATCCATGGACGCCAACGCCACAACCGGCTATCATTCGCGCCCGTTGAACCCCCAAGTTCTTCATTTGCAGACGGTCGGAACGGAGCAACCTCGTTCAACCCTCTGCAACCGGTTTTGCGCCCGTAGCTCAGCTGGATAGAGCGTTGCCCTCCGGAGGCAAAGGTCAGAGGTTCGAATCCTCTCGGGCGTGCCATATTAAAAAAGGGGCTTCCTGTTAAGGACGCCCCTTTTTTATTGTCCTGACCGGCTATTCCCCTGCCCCCTCCGACCGGTACTCGCTGGGTGAACAGCCCTGCCAGCGCCGAAAGGCGCGCACAAATCCCCCGGCGTCGGTGTAGCCCAGATGGGCAGCCACTTCCTCAATTTTCATGGCGGTGCTCCTGAGCAACTGCAGTGCCAGTTGGCGCCGCTCTTCTTCGACCAGGTCCCGGTAGCTGGAGCCCTCCTGTTCCAGTTTGCGGCGCAGGTGAAGCCGCGCGCGAAAAATCTGGGCCTCTTGCGAGATAAATGAGAGGCCCGGATTCTTTCATAGGGCGCAAAGCCGTTTCAATCAGGTCAGAATAGCCCAGCCGGCTCTGCCTGGATATCCCAG
>Ga0208816_100162_pt1 | contig 27544 bp, 20 predicted proteins | sample Virmet3734_803_FD_185737 | JGI IMG/M metagenome (GOLD analysis project Ga0208816, IMG submission 185737) | Marine viral communities from the Southern Atlantic ocean transect to study dissolved organic matter and carbon cycling - metaG 3734_803... | ecosystem: Environmental > Aquatic > Marine >...
TTCGCATAATATAGATTATGTTAAATACTAAATGGTTTTTATGTTTATTCTTGTAAATACTCTTTATTTTGTAGTCCGACAGGTAAATAAAAAATGAACAAGTACATCCCCTTCGTTTTACTTAATGCAGTCTCTTTGACAGGCTTGGCCAACGAAAACCCGGCTGAGCAGCTCTTTTCAGAATTGGAGGCGAAAGGCACATTAGAGTGCTATCAGGTACACAAGCCTGAAGAGCCATCGTTAACTTTGGATTTTGAAAACAAGAAAGTTACGGACAGAACATTTAATAAAAACTCATGGGATATGGATTTTATTTCGTGTCTTAAAGCTCCGAGTTCCAATTCAGTTAGTTGCCAGGTCAGAGCCAAAATTGATGCCTCTTATCAAAGGGAAATTTACCTTTCTTATCAAATTGGTAAAAGGTTTGGAAAATTAGAATTGACGCATTATACCTTTGCGGAAATTTACCCTGAGACCGGTGACAGAACTGGCATTTTTAACTCTAGTGGTAGTGCGGATAGTTTTGCCGCACACGAATATAGGAGAAGTGGTACCCACAAATCCCTTTTGAGTGCTGATGAGTTTTCAGGGCGTGATTTAGCGCTTATTTGTAACTAATACGTCTACGTAACAGGCCCTTATTTTGACATGTGGTATAGCTGTCTGTTGACCCCAGTCGCGGACAGCTTTCCACGCAGCGAGACTTATAGATTGATATCAGTGTAACTTCGGTCTATAAAATGAACAGTTGTTAATAAAATTATAACAGCCGTTTTTTTGGCTACTACTATCATTTACCAAAAGGAATTGATGCAATGTCTGAGGGAAGAAATTTAGTTGTTTGTTGTGATGGAACTTGGAATTCAGCAGACAACATGGATGGTGAGTCTCCGGCGCCAACGAATGTTCATAAACTCTTTTCATCTCTTGAAGCTGACAGTACAAATCAACTCACACGCTACCAGGCAGGTGTTGGTACCGAAGGTTTTATCGACCGGATCACAGGTGGTTTACTTGGCATTGGCTTGAATGAGGATATTCGGGATTGTTACCAATGGCTAAGTGATAAATACCAGCCCGGTGATCGCGTATTTTTGTTTGGCTTTAGTCGTGGTGCTTTTACAGCGAGAAGCTTAGGTGGCCTCATTGCTTTGAAAGGTTTAATGGATTTTAAACAAACACAAGCAAACACTGACAGTTCCAGACAAGAAATTGTCGATGACTTGTTCCAAAAGGCGTATAAAGAGAAAAATACGAGCTCCGACTATATATTTTACCCTGGCTCTGACAGTGTTTATTTTATAGGTGTTTGGGATACGGTAGGCTCGTTAGGTGTGCCTGATGATAAAGCAATTCTTGATTTATTTGATAGGCCTGACCGGTATAAGTTCCACAATACAAAGCTCAATAAAAATGTCAGATATGCTCGCCACGCAGTTGCATTAGATGAACGCAGAAGTAGTTTTAGCCCCACACTTTGGACTGTCATACCGCCTACTTGTAATGTGAAACAAGTATGGTTCCCGGGTGTGCATTCAGATATTGGTGGTGGGTATAAGGAAACTGGCCTCTCAGATTGTACACTTGAATGGATGATCACAGAGCTAAAAGCACTGCCCCATAAATTATTGTTTGATGATGAGATGATCAAGCAAATAGATCCAAACCCTCTGGACCGATTACATAATTCATACTCTGGTGTCATGACAATGTTACGTAGTTTGCCAAGAGCTTTCCCTAATATTCTTAATAGCAGTGATGTGAGTGATTACGCCAGAGACCGGTTTAAAAAGCCCCCTATTCAGCAGGGGAAATATTTACCTCATCGCGAATTTGTAGATAACAAAGTGAGTGTTGATATCTATGCAAAACACCGTTGGTATTGGACTGGCATTTATTTAGATGCCGGCACGTATGAATGCAAAGCAGAGGGTGAATGGGTTGATCGAACAATACCGTGTTCTCCAAAAGGTATGAGCGACGGAAAATTCCATGTCGGCGAGTTAGTTCAAATGCTCGGCACCGTTCTGGGCTGGTTAGAATCTGCCTTGAACCGGGTCCGGAATAATGAACAAAATGACGACTTTATCTCTGTAACAAAGCGGGTCGAAGAAGCAGACTGGTTTACATTAATTGGCGTAGTTGCCAATCAAGAGAGTCCTAAAAATGATGGGGATCCACCACCACCTCAAATTGAAATTCTCGGCGATTCCGCGGTTATTACCGTTGAGAAGCCGGGATATTTGTATTGCTTCGCTAACGATGCCTGGGCAATGTACGATAACAACCGCGGCTATGTAAAATTGGATATTGAAAGGTTGCCTGAGAATGGCTGATTAAACTTCATACTATATTCTTGGGCCAATCGCTTGTTCGAGGGCCCTATTCTACTCAGCGTTAAACAGCTTTTTGAAAATGGAATAAGGCATATCAGGGAGAGGATATCGAGCAATTACTTTACTTTGTATAATGTCGACTGGCCTTTCTATACATTTCACTAAGCGGTGCACAATATAGCTGCTACCCCAATTTTTCAGAGCAATATCACTATTGGCATACTTCGCCCTAAGGTTGAATTTGTTTAGTGACACACTAATATCCACATTCACAGCGCTATCTTGCAGTAATCGGTGTCAAGTCATGCGGATCTCAAATTGTTTGTGAAGTCCGGCTTGATGTGAATCTGAAATATGCCCGTTAATTGACTCATTCATTTTTGATAATTCAACCTGTGTTAGATGTGAGAAAGCGGGTATCTGAATGTTCCTGATACTAACAACCACACTTTGCACATAGTGGTCGATAAGCACTACTGGTTGCTGCAAAGCAATGATATGGACAAGTATTAACTCAATCAAATCTGGTGGGTTTGATAAGTAGCTATGTTTGAATACCGAGCCGTCCTGCATAGGTAAAATAACATTGAATGATGTCTGCAATTAACTCCCTCTGCATATTTTCCAATATTCGCTATTTCCTCACTACTACATTTATAGCGTAAATCCTGATCTTTTGTAGCCTGGTAACATCTTAATCCGAAAGGTATTAAACATGAAAACCGAAGCTATCGTAAAGTGCTATCAAGCACTTAGGGGTCAAGAACCCTTTTCACTTACCGCCATTAAAGGGGAGCAAGGTAACCGGACTGTATATACGGCTCAAATATCCTTTGAAACACTGGCTAAGCAATTTAGTTTAGTTCCAACCGGTGTACTACCGCCCTACCTCAAGCTTCAGCGCGAACTGGCAAAGTCCAGAAGTAATAAAATAAAACGCTACGTGCTGGAAAATGAAGATTATATCTTCCCAGAAATTATTGCAGTGGTTGAAAACCTTTCTGTTGTAGAGGTTATTACTGGGGTCGTCCAACTCTCGGTACCAGCGGAAGCGTTTCGATACTTGGTCGATGGCCAGGGACGTTTAGGGGCAATTCAGGCGCTGGTAAATGAAAACCCGGCATACAACTGTCACACGATTGATATCAAATTTGTGCTGTCTTCAGGTGTTGCTGCAGATGCTCAATTGTTTGCGGATATCAACTCTACTCAAGCAGGCACGAACAGCAGCCAATATGTCGCTACTGATTCGCGAGAAAGCATCAATAATTTCATCAAAGTGTTTGTGAGTCAGTCTCCACTATTAGGGGATAAAATAACGTTTGAACGCTCCAGTGTAACTACCAGTTCGTCGTTGAAAGAGGTTTGGTCGGCAAATCAACTCCGTTCATTTGTTTTATTAGCTACGGGACTCTCCCCTGCATTAGCAAAATCAGAATTCAAATCGGAAGAACGGTGTAGTTATTGGAGTGGTTATTTCAATGCTTTCTTTCGGGAAATCGCTTCACGGCATGCGGATATAGACGCCGTTCTTTCCTGTAGCCAGGATATCAATCAATTCCGCAAAGAAAGCGTAATCCCGACCAGTGTTTGGCTTAAATCGTTCGGTGTGGTGTCAAAAATCCTGATGATGCATGCTATTGAGACGAAAGCGCCTAACATTGATTGGTCCATCCTTGATGGAATCACAAACATTGATTTTTCTGTCAAAAACCCTGAATGGATCGGACGCTGCCTTTCGATGCAGGGAAAATTTGAAGACCGCTCATACAATCACTTGGCTGTTGCCGCTTATCTACTCAAGGGAGCCAGGATTTCGCTACCCGACGTGGTCGTAAACGCTGAATCCAAGGTTCAGGAAAGCCGTGCACAACTACAACTGGAAATTTCTCGTTAAGGAGTCACTGATGAAACAGTTAGACGCAGTTGGAATGGTTTGCCCAGGCCTGTTCATGGTTATTAAGATGTTCATTCAGACATTAGATATGGGTGAAAAAGCCCACATTGTCACTACAGCCCCCGAAGCAGAAGACCGACTAAACCGTTTAAAAGAGGCTTATAAATTAGAAGTTGTCTATCACAAGGTGAAGGCACAACATCACTTTCTTGTCACTAAAGGGATAGAGGTGGCGGAATGACAGCGAAACCGCTTTTTGTTATTCCCTGTTCTGCACAGAAGAAAGAAGGGAGTTGGCCAGCTTACGATTTATACCGGGGAAAAGGATACCTACCCATTATCAAGAACTCCAATTCCAAAGTTGGTCAAGACTTTAATCTCGCTTTTGTTTCCGCAAAATATGGCTTTGTTCCGGCGCAAAGGACCATTCAGAGCTATGATTGCAAGCTCAAAGCCGCTAATGCAGAGCAGTTTGCAGAACTAACTCAATCAAATGCGTTAAAAGATATAGCGAACTTTAGCCCTTCTATAATTTATTGCTGTTTACCATCGTCGTATGAACGGGTATTTATGCAGTGGGTGTCAATGAGCCAGTATCGATGTGCGATACCATTGATTAACGGCGGGATTGGTTTCCAACGGCAATTTCTGTCTAAGTCACTCAACCATCTTTCCGCTAAACAGCCTCTCGTTGTTCATGCATTTATCAAGGAAATGGCGGCAACGAGGAGTATTCAGATTAACGTTAGAGAGGGTGACCAAGTTTCAGTTTGGATCAGTGGCAATCCCATAGCTGGCGGGACTTTTTCAGCAATGAGAACTGTTCGGACTGTAGAAGTAGACCGGTTTGGGAGGCCGATTGGGATCACCGATGACTGCGGGTTTTATTGGAACCATGGCCAGGTGTCAATGGGCATAAAAAACACGTTAAAAATGCAAGGCGAGCTGACATGCTTACGAAATAAAACGTTGATTTCAGTGGTTGAACTCACAGATTTAAACACATTAAAATCAGTAAGATAAAGAGCATGTCGAACATACTCTTTATGATACCAAATATGTCCACGTTTTTTGGAGTAGGAAGTTTAAATGAAAACTCGGATTTTATTCTGTGTGGCATTGGCATTAAGCGGTTGCGCCTCCAAACCGCAGATGAGTGATGCTCAATACAGCACTCAAGCGCGATTTTGGGTTCAAATGGAAAAATGTCGAGACCAAACAAAAATCACATCAGTTGATTATCAGATGGGATTCTCAGCAATGAACTATGAGCTGAATACCTGGGATTATGATGTTGATAAGTTCATCAAGGAGACTCATAAGACCAGAGATTTGTGGAAGAACACAACTTTACCCGATTCTTATTGTGAAAACATAAAGCAAATTATAGGGGCCAAGGTGGCGGGAGTAAAACAACACAAATATGAGACTGCCATTCGCAATGAAAGAGAAAGAATTGCAAGAAATAATGCGTTAGCTCAATTAAGCAAAATTGGCCAGCAAATTAATGAGGCCGGCCGCCAGGCTTTATCATCTGTACAAAATACCAGCTCAACGCCGTCGTATCCGCCGAGCAGTACACCTAAAACGCCTTATTATCCGACTCCTCAGGGGTACGAGAGGTCTTATTCGTCTACTGGAACGGTTGGTGTATTGAGAAACACCCGCATAGAAAGTGGTTCTCGATTATGTGAATACAGTAATGGTCAGGCTGTACAAATTCCTGTTACTAGTACGTGCCCTCAGGTTAAAAACTTCTAAACTGCTGATTTATTGCCTGATGGTGTATCTGGCTTACTCTTTATTCATCAACAGGAGTAAGCCAATGCCAATTTCTATCCCACTCATTTTTAATGTCACCGATACCGAAGTTCAGACGGTTAGTGCTAAGGACATTAAGGAAAGCATTGACCAATCAGCTCACACGCTATTTCGTCAGGCGGTGGATGATATAAAAATTATTCGCCGACAATTTCTTACATTGTGCGCGACCTCTTTTGGCAAAGACAGTACCGTCGTACTGCTAGCGGCGCTTCAGGCTCATCGTGAACTGATATCAGAGGGCTGTATCTCTAATGATGCCCCTTTTATTGTCAGTCACATCGACACTGGGGTTGAGAACCATTTAATTAGCATGGTTGCGTCGTATGAAATGGAGCGACTGCGAACATTTTGTGAGATGGAATCTATTAACCTGGACTTGAGAGTCCGTAAACCAGACCTTGCGCGGAGTTGGAGCAGCTTGTTTTTATCCGGGCTGAAAATCATTTCAGGCCCAAAACTTAACTCTGATTGCTCTGTAATACTCAAGGTCGATAATGCGAAAGTTTTAGAAAAGCAGATTGAGAATGACTATGGAAAGGAAAATCTGGTTACCTTGCTTGGAGTCAGATTAGACGAAAGCGTTGCCCGGAAGCAAAAAATGAAACGTTCAGGTTCGGATACTCGGGATGCACAATCAATATTGGATGTTGATGGCGATGAGCGCGTATTTGCACCTATCAAAAGCATGTCCGATTCACATATTTGGACAATTATTCGGTCAGCAGGCTCAAGTCCGATCGATGCAAAAGCGCCCTATCGTTATCCTAGTTATGGTGAGCACCATCGCATACTCCACCAGGTCTATAAAGATTCAAAGGGCGGAGCCTGTCCAACTTCAAGCAAGAGCATAAAGGGGGGAAATGAGTCACCAGGGGGATGTGGTGCATCGGCGCGTACAGGCTGTGCTTTATGCTGTAAAGTTAAAATCGATGCATCAGCTGCGGCACAGGCCTCTAAACCTCGGCATTCAGTGATCAGCGGGAACATTGTTAAAGTTAGAGACTACATCATCACTATTTCACAACGATTGGAAAATCGTACATTTCACAGCAGGGCAATACATCACCCTACGGGTGCGATTGCACTACAGCCCAATGTTCTAAATGCAGAAACTCTCGATAAGCTCATATGGCTACTGACACAGGTCACTTTTGATGAGCAGCTGCGAGCGGCACGATTTGCTACGCTTGTTTCACAGGGCAAAGAAATGGAGGATCCTGGGTATCTGGATATTCTGACAGACAGTGAAATGGATTTGGAAGACCGGATGGAGATGGCAGCCATGTACAAGCGTTATGCGGTAAAGCCTTTACTAAAACCAATGTCACTCGATATTGCGGTGTATCTGAGTGCTATTCATGCGCGTGACGGCATTCGGTTACCCCCATATCGGGCTGTAGCTATATGGGACAAAGTTTCAAAAGGCGAGCGGATCCCCTACCCTAATGTGGACCCAAGCATTGCTGTAGAAGATGAGATCCCCGACGCGGTCATGGTAGTGCCAGATAATAGCATTTCAATCGATGACTATTACTCCTATTCAATGTTAGATGATGAGTATGAGAGTAACTGCCATTTTGATCTCAAAGACACTGCCACCAGCATAAAAGTCGCTGATGCGCGTGTCATTCTTCCTGAAAGTGAACGGACACAGTTAGACAGCCTAGCACCAAGCGATGTAGTCAGCATCCGTCACTTACACCCTGTATCATCGGTAAAAGTGCTAAAAGAATTCGAATCAAAGAAAGTGAATATTAGGCACAGGGGAAGCCGGCGTAGCATAAAGCGTGTAAGTCGCGCCGGTGGCAAAATTAGGGTGCTGGAACGTGGCAGAACTAGCGTCGACTCGCCGAGCTTCGGGCCACGCTCTTGTTCTACTGACTTATCGCTTCGGGTAGCAACGACCATCCCAGTATATGGTACTGCCCATAACTACCGGCATGTGCTCGATGTCGATACCGATAACGAGTTGGCCAGTAGTTACTCGGTTAGCCTGGAGCACCTGATGAACTGGAATGATTATGACGGTGCTTCCCGGGCCCTTGAAATGCACGATGAATTTGTAAAACGTAAACGCAAGAATGATGAATCTATCTACTTCTACGGTGGTATTCATCCATTTCTCGATTTTCATCGTTGGGGTGTAATCGAGCTGACACGCGCAGCCAAAATGCATAGTGAGCGGATCCTACAAAGAACCGCGTACTTCCAGGCAATTGGTTTATTTATGCTTGACGAGGATCACATTGTCGCCTTGTCGTATTTAAGGGGAAACAATCTAAATTTGAAATTGAATGAGCTTAGGGACAAGTCTCTTAGTGATAATCTGCTTCTGCGTATACACAGCATCATGCCGATGACAGAATTCAGGACATACTTCGCGCAGCGCTTATTAGATTTACGCTGTAAAAGAAACGAAGACCGTCAGGAAACCCGAGAACTTGTTCGGTTATGTAACGAGGACCCCGTTGCTTATCTTGTTGGCAGAATTGAGGCTCTCTGGTCTAACTTTAAAGTGCAGTATCAGAGCGCCCTTAAGCACTACCGTTTCTCTCTTATACTGGTAAAAGGGGGAATGGTTGGCTTTGACGGTGTTGATTACCGGTCACGCTCGCAACTGAATGCGGGGTTGCTGCGTTATATGGAGTCATTTTTTGACTCGACCGATTACCTCAGGCTGTTAAAGTTATTACCGCGACACTTAAAAAAGCTCGTGAGCCAAGACATTGTGGCTATGACAACTGTTCGAAATGCCGCTTTAAAAGTGCTTGATGAAATGAATATTATGAGGGTTAAGGTCAACTCGATTGAGCCATTTGGTATGTACCAAATGCTAATGGAATTTAAACAAATCGAAGGCGATCATTTATTAGTGTCGCCTTTAACACCGAAACTTCCCACCAATCAACTAAATAAATCGGTGTTCAGTAGCAACATCGCCTTCCACTAGTAACAAAAAGCACGGCCGCCAGTGCCGTGCACTTAGGTTAGTTTCAAGTTAATTAGCTTTATCCCTGTATTTCTTTTTATAGTCATCAAATGCCGATTTTTTATCCTGAAAGAGCTTCAGCAGGTCGACAGTGATAAAAATACCAGTATCGCCTCCATGCTTCGTAACACCAAAAGAGTAAGAGTTGTCAACGTGAAACATAAGGCCCCAACCAGTGTCATCAACACCATTTCTGTCGGTATAATTGACGATAAATGAAGCGCCGCAGGCCACGCCAAAACAACCATCTTTCCATTTATTAAAACCAATGACTTCGAGTGCAAGTGACTCTTTAAACTGGTCACCATCTATGGCAGCGCTGACATTTTCAATGATAGGACTCAGATGCAAAGAGAACCATTGAACCTTGGGAGGGGATTTAAAATCATGCTCCCCATTGTCATACATTTTGTCGTATAACCAACTGGTTACAGCAATATCAACAAAGGTTTGGCTGCGACTTTCCTCAATAAAGGATTCCCATTCCTTCTCTTTATTTGTCAAGAAGTCTAAAGTCTTTCGCAATGGCCCATCAGATAACGGGCGGTATACATCTTTAAGCAGTCCAATATAAGCAGTCAGTATGTCCGCGCAAGAGTTGCTATCAAAACAAGCCTGACCAACCTCCTTGCTGGTACTTACATCATGTCTTCTGCCATTCCCTTGATAATATAAAATAATTTTATCAACTCGATTGGGATCCATGATGTCTGGCTGAACCCAAACAATACCAGGCATCATAACTGTTTCAATATCACCTCTACTTTCAAATAAAGGGGCGTCATATAAGTAAAGATAACTTTTCAAATCAGGCAATAAAGTAGCGGCCTGGCTCTGAATATCGTTATGAAAGGTCTTGAGGGTATCGTTAAGTTCTGCTTCAGTGATACTGTCTTGCTTCGAAATGTTTTTACAAATTGTCTCGAGTGCTTTCTTAGCCGATTGAAGCGATTCGGCAAAATATCGACCGGCCGCATCATCAAACGTTGGGTTGCAAACCTCGAGGTTAGTAGCAAAAACCTTAACAGGCATCAGCACAGTAAGGAGGATTAGGGTAATTAGCCACTTATTCATCGTTATCTCCCTCATCCGTAAGAGTGCCAATTTGACCTTTAATGCTGTCAATTAAATCTAAGAATCCAGACAGTTTTTCAAGCATGGTATCGACATCTTCAGAGTATACGAACTCCCCTTTGTCGCTGTCCCAGTAAAGAGTAATGTCTAAGTCTTCCATCTGTGTTTTTAGTGCTTCGAAGTTACCTTGTACTGTCATTGCGTCATGTGCCTGTTTGGCGGCTTTAAGCTCAGCAGACGTCGTTTTAAATTTAGGAGAGTACACATTCATGAAGAACGGCAGATAAACGTGTGGATCGTAAAAATAATGCTCCATGTCATGCACATTGGCGCGGCCAACCCCATTAATAACAACGTTCTTGAATTCACCACCCAGAACGTTCGGCCACCTGGCCCCAGGGTCAAATTTTACAATTGATGCGAATGGATCCAGTACGTGCCTGCATGTCATAAAATATTCGCAAATTCCATCAGGCCCAGGTTTGACTACCGAGGTATAAGGGTCCGCTGCCGTTATCGGTAGCGTGCATACATTTGCAACCATAGTTATCGACCTGATTTTGTTTAGACCGGCCGACAATAACCTTTTCCCTGTATCGTCATCCAAGCTATTGGTGTATAGCTTGTGGAGCACATCGTGGCCAACAGCAGTACCTAGTGAATGACAGACAATGTGGATATCTTGCTTCGCATCTGTTGCCTTTTGCATAGCTTCAACCAATTTCTTACCAACTCTGGCCTGAATCGCATCGGAATACATACTTTTATAAATCAATACATCTAGTACATGAGTAAACCAGAAACTGTCATCCGTTCCGAACTGAGTATTTAATGCATTTAGTTTTGCAAGGACGGTTGGGGATACCGGGAAACTTTTTATCCATATTTTCTACAGATGTTTCTTTGATTCTATCCCGGACCTTATTTATGAGCTCGTTATAGTCGATGTAATGTGCAACAACCTGGTCACTCAATGGTTTCAAAGAGCTAAAATGAGCCGCTGCTTTATCTATAGGGGTGAAGAACTCTTTTAAAAAGTCCTCTTTTTTATGCTCCCCCATACCATGGATGAAAATAATATGTGGCTTTTTCATTAGTAAACTTATCCTTAAGATCGCCTAAATGGCGAATTGTAGTATGGGCATACAACCGGACTTCCTGCCCGTAAAGGTTCCCCAGTATTGTACAAAAATGATGCAGTGGCAACCTTGTGGAATTTGTAGCTTTGTGTATTTACTAACGCCCCCAGGCTGCTGTAAATTCTATGATAATTAGAGTCTTACAAAGGATTGGTAAGTATGACTGTGACGGGGCTGTCAACCATGGATTTTATGCTTTTAGCATTTTTTGCCGCAATTCTTATCCACCAGATAATCTTTTTCGCGATGGGAAGGAAGGCCGATTATTTATCTGCTTCGGTTTTTATAACCGGGATAGCTTCATGGTTATTGACTAAAGACCTTGGTGCTTGTGCTTTTTCTACTTTGGCCGCATTTGTGGGACACTTTCTAAGTGTTGGAGTAACACAGACAGCATCACTCTATAAGAAACGAATAAAAGAATAGCCCAGAGAGGGTTTCTATCTGGGTTTTCAAATGTGGGAGTTAATCAGACGGCACTCAATTTCCATCTATCGCTGCATCTACCCTGAGTTCGATAACTAAAGATTTATACTGTAAACGGCTCTTTGTGGTCAAAAGCGGACGTTCAAGTTTCCATGTTTTAATTTCAGCTTTTGTTTAGATTATCAGTTATCTGCCCTCCATTCAGATCCACCTTGATGTCCTACTCTCGGGCAGATATCAGATAATCGTCGGTGGACGAAACCGCGGGATGTTACCCCTGTGGTTTGGCTATGGGGATTTTGATGGTGGATATGAGTCTGCTGTAGAGGATGATCGCCAAGATCACGTGTTTCCAGTGGTGTTTTGTTTCTATTGGCATCTGATTTTCACGTTTTTATTCAGCTCGGTTGTCTCATTCTGTTCATTATCATGGGGTTTATAGCGTTTCAGGTAAAGCATCATCCTCACCAGTAAAGGCGCTTTTTTATCTCCTTATGCACCCCGCCTATTTAGGGGGCGCTCTTGGTAAGTATGCAGGTAGCCTGAGCGCCGACATCTTCATCGGTGATTGACATTGCCTGCACACGAAGGGGGCTGAGTCTGCCTTCGATTCATTGGCAGGATTTTTGATATCTGGTGGCGGTGCTACGTGCAAGGCTTGTCTGGCCATATTGAGTTTGGCTTTACTTGCCAGTAACCCATAATGCCGGATACGATGAAACCCGGTTGGCAAGACATGCAATAAGAATCGACGCATGAACTCGTCACACGTCAGTTGCATCGTCCGGTGCATGTTGTTTCCTTTGCGCCGGTAATCCTTATAGGTGAACGAGACATGTGTTTCATCAACGGATTGTAGTCGGCGATTCGCAATCGCTACCCGATGCGTATAACGCGACAGGTACTTCAGCACCGCTTGTGGTCCTGCAAACGGCGGTTTTGCATACACCACCCATTCCATGGATTGTTGCTGTTTGCACCATGCCATAAAGTGCCCGGTGTGTTCAAAGCCACTGGTCTGCGCCAACTCCCCGAAACACAGTAACTGCGTCGATTCGTATAACTCACGTACGCCTTGCATATACAAACGGCGGAACAAACGTGATAACACTCTGACCGGCAAGAAGAAGCCCTTTTTACACGCTTTCCATTGCTTAGCCTTATCCAGCCCGCCGCCGGGCACAATGCAATGCACATGAGGATGATGCATCATCGCGGAGCCCCACGTATGCAACACCATAGTGGTGCCAACCTCAGCGCCTAAGTGTCGCGTATCACCGGCAATGGTCAGTAGCGTTTTTGATGCGGCTTTAAACAACAGCTGATACATCTGTGCTTTATTGTAAAAGGCCAGTTGTGCTACCTCACCAGGTAAGGTAAACACCACATGGTAGTACTCTACAGGTAACAACTGCTGCTCTCTGGCTGCAAACCAGCGTTTGGCACTTGAACCCTGGCATTTCGGACAGTGACGATTACGGCAGGAGTTATATGCGATGGCATCGGTATGACAGTGTTCACAGTGCAGGTGATGAGCACCTAACTGGGCACTTCGACAACGCTCAATGGCTGACATCACTTTCAGTTGCGCTAAGCTTAAATGCCTATGCTGAGCGCTTTTATACTGCGTACCAGACAGACGAAACACATCCGCCACCTCAAGCGGTGGCCGTGAACAACTCGACATAACATCACGCTCACAATGCCAGTGTATCTAACGGACTCACCACCTCTCGCAAGAGTTTACTGGCGACTTGTGCATACAGCGCAGTGGATTCCAGTTTACTATGCCCCAACAGCGTTTGGATGATGCGAATATCGACTTTATCTTCCAGTAAGTGCGTGGCGAAACTGTGCCGTAAGGTGTGCATGGAGACTTTTTTATTCAGTCCTGCATCCAGACACGCAGACTGACAGGCACGACTGAGTTGACGGGTGCCAAGTGGGTTTAACGGATTTTGCCCTGGGAACAACCACCCACCCGGTAGCATTAAGTGATGCGCTTTGGCATGTTTGTACCATTGGCGAAGTGTACTCAACAGCATCGGCGATAACATTGCCATTCTGTCTTTCTTCCCTTTACCTTGCTCAACGCGCAATAGCATGCGAGAACTGTCGATATCCGTCACCTTCAACATCACCACTTCACCAATCCGTAACCCAGCCCCATAAGCGACCGAGAAGGCAGCTTTGTATTTAATGCTATGTGTGGCATCAATCAGTTGCTTGACTTCCTCTTTACTCAATACCGTCGGCAACTTCCTTGGCACCGGCACGGTGCTGACTTTGAGCATCACATCAGGTCGATTCAAGGACTTATGAAATAAGAACGTTAAACCCGATAACGTGGCATTGATGGTGATGTTAGATGTACCTTGCTCGGCCAATGCGAGTTGGAATTGGCGCAATTCTTCAGCCGTAGCATCCTCTGGCGAGCGTTTCAAAAAGGTAGCGAGTTTCTTCACGCCTCTGATGTAGCCTATTTGCGTTTTAGGACTGAGCCTACGCATGGTCATATCTTCAATCATGCGTTGGCGTATGGGGTTGGATCCTTCAAAGTAACTCATAGTTTCACTCCTGAGTGAATTCAGGGCGACATTGCCCTTCCTTCAGCTTAGAAGCGGGGAACGAGATCAGAATATAATTAATGAGGTGGGGGCGGCACTACTACCGCGGAGCGGTTTAGTCCATTGGTCAAAAGCGGACGTTTCGGCTAAATCCACCAAGCTCACTGTAGAGCTAGTAATTTATCTAAAGCGGAAATCAACGCCCCAGCCCGCTTGCGGGCGACTACAGTGGTTTGATACTTATTGGGCCTTCTCCCCAGCCTAGCCAATAAATTGGCTAAGCTGGAAGGCGACCAAACCCAAAACGGAGAAGACTCAATGCAATTTTATACTAACTTACATCCTTTTTACTGCGGAATCGATCTTCATGCTCGAATGCTCTACGTTTGCATCCTTGATGAGCGTGGTGACATTCTGGTTCACAAGAAGATTAAAGACTCACCTGAACAGCTTTTAACACTACTTTCTCCTTTTCTGGGGAATATCGTAGTCGGTGCCGAATGTATGCATTGCTGGTATTGGCTCAGTGATTTTTGCAAACAGCACAACATCGACTTTATTCTTGGTCACGCCTTGTACATGAAGGCTATTCATGGCGGCAAAACCAAAAACGATAAAATTGCCGCGTATAAAATTGCCAAGCTCATGCGGGGCGGCAATTTTCCCTTGGCTTATGTATATCCGAAGGAAAAACGGGCTATACGGGACTTATTACGAAGACGAACCCATGCCATGCGCCACAGTGCTGAATTAAAAGCCTTTGTTAAGAATGCGCTTGCCCAGTACAACCTGCCACTTCCTGAAAAGTCAGATTTAAGTTACAACACGGGCCGGGATGCCATGCGGGGCTATTTTCCTGACCCACTGGTACAACGCAGTGTGGATATGAATCTGCGTCTGATTGAAATTTATGACCATGAAGTTAGCAGTATCGAATGTCATGTAGAGAAGATAACTAAAAATGACAATGGTCGTGACTATTATTTGCTGCGTTCATTACCAGGTGTCGGACGGGTTCTGGCTCTGACGATTCTCTACGAGATTGGCAATATCCAACGCTTTGAGAGTGTTCAGAAGTTCGCCTCCTATTCACGGCTGGTAAAATGCAAGGCTGAGTCAGCGGGCAAAACGTACGGTACTCAGGGCAATAAAATCGGTAATGCACATCTTAAGTGGGCATTCTCGGAAGCGGCGGTGTTGTTCTTGAAAGGCAATCCGCCAGCCCAGGCCTATCTCGCTAAGTTACAAAAGCGCATGAGTAAAGCAAAAGCACTCTCGGCCCTGGCCCATAAACTCGGTCGGTGTATGTATTTTATGTTGAAGAATAAAACGGAACGGTGTTCGAAAGTGAACGCTTTTTAGCCGGGTAAGTCGCACAGGCGGATGAGCTGAAAATCTAACGGGTCGAATGGCGAGTATGATGTTTATCACTTATTTAGGCATGTGAACCTGCAATGTGATGAACTATACCGGTGTCCACAGCCACCACGCTTTGATTAGACATCCGTCTGTTGCGCAACAATACCCTGTGCTAAATCGCTTGCACCTGCACTGAGCCTTCCACTAACTGGCGAGAATAATCAGCCATTACGTTTTGAATAGTGCCAGCATTAGGTTAACCGATGAATGTCTAGTGCCCCTGCGCTCGCCACGGATTGCCCGGCAGCAGGCCGCGATGAGATGTATGCGTCCGGCCATCACATTTTTAATTAACTGACTGATCAAGCATCTTAAGCGCAACTGTTCCCAACCGTTATAGTTATGAATGTCTGTATTAAAACCATCCGATGTGCGCTGGGCTTTTTCACCGGGGTTTAAATGGCAGTCTTTCCAAGAATCTAAAAACAGAACAATTACCTTGGTTGTGACACACCAATCACAACCAAGGTCGATAGAAATCCACCGAATATCGAGAATGCGACTAGGATTTTCGAAGTCTATCGAGAGTGTTCATCAATCTTCTGTTTGCCTCAAAAGTATCGATACAATATACCTTATCAAACTGCATTCTTAGCTCGACAAGAGACTCATTTATCACTTCAGAAGGTGACCCTAATACATCCCAAAATGGGTGGACGACCATATAAGCTTCTTTTTCATCGGTAACCACTGGCAAGTTAAGCACTCCCATCTGAATCACTTTCCTTGTGCTAGGATTCAACTTTTGAATCGATAGGGCTGCTTCCATTGCTAATTTTGGCCAATCATTTAGTTCTCGATAAGTTTCAAAATCACCATCTAACCCAACGCGATGTTCAGGATCTAACAGGCAACGTATAAAGCTTAGTCCGAGACGCCAATCAAGAAGACCATGATAGTTTTTGTTGCCAAAACGTTGGATACAGCGATAGCACGAAAGCGCACATTGATCACGATGTTGCTGCTCAAAAAAAGCTCTCGACATTTGGTCTTTTGGATCATTCAACATTGATCGCATTAACTCTACAGCTAACGGCTCTTTGAGATAGTTGGCAGCGAGTCGCTTACTGAAACCTGCTCCGTTAACCAAAGTATCAGCAATTTGCAGGTATGGGTGACCTTCCCGTAATCTAGGCTCAAGCACTTCAAACTCTTCTGGCGCAATATCCATCGCCAATGCAGCTCGCTGAACAAGCATGTGTGTTGCACTGAGAGCTGCGGAACGTATTTTTGTATGTTCTCGTTCTCGCGTACCTACTTTATGAAGATCTAATCCAGGAGCTATGCTGATCAGTCCCAAACTGATTGCATCTGTTTTCTTTTTTGAATAGAAGCGTACTTGCTCTGGTTCAGAGCCTTCTGGAGGGGATTGCCAATTATTACCATAGACTAGTTCTGTATCTATAGTTTGATTAGATAATTGACTTAGTTTGACATCAGCAGAATAAACATTAGTTTGTATTTTTCGAACTAATGTAAAAGGCTGATGGTCGAATGTAGTATCAATAGGTCCTCTATTTCTTCTGATAACGAGGGCATCACTACCACTTGCAATCATAACATTGGTTCGTTCAACCTGATGATTGACCATCGGAGATATGATTGAGCTGGTTTCTCTTCTTAATGCAGGCTTTTGTGGCTCTGTTCCATCGGAAACTTGTGGATAAAAATCTGTTCTAAATGCCGCTGGTGAGTGGTACTGCTCGAACATAGATACAGGTATAGATTCGCCACAGTCAGAACAAACTTGGTCAGCAACCACGTTGTCCATAAATTTACTTTGTAAAGCTCCGCATTTAGGGCAGTCAGCCAACATCTCTGTATCAGTCCACCACTGGGATACTGGCTCAGGTATCAGCTTGTTACCCTCTCTTGAAGGCTGGATAAAACCTAACGAACTGGTTACTCCAATACTCTTATGCAAACGCTTATCTCGAACTAATATCTGCCCTGGTGAAAACTCATAGATTGCTATGTCTAAATCACGATCAACTGCATCCCATTCAGGATCTTTACCATTTTTAGATTTCATCCCCAGATATAGTGGGCGAACTCGTGTCGGCATACCAAACATGGGTAGCAAGGCGCATTCCGCTAAGAATTGTCCGAGTCCCAAATCCCTGTTTTTTCCCTCTAACTTGAAAGATTTTATTTCCTCAATAAGTTTTGTGGCCGATTCAGTATACTCAATCAGCTTCTCCAATATTTCAGGCTTCCCTTGGCCCAAACTTCTCGCAACGTCTTTGGCAAAGCTAATAGTTTGGTTTGCTGCTTGCAAAAGTCGAACGGACCAATTCTGAGTATCATCGTAAAAAAGTGCAGCAGGTATAAACTCACCGTGAATATCCGGTGCAGCCAAATCGCCAGGATACTTAGTACCATCTTCATCTCGTAAAGTCTGAAAGGCGCGCGTTAACCAAGCTTTACGCAATAATCGAAGACTAATGTCGATATGATCCTGTGTTAAAAAAGGAGGAGGTGGCGCATCACCAGTAATCTCATCAGGGTGCTGAAAATAGTGCTGATCATGACTTCTTCCACGACACAAAGTCATGGCTAATGAGAAGGCTTGCCCCCGTCGACCTGCTCGGCCGACACGCTGCTGGTAGTTAAATCGCTGTGGAGGCATGTTCGCCTGATAAACTGCTTGCAGAGAGCCGATATCAATCCCTACTTCCATAGTGGTTGTCACCGACAACAAATCAATTTCTTCCGACAGTTTCTCAAGTTCATTGGTGTTATCAATGAAGATTCCATTAAAACGGCGTAAACGATCTGCCGGATCATCTGTTTGACCAGTCAACTCCTCACACCTCAATCGGAAACTATTATCCTCATGGGATGCTCGTGTTAAGCGCCGTGAAATATAGTTTCGATCACGAAGATCTTTCGTTTCGCCATTAATTTCAACCGGAAGAGGAGCATGACAACGCGTGCAAATACCTGCGCCTAAATGTAAATGCACACGGCCACAAATCATGCACTCGTATACTGGATCGCTTTCTTGAGCAAGGCAAATATGCAGCTTCTCTATTCGAATCACGCCATTAGTATGACCATATTCTGAAAACAGTTTTAGTAGTTCATTTACTTTGCCTTCACTGAGCCCAGCTTTATCAATAAATGCTTTTACTCTTTTGCTGCCAATATCTGAGTAAACAACCCACTCTTTGCTGTCTTTTGTAAACCACTTATTCGCTTCAACTCGATAGTTATCTGACAGCACACGTAGGAATGCATCTGCAAGATCCGAGCTTTGCTCTCGTTTATTGGTTAAGCATGGGTAGCCCAAACCTGTTTCTTCCAGTGAGAAGTAGTTTCTTGCAAAAAGTACGTCATCTAGTAACGAGAACTGCTCGGTTGAGATATGTCCGCGAGCTGCAAGAATATCATTCGCCGGTATATCTTCATTCCAATAGACGTTATTTTGTTCGATCTTGAGTAAGTCGGTCCAATCATACTTAACTTTTCGATCAGCCCCATCAGCACCAAAAATTTTAGATACACCAGAATCATCTGTAGGATGCATACCTAAACTGGCCATGCTTCCCAGCAAAGATTTTGTTTTACGTGCTTGATTGTCAACTTCGAGCACATGAGTAAGTGCAACCCTGTTAACATCCCCAGAATTTTTAATCTCCTTGATTTTCTTCGACAACTCATCAAAAAGATCATCATCCCCCGCATCTTCAGCCTCTTCTCGCATTTTTCTTAATTCGGCTACCGACTCCTTCGGAATCTCTATTTGCTGAAGCGCTTCAATTAGGAGTTTTCTACGCGTATCAATGTGGTGATTACGCTCAATATTCAGAGCGGTTTTTGCTGCATCCTGCCGACTATCGGAAAAGGAAATGAGTTTTGTCGCTGTTCCTGAGCGTTTTAGTATTTCCATAACCTCAGTTGCTAATAATTGAGAAGTCTTGTCAAAACCGGTTTTAAAGCTACGAATAGGAGATTTGCGATACTCTTCACTTCGTCGTGAGTAATCAGTGCCGCATGCAGGACAAACATGCGGTGCTGCTGTTTTAGGGCTTTTAAGCGCAAGCTGAGACCCTTGCTTTAGAAAAAGGCGGCCAGACAATATAAAAGGGCTATCTGATACGTTTGAAGCTTCTTGCTTTACCTGACCATTCCGAGTGTCTAGGAACGCCAGTTTCCAAATTTCCTTCTCATCATCCCCCTTTTGAGCATCATTCTTTGCTGGCCAAAATAGTAAAAAGTCATCATGACTCAATTGCTCAATTGCTACTTCAGCACCGGCTTCAGGTAAGCGCTCTAGTTCAGGAGTATTAGGCAAAATCTCATAGTCTTCTTTAGGGCCTCCTTGGCTTAATTTACCTCTACGACCACCAATAAATTCTTCATGGCAGCTTTCACAGTGGAAAAGTTCGAAAAGTCGTAGGGATTCTTCGCCAACCTTAACATGACTACTACCCTTCTCCACATTGAGGCCATGATATGTTAATTGACCATCAATTAACTGGACACTTGCGTAAAGCCCTTCTAAACTGCGTAAGAAAAGATGTTGCCTAAAACTAGTTGCATCAATATTTTTTAGTTTATCACCCAACGCTCTCAGTAGCGTCAACCCTCGCAAGGCTTCTTGCTGATGGCTCGACCCGAAAATAGCTTGAGCAAGCACAGATAGTGGTCGCGCTTTGATTCCATCCTCACCTTTACAAGCGAGCATTAACCGTGTTGCGGCCTCTTTTATCACTTCTTCAGATGATAATATTTCAGCCCCTAATGACTGCCCACATTCAGCAATTAGCTGTAAAAGTTTTGGATCGTCATCCAACTCTGCACGAAGTTGCCCGATAAGCTCATTATTTGACGATGAAAGGTAACTGAGTAGCTTTACAAAAGGCTCTGAACTCAAGATATCTTGATGCTTTGGCTGAGGTAATAAAGGATGTCCCGTTACTACCGCCTCTTCCCAGTCATCAGGACTCTCAGCACCTGATTCAAGAGGGCCAGAATGCGTACCCGCATCACCAAAGAAATCGTAGAGATACTCGAGGCTTTGCTCCCGCATATCTCCCTCGAGCGGTAAAGAAGCACTCGAAGCCAAAATACGTAACTTGTGTCTAAATGCTGGTCGATCCAACCCCAAGCGATTGATAAGTAGGCGCAGCAAACCAGCCATTTCCGTTCCAGCAGAACCTCGAATTAAATGCAGCTCATCCAGCACCAAGAAGAAATACGCATCAGGATCTGTTTCCAGCCATGTCCTTGTCTGATCAAAGATGGGCGCCTCTACTTCCCTCGACAACATTGCATTCAGCATAGAAACGTTAGTGACTAAAAGATCCGGTGGTGTTTCCTGCATATCCCAGCGAGAAATAAGCTCTGCACCATCTGGAGAAGGAAATAGAAATCTCGTCGAATCATTTTTTTTCTGATCTGGCACTTTAAGTGTTCTATTAATCACTTTTGCACTTTGATCTGCACTGAATGCTGCTTTGTAGTGATGAGCAGCATCCTGCATAGCCTTCTTCACTCGCGCCTGTCGCTGCTTTTCTTTCTTGGGATCCTTTGTTCTTGGATGCTCACGATAACCTGCAACAGGGCTAGCGCCTGTATAACGGCCAAAAAATATCCTGTTGCCGTTTGCTCTTGTATCCAACACTTCGCAGGCTTCACTGGAGTCCAGCATTTTCCTGAGACGAACCATCTGGTCTTCAACCAGAGCATTCATAGGATACAGCAAAAGTGCCCTGACAGCTTTTGGTCTATCGGGACTTTCTCCCTCTCGATGCAAAGAGAACTGACTCCCCTCATTCCACCACTGATTTTTAAGATAATCAGATTTCGGCGCTGGCCAACGGGTCGCTTCGGCAACCAGTTCTGAAAGCACGGGTAACAGAAAAGACTCTGTTTTTCCCGATCCTGTGCCGGAAGTAACAATACCAGGAGTACCTAATTTCAAGCCGCGACAAAGCATGTCTACTTGATGTTTATAAGGTTTAAAAGAACTGACTCTTTTTAACTCACCAACCCCTCTCTGACCTGGAAATAGCCCCGAATAAATCATTTCTAGAATGGCTATTCGTTGTGCTCGGCTGAACCTTTTAAAGGGATTCGATTCAGTTTCATCATCTAAAAAGGATTCTAAATCGCTGTCTGATGGCTGATACCGTAATATTGGCTCTAAAAATGGCTCGGGCATCAGTGTCCCCGGCTGACTTAGCAAACGTCTTCGTTCACAGGCTAATTCATCTCGACGCAAACGATAGGCTGTATCCAAATAAGACAAATACAGATTGTGTATCTCTTTATAAGCTCCAATAGGATCTAACATGACGGCTTCCTTGATAATTTATTCGATAATGCCCTTTAACCACTCTAACCCTTGTTCTCTTGGGCCTTTCGTTTCATATAACCGTTTACTAATAGGAAAATCAGAGCTGTGGGTCTTAGCTATCGCTCGATATAAAGCCGTCTCAGTTCTGAGTGCGAAATAGTCATTTTGATCACAAAGTTCAATCACCTCATCTAAATCATCTTTATCCACCAAGATATCAGCTCCCGAACTCCAGCAAATTGAGGTTATTTGCTTCTGATCAGGATTTGAGAACTGCTTCAAACCACATGACTGGGTTTTAGGCACAATAGGGAAAGATGCTTTTGGTAACTCCCTCCATACGCGCTCGGTATCCAATTGGTTATCTTCTATACTGGCTACCACTAAAAGATTTGAAGGCCGTTTGTCGCTATGCAACACGCCAATTAAACTTGGCAACCATAAGTCCATTGGACTTCGGTGTAGGCCATCCAACCAGACCAACTGAACTTGATCAGGGTTACTTTCTGCTTCTAGCCAAGCATATGCAAACCCAGTTGGTTGATCTTTAGCTGGATGCGCCCAAAGATCATCTAGATGCAACACACTAGGGCCAAGGGCAACACGAACAAAATCTCCGCGACTAACCGCACTAGCATACGCAGGAACCATTACTTCTGCTTGTGTTTGAGGCACAATTACAAGGGCACCCGAACGAGCCCCCACATCAAACAGACTCATGGATTCAGATAAAACTCCAGCCTCACGGGCGACTTTATTGAGGCGATCAGGCAATTGAGAGAAGGTTATCTGCTCATTGGAACTAGCGACTTGCGCCAGTGACCAAGGAGGAATCTTTGCGTATCGGGGCGATAGATGTTTGGCATGATCTCCCAATATTGAACGAAGACTGTTCAATAGTTGCTCGAAGTCTTTATCAGCCATGCCATTTTCTAAGCCAAGTACCGGATTTAGGCGCTGAATTTGACTTATTAGCTCGTCTCTCAAGCCAGCAAAAGTAGCTTCAATACCATTTTTTTCATTTTGTTTTACTGCTAGCTCTTCAGATAATGCTTGTAATTCATTACCAGCCGCTTCTATCTCTTGCTTAAGTCCTTGATAACAGTCTTCAAGCTGTGAGCGAACGTGTGGCTCAAGCTCTTCGCGTAAGCTGTTTTCGACTTTGCAACGAGTCTCTTCAAGTTGCTTTTTAACAGGTTCAATTTGAATTAGTGTTTCAACAATTCGAATTGGAGCATCTACATAAGCATCTAACCGATTGCAAAATGACGGAAGCCAAGTAGCAAGGTGGTCTATTTCTGTATGTTCATCTGCTAAAATCTTTGCACGGGTAAAAACACTTACCAGCTCATCTCGCTTGGCCTTACTAAGCCCATTGCTATCGCCTTTACGAAGTACATCTAGCAAATCACATAGTAAATCTTGATCAAATTTCCAAGGCAAATCATATAGTGAATCCCCAACCGTCTTATCAGGCACCTCATAAAGTCGGTCATTGATACGGTCTCCCTCGAAAATACCATGGTTGAGCGATCTAACCGTAACTGTGCCGCTTGCTGAAACATAACGATTAGTTGTTGGGTCTAAAGTAAAATCGACGACTAAACATTCTTCATCCGATATAGCAATGATGACCTCTTCAAAATCAATCGCATCAACTGATAATCCAACTTCAAGGCACTGATAACGGGCAAACTCCACACCGCCTTTGCGATAATCGAGAATACAGCGAGCAGGTTTGGCGCCAATATCTACGACGAACTGGTCATAACCGTCACGTACTTCCTGTGAATTTGGCTGTACTTTGAAAGCAACTAGTTGGCCTCTCTTAATCCAACTTAGTGCTGCAGCAATTGCAAATGCCTTCCCCTTTGGCGGTAGATCATCTTCGAAGTTATCTGCCAGCCCCCAATAGCCATTTTTCTCTTTTGCTATAGCTTTAATGCGTGTTCCACGCCCAGATGAATAGTCAAAGTCGCTAAAACCCAAATACATTTCGTCAGACACTTACGCTAACTCCTTGTTAATAGCCCAATGACTCCGCAGACCTCTTTGTCGATCTTGTGCCATTTTCTGAATAATATTTTGTTTTCTTGCCGAGTCATTATCACTAATACCTTGACCAAAAATTCGTTTCAACTCGGTCAACTGTGCGCTTGTTAAGCCATAGCCATAGTAAAAATCTGAGCCTTGCTGCCTCGGGCCTGATTGCTGAGCCGTTACTCGTCGGAGCCATTTCGCGATACAAAGCGGCAAGTAACCAGATTTAGCGTGACGAATAAGTGAGTCTTCTCGACTCACAAACAATGGAGTACCGGTTTGCCGGGAATACTCTAAGAGAGAAACTAATCGCTCAGAAGATCCGAACATCAACTTGTCATCCATAGTGATGCAGAAGAAATCCTGGCTATCATCTCGTACATATCGATGTAGCTGGATTTTCTCTGTATCAGAACGAGACTCAGAATTTTTAAAACTTTTGGTATCGGGGCACCAAACACTTTCTAAATTTCGACCTTGATATGTTCGACTATCGTTAAACCAGCAATTAGGAGCTTGCTCTAATAAGGGTTCTAGTGCATGAATCAAAGGCCAGTTTAGATCATCGGCTAAGCTTTCAAGGTTTTCTCCACTAACCCCCACTACAGGTACAGACCAAGGGTGTTCTGCATTAAAGAAATAATTGACGCCATGTCTTTTGGCTTCGACTTTAAGAAGCTCTCGTTCAAGAAAGCTAGTTGCCCCCTCAATAATTGCTGTACTATGACTCGTTTTAACTATGCGAGGTGGTAAAACTCGCCAACGTCTTCCGCGCCATTTTTTGTTGACATCTTGCTCCAACCATCCCGCTTCTTCTAATGAGCGCAATAGATCCCATTGATTAAGTTTTTCAGGCAAAACGGGCTTTAAAAAGCTTAAAATGTCACGTTCAGAACGGATGGCACCTGCTCTGGCATAGATGGCCTCTAATGCATCAAACAACCGTGAAGGGCAAAACTCTGTATGTACAGGTACTACGCCATCAAATATTAACTCACCGTCCTCGAACAGCACTTCTTGTGCGTCAACAAAACCATGCTCTGGACGGCTGGGCCATTTCTCATTTCGAGCAGCCTTACTCGTGAACGACAAATTCAGTGACCTATAGAATTGGTCTCCATTTATCTGAATATTCCACTGACCATCCAGTACGTTGTTAGCACCAATCAATGCGGCATGATTGTGTATTTGAAGATTCAACTCTGGTGATGATTCAATATCCGTAGATTCAGGCAAGTTGATATACGGGAAATAACCTGGAATGCCCAACCACCGTCCCATGCGATCTTTGATTCCCCCCTCAATTGAAAGCTCCCGAGTTACTACCTTTGGATCACCCGCAATCCCCTCCTTAAACGTAAGTTGCTTAGCTTGCTCAATATCCATTTTCTCAGATACAAACCAGCCACATCCTAACTCGAGTGGCTTTCTAAATGAGTCAATATAGGATTTTACATTAGTCAATATAATGGTGGCGACATTATCAACAGGCCGATCATCCTGAGTCCATAATCCATCAGGCCCTTCAAATAACAGGACCGTGCCTGTCGCCATCATCTGTCGAAGTTGAACAGGTATCTTAGGATCGTTTAATGAGCTCAGTAGCTGCCCGAAACTCCCTTCCCAACAAGGCTGACTTAGTTCTTCCCTCTTGTTTCCTTGTGCAACTAGAACATCTATACCACTTTCACCCGACCCATAAAAATCCACCGAAATCCGCCAAAGTAACTTGGATTGGTTGAAAGCTTCTTCGTTTGCAATGTCATCTAGCACACGTTCAACTATTCGCCAGAACGCATGATTTTCTATCGGCCTTCCGATATGGAATCGATCTTCTAGTTCATTAATATGTTGGCCTATTCTCTGGCGCGCCAATACAGGCAGTTCGTATTGAAAGCTACGAATATGCTGCAAAAGAGCATAACGACTGTGCTTGTCTTTAACCTGCGCTTTCTTAAGTATTTTCTTAAGCGCAGCTAAGTCTTCCCAGGATGGATAGGCCAACTTGAGGGCAATACCAATATTCTTATAACTACCAGGGTCTGGCAGGACAATAGGTCTCCGATCTGAAGAATTGTTAGCCCACTCAGCGAGAGCTTCCCATAAAGAATTGACACCTGAAACTCCCTGTTCCCTGCCGTCACCGTCATGGAATAACTCACCAAGCCGATCTCGAAAGTCCTTATTATCACCAGCGCCAATCGGAGTGGAAGTGACAAAGCAACTTAAAACTAAATAATGGAAGTTATTATAAGCAAACATTCCCTGATGCTTAGAAACCTTATTCCCAAGTACTCCTCGAACGCCCTTTCTGCTGAAAAGTTTCATAAATGCATCGAGTACTTGGTCTTGGGGAGTATCAGGATAGCCAACTGCTTCAGCTAAATCTTCAGCTGTTGCATTTAGCCATTCCAAAGGCTGTTGTCCATAGGGGCCATCAACGGAAAGATAATGCTTTTGCAGTCGCAGCTTCCACTCAGCAGGCCTTAACTCCTCTAAAGGAATGCTGGATTTTTGATCAATAAAACCGGTCACAGTTGTCCTTTCATTATAATCTATTTGACTCATTACTATAAAACTAGAACCAATTGACGTTTTGAAAAATCTAAAAATTCGTACCCTATAGCTTTTTTACTCGCCTGAACCAATTAACTTGCACAATTTCTAAAAATTCCTTTTTGATTTTCACTCGTTCCACGTAAGAACTAGTCAAAGGTGACGTCGATTATCCAGCCGTCCCATTCTAGCCTGGCATGTGTTTGGTCTTGTTTATTTACTGTTAGTTCGCATTTACATCCAATAGAGCGTATATATCTTTGACTAGAGAACATCCTAATAAATCAGCGACATGAGACAATCTTGCCTATTTAATCACATGCTCACTAAACTCACTTAATATCGTGCACTGTAACCAAGGTCTTCATTGCTCCTGACGTAACGATTACAAAATGCAAATCACTGTTACTGTGCCGCCAAATATCAGCTTTGTTACTATATTTTTGGTTCTTATGAAGTGTTACCTTTTCAGGCAAAATTGCTTTTGTCAATGATGAGCTAAGTTGCCTCGTACACAAAGCTGCATCAACTTTCATATCCAACGATTAAGATCCTGTTGTAGATTGGCTATTTCAATAGCATGCCCGATCTAAAACGGAACTAAAGATGTGTTAGCCGTACGCTTACCACGTAACAGCTCACACGTTTCGTCATTCATTTGCCACCCAGCTGTTATATTCAGGAGCTGATATCAGAACCGTACAGGAGCTGTTGGGGCATAATGACCTGCGAACAACACAAATCTACACTCACGTTATTGGTCAGCACCACTCCGGCACCAAAAGCCCGTTAGATAGATAAAGTATGGCGGACGAACGTCCGCTATCAGGGAAACTCTCTCGTTCAAAGTAAGCACTGCATTCTTCCGCTATTCGCTCATAGCTGCCATTAGAACCTCAATGCCTCAACGACCGCTTTACGTACATTTGAGCCGCACAGTATGTGTTTTTTTGTTAAACAACACATACTAATT
>Ga0208816_100174_pt1 | contig 26128 bp, 18 predicted proteins | sample Virmet3734_803_FD_185737 | JGI IMG/M metagenome (GOLD analysis project Ga0208816, IMG submission 185737) | Marine viral communities from the Southern Atlantic ocean transect to study dissolved organic matter and carbon cycling - metaG 3734_803... | ecosystem: Environmental > Aquatic > Marine >...
TCGCTCATGCGAAGCCTCCTGCAGTTGGGATGAGCCTGTGTTGCCCTGTTCAGGCTCTACTCCATGTTGCCAACGATGCCGGCACAAAACAAACGGGAAATCTCCGGGGTTGGTGAAAGTTTCGCCACTCAGGACAGGTGGTCATTGTCCTTTCGTTAACGGTTCGGCCCTACGGGTTGACGAGTGTGTCGCTCCCGTCGCGGACAAGGTTGGAGATACTGAGGGATAAGACGTCAGGTGATCTGGAGGGCCTAGGGCGCTCCAGAATGGCAGGGGTGCCAGCCAGGTTGGCTGACACCGCAAGCCGATGCGTTGTTCAGGGCACCACAAAATCCGTTTGTGCCCACAGGCTGAGCTGACCATCGTCATGGCTCTTTCTGACCCGGAAGTAGCGGGTGCCGCTGCCCAATGAGGCGTGCTCAATCTCATAGTAGTTACGCTGCCAGTCTTGCAGGGAGACGATGGGGGATGAGAAATCGGCGTTGTCATCAATCTGCAGATCGTAGGAAAAGCCCTGTGCGTTGACGATTTCTGCCTTGTGCTCCGGGCTGGAACAATCAAGGGGCATGTCAAAGCAGAAGCGCTGTGAGACAGCCTTCGTATCTGTAAACGTCGTCAGGTTGGACGGCGGAACCAGCCCCGGGGTGACGGCTTCAATAACATCGCCGACGGGGGCGATGGTTTCGCCAATCAAGACAGCTTCCAGATTCTGCTGGATTGATGCGGCATCCAGCCGGCCATTGGCTTCCTGCAAGGAAAGCAGGGTGGCATCATCGATCGGCTTATCGTTGAGAATATCTGCCCGTAATGTGCTGAGTAGGGTGCTCATCAAGTATTGCGGCTCTTCCACACGTCTTTCATTGACGGCCTCGCTGAACAGAGAAGATATATAAAGAGAGTAGGCATTGTCCCCGGGAGTGGTCCCGGTGCTATTGGCGATGTTCATGTTAATGAAAGGCTGGCTGGTCGGGATGTCCCCGGTCACTGCGGCCAGCAGGGTTTTCACCCGGGTTTCTGCTGCACTGCTGGCTTGCTCGTAGCTGTTACCCTGGTTGATCAGTTCGACCATCAAATCGTGGCTCAGTAGCGTCAAAGCGTTCACGAAAATGTTGGCCTGCTGTTCCGGGTCCTTGTTCACCAAGGCTTTGAGATTGACCGTCTCTTCGGAGTAAGTCGCGTCAGTTTCATCGTAGAATCGACCGCTGACCGCAACGGAAAGCAGGCCCGGTTCCACCTCAAGAATGAAGTCTCCAAGATTGGCCTGGACTTGGGAGCTGGCGATAATCGAGCTGGAATCGCCCTCGATCTTGAGGACATTCACCTCGCTATCCTGAATAAAGGGGCCTTTGTAGGCGGAGCCTGCAAGGGAAGACTTGCTGCTCCCATTGCCTGTGCCCGATATCCCGCCGTCATTGCTGGCAGCATTGTAGGATTCCCCGCCGCAGGACAGCAGCAGAGCAACGAGAAGAAAGAAAGCGAGTTGGGTGATCTTTTTCATTGCTCTGAGCCTGAGTCCATGGGTTCTTCAAAATAATAGATGCCAATGCCCGCCCGGTATTGCGGCTGACCGGTATCCTCCTGGTGGTCAATTTCCCGGTCCAGCCATCGATCAAGCTTCTGTAAAAGCTCCAGGCTGTCCGCTTCAATCAGCACCTTTAACTTGGCTATTACCTCGGGGTTGACCCGGTTATAGGCAACGCTCAGCTGAAGGCGGGAGGTTTTTCCCTGTTGTTCAATGTTGTAAGTGCTGGTGTTGAGCAGGTCGTGAGCGGCCTGTCCCATCAGGAAAAGCAGCTCTTCATTGTTTTCGTGGGGAATATAGCTGGTGTCTTTCAGGGTCACGGTGTCGTCGTCATGGAGATCAACCAGCCCCGACTGTTCCAGTTCTCCCAGCACGGTAACGACAGTGACATCGCCACAATACTGGTGAACCAGGCTTTCAAGGCTGGTGCCATCGCCGTAAAGGGGAAGTGCCTTCGGGTTGCCGTTTTCATCACAGTAAAGCGCTTCTTTCTGCCAGGCATTAATGGCTCTGACAGCCCGATTGGTTCGCTTGGTCTGTTGTTGCAGCAGGGCGTCCATGTCCTGATTGAGCTTGCGCAGCCGTGCGGTTTCCTTGCGGTCCAGACCCGTTAGGAGGGCAATCCGCGATGTGCTCTGCTTCTTGCCTGCAATGGTGAAGTCTTCCGCTTCTTCCACATAGAGAGCCTTGAGCCAAAGATAGAAGTCATTCACTGAGATCCCGCGTTTGATCGCCATCCGCACAAGCGGACGCATCAGCTTGCGAACCGCTTTGTGAAACCCTGTGTTGGATGAGGTGCCGGACATTGGATACTAACCAGGTGCTGAAGATGAATTTCTGCGGCGCATTTTTCCCCGTGCGGGCTGCCTTACCCTCTGGGCGTTGCTGTCGGGCCAGCAGCCGCAGTATGCCCGCGGCTCTTCGGGCGAGGCAGTATATCTCATAATCCTGTCCCCTCCTTTCGCAGCCTGGCCCGGCTGGGCCTTGATTCGCCGAACACGTCCCAACGTACAGCAATCCCGCTATTTGCATGATGGCGAAATGTAAAATATGGGATATAGGGCCCATATTATATTAAGTCGCCTTCAACGGTAACGCGGCAAGGAATGAAGTACAACATCCTGTAATTCCCCGATTTTTTCATCATAAAGATCATTTTACGACCATTATTGGCTGATTTTTAACCCGCCAAAAAAGTGTGCGCAGGGAGGAGTGTTCTGATAGATTTCCTATAAATGGGAAAATTAACCCAAAAAAGGGAAGAGGGATTGATTATGAAAGCGTGGTATTTGCTAGGTGCGGCACTGTTTCTGACGGCATGCGGTGGCGGTGGCAGTAGCGGTAGTGGCGGAGGCGGTGGTGGCAGTACACCTGCGGCGCTTTACGGTGTCGGTGGCACCGTAACGGGCGCGGTCAACCCGGGGCTGACCCTGGAAAACAATGGCGGCGACAGCCTGCCAGTGGCGGGCACAAGCTTTGAGTTCGGCACCGAGTTGGCCGACGGTGCAAGCTATGCGGTCACCGTTGCCGAGCACCCGAATCAACAGCTCTGTTCTCTGACCAATGCCAGTGGCGTCGTCGCCAGCGCGGATGTCGACAACGTTGAGGTGCTGTGCCGTTACTGGCGCACGGCGGCATTGATCGAAAGCGGTAGTGCCGGGCATGCGGAGTCCCCTCAGGTAGCCTTTGATGGCAGCGGAAACGCTATCGCTGTGTGGCAGCAATCTGATGGTAGCCACACAAACATCTACACCAACCGCTACACGGCCAGCACCGCCAGTTGGGGTACAGAAGAGCTGATCGAAAGTAGTGCAGGGGCTGCGGTTGTGCCGCAAATCGCCGTTGATAGCGCCGGTAATGCCATCGCTGTTTGGAGCCAGGATGATGGCGCAAACTATAATATTTACGCCAATCGCTACACGGCCAGCACAGGTAACTGGGGCACGGCAGAGCTGATTGAAAGCAATAGTGTGGGAAACACGATTTCCCCGCAAATTGCCGTTGATAGTAACGGCAATGCCATCGCGGTGTGGCAACAATCCGATGGTATAGACGAAAGTATTTACGCCAATCGCTACACAGCCAGTACGGATAGCTGGGGTACAGCAGAGCTAATCGAAAGCGGTAATAACGGGCAGGCCGTTCAGCCACAAATCGCTTTTGATAGCGCCGGCAATGCCATTGCTGTTTGGAGCCAGAGCGATGGTGGGCTCAGCAATATCTATAGCAACCGCTACACAGCTGGCGCGGGTTGGGGCACAGCAGAACTGATTGCAACCGGCGATGCCGACAATGCCGACCGCCCGCAAATTGCCATTGACAGTAACGGCAATGCCATTGTGGTGTGGCGCGAACTCTCCGCTTTGGGTGCAAAGGTGAGCATCTACGCCAGCCGCTACACGGCGAGCACGGATAGCTGGGGTACGGAAGAGCTGCTCGAAAACAGCGACGACGGGCATGCTTCTGACCCACAAATCGCCATTGATGACGACGGCAACGGGGTGGCCGTGTGGTGGCAGAGAGATAGTGCAAACCTGCGACACATTTACTCCAATCGGTATACGCCGGGTGCGGGTTGGGGTACCGAGGAGCGGATAGAAAGCAGCGATCAGGGACACTCGCACTTCCCGCAAATTGCCATTGATGGTGAGGGCAATGTGATTGCCGTGTGGTCTCAGAATGATTTGGTAAGCAGTGGCCTCCTCTATGCCAATCGCTATACGGCCAACACGGGCAGTTGGGGCACGGAGGGGCAGATTGGAAACGGCAATGGCAGCGTGTTCCAGGCACAAGTCGCCATTGATGGTGACGGTAATGCCATAACCGTGTGGCGACAATCCGATGGTACTTATCTGAGTATCTACGCCAACCGTTTTGAATGATCAATAAAGGTGATGGTGGCTTTGGGGCACCGGCAAGTTTTCGGCTGGGGAAAACAACGGGGCACCCGGAGCGCCGCGTAAAGCTGGCGGTAAATCAAACGGTGTAAGTCCGCAATTCAGAAAGGGGGTGGCGCCCCGCCGAAGCCTTGAGTCATGGGCTGTTGTTCGTAAGGGCAAGGGGTTAAGCGTTGACAGGGAAGGTGCAGGCTCGGTACGGAGCTCCGAGATCACCCATCGGGAGTGCCAGCCTTGGTGGAGGAAGTGGAAGGCTACGTGCAGCATGTGGCTGTGTAAATAACAAAAAAGGGCGCCGAAGCGCCCTTTTTTGTTGCGGCTGTTGTGGGATTTAATCCCAGCTCAGCGCACCGCCGACCTGATACTCGGTCACCCGCGTTTCGAAGAAGTTCTTCTCCTTGCGCAGGTCCATGATTTCGCTCATCCACGGGAAGGGGTTGTTCACGCCTTTGAACTGCTCCGGCAGGCCCAGCTGGACCAGGCGACGGTTGGCGATGAACTGCAGGTACTCTTCCATCATGGCGGCGTTCATGCCGAGCACACCGCGGGGCATGGTGTCGCGGGCATACTGGATTTCCAGCTCGGTGCCTTCCAGGATCATCTGGGTGGCCTTGTCGCGCATCTGGGAATCCCACAGGTGCGGGTTTTCCAGTTTGATCTGGTTGATCACGTCCACACCGAAGTTCACGTGCATGGATTCGTCACGCAGGATGTACTGGAACTGCTCGGCCACGCCGGTCATCTTGTTACGGCGACCCATGGACAGGATCTGGGTGAAGCCGCAGTAGAAGAAGATGCCTTCCAGTACGCAGTAGAAGGCGATCAGGTTTTCCAGCAGTGCCTTGTCGGTTTCCACGGTGCCGGTGGTGAATTCCGGATCGGACAGATCGCGGGTGTACTGGATACCCCACTGGGCCTTCTTGGCCACTGAGGGAATCTCCTGATACATGTTGAAGATTTCGCCTTCGTCCATGCCCAGGGATTCAATGCAGTACTGGTAGGCGTGGGTGTGGATCGCCTCTTCAAAGGACTGACGCAGGATGTACTGGCGGCACTCCGGGTTGGTGATCAGGCGGTAGATGGCCAGCACCAGGTTGTTGGCGACCAGGGAATCGGCGGTGGAGAAGAAACCCAGGTTACGCTTGACGATGCGACGCTCGTCGTCGGTGAGGCCGTCGGCCTTTTTCCACAACGCCAGGTCGGCGTTCATGTTCACTTCCTGGGGCATCCAGTGGTTGGCACAGCCATCCAGGTATTTCTGCCAGGCCCAGTCGTACTTGAACGGTACCAGCTGATTCAGGTCGGCGCGGCAGTTGATCATGCGCTTGTCGTCCACTTCCACACGACCGGCGGTGCCTTCCAGTTCGGCAGCCCCTTCGCTGATATCCATTTTCGCCACGGTATCGCGGGCGCGGGCTACGGCGTCTGTGGTGGCTCGTTCTGTTCGTCCTTGTCGCTGCTCATCGGCTCCTCCAGTAATCGGCGCACTTCCCGCTGCCGATGTTTGAGTTTGAGGTGCCGCTTGGTCAGATACCGCCTCAGGTTGCGGCGGCGTTGGGGCTTTGGGCTGTTGTTTGGCGACAGGCGTCTCTTGCGCATTAAATTCGTCCCAGTTCAGCATGTGCTCTCTCCATTCCGTGCTTACAAGTTTGGTGGTGTTGATCACCGCTTGCGTATTCTTTGGTGGGTCGGACGTCAGAAGTCTGACGTCGGACGCATTTATCTTTTGTCGTCAGACGTCCGATTCCGGACGTCCGACCCATTTCCGGCAGCGCTTACTGGCAAGCCTCGCAATCCGGGTCATCAATGGAGCAGGCCTGTGGTACATCGGCGGCCTGGCCAAACTCGGCGGTCTCTTCCACCTTGGAGGAGACCCGGTTGAGCTTGCCATCATTGATGGTGGATTTTTCCGTCTGGGTGGCACCGATGGCGCGCAGGTAGTAGGTGGTCTTCAGACCCAGCAACCAGGCCATCTTGTAGGTCACGTCCAGTTTCTTGCCGTTGGCTTCGGCAATGTACAGGTTCAGTGACTGGGCCTGATCAATCCACTTCTGGCGACGGCTGGCGGCTTCCACCAACCAGCGCGGCTCCACTTCGAAGGCAGTACGGAACTGTTCTTTCAGGTCCGCCGGCATGCGCTCGATGGGTTGCACGGAACCGTCGTAGTACTTCAGATCATTGACCATCACGTTATCCCACAGGCCACGCTCTTTCAGGGCGTTGACCAGATAGGGGTTCACCACGGTGAATTCGCCGGACAGGTTCGATTTCACGTACAGGTTCTGATAAGTCGGCTCAATGGACTGTGAAACACCGGTGATGTTGGCGATGGTGGCGGTGGGGGCGATGGCCATCACGTTGGAGTTACGCATGCCTTTCTTCGCCATCTCGCGCACGCTGTTCCAATCCAGGGTCTGGCTGCGATCCACCTTGCAGTAGTCTTCGCCACGCTGCTTGACCAGGATGTCGATGGAGTCGATGGGCAGTACACCCTGGCTCCACAGGGATCCTTCGAAGGTCTGGTAGGCACCGCGTTCTTCGGCCAGTTTGGCGGAGGCCTGGATGGCGTAGTAGCTCACTGCTTCCATGGAGTTGTCGGCAAACTGCACGGCGCCTTCGGAGGCGTAGCTGATGCCCTGCTTATAGAGCGCGTCCTGGAAGCCCATGATGCCCAGACCCACCGGGCGGTGCTTCATGTTGGAACGCTCGGCCTGGGGCACGCTGTAGTAGTTGATGTCGATCACGTTGTCGAGCATGCGTACGGCGGTATTAATGGTGCGCTGCAGTTTGTCGGTGTCGAGACCATTCGCGTCCACGTGCTGGGCCAGGTTCACGGAACCCAGGTTGCACACGGCGATTTCTTCCTTGTTGGTATTCAGGGTGATCTCGGTGCACAGGTTGGAGGAGTGCACCACACCCACGTGCTGCTGCGGGCTGCGCAGGTTGCACGGATCCTTGAAGGTGAACCAGGGGTGGCCTGTCTCGAACAGCATGGACAGCATCTTGCGCCACAGGTTGATGGCGGGAACCCGCTTGAACAGCTTCATTTCCCCGTTACGGGTTTTCTCTTCATAGGCCAGGTAGGCCTTTTCGAAGGCTTCGCCGTACAGGTCGTGCAGGTCCGGGGCATCGTTGGGGCTGAACAGGGTCCAGTCTTCCTCGTTGATGACACGCTTCATGAACAGATCGGGAATCCAGTTGGCGCTGTTCATGTCGTGGGTACGACGGCGGTCGTCACCGGTGTTCTTGCGCAGCTCCAGGAATTCCTCGATATCCAGGTGCCAGGTTTCCAGGTAGGCACAGACCGCGCCTTTGCGCTTGCCACCCTGGTTCACGGCCACGGCAGTATCGTTGACCACTTTCAGGAACGGTACCACGCCCTGGGAGCGGCCGTTGGTGCCCTTGATATAGGCGCCCAGTGCACGTACCGGCGTCCAGTCGTTACCCAGGCCGCCGGCAAATTTGGACAGCATGGCATTGTCCTGGATGGCGCCATAAATGCCGTGCAGATCATCAGGCACGGTGGTCAGGTAGCAGCTGGACAGCTGCGGGCGCAGGGTGCCGGCGTTGAACAGGGTCGGCGTGGAGCTCATGTAGTCGAAGCTGGACAGCAGGTTGTAGAACTCGATGGCGCGTTCTTCCCGGTTGTCCTCTTCCACGGCCAGGCCCATGGCCACACGCATGAAAAAGCACTGCGGCAGCTCGATGCGGGTGTCGTTGTGATGGATGAAGTAGCGGTCATACAGGGTCTGCAGGCCCAGGTAGGAGAACTGCAGATCACGATCACCATTGATGGCGGCGCCCAGCTTTTCCAGGTCGAATTCGCCCAGCACCGGAGACAGCAGCTCCAGTTCGATACCTTTGGTGATGTAGGCCTTGAGGGCATCGCTGTACAGGGCGTTCATTTCCTCGTGGCTGGCACGCTCGGCCACGCCCAGATACTGCAGGGCTTCGGCGCGGATCTTGTCCATCAGCAGGCGAGCGGTGACCTGGGAGTAGTTGGGCTCCACTTCGATCATGGTGCGGGCGGTGATCACCATGGAGGTGTTCACGTCATGAATGGAGACACCGTCGTACAGGTTTTTCACCGTTTCGGTGATGATCTTGTCGGCGCTCACATCGTCCAGGCCGGAGCAGGCAGAACGGATCAGATGTTCCAGGCGCGCCATGTCCAGGGGAGCCTTGCTGCCGTCTTCCATGGTGACGGTCATGTCCACCTGGTGGGTGGGTTCGGGCAGGTTGTGATTTTGCTCGGCACGCTTGGCCGCCTGGCGCTCACGGTACAGCACGTAATCGCGGGCCACTTTCTGCTCACCGTTACGCATCAGGGCCAGTTCTACCTGGTCCTGGATTTCCTCGATGTGGATGGTGCCACCGGAGGGCATGCGACGCTTGAAGGTGGCAGTGACCTGCTCGGTGAGGCGCGCCACGGTTTCATGGATACGGGAAGAGGCGGCTGCCGTGCCGCCCTCTACCGCCAGAAACGCCTTGCTGATGGCCACGGTGATCTTGTCGTCATCGTAGCCCACCACTTTGCCGTTGCGTTTGATAACGCGCAGCTGACCGGGGGCGGTGCTGGCGATGGACTGGTCCTGGTCGCTCTCGCCGCTTGCCGGGGAGCCGGTCTGGTTGGGGTTTTGGCTCATATCCGTCTGCATGGTGCGCTCTCCGTTGTTTGTGCTGTTCTGTCTGTTGTCGGTTTGTGTGGTGGTGGTGCCGGCGTGGTCTGATGCCGCGTAGGGCACACCACGCAAAACGCCACAGCGGTCAGGCCGTGGCGCAGTAAAATCCGTGTTGGGTGGTGCCTGGTGGTCTGATTTGGGTGTGGACCACTATATCTTGTGTCTTGTCCATGACGATGTACTTGCCCCTGGTCGCCAGAAAAGCCCTAAATGGCTGATGTGGCTGTATTTTTCGGTACGCTGGATGCGGTTGTCCCGGGGTGGCAGTGATTTTACAAAAACCCAATATGTTGGGGTCGCTGCCCGACTTCAGTACAAGTTATAGTTGTGTCTATGGATTTGCAAGCACTTCGCCTGGGGAAATTTTGTGGATAAGTTGTGGACCACTGTGGGTGCATTTGGGTTGCACTTTTGCGCGGCAGGGCGGTACTAGATATTGTGTTTGTCAACGGAAAAAAATACACCGTGAAGCAGCTTCAATGTACCTTTGGTATCAGTAAGGTTGCCGTGGACAGTGTCTATGCGTATAAACACCTGATAGGGATACGTTTGTTACAGTTTGCCGCCTTGGGCTCTGTGTACCAACGACAATAATGATACGAAGTGAAAAAGGATAAGGACGGGATGACAACGGTGCAGGATAACCCGCCAGCCATCATGATCGTGGAAGACGACGAAAGACTTGCCGATCTTACCTGTGAATATCTGCAAACCAATGGTCTCAATGTGACGGTAGTCAGTGATGGCGAAGAAGCTATCCGTCGCATTCGTGCCGAGCAACCGGATCTGGTGGTCCTGGATCTGATGTTGCCCGGAGCCGACGGTCTGACCGTCTGCCGCGAGGTTCGCAGCGCCTACAAGAATCCCATTCTCATGCTCACCGCCCGCACCGATGATATGGATCAGGTACTGGGCCTGGAGATGGGGGCCGATGACTATGTGGCCAAACCGGTGAAACCCCGGGTGCTGCTGGCACGTATCCGCGCCCTGCTGCGCCGCGTAGAAACCGACAGCGAACGGGACAGCTCACCGGCCCGGCTGGAATTTGGTGCCCTGGTGATCGATAACTCCGCCCGGGAAGTGACCCTGGCCGGGGAATCCGTGGATCTGACCAGTGCGGAATACGACCTGCTCTGGTTGCTGGCGTCCAATGCAGGCACGGTGCTGTCCCGGGAAACCATTTTCGAGAAGCTGCGGGGTATTCAGTACGACGGGCAGGACCGCTCGATTGATGTGCGCATTTCCCGGATTCGTCCCAAGGTGGGGGACGACCCGGAAAACCCCAAGCGTATCAAGACGGTGCGCTCCAAGGGCTATCTGTTCGTCAAGGAAATCGGCGCGGCCTGAGCGTTTCTGTGCCGCGGCGTGACGCTGGGTGACGCTTGAATAGTATTTTCCTGAGGCTCTACGGGGGCTTGTTGCTGGCGCTGTGTTTTATCGGCGCCATCACCTATGCCGCCGTGCAGCTGGTTAACAGCTACCGCTCGGATATTTACCGGGAGGAAATGGCGCGGGGTACCTTCTACCTGATGGCGGAAGGCTACCAACGCTATGAGCCCGGGGAGCGTGACCGCTGGAGCCAGGTGCTCAGCAAGCTGTTCAGTGCGGAGATCCAGCTACAGTCTGCCAACGAGCTGGAACTGGGCTACCGGGAGACGTTGCATCTGGAAGACGGCCTGGTGGTGATGCGCCTGAATGATGAGGAAGGCTACGCCGATATACTTTTTCAGTTGCCCGGAGAACCCGAATACATCACCACCCGCATGACCAAGGTGTCCGAGCAGCAGGCCCGGGCCACCGCCGTGCTGGTGCTGAACCATCTTTCCCACTTCCCCGAAGACGAATGGGAGCAGGCCCTGGGCCGGCTCCAGCAGCATTTCGGCTTCCCCCTCAATCTTGTGCCACGGGACCAAGTCTCCCTGGACCCGGAACAGGAGCAGCGGCTCAATCGTCGCGAAGTGGTTATCGGTCTGGATGACAGTACCCGTAACAACTCCAGTATCCGCATTTATGCTCCGGTGGCGCAGACCGGCAAACTGCTGGTGATCGGCCCCCTCAGTCTGTTCGACCAGTTCCCCATGGAATTGCTGCTGGTGGCCGGGGCCCTCAGCCTGTTGGCAGTGGCGCTGGCCACCTATCTGCAGGTAAGCCCGTTGCAACGGCGCCTCAAGCAGCTCGACCAGGCGGTGAGTCAACTGGGCAGTGGTGATCTGGGGGCCTACGCCAATATTGAAGGCAACGATGCCATCGGCCAGGTGGCGGCCACCTTTAATGGCATGACCGCCCACATCCGCCGACTGATTGAGTCCCAGCGGGAGATGACCCGGGCGGTGAGCCATGAACTGCGCACCCCGGTGGCGCGGCTGCGTTTCGGTCTGGAGATGCTGGCGGATATCGAGTCGGCGGAATTGCGCCGGGAAAAACTCAATGCCCTGGACCATGATATCGAGCAGCTGGATCAATTGATCGATGAAATTCTGACCTATGCCCGCCTGGAACAGGGCACCCCCAATATTGAATTCAAGCCGGTCCTGGTGGGGGAGCTCTGCGAGCAGTTGCGTGACGAACTGGAAACCATTCGGGGTGATACCGTTATCAGTGTGGAGTGCGGGCAGCCCACCCTGGAAGTGGAAGCGGAAGAACGTTACCTGCACCGGGTACTACAGAATCTGGTAACCAATGCCCTGCGCTATGCCGGCTCGCGGATCGTGATGGTGGTTGAGGGGACTGAAAGCCAGGTGGTGATCCATGTGGATGACAATGGTCCCGGCATTCCCGAGCACGAGCGCGAGCGTGTGTTTAAACCCTTCGCTCGGCTGGACAAGAGTCGCCATCGTGCCAGTGGTGGCTATGGTCTTGGCTTGTCCATTGTGAAACGGATTGTGGATTGGCATGGTGGGGATATCCGCGTGGATGAAAGCCCCATGGGCGGCGCCCGATTTACCGTCATTCTGCCGCGCCACCAACAGGGCCAGCATGTGCTGGGGCGGGTTAATTAAGCTACAAGCTTTCTTCGAAGTCGCTGTAGGAACGGAGTGTAGCGGAGTAACGCAGGTAGTTCCGTGCGACCCGAAGGGTGAGCGAAGGGAATAAACTGCTTGAGGGGCGAACCGCGCTTGCGCGGATATCGACCGAAGGGCGGTCAGGGTTTTCAAAGTGCAACAGATGTCGACAACCCGGCAGCATCGTAGGGTGGGTTTAGAGGCTCTTAAATCGCCGATAAGGTCCATCGGGTTGTCCGTTATCGTTCAATCTGCCATCGCGCCATCATGTAAAATACGGTTCCCGGCGCCTCCACGCAGCGTCTGACTGATCCAGCCTCCAATTCTGATAACAGGGTTAGCCGAGCCATGTCATACATCCTTTCCATCGACCAGGGCACCACCAGCTCCCGCGCCATTGTTTTTGATGCCAGTGGGCGGGCCTGTGGGCAGGCACAGAAAGAGTTCCGCCAGCATTTTCCTCAGGATGGCTGGGTGGAGCACGATGCCCTGGAAATCTGGAAGGATACCCTGGCGCTCTGCCAGCAGGCCCTGAGAAATGCCCGTGTGGAAGCCCAGCAGCTGGCGGCTGTTGGTATTACCAACCAGCGTGAAACGACGGTGCTGTGGGATCGCCAGACCGGTGATCCGCTGGCCAGAGCGATTGTCTGGCAAGACCGGCGAACGGCAGAGTACTGCCAGCGCCTGCGTGATGCCGGCCATGAAGACACGGTTCGCAGCAAGACCGGATTGTTGCTGGATCCGTACTTTTCGGCCACCAAGCTTGCCTGGTTGCTGGATAATGTGCCCGGCGCCCGCCAGCGTGCCGAAGCCGGCGAGCTGGCGTTCGGCACCATCGATTGCTGGCTGCTCTGGCAACTCACCCGTGGCAAGGTCCACGCCACCGATGCCACCAATGCCTCGCGCACCCTGTTGTTCAATATCCACGAACAGGCCTGGGACCCGGCCTTGCTGGAGTTGTTCGCTATTCCAGCCGCCGTACTGCCGGAGGTGCGAGACAGTGCCGGTGAGTTCGGTTCCACGTGCCCTGAACTGCTGGGCGCCGCGGTGCCGGTGGCCGGCATTGCCGGGGACCAGCAGGCGGCACTGGTGGGGCAGGCCTGTTTTCAGCCAGGGATGGTGAAAAGTACCTATGGCACCGGCTGTTTCATGGTGATGAATACCGGCGAGGCGGTGGTGTCCCATAATCGTCTGCTTACCACCGTGGGCTACCGGCTCAATGGCAAAACCACCTATGCGCTGGAAGGCTCCATCTTTGTAGCGGGGGCCGCCATCCAGTGGTTGCGCGATGGCCTCAATCTGATTCGTGATGCCAGTGAAACCGAGGCACTGGCCCGCCGCGCCGGTTCTGCCGGTGGCGTCTATCTGGTACCGGCCTTTACCGGTCTCGGTGCTCCCTGGTGGGATCCCCACGCCCGCGGTGCCCTGCTGGGGTTGACCCGTGACACCGGTATTGCCGAAGTGGTAACGGCGGGGCTCGAGGCGGTGTGCTACCAGTCCCGGGACCTGCTGGATGCCATGGCGGCGGACTGCGGTACCCGGCCCACCACCTTGCGGGTGGATGGCGGCATGGTGGTCAATAACTGGCTCAGCCAGACCCTGGCTGACGTGTTGGGAGTGTGCGTGGACCGTCCCATGGTCACCGAAACCACCGCCCTGGGCGCGGCCTACCTGGCAGGGCTGGGCGTGGGTCTGTACGACTCACTGGACGCCGTGGCCGAGCAATGGCGCTGCGAGCGGGAATTCTCACCGCTGCTGGAAGATGACGAGCGCCAACGCCGCTATCAGGGATGGCGGGAAGCAGTGGCCCGGGTCTGTCAGAGCCCGGTCGGTGAATAGGCTGCAAGGGTAATGCCCGAAAAATCAGGGACTTCTGTGCCACTTTTTTCATTGGCACGGTGATGGACGGTCCGGTTTCAGGGATGAAAACTGTGACGCGGTAGACATTTAGGGTTAGAGTTCACACAACAATAATACTAAATGACTACCATTGGGTGCGGCTGCTGGTGGGAATGGCTGCACCGGATCGGGAATCCGGCATGGATCAATCATTAACGCTCAATCCTGCAGCCCTGCAGTCCCAGAGACTGCGCCGGGTGCTGTTTGCCATCCTGGCCGGGGGAAGCGCCCACACCCTGCTATGCTGGATTGCCCTGCAGCTGGATTTCTTCCGCGGCGGTTCCGCCCTTTTTTACGGCATGTTCGCTGCCATTTGGGTGGGGCATCTGGGCTTCGTCCTGTTCATGCTGCTGGGGTTGAATCGCCGGCTTTCCGAACCTTCCATGATCATGCCGCTGATGGTCTGGTCCACCACCGGGATTCTGCTGACTGCCCTGGTGGTGGACCAGGTGCGCCTGTGCGTGATGATGATTTTCTTTGCCATTGTCCAGATGGGAGTGCTGCAGGCGTCATTCCGACAGTTCGCCTGGCTGGCCGGTTATTGCGTATTCGGTTATGCGGTCATTCTTGGTGTGGTTTCCGGCTACTGGCCGGAGGTGGTGGACCTGCGGGGCGAATGGATACAGTGGGGGTTGTTCTCGGTCATGGTGCTGGCGATGATTCTGCTGGCCTCGGAAATTTCCACCATCCGCTCCCAGTTGAGTCGCCGCAACCTGCAGCTGGCGGACATTGTTGAGCGTATCCACGATATGGCCGTGAAAGACGAGATGACCGGCTTCTATCGGCGCCGCCATGCCATGGAGTTACTGGCCAAGGCCTGTGGCCAGTCGGCACGTGGCGCCTACCAGCTGGCGGTGGTGTATCTGGATCTGGATCATTTCAAGCGTATCAATGACGACTATGGACACCGTATTGGGGACCGGGTGCTGGAGCGCTTTGCCGAGGTGGCTCGCCGTCACCTGAGCGGGCAGGATTTTGCCGCCCGGCTGGGGGGAGAGGAGTTCATGCTGGTGTTGCCGGTCAGTGATCCGGATGAGGCCAGTAACCTGGCCGAGGGGATCCTGCTGGGTATGCGCAGCCAGCGCTTCGAGGAGGCACCGGGACTCGCCGTCACGGTCTCCGCGGGGTTGGCCATGTACCGGCGTGAAGAAACCCCGGAGCAGGTGATCCTGCGTGCGGATCGGGCGCTCTATCAGGCCAAGGAGTCCGGCCGCGACAAACTGGTGGTGGAGCAGAGCGAATGAATCAGGATCTGCGACAGGCGGAAAAGCTGACCCTCAGCGAGAAGCGTTTGCTCAAGCGGCATAGCCGTTCGGCCATTGCCATCATGGCCATGCATACCTTGTTATGCGTGGTGTATTTCCAGTTCGGCTATTTTGACGTGGCGCTGGAACAGGGGCTGGTGATGCTGTTCGTGGTCTGGGCCTCCCTGGTGGCCTACCAGCTGCTTCTTGCCACCGGCTGGACCCTGCGTCTGAGTGAACCGAGTCTGTCCTTGCCGCTGGTACTGCACTTCATGGTGGTATTCATGGTCTCCGGTTACTACGTGGACGAGTTCCGGCTCAGTGTGGTCACCCTGTTTTTTGCCGGCCTGTTGCTGGTCTCGTTCCGGCTTTCCGGCAAGGTAATGATCGGCGTGGCGGTGCTTGCCAGTGCGGCCTATGCGGTGATGCTGTGGTTGGCCATGAACGACCGCTGGGTGCAATTGAGTCTGTCCGTGGAAGCCTTGCAGTGGCTGGTGTTTTCCATGATCTCGGTGAGCTTTGCCATTACCGGCGGGGGCATCAACCGTTTGCGTGACGCCTTGGCCGACAAGAACCATCAACTGGCCCGGGCGGTGGAGCAGGTCCGTGAGATGGCCATACGGGATGATCTGACCGGCCTGTTCAATCGTCGCCACCTGCTTGAGATCCTGGAGCGTCAGCGGGCGCTGTTTGCCCGCAAGGGGCTGCCCTTTGCCATCTGCTATGTGGACCTGGACCATTTTAAACAGATCAACGACCGTCACGGCCATGACTGGGGAGACCGGGTGTTGCGCAGGTTTTCCGCGCTGGCCCTGGCGGGCATGCGGGATGGTGACTATTTCGGTCGTCTTGGTGGGGAAGAGTTTCTGCTGATTCTGCCCCAGAGTGACGAGAGCGGCGCGCTGCGGGTGGCGGAGCGTTTGCGCGAGCGCTGGCGCGAAGAAAGCTTTATGCAGGAAGGCGGGCCCGGCGCCGTCAGCCTGTCGGTCGGTGTGGCCGCCTGCCAGGAAAACGAAACCATTGACGAGCTGATCAACCGTGCGGACCGGGGCTTGTACAAGGCCAAGTCCGGGGGTCGCAATCAGAGCCGGGTGGCGTGAAAAGGCAGTGAATAGTTAACAGTGAACAGTTAATAGTTCGCGCCTGACTTTTGTTTTGTGTTGAAACGCATGAGGCCGCGCCCAGGTTTTGGGCGCGGCCTCATGCGTTTAAAATTGCGGTCGTCTTTCGCGCGCGCTGTTCACTGTTAACTATTCACTGTTCACTGACCGTGAACGCCACCAGGTGCTTGGTCGCCAGTCGCACGCGTAATACATCGCCTTCCACCACGTTGGTGTGGCTGTCGGTCTGGCAGAGCAGGGTTTCGTCGGCGCCGACGCGCAGGTGATAGAGGATGGTGGCGCCGGTGAACTGGCGGCGGGTCACGGGCAAGGCCAGGTGCGCGCTTTCGTCGGCGATCACGTCTTCCGGGCGTAATAACACATCCACCTGGCTGCCCGGTATCAGTGCAGCATTGCTGCGCCCGGTGAGCTCCCCCAGGCTGGTCCTGACGGTGTTTTCATCGAGCACCTCCCCGCGCAGAAAAGAACCGTAGCCGGCGAATTCCGCCACGAAACGGTTGGTCGGGGCATGGTAGATATTGTACGGGCTGTCCCATTGTTCCAGCCGGCCCTGATGCATTACGCCGACCCGGTCGGCCAGGGCGAAGGCTTCTTCCTGATCGTGGGTGACCAGCAGGGTGGTGACATTTTCCTGGCGGAGAATATCGCCCAGTTCACGTGCCAGGGCCCGGCGCAGGTCCAGATCCAGGCTGGCAAAAGGTTCGTCCAGCAGAAGCAGGGCCGGGCGGGGGGCCAGTGCCCGTGCCAGTGCCACCCGCTGTTGCTGGCCACCGGACAGCTCATGGGGGTAACGGTCTTCCATGCCGGCCAGCCGGACCCGGTCCAGGCACTCGCTGACTCGCTGGCGTTGTTGCGCGCGAGGCTGTTTGCGCAGGCCGAACGCCACATTGTCGGCCACGGTCAGGTGGGGAAAAAGGGCATGTTCCTGGAACACCATGCCCAGGCCCCGTTGTTCCGGAGGCAGTTGACGGCTGCGGCTGGAGACCTGCCGGCCCTGGATGTGGATACTGCCACCAGAGACCGGTTCCAGCCCGGCAATGGCGCGCAGGGTGGTGGTTTTGCCACAGCCGCTGGGGCCGAGCAGGCAGGCAATTTCGCCGGTGGCCAGCTCCAGGCTCAGATCCTTTACCACGGCTTGCTGGTGGTAACCGCAGGCCAGGTTTTCAAGGGTAAGCAACGGCGGGTTCATTGCGTTTGCGCCTTCTGGAGATGTTGGAGGCTGGCTCGGGGCGAAAGCCGGAAAATATTCGCCCTGCGAGCAAGACTCCAACGGTTTACGGGTTTGTATCAGTGCTGGCCTGTGAGCAGGAACTCCAGCAGCGCCTTCTGGGCATGCAGACGGTTTTCCGCTTCATCCCAAACCACCGAGCGCGGGTCGTCCATCATCTCGTGGCTGACTTCCTCGCCGCGGTGGGCAGGCAGGCAGTGCATGAAGAGGGCGTCCGGGTCGGCCCGATCCATCAACTCGGGGGTCACCTGGTAGCCTTCAAAGGCATTGAGGCGGGCTTGCTGCTCGTCTTCCTGCCCCATGGAGGCCCACACGTCGGTAACGACCAGATGCGCCCCTTTCACGGCTTCGTTCACGTCGGCTTCCAGACGCACCCGCTCGGGATAACGGTTGAGCAGTTCGCTGTCCGGTTCAAAGCTGTTGGGGCTGCAGATCACCAGCTCGAAGTCGAACTGGTTGGCGGCATTGATATAGCTGGCACACATGTTATTGCCGTCGCCCACCCAGACCACCTTTTTACCCTGGATGCTGCCACGATGCTCCACAAAGGTCTGCATGTCGGCCAGCAATTGGCAGGGGTGGAAATCGTCGGTGAGCGCATTGATCACCGGCACCGCCGAATGCTGGGCGAAGGTTTCCACGGTGGCGTGGTCGAAGGTGCGGATCATCACCGCATCCACCATGCGTGACAGCACGCGGGCGGAATCTTCAATGGGCTCGCCGCGCCCCAGCTGGGTGTCCCGGGGCGACAGGAAGATGCTGGCCCCGCCGAAGTGGGTCATCGCCACTTCAAAGGATACCCGGGTACGGGTGGAAGATTTCTCGAAGATCATGCCCAGGGTCTTGCCCAGCAGGGGCGTATGGCTCTGGCCATTACGCAGCATGGTTTTCAGTTCAATGGCGCGCTGGATCAGGTAGCCCAGCTCGTCCCGGCTCAGATCGGTGAGCGTCAGGAAGTGGCGGGTCATGCGACCTCCTGTTCGTTGGCGAAGTCATGAATGACCTGGGAGAGAGTCTCCACCAGGTGCTGCATCTCGGTCTGGTTGATCACCAGTGGCGGAAGCAGGCGTACCACGGAGCCTGCGGTGACATTGATCAGCAGGCCGGCTTCCCGGGCCCGGTTGACCAGCTCGGCGCAGGGGCGATCCAGCTGGATACCCAGCATCAGGCCGCGTTGACGGATTTCCTTGATCATGGGCAGATCGGCAAAGGCGTCAGTAAAGGCGTGCTTCAGCCAGGCCCCTTTCTCCGCGACCCCTGCCACCACGTCATCGGTGAGGGTGTTGACCACGGTCAGCGCGGTGGCGCAGCCCAGCGGATTGCCGCCGTAGGTACTGCCGTGGTTGCCGGGGCCGAACACCCCGTCGGCCTTGCCGGCCACCAGGCAGGCGCCGATGGGGAAGCCATTGCCCAGGCCCTTGGCGGTAGTCAGCACGTCAGGCGTCACCTTGTCGCCCACGCAGGCGAAGTAATCGCCGGTCCGGCCATTGCCGGACTGGATTTCGTCCAGCATCAGCAGCCAGTCATGCTGGTCACAGAGGGCACGCAGGCCGGGCAGATAGTCACTGGCGGGGACATTGATACCGCCTTCGCCCTGTACCGGTTCCACCAGGACAGCGACCACATTGGCGTTGTCGCCCAGGGCGCGGACCGCGTCCAGATCGTTAAACGGTACCCGGACAAACCCCTCCAGCAGCGGGGCAAAGCCTTCCTGTACCTTGGCATTGGCGGTGGCGGACAGGGTAGCCATGGTGCGGCCATGGAAGCTGCCCTCCATGACCACCACAGTGGGGCGGCTGACGCCCTTGCGTTGACCAAAGAGCCGGGCAATCTTGATGGCCGCTTCATTCGCTTCGGCGCCGGAGTTGGAAAAGAACACGCTCTGCATGCCGCTCACTTCGCACAGGCGCTGGGCCAGGGCTTCCTGGGACGGAATACGGTACAGGTTGGAGGTGTGCATAAGCTGCCCGGCCTGATCGGCCAGGGTGCGGGTTACCGCCGGATGGCAGTGGCCCAGGTTGCAGACCCCGATACCGGAGATGGCATCCATGTACTTGTGGCCGGCCTCATCGTAGAGCCATACCCCTTCACCGCGCACAAACGCCAGCGGTTGCCGTGCATAGGTGGGAATCAGATATTGCGACATAACAGGCAATTGATAATCGATAATGGAGAATTGATAACGGGCACCGGACCGTTGATCACAGCACCGTCTGTACGCGTCCCAAATAAAAAACGGCAGCCGAAGGCTGCCGGAACCGTCGATAATAGCGCACAATTCAGTGAATAGTTAACAGTGAATAGTTAACAGCGGTAGGCTGTTGTCCTGTTTTTAGTTATTAACTATTCACTATTAACTGTTAATTGCCTCTATGAATCCTGTCCAGCTCAGTATTTTCGCCAACCGCCTGTCAGGGATCTGTGACGAGATGGGGGCGGTGCTGCGGCTCAGCGCCCTCTCGCCGAACATCAAGGATCGCCTGGATTTCTCCTGCGCCGTTTTCGATAAACAGGGCAGGTTGTGTGCCCAGGCAGCCCATATTCCGGTGCATCTGGGGTCCATGGCCTATGCCATGGCGGATCTGGTCAGTGGCCGGGATTGGCAGCCCGGCGACCTGCTGGTGGTCAATGACCCCTATCTGGGCGGCACCCATCTACCGGATGTGACCGTGGTCGCGCCGGTGTTTCATGCTGCCTCACTGATTGGCTTTTCCGTTACCCGTGCTCATCACGCCAATATCGGCGCCCACAGTCCCGGATCCATGCCGGTGTCGACCCATCTGGAGGAGGAGGGCATCGTCATTGCTCCCAGCTGGCTGAAACGGGCGGGACAGTGGCAGGTGCCTTTGTGTCGACACCTGGCCGGGCTGGATGAGAGCGGGGGGCTGCCGGTGGAAAACCGGCGGTTTGCCGATTTTGTCGCCCAGGCCAGCGCCTGTGAGGCGGGGGCCCGGCGTCTGGCAGAACTGGCGGAACAGCAGCCCGACCTGATCGCTGCCTTCGATGCCCTCAACGCCTACGGGGAAAAACGGGCCCGGGCCCGAATCGCGGCGTTACCGGACGGCTGTTACCGGTTCCGGGATTACATGGATGACGATGGTCAGGGTCAGCAGGACATCGTCATTGCTGTCACCCTGACCATTGCCGGGGAGCAGGCCAGCCTGGATTTCTCCGGCACCGCTGACCAGGTGGCAGGCAACATCAATTGTCCGCTGTCAGTGGCCGCCGCCGCCGCTTATTACTGCTTTCGCTGCCTGATGGACAATGATGTGCCCGCGTGCGATGGACTGTTTCGGCCCATCAGCCTGTCAGCCCCGCAAGGTTCGTTGCTCAATGCCAATCGTCCGGCGGCAGTGGCGGCCGGCAATGTGGAAACCAGCTCCCGGGTGGTGGATGTGGTGCTGGGGGCGCTGGCCCAGGCGGCCCCCCAGGCGATTCCCGCTGCCAGCCAGGGGACCATGAACAATGTGGCCATGGGCGCCGCCGGAGAGGATGGCTGGGATTACTACGAAACCATGGCCGGGGGCACTGGCGCCCATGCCGGTGGTCCGGGGTTGTCGGCGGTGCACAGCCATATGACCAATACCCTGAATACCCCCATCGAGAGTCTGGAGTCCCACTATCCGCTCAGGGTGCACCGCTATCAGCTGCGCCGGGGCAGTGGCGGTGAAGGGCAGTTTGCAGGCGGTGATGGTCTGGTGCGTGAGCTGGAATTCCTGGGCGATGCCCAGGTGACCTTGCTGACCGAGCGCCGCCGTCACGCACCCTGGGGACTGGCAGGGGGACAGGATGGGGCGGTGGGGGAAAACCGTCATAACGGGGAGTTATTGCCGCCGAAAACCAGCTTTCCCGCTCGCGCCGGTGATCGTTTGGTGGTGGCTTCACCCGGTGGGGGTGGGTATTGCGATACGGAATGTAAATGAGAATGATAGTGAATTGATATCGATTCGTTTTCGCTGTATCTTCTCTGCGCTTACGATTTTTACATTTTTGTCATTTGCGTCGGGAAGGAACAAACATGCTTTTACAGCGTCGCTTGCTTTGCTGTGCCATCGCGTCTGCCGTGGCCGCCGTGGCTGCTCCGGCTTTTGCTGACCGGGCCAACGAACTGAAGCCGGTAGAGATTATCGGGGATCGCCAGAACACCTTCAGCATCAGTGGTTCGGCTCACGTGCTGTCCAACGAAGACCTGGAGAAGAAGGAAGACACGGATGTGCACCGCATGCTGCGGGATGTGCCCGGCGTGTACTTCCAGGAAGAGGAAGGTTACGGCCTGCGTCCGAACATCGGTATCCGTGGTTCCGGTCGCGACCGCTCCAGCAAGGTTTCTCTGATGGAAGACGGGGTGCTGATAGCTCCGGCGCCGTACGCTGCCCCTGCGGCCTATTACTTCCCCAGCGCCGGTCGGTTCTACGGTGTTGAAGTGCTGAAAGGCCCGGATACCCTGCGTTATGGCCCCTTCACCGTGGGTGGGGCCATTAACTTTCTGTCCACGCCGATTCCTGACCGTGCCTCCGGCATGGTCAATGTTGAAGGCGGTGAAGACGGCGCCCAGCGTGCTCACGCCTACTACGGTGCCACCGAAGGCCAGTTCGGTTTCATGCTGGAAGCCCACCAGCAGCGCACCATGGGCTTCAAGGACATCGACCGTTCCAATCGCGACAGCGGCTTCGACAAGCGTGATTACGTGGCCAAGCTGCGCTGGCAGGCCCCGGAAACTGCGGATATTCAGCAAGCGTTTGAGCTGAAACTGGAGCATTCCAGTGAAGTGTCCGATGAAACCTATTTGGGCCTGACCGACCGGGATTTCGAGCGTGATGCCAACCGCCGTTACGGCATGACCGACATCGATCAGATGGACAACGACCGTGATGCCATCTCACTGCGCCATACCCTGGTCCTTGATGACAATGCCACTCTCAATACGGTGGCTTACCGGAACGAGTTTCAGCGCAACTGGTTCAAACTGGACAAAATTGATGGCACCAGCATCGCGTCCTATGTGAACACTGCCAACACCTCAGGGGGTGTTAATCAGGCGGTTCTGCGTGGTGATGCTGATGCCACCGGCCTGGAATTCAAGAACAACAATCGCGAGTACACCTCCCAGGGCATTCAGTCCGAGCTGGGTTACGATTTCTCGACTGGCGATATCAAGCATGAGTTGGTAGTGGGTGCCCGTTACCACGAAGACGAAGTCGACCGCTTCCAGCCGGTGGATGTTTATAACCAGACCAACGGTAGCCTGGTGTATCAGAGCACCACGGCAGCGACGGGCAGTAATAACCGGGTCGAAAATGCCGATGCCATCTCTGCCTGGATTGTGGACCATGCCTACCTGGGTGATGTGATCGTCACCGGCTCACTGCGTTACGAAAATGTAGAGACCGATGCCAAGCGGTGGTCTGATCCCGGTCGTAATGTGGAAGATGTGAACTGGCGAAAAAGCAACCGCAACGAAGAGCTGATGGCAGGACTGGGTGCTACCTGGCTGCTTGATGATAACTGGTCCGTTCTCGCTGGCGTGCACCAGGGTTTTGCACCGGCCGGGGCCTCTGCCCAGAACGGTACTGACGCGGAAATGAGCGTCAACTACGAGGCCGGGTTCCGCTACTGGCAGGAAAACTTCAGTGCGGACGTAATCGCTTTCTATAGCGACTATGAAAACACTATCCAGAACTGTTCCATCGCGAATCCGTGCCCGAACGGGAATGACTCCGGTACCCAAAGCTTTGGTGAATCCAAAGTGCAGGGTCTGGAAGTGGGCCTGAACAGTGTGGTCTGGGAAGGCGACAGCGGCCTGCGTGCCCCGGTGCGTCTTACCTACACCTACACCGATGGCGAAATCACCGAGGATGCGGATGACTTGTCTGTGCTGGACGGCGATGTGCTGGCCTACCTGCCGGAGCATCTGGCGAGCCTGACCTTCGGCCTGGAAAAGCCGGCGGCCTGGTCCGCACTGATGTCCGTCAGCCACACCGGCAACATGTGCATCGACAACTCCTGTGACCGCCCGGGTGAAGTGACCACCTTCAAGCGCACCAGCGATTATGTGGTCGCGGATGTAGTAGCCACTTATCAGGTGAACAGCGATATGGAAGTGTATGCCAAGGTGAACAACGTGTTTGACGATCAGGAAATCGTCTCCCGTTCCCCTGCCGGCGCCCGTCCGAACCAGCCGCGTACCGGCTACCTGGGCATGAAAGTGCGCTTCTAAGCAATGTGCCTGTAGCAAGGAAAAGGGGGCTTCGGCCCCCTTTTCTGTTGGTGGCGCCCCTTGAAGGGGGAATGCCACGGCCCCATCTGGGAGGGGCAGGGCCAACAGTGGTAGAATGGTGGCCAACCACAGCTAATACACCCCAAACCGCCAGGTAGTCAGTATGGATGTTATCCAGGTCATCAAAGACCAGATCGAAAAGAACCCGGTGATCCTCTACATGAAGGGCACCCCGCAGTTCCCCCAGTGCGGTTTTTCCGCCCAGGTGGTGGAAGCCATGACCGCTGTCGGCAAGCCGTTTGCCTATGTGAACATCCTGGAGGCGCCGGAAATCCGCCAGAGCCTGAAGGAATATGCCAACTGGCCGACCTACCCGCAGCTGTGGGTGGGCGGTGAGCTGGTCGGCGGCTGCGACATCATCATGGACATGTACCGTTCCGGTCAGCTCAAGGAGCTGGTGGACGGCGCCGCCGTGGATGCCGACGACAACGCCTGATACCGTCGTCGCTTCTGACAAAAACCCGGCCTCGCGCCGGGTTTTTTTGTGTCCGGCGTTGGGGCGGGCCTGACACTTTCGCTCAGCCAGTGGGATGATCCCGGTGTTGGCTCCGCTGCCGTAGCGCCTACAATCGAAGCGGATTATTCGCCGTCGCGAGGAAATCCGGTGAAACAACGCAAACCCACAGGTGGATGGCGTCGCTGGCATCGCTGGCTGGGCCTGCTGGTGGCCATGCCGGTGCTGGTGTTGTCGGTCACCGGGATTCTGCTCAATCATGTGGAGTCACTGGATTGGGCCAGTGAGCCGCTGCCGCCCACCCTGGCACGTAGCTACGGTGTGCCGATACCGGAGCAGATCAATGGTAGCCCGGTGGACGGGCACTGGTACGCCCAGGCCGGAGAGCGACTCTTTGTGGATGGCCGTGCCGTGGCGGCCTGTTCGTCGCCGTTTCAGGGGGCGGTGGCGGTGCAGGGGCTTATTATGGCCGGCTGTGGCGGTGAGTTGCTGTTGTTGCAGGGAGAGCAACTGGTGGAGCGGCTACGGCCTGCCCAGGGCGTGCCAGCCTTTACCCGTCTGGGAGTGGCGGCAGGGGCACTGATCCTGGAGACAGATAATCGCTTACTGCAGTTTGATCCGGACAGGCTCGGCAGCGCGGGGGCGCCCTCGGGGGACTGGCAGCCTGCTCCTTTGACTCCGGTACCATCGACAATATTGTCCGATTTGCAGGCGGCCAGTGTGCCGGCGGCATTGAACTGGCAGCGATTGTTGCAGGATCTCCATGCCGGGCGTCTTTTCGGGCGGGTCGGGCAGTGGCTGATGGATCTGGCGGCCCTGGTGTTGGTGGTGCTGGCGCTCACGGGAGCGCTTGTCTGGGCCCGTAGCCGGCGATAATTTGAACGGCTGAGGCCGAATTCACGGACATTGGCCGGCCTGCCTATTGAAAGCATGGCCATAATCCCCATGATAGTGCCATGCAGCGCGACGGTAGCCGTTGTACTATCGCTGCTCGGATTCAATGTTGGTTCCGGCACCCTGACGTGCCGGAGAGTCAATCTAGTCATAATGGAGAGAAGCAATGGGCGTTCTGGTAGGTAAACCTGCACCTGATTTTACGGTTCCCGCAGTACTGGGCGATGGCAGCATCGTTGACGAATTCACCCTGTCCGAAGCCATCAAGGGCAAGTATGGTCTGGTGTTCTTCTACCCGCTGGACTTCACCTTTGTCTGCCCCTCCGAGCTGATCGCTCTGGATCACCGCATGGACGCGTTCAAAGAGCGCAACGTGGAAGTAATCGGTGTGTCCATCGACAGCCACTTCACCCACAACGCCTGGCGTAACACCCCGGTGAACGAAGGCGGTATCGGTCCGGTGAAATACACCCTGGCCGCTGACATGAACCACGGCATTGCCCAGTCCTACGACGTGGAATCCGAAGGTGGCATGGCATTCCGTGGCGTGTTCCTGATCGACCAGAACGGCGTGGTACGCAGCCAGATCGTTAACGATCTGCCGCTGGGTCGTAACATGGACGAGCTGATTCGTCTGGTTGACGCCCTGCAGTTCCACGAAGAGCACGGCGAAGTGTGCCCGGCGGGCTGGCAGAAAGGCGATTCCGGCATGAACGCCTCCCCGGACGGCGTGGCCGAGTACCTGTCTGGTAATGCAGACAAGCTGTAATAGACAGCACAAAAAAAAGGTTCATCGCGGGTTTCCGGGAAAAGCGGCTTTGATCTTCAAGAAGAAGTAGTCGTTATCCCGGTATCCATAAGCCATTCGCTTGATTACCTTGATCTTGTTGTTTACCCCTTCCAGAACG
>Ga0208816_100215_pt1 | contig 22685 bp, 22 predicted proteins | sample Virmet3734_803_FD_185737 | JGI IMG/M metagenome (GOLD analysis project Ga0208816, IMG submission 185737) | Marine viral communities from the Southern Atlantic ocean transect to study dissolved organic matter and carbon cycling - metaG 3734_803... | ecosystem: Environmental > Aquatic > Marine >...
TTTTGTTGCCATCAGTAAAGTCTCCGTTAGTAAAATCTACGGAGGCTATTTTACGGAGTAGCACCGCAGGGAAAAGACGGTCTAAAATGATCGCTTACGGTGTAGCAACCGTGAATTGCCTATCAAGCACATTATCGGCAACAACCGCAGGCTTGCCGCTGAAGTGGCCTTTGTGTTTTTTATAACCGACTTGTGCCTTTATACCTTCTAGCTTCATTAATTTGGCTACACGATGTTTGCTGCAAGCTTCGCCTAAATCCTTAAGGTCACTCGTGACTTTTCTATACCCATAGACACAGCCACTTTCTAGCCAAGAATGCTTAATTAACCCCATCAGGCGCTCATCTTCTAACTGTCGCTTTGATTTCGGTTTATCCACCCACGCGTAGAAGCCACTTCGTTGTATTGAGAGTGCTTCACACATGAGTTTTATTGGGTAATTCTTGAGCCTGGTCTTTATGAACGCGTATTTTTCTTTGACTCGCCCGCGAAAAATACGGTGGCTTCCTTTAGGATGTCGCGTTCCATTGTTACGCGTTTAAGTTCTTTCTCTAGCTGCTTAATTCGGTCGGATTGTTCTTGAGACTGCCTATGTTCTTCACTGTCTGGGCCGTAGGCTTTTATCCAGTTATACAGCGAACTGCTAGTCACACCCAGCCTCTCAGAAACGCTTGCCACCGAATAACCTTGGTCGGTAACTTGTTTGACGGCTTGTTTTTTAAATTCTTCTGTAAATCGCTGAGACATCATTTCTCCTTAGTACACATAATTATAAAGCAATTAAGTGTCTAGAGAAGTCTGGTCGATTCAATTATCTGATTTAAGAATTGTATTACAAATATTATATCTACATGACGTCCAATCTATACAAGAAAGTTTACTTACGCTAGCGCCTAAAAACTCTGGGAAGAAAGGCTTCTAAACCGTCTTTAATCAAGAAGTATAGCTTTAAAGATATTGACGGCTTTATATCCTGCTCAGTGCAATCAAAAATCACATAGCTATCAACTACAGTAAGAGCCTTTTCGATATTTTTTTTGCTTTCTCCTATATAATCCAATGCTCTAATTGAGGAACCAAATATGAGGATAAATAAAAAAATCTGCGCGAAAAATGAAAGTGGAAGGATCATTATTAGAAGCAAAGTATAGATATAATGAAGCGTTGTTGAAATTAGGCTATCAAACAGCTTTTTTCGTTGTTTCCTTCAGGTGCTTTTTCTGCACTATCATTTGATTGCAATTCGTCTTTATTTTTGATATTCGGTTTATAACGACTTATCTCTAAGCTAGGTCGCCCCTTGGCAGTTAAAGACAGGGTATTGCCATCCAATACCCACTCACTAGTACTAACAATGGTTACGTCTTTCCTATCTAGAACCTGTGTTTTTTCCCCATCATTTTTCTTGAAAAGAATGTTGTAAGAATTAATAGTTTGAAAGGCCATGATTGGTAATAGTAAGACAGAAACTATTATTATTGCCATGAAAATAAGGGCAGTTCTTTTCTTGCCCTCAACCTTTGGGTAGGTATCAAAATTTTCAATTATCAAGTGGTATTTTCTGTACTTTTCTAGTGCAGAAACGGGATCCTTAAATTTACCTAAAGTGTCATAAAATTCTAACTCGGCTTTGTAGCCTGAAATGGTATGTAAGCAATCAGCTTTGGAAACAAGATATCCAAAATCACCTTTAACTTTGTCATCTTTTGCTTCTAGAGCTAAAAATAGCTCTATACCCTTTTGTTTAAGCTCTTTTTTCTTATCCTCTCGCTGGATGAACCCCCATGAGGCAGGTATTAGAACTGCCAAAAAAGCTATCAGCAACGTAAAAAACTGAGAGTTAAATTCGATACTACTAAACAATGTTAATACCTATAACTATTACATATATGTGTAGCCAGGCCTACTTGTCTGACTGCTTAGCCAATGGCTTAAATCTCTGAGAATCTGTTCTTTCAATTTGGAAATGCTTGCGCTTCGAAGGCCTTCTCGAGGAGTTTCGTGCTCAGGGATAGTGAATGTTATTCTAGAATTAAATATTATTAGCTTTGTAGATTGCTGGTTATCTGATTTGTCAGAAAATAGACAACTCGTCCATATGAATGGCGTATTTTTTAGTGCTTTTGATATGCAAGCGAGCTCATCAGATTTGTCAGTAGCGTCAATGATAATTCCGGCACTTAGCTTTACCCATTCAACTTTATTCTGTGCGTAGTCGCATGACGGTGTAACGTCAACAACTAGACATTCAGAACTGTTCATTATGGCGAGTACAGAATCGCGGTGCTTCTGTTTAATTCCGCCTAGTGCAGCTATGAATGAGCTTCTTATTAGATGTTCGCCAACAATCTCATTTCTATGACGAACACTACCCGATTCAGAAGCTGGGGATACAAAGTGATAGGAAGCAATCGAGTTTAATAAACTCTGATACGAATATAGCGAGCCCGGGCCTGAACTATGGTACTCGTTCTCGAAGTGAAGGAACTTATTTATACGTCTTTTCCATTCGTCCAAATTTTCAAGCTCGACGTCGTTAAAGCTTGAAAGTTGAGAGCCAGATTCAATACTCAGAGGAATACGGCTGATCAACTGGCTATTTAGAATTCTAGACAAAGCTCCTGAGCATGTTTCATCAGAAATTGATTTACCTGCTTCTGCTTTCGCTAGTTCATATAGAAGCTTACCGACGCCTTCGCCCGTATTTTCGCACCGATTTGCCAAAGTTTGTATCTCTATCAAAGTCTCGTTGACTGCATTTGAAGCTGACAACTCCCACTCTAATAAAGTCGACAGAGGCACCGGCAAATCGACTTTATCGCTAATTTCAGTAAGTAAATCACTCCGCTTATCATCATTCATTTCTTCAAAGGCTACTACTGAATTATGAGTACCAGCACCGCCTACAGTAAATTGATGCTTATCAATTACTTTCATCGCTAGTGGCTTTTGTCCGTCGGGTAACTCACTAACGAGATGATCGAAAAGTTCCTGTGGATAGTTAGTCGTTCCGTCGTCATCAGACCATGTAGACCATACAACCATTAACCATGGTCCGTTATCTGGAGGAAGTATATTTTCTAGAAAGCTGGCTGCAGTATCGTAATCCTGCTTCGAAGGAGTAGCGGCGCTTGTCAGGTTTATATCCTGAAACACAACCTTGACGCGTTCGATTGGAAGAAGTCCATCTTTATTTTTAGTATGCAAATCTGCTACGTCAGCGAGGAAAAAAAGATGTGGTAAGCATCTATCCCTAAGCGCTTTTGAAATTGGCTCACCATCTTCAGGTTTGTCATCGATTATTAGATAAGTTCCGTTTACTCTCATCTTCAATTCCTAAACTGCTTTGAATACCATCGCGATGCATGCACCAGAAGTTTTTGAGGGTTTTTCTATAGTATTATTTTTGTCTACAAACAGTCTACCTTTGTGGCTTTTCATAGTCATGTCTGAATAGTACAATCCTATTCCCATCCCTGCTGACTTGCGGGAAAAGAATGGTTGAACTAAGTCTTCGATATTATCTATAAAACCTGGACCACTATCAGCGACTACAATTGCTGGACCTTCTAATTCGTGGCTAGGGCCGATCCAAATATATTTTTCATTTTCTTCAGATGTATCTGTCCAATGAATTGCATTGTCCAATAGGTTAACAAGAGCAGTAGTCAACATTCTCCTCACCCCAGTAATATCGAAATCAAGGGCTTTAGTGACTTGGAAGCCATTTAAGAGTTCGATGCCGTGACGCTTAAATCGTCGTCCCTGTGTGAGTAGCACATAATCAACTAATCTTGATGCACTAATTGTTTCCATTTGCTTTGTGCTAACCATGTACATCGCACCGCGTAATAGAGAAACTATTTCGACCGACATTTCTTTAAGCTTTGGTAAATCGACGCCTTCCTCTATTGCCTTGTGTAAATTACGTACTCCCCTTTCTAGCTCGTGGAACACTGTAACCAAGCCCATGCCCGCGCCAGCGGCAGACATAAGTGCGTCTTTGGTCTCTTGGTAAGCTTTTGAAACCTGCTCCACGGCAGGTCTCAGTTCTTTATATTCTTCTTTAGATAGGATATTTTTTTTGAGGTTATCTATTAATTCATCGGCTGTTTTGCGCTTAATTGAATCTTCGCTGCCTGAGTTATTTGGGGAGGTACTGAGAACTGCCTTAAGATGCCTCTTATCCTTATTTCTCTCCGCTTCAAATTGCGTAAGGATGCAAAGCATTGCATACACAAGCTCGTTGTATGCATCATTTTCAACGAAACCTTCTCTGTTCGTTTTTTCAATCAGCTGCTCGCTATCTTCTAACTGTAAAAACAATGTGCCTAACAACTGTCTACTGCCAAGTCTTTTAGTTGGCCCTTGAATTCTTCTATGGTCTAAATGTAGCCAGTCATCCCCTGGCTCGCCATAATTATAGACTCTCAGGCCATCACGATAGACTCTAACACCACCTTGTTGCCGCACATAGTTAGAGAGGCCTTTATGCTCGTCATTTTGATACCGGTCATATATTTCCTTGTCGAAGTCGAAACCTAAAATTGTTCCTCTTAAAGGGCCTATACCAATCCCTTTATCTTTACTACTTAAAAGTGGCTTTATGTCTCTTTTTTCTCTATCCTTCAAGCTGATAGCATCATCAGGCGGAGCCTTGGAAAAAAATTCAAAGGAATTTAAAAATTTCTTTTTTTCAGTCCTATTTTCTAACAACCCCTTATAGTCAGCTTTCATCGGTTCGAAGGGCATGAATTTGTATTGATAACTCAAACCTTTGTCAGACAATATATAGTCGAAGCGAAATAGAGCTTGAGATGCTGCTAACTCAGGGGAGAAAAGATCTGATAACCAGTTTTTGTCAGGAGATAGAACAAAATTTACGTTGAAGTCTACTTTTTCATTTGCAGTGCTGTCTTCATGCTTATCTAGTACTTCAGCGAAGAAATTTTCATCTTCTTCTAAGGATACCGGGGTCATTGAACTAACTGAGCGGTATAGTTTCCGGATATCTCCTCTTTTCCACACCTGCCGAAGATCTGACAGTGTAATGCGGGTACCGGTTTTTTCTCCAAGATAAACTTCGGGCTCTCTGGAATATACGTTAACAGCAGCCTCGTCAAGATAATCATTCTTGAGAAATTCATTCCAATCAATATCGACAACGACTTCCTTGCAACTCTTTGAGCGGCTGACCATGGTGATTCTGTTCCCAAGGCGATGAACTGCAAATCTACCTACGCCCTTTTCTCCGACAGGTAGCCTTCCCTTTGCGGTTCGCCGCTTATTTCTTCTAAATTCGGCCTTGTGATTATTTGCTGGTTCCAACCAAACTTTTTGAACGGTCTCTAAATCCATCCCTAAGCCGTCATCTTCAATTTCTATGAGCCCCTCATCACTATCGATGTCTAGAAGTGTTAAAGTCACATTTCCGGCATCAGCATCGTAGGCATTTTTCACAAGCTCAAAAAGAGCTAGAGTATGATTTTTAATTAATTGATCACCTAGCAGGACCATCAGCCTTGCTTTGGGTCTGAATACAAATTCTGGAGAACCGTCTTCCTTTTCCGCCATTAGGAATTCCTTTATCGTCGCTGTAGTTCTTACATCGAGGAAGCTTTTTTGATTATTGATGATGAGAATACAAGTACAAAGTTAACCATTCAACAACTAATCTATTTCTTTGACCGCTTATAGTTGTTCAATTCTTCAACAAGTATGAATACCGTTTGTTTCAACGTGTCCCTATCCGACCTTATATCCGCCAGCTCATTTTCTAAATGCTTAATTATAGAAGATTGCCTTAAATAGAACTGATTCTCATTAATCCAGCGACAAGCGGTGCTATAACTTACCCCCAGCTGTGATGAAGCTTGTTTTCGTGATAATCCTTGCTCATATATCATCTGAAGTAGTCTTCGTTTTTTGTTAACTGAAGAAAATTCGTAGCCCATTTTAGAAAAGTAAGTTTAAACTTAGGATTACTAAGTATACATGCTAGAGTTTACAATAGACAATTGATTCACCTTTGGTTATTTACGAAATGTTTTGTCAGCAAATTATCCGTTTACGCTTAGGCTCAAAGAGGCGAGGGTCGCCGCAAACCTTTCTCAAAAAGATTTGGGAATATTGATAGGTATTGAGCCAAGCTCTGCTAGCGGACGAATGAATCATTACGAAAAAGGAAGGCACCTTCCGGACATACAAACATTAAAGCGGCTTTCGGAAGCGTTAGACGTTCCGTTGAGCTATTTCTTCTGTGAGTCTGAAGAAATGGCTGAATTGGTTAAGCTCATCAATCAGCTTGATAAAGAAAAGCAAATTCAACTAATTAAAAAAATTCGAGAGTTTCTCGAATAACTCCTTTTTTCAGCACAAAATTTATTTGTAATGTCATAAATAGTATATCGATCATAGTACGCATACTAAAGACTTCCAGTTATTTTTCAGTTACCTATAAAATAAATTATTAGCTTAAGGGTAATAAGTGAAAGTCCGCATTTTCACTTCTGTCACCTAAGCTAGCGGCCCAAGTGACCTTGCGGGTTATTTCTGGCCGTTCTTCACGCCAAAGGTGATCGAGCTCTTGTTGAAGCTTGAGGTATCCTTTGCGGGTAATAAGTGGTGTTTTCACAAGCAATTAGGTAAATTAAATAACGTTACCCTAGTGTATGAGGGTAAATATGCAGAAGGCAATATTCTACTACGTCATTTACTGGTTAATCTAAACTGGTCGGTTATTAGTTGAACATGAACCTTTAGTTTGTTGCTGTAGTCAAAATAAACAGGGAAAGGAGCAAGTTCTCATGGTTAAAACTTCACAAAACGGCCGCAGTTTGACCGCGGGTGAAAGCGATAAGCGCTTTGCCACCATAGGTACCATTCTAGGCTTTATGTTTTTTTTAAGTGGAGCCTTGCTACTGATTTACGGGTTTTTGGATATCGTAGTTCGAATCGAGAGTTTGAAAACAGCAGGATACCTGCTGATCGGTTACGTCATGTTCAAACTTGGACACGCTATCATGAAACATTTTGCGGTGTTTAAAGTGCATCATGAACGTCGAAGAATGCCCCGAGAGTAAGAACATCGGTGGGTTAAAACTTACAGTTATAAGTGACCAGGTTTTATCGTAATAAAGTCCAAAAACTGCACAGTTTCCCCCGCCTTTTTTCGCAAAAAGGCACTATGCTTAAGAGGTAGATTCGAGATACCTCACCGAATAACTCGCATTACTATGTGAGAACGGATAAGGGGCCATCACCTTAGTGTGATGTGTCGTTAAGTCCGAGGGAAAAGGTAAGCATGGATTATGCTGACTCAACTAAAAAAGCCGACACAATTTTTTGTGTCGGCTTTATTCTTTACGCGGAATAATACCGCTTATCAGGCCATATTATTCAGCAGCGCCTTCGGCGTTTACCGGAATCACTTCTAGTAACTCAACATCAAAGATAAGGGTCGAGTTAGGTGTAATGGAGCCTGTAGCGCGTTCACCATAGGCTAGCTCTGAAGGAATGTGGAAACGGTATTTCGCCCCTTCTTTCATCAGCTGTACACCCTCAGTCCAACCTGGAATAACCCGATTTAGCGGGAATTGAGCGGGTTCATTGCGGGCATAGGACGAGTCAAACTCTGTGCCGTCTAAAAGCGTACCGCGGTAGTGTACTTTTACTTCATCTTCTGCCGACGGGCTTGCGCCTTCGCCTTCTTCTAGCACTTCGTACTGTAAACCAGACTCGGTCACGATAACGCCATCACGTTTTGCGTTTTCAGCCAAGTAAGCTTCACCAGCCTCTATATTTTTTGCTGCGGCGGCTTCGGCCATTTCCTGCTGTTTGGCACGCAATACTTGCTCACCTTGTTGAGCAATTTCTTGAATTTCTTGCTGAGTGAATTTCAGTGAATCGTTTAACCCGTCATTAAACCCTTCTTTAAGGGCAGCTTGATCTAAGGGTAAACCTAGCTGTTCTTGCTGTTGTGCGCGGTTATTTACAAATAACCCCATACTCGCACCCATTGCATACGCTTGCTTCTGCGCATCTGTCATTGACTCACCTGAGCCACTTGGCGCTTGTGTGGTTTCAGTTGTGGTGGTAGTTGCTTCATCTGACGTATTTGGCTGGCAAGCAAACAAACCTAGCGCAGCCAGGGTAGATAGGGCAACAAGCGACTTCTGCATAAAAACCTCTCCATAAATTTTTCATCATGCTTCTGTGTCTTTACTGCTGCATCTAAGGCAGTGTGCACGATAGTGAAAGATGCGTGATCCGTGCTATGTTAAACGTAGCACTCACAAAGCGAAACCCATTTGATTATGTTTAGGGCTGATTTGTTCCCCACAAAACTGTTACTTATCTCGTTAGTTTGTGGATTGGTAGGGTGTAGCCTGCCAGAAACCACACCGTTAATGCAATGGCGTCATGTTGAAGAAGGCGCGTATGCGGCAGATATTTCTACCGACGGTACTCTCGCTGTTGTTTCCGGCATCAATAATGGTGTGAACGTATGGCGCATTGGTGAAGAAAAGCCGCTTTATCATTGGGGTCATCAAGGTGAAGGGAATAATTTAGTCATTTCAATTCACATCGCCGCCGATAATTCATACGCGGTTACCGCAGATAGAGAAGCCTTTGCGCTGTGGAGCTTGGAAACTGGCGAGCCAGAAGGGTTCTGGCGAATTGACGAGGCTTCTATTCGAGATGTGGCAGTTACCAACAACGGTGAGGGCATTTTGGTGGCTCGTTCTAATGGTAAGGTGATGTTCTTTGAGCCGCGAACGCAACGGCGTTTAGAGTTTCTAGGGCATCAGGAAAAGGTAAATTCGATTGATATTTCGCCCAACGGAAAATATGCCCTTACCGGAGGCAACGACTACATTGCCTATTTGTGGAGCACGGATACTGGGCAAATAATCCATTCTTTTACCCATCCCACGCGGGTGAGCAAGGTGGCTCTAGATGACAGTGGCCGCTTCGCGTTTACCGCTGACAGCCAAAACAAATCGCAAATCTGGAATGTGCAGACCGGTGAACCTGTGAGTACGTTACGGTATTTTGCGCGCCAGCGTATTTTCACAGACGCTGAGTTTTCCAAAGATGGTAAGTATTTACTTACTGGTTCGCCTTCGCGACAGGTTTATCTGTGGAATGTTGAAGATGGTAGCCAAGAAGAGAATTGGCAAGTGGCTTCCCGCGAGTCTGTGTCGCCACCCACTGCAGTTGTCTATGGCGTTGCCTTTCAATCCAATGGTACTATTGTGACTGAAAGCAGCAGCGGTTTAGCCGAAGTTTGGCAATGGGAAAAATAGAGTAATTAATGAGCGAAAATAAACGTGAAGAGGCGCTAAGCGAAGCACTTGCAATAGCCAACAACAACATTGAAGAGTTGCAAACTAAGGTGGCTTTTCAAGAGCACACGATAGAGGCGTTAAATGAAGCCTTGGCCTCACAGCAAAAGCAACTTGAAGATTTACACTACAAAGTGCGTCATGTGATAGACCGTGTTAAATCTATCCAGCCATCTAATATTGCAAAGCAATCTGAGGAAATGCCTCCGCCGCACTATTGATTTCGTGCCGGCGAGGTAGACGCATCCGTTTGTTTTTTCGACGGTAATGTATCTAATTCAACAGAATCTTCTACATCGCCACTCAATGCTTTCACAAAGGCATTTTTAATCAGCGCGCCTAATGCAGACCACATACTGGTATCAGGGTTGGCAAGGTTTCCTTCAAGGGGGATGCGTGTGGCGACCTGATCTTTACTCTGGTTTTCAAACAGTTCAGTGAAGAATGCTGAGATAAGTTCAATACCGCCTTCAATTGGGCCGTCGCCGTCTTCTTCAATATCACCTTTCCACGAGAAGACCTCTACGTGATGAAGAATCGGTTTTACATACCCTTTTACTTCGCCATTGTCAGCCGCCAGTTCGGCAGCGAGAGTTAGGGTGCCCGCCTCTAAATCAAAGGGGGCGTAGGTATCTAGTAGGTTCTTAAAGTTCACCAGCGCAACATTGTCAGCTTCAAGATTAATATCAAATGTAGGCTTTGCCGTGGCAGGATTGAGTGAAGCGTCCACCTTTACGCTACCTTGGTCGGCTGTTTGTGCTGTGGCCGATCCGGTAGCAACGCGGTTGTCTGACAACGCGTCGCTGTTCACTAAATTAGATAACGTGCCATTGATTTGATGCAGGGAAATATCAATGGCTGGGCTTGTCTGAGGGTTGTAAAAGGTAATTTTTCCCTGCTTTATGGTCAGTGCGTCTATACGCAAAGGGAAAAGCTGATTCGCTATGTTCAACCAATCTTCATTTTTACCGACTTGGTCTTTGCTTTCGTCTGCCCCATCCACAAAGTTAATTTCTGGGTCAATGAGATGAACACTGCCAACGGCGGCACCTTTAAACAATTGTGACCAAATGAGGGTGAATTCCACCGAATTGGCTCGAAAAAGCGGGCGCTCCACTTCTCCATTGGCTTTATAAAGAAGCACATGTTGTAGTCGATAAGCCCCGCGCCACAGCATGATATCCACGTCTCCCACGCGGCCATCATAGTTCCCTGGCTGGCTTAAGGTACTGTTTATATACCATTGGGCGGCATAGGGTAGGCTTATTCTTACGCCAAGCAGTAAAATCAGTACCACGGAAAGACTGATGACGATTCGACGATTGTTACGTTGCATAGTGATCTCCTTATGGCTTATGCCATCAAAGAGTATGCCTAGATAAAATGTCTATTATGAATACACTCTAGGTTGTTGAAATTATTTGTTTTTAAATGATTTTGCGAGGGAGGTGGAACCAAGAAGCCACGGGCTAAGAAGAGATAAACAGTGTGGCTTCTACAGTCAAAAGGGTAAAATTTTCCAGCTTTGGCAATGTTTAATGGGGTTTAAATATGCCGATGACGTTTTCGTTTTCTCGGGTAACCGCTTCCACGCTTTCGTCGGTTTGAACATCGTGATAGCCACAAGACACGCACTCAAGCTTTTCTACATTGTTTTCATAGTAGAGGGAAATAGTATCGAGCTCTTGGCATTTAGGGCAAACTGCGCCCGCCACAAAGCGACGTTTTACTCTCTTTTGCATAATAAATCTCAATCTTTGTTATCAGTCTATTATACAGCGAAATGACCGTTGCTGATCAGCTTTTAACGAGAGTTTTTGGTATTATACGCCACTTAAATTGTTCCAATACAGGTACCGGATGATAAAGCTCACTAACGTATCGCTGATGAGAGGGCGCAAAGTCTTACTCGAAGAAGCGTCTGCACAAGTATTTCCTGGCCACAAAGTTGCGCTAATTGGCAGCAATGGATGCGGCAAATCTTCACTATTTGCCTTGTTGCGTCATGAATTAACGTTAGATGCCGGTGATTGTACCATTCCAGCCGATTGGAAAATTGTGAGCGTGGCCCAAGAAACGCCATCCACTGACCGAAAAGCCATTGATTATGTGATTGACGGAGACAAACATCTCAGACAATTACAGCACTTACTTGCGCAAGCCGAACGTGCAGAAGATGGTGTGGCCATTGCTCAGGCTCATGGGCAATTAGAGCAAGCAGGCGCATACGATGTGGAAGCTAGGGCGGCCACCATTTTGTCTGGTTTAGGTTTTACGAATCAGCAGTTAGACGCGCCGGTATCAGACTTCTCTGGTGGTTGGCGTATGCGACTTAATTTGGCGCAAGCACTGTTGTGTCCGTCTGATCTCCTTTTGCTCGATGAGCCCACCAACCACCTCGATTTGGACGCGGTAATTTGGTTAGAGAAGTGGTTACAACGTTACGCTGGCACCCTATTACTCATATCTCATGACAAAGCCTTTATCGATAACACAGTGGCACAAATTATCAGTGTGGAGCAGCAAAAGCTGGTCACCTACACAGGTAACTATTCTGCGTATGAAACTCAGCGAGCTGAACGCTTACGTTTGCAAAACCTTGAGTTTGAAAAGCAGCAGCAAAAAGTAGCGCACCTCAATGCCTTTATTACGCGATTTAAGGCTAAAGCCAGTAAAGCAAAGCAAGCACAGAGCCGTATAAAGCAGCTGGAAAAGATGGAAACCCTGATGCCTGCCCATGCTGCCAGCCCGTTCAGCTTTTCATTTGCGCCCCCTTCTGCCCTCCCCAACCCTTTGGTTAACATGGAGCATGTACAGCTTGGTTATGGCGAACACATTGTGTTGGAACAGGTTAAATTAAACTTAGTGCCAGGCAGTCGTATTGGCCTACTTGGGCGAAATGGACAAGGTAAATCTACCTTAATCAAATTGCTTGCTGGCGTACACTCTCCTATGCAAGGCGTGTTTGATACTGCAAAAGGGCTGAAAATTGGTTACTTTGCGCAGCATCAGCTTGAAACCTTGGACCCTTCGGCTACGCCAATATTGCACTTACAGCGTTTAGATGAGAAAGCCACGGAACAGCAATTACGCGATTATTTGGGTGGGTTTGGGTTTAACGGTGATGAAGCACTAAGCGAAGTGGCGCCCATGTCTGGGGGAGAAAAAGCGCGCTTAGTTTTGGCGTTAATTGTTTATCAAAAGCCCAATTTACTGCTTCTCGATGAGCCGACAAACCACCTTGATCTAGAAATGAGACATGCATTAAATGTGGCCTTGCAAGGGTTTGAAGGCGCCATGGTACTGGTTTCTCACGATCGTTTCTTACTGACGTCAGTCTGTGAAGATTTCTATTTGGTTGATAGCGGTCAAGTCGATACGTTCAATGGTGATTTGGATGATTATCGTGACTGGATTTTAAAGCAACAAGCACAAGACAAAGCCAAAGCGAACAGTGATGCTAAAGCAGCGAATAGCGAACCGAGTGAGCAAAAAGAACGTAAAATAGACAGGAAAGAAGAAAAGCGCAGAGAAGCCGAGTTTAGAAAACAAATCGCGCCTTTTAAAAAAGCGCTCGAAAAACATGAAAAAGCGTTGGATAAATGCACTGGGCGTTTAGCTGAGGTTGAAGCATTATTGGCGGATAGCACGTTATATAGTGATGATAAAAAAGCGGATTTAATGGCTTTGTTAGACGAACAAGCATCGATAAAACAACAATTGGAAGAGCATGAAATGGCATGGCTAGATGCTCAAGAACACATGGAACAACAAAGAGCGGCCTATGAAAAACAGTGAGGTATTACTTAGTAGGGCGGACTTTTGGCGTTATAGCTATATCACCTACGCTATTGATGACGTGGCCCCAGCCTCGTTAACCCTTCAAGACAGGTTTGGCGTCAATGTGAATCTTATTATGTTGTTGTGTTGGTGTTTGCAAGAAGGCGTTATTTTAACGCTAACCCAATGCCAGCAATTGATTGAGTGTGTAGAAGACAGCGAACACCAATTAAAAGCGCATAGGCACAAACGGCATGCTGCAAAGCCAAAAGAGGATGAGGTTTCAGCGCGATACGACGATTTGAAAGCGGAAGAACTTGAGCTGGAAAAAGCACAACAAGCACTAATTTTGGCGCAGTTTAATCAATTCGATGTGTCGTATCTACCTAAAGAAGCGGCCGTCGGTGGAAATGTCTTTAATGCGTCCATTGCTGCATTTATTAACGCCTATGCGTTACGAGAAGCGCCTCAAGCCCGATTACTATTAAGCGCCATCATTAAAGCGCTACCTTAAAATAAGAAACACTATGAGCAAATCTGCGTTAGCACACGGAAAAATCGTTAAAAGCCAATTTCGTATTCCTACTTGGGCGAAAAATCGTCACATTCAAACCATTTGGCCTAGGTTCATACAAAAGCGGTTGCCTTTAACCTATGGTATGGAGAGGTTAACGCTGCCCGATGACGATTTTGTTGACGTGGCGTGGGGGCCAAAACCTGCGGAACCCTCAGGTGTGGTGGTGCTATTTCATGGTTTAGAGGGCAGTATCCGATCACATTATGCCAACGATATGATGGCCACGTTGTCGGTGAACGGGTGGCAAGTCGTGATGATGCATTATCGAGGGTGCAGTGGCGTCCCTAATTTAAAGGCGAGAGCTTATCATTCGGGAGAAACGGAAGATCCCAGCTTCTTTTTGCAATGGATTAACGACAAGTTTCCTTCCCTGCCCAAAGTGGCTATTGGCTTTTCGTTGGGCGGAAACATGTTGCTGAAACTACTGGGCGAAAATCCTGCTCAAAAGTGGCTGCAAGCCGCCGTAGCGGTGTCGTCACCCTTGAAGCTGTCTGAGTGTGCGAAGTCGATTAATCATGGATTTTCCCGAGTTTATCAAAAATATCTGCTCGCCAGCATGAAAAACACGTTGAAGAAAAAGATGGCGTACATTGATTACCGAAAGCTTATTCAACTCACGGAAGACGATGTAGACAGCATGACGAGTTTCTCACAGTTCGATGAGAAAATTACCGCGCCACTGCACGGTTTTGCTGATGCACAAGATTACTACGAAAAATGCAGTGCTTATCATTTTCTAAGTGCTATCCATTGCCCAACATTGGTTCTACATAGTATTGATGACCCCTTTATGAACCACCTTATTGTGCCAAAAGAGGAAGAGCTAGCGCGCAGTGTCACGTTAGAACTCAGTGAACGTGGCGGGCATGTAGGCTTTATGCAAGGCTCTATTTTAAAACCGAAAGTTTGGTTACATGAACGGGTAAAGCGCTTTGTTAGTGAAGTGCTGCCTATCAATTCTGACACGCCTTATATGGACCCCGTATGATCATTCCTTTAGACGCCATCGAAAAAGACACCCTTTACAGCATAGCTGAAGCCTTCGTACTTCGAGAAGGCACAGACTATGGCGAACAGGAAATTACCCTTACCGATAAAGTTGAGCAAATCCTTAGCGCACTGCATTCAGGTGATGCTGTATTGGTGTATTCAGAGCTTCATGAGAGTGTGGATATTCGTCCAAAAGAGGACGTTTTGGCTAACGGTAACGATGAAGAATAAAAAAGCCGGTCGGGTGACCGGCTAACCATCCTGAGGAAAGGAAGGATTAAAACGCATATCTGGCGTTAACTTGAAGTATGTCTAAATCATCAACAGATTTGTAGCTTGCGCCAAACGCCCATTGAGGGGTGACATAGTAGTTAGCCCCTATTTTTATGGTGGCTTCACCATCGAAGACGTCGTAATAGCCAATTTCACCATTTAATTCGATTTTTTCTGTCACCATAGAACGCAAACCAGCATTGATGCTGTAGCCATTCTCATCGGTGGCATCAGCATCAAGCTGTTCAAAGTTGGCAGTAAAATAGGCGTCTGTGGTGCTATTGATAGGCATACGATAACCTGCACCTAATGTAAGAAGATCAAGATCAAAGCTGCCCTCTTCTACGCGGTTGTACTCACCGTTTAAAAATATATTGCTGTTAAGAAGATACCGGCTGGAGACGTTGAAGCCATCTGGCTCAAAAGATTCATCATCGTCGAAGTCGATTTTAGTGTATCCCCCTTCTACATATCGCCAATCCGGCGTGTCTGCCAGAGCTGGAAAGGAAAGTGTCGCTGAAACTGAGGTGAAAAGTGCGGTAAGTAGTGTGAGTGCTTTACGCATAAATGCTCCTTGTTATGTACAGATAATCATTATCTGCCTCGTTGTTACATGGGAAAGGCTGTGTTGTCCCGTGAATGTCTATAGGCAGTAACACGCGACTACCTTCATCCCACGACACTCATACAGCAATTGCCTTGCCAGCCGAGCGCTTGCGTTCCACATTCGACCCAAATTAGCTATCTATCAATCTGTTTTTCATGCCTTTTTCTTTTTTTGTGACCAAACGGTTTTAGCGTAAACAGAACAGGAAAAGGTTCTTGTCCTACACATAGGGGCCGATACGCTGAAGGAATGTGTTGCAAATTCACAACACTTATCCTTTTGTCTAAGTGCTGGCGCATATTTACACAATGGTTTAGCACAGTGGTTGCAGGGGGTTTAGATCGTAAGGCAATGTAAAATAAAGGTAAATTAATAAGAATATGCAATTGGAACAGCTCTTGCTTTGCTAGGTGTAGCTTTCACTTTTTTCCTGTGCTTTTGCAAATTTGAAGGTCATTTCGGTTCTGGATTTTTCAACGGATGGACGCAGCCCAAACTTGTTTTTTAGGGCAATGGCTCAAAAGCGCATTATTTCTTAAGGGAGATATACGGTGTACAAGGTAAGACAAAAAGGTACGACAAGATTACTTACTTCAATAGCGACAACCCGTCGTGTGGCGTTATTGGTTGGCGCCCTGTTTTCAGTATTTGGTTCTTCGTGGGCATTAGCGACAAACGTGAATCAAGACAATCAACCGGGCGAAAGCTCGCCTATTCTGCAGTCTATTATTGATGAAGCAAAGCAGTCTGCAGAGCAAAGCTATAAAGAAAATGATCATGGCCTTGATGACAAATTGAAAGACATTGATTACCAAACCTATCGTGCTATTCGTTTTAAGCCAGAACAAAGTTTGTGGCATGGGGAAAATGACTATGAGGTTCAGTTCTTTCACCCTGGTTTCTTGTATCAACTTCCAGTGACCGTCAATGTTATTGATGCAGATAATGACGCAAGCCCAATCGCGTTTGAAAAGGCGATGTTTAGCTACGATGGTAAAGCGTCATCCTTGGGTCAATATACGAAAGATGAAAATGGCTTCGCAGGTTTTCGCCTTCATTACCCGATAAAAAATGAGGAATATAAAGATGAATTCGCGGTGTTCCTCGGCGCTTCTTACTTCCGCCTAGTGGGCAAAAATCAAGTGTACGGCATCTCTGCCAGAGGCTTGGCGATAGACACTGCATTATCCAAAGGTGAAGAATTTCCCCATTTTACTCAGTTTTGGTTAATTGAGCCGAAGGAAGGTCAACCTATTACGGTATATGCGCGATTAGAGAGCCCTTCCGTGGCTGGCGCGTACAAGTTCGTTATTCAGCCCGGTGTCGACACAGAGGTAAAAGTGCAAAGTTGGTTATTTGCCCGTGAAGACGTTGATAAGTTAGGTATTGCGCCATTTACCAGCATGTTTTTGTACGGTGAGAATACCCAAAAACGTCACGACGACTATCGCCCAGAAGTCCACGATAGCGATGGTGTACTTATGGTGACGCACGCCGGTGAAGAAATTTGGCGTCCGCTAACTAACCCTAGCAGATTACAAGTGACATCACTGAGTGACAGCCACCCCAAAGGGTTTGGTATGTTGCAGCGCGATGGCGAGTGGGACAACTATCTCGATGCTGAGGCCAATTATCACCTACGTCCTGGGTTGTGGGTAACACCAGAGGCTGGGTTTGAAAAAGGCCGTTTAGAAGTAGTTGAGATCCCAACGAACTCTGAAATTCACGACAACATTGTTGCGTTTTGGACGCCTGAGAAGCCCTTTGTATCGGGTGAGTCACTCTATTTTTCTTACAACTTAAGCACAGTGGAACAAAATCCATTTGTGAGCGAGTTGGCGTCGGTCGTTCGCACGCGCCAAGGGGCTGCGGTGTTGCCTGGTGATGAATTTGAAGATGCATCACTGAATACGACGCGTCAATTTAGCATCGACTTTAGTGCGCCTTCAGGGTTTAGCTTTAACAGCGATACGACAAAACTCATTGTACAAGCCAGTAACGGTCAGGTGTCGAAGCAACGTATGCACCCCGTTGCAGATGGCGCAGAAATTAGAGCGACATTCTTCTTGAAACCCAAAGAGAAACAAACGGTAGATATGCGTGCCTACATCGAGCAAGACGGCAAGCGTATTAGCGAGGTATGGAATTATGTCTACCAACCACAGTAATAGCCTAGGTTTGCAAGAAGGTTTGCAGACAAAGAAACCGTCGACAGACGCATCGTCGACCCATAGCCACCTGAACACCAAAGGAGAGCATATGCGTTTGTTTATTATGGCAATGCTAGTTATTCCAAGCACGGCACTGGCCGGTTGGAGTTTATACGAGATATTTCTGCCCAACGGGCTAACGAACCTTGAAATAGCCCAATTGGGTCTTGGGTTAACCCTTTTTGCCTGGTTATGCATGGCATTTTGGACAGGCATAATTGGGTTTGTATTGCAGTTGTTCAACATTGACCCCCTTAGCCTCCGTAAAAAGCAATGTGCGCCAGACCAAGATAGCCCTCTGGTGCAAAAACACGCGGTGGTTATGCCGGTGTACAATGAAGATACCCGCAGAATTATGGTAGGTTTTGAAGCGTGTGTACGCGAAATCATGGGCAGCGCTCAGGCTGAACAGTTTGACTTCTTTATGTTAAGCGATACACGGGACGAGCAGAAAGCTGAGGCAGAACTGCGTGCATGGAACCGCATGACTAAGCGCTTAGGCCGCTATGCAAGTCATGTTTTTTACCGTCGCCGGGAAGAAAACAGCCATAGAAAAGTGGGTAACCTGAAAGACTTTTGCGAACGTTGGGGAGCTAACTATGAGTCTATGATTGTGCTGGATGCTGATAGCATCATGAGTGGTGAGCGCATGTTAGACCTTGCCCGCCGCATTGAGCAGAATCCAGAAACGGCGTTAGTGCAAACTATACCTATGCCCGTTCGCCAAGATACTTTCTTTGGTCGGTTTGTTCAATTTGCAGCGCATCTCTATAGCCCTATGCTGGCAACAGGCTTGTCGTTTTGGCAGACAGACAGTGCAAATTACTGGGGGCACAATGCCATCATTCGTATTGCCCCTTTCATGCAGCATTGTGGCCTACCAACCCTTGAAGGCCGCGCACCGTTTGGTGGCGAAGTACTGAGTCACGATTTTGTGGAAGCTGCACTTTTACGTCGAGCTGGCTGGCAGGCTTACTTACTGACCGACACCACAGGCAGTTACGAAGAGGTACCTAGTAACATCGTCGATTATGCCATTCGCGATCGCCGCTGGGTTCAGGGCAACATTCAGCATTTGGGTTTATTAAAGGTGAAAGGGCTAAAAACAGCTAACCGCTTGCATTTTTTATTCGGAGCTTTTGCCTACATTTCTTCACTTGTACTATTTTGTATGCTGGCGCTAGGTACCGCAGATGCGCTTATTCGTGCTACTTCTGTGCCTGACTTCTTTGTGTCAGAATATCAACTTTTCCCAAGTTGGCAGGTGGCACGCCAAGACATGATGATGGTGACAATGTGGGGCACAGCAGCGCTATTATTTCTACCTAAATTGCTGGGTATTACCTTAGCGCTCATCAAACGTAGAAGTGAGTTTGGCGGCGCCTTTTCGTTGCTTAAAAGCGCCATTTTAGAGCTTGTAATGGCGGTATTGATTGCCCCTCTCATGATGTTTTATCACAGCTACTTTGTGATCAGTGTCTTTATTGGCCATTCAGTTAAATGGGAAGCCCAAGAACGTGAAGGACGCAAGGTGCCTTGGTCTGTGGCCTTTAAGCATACCCAAATAATGAGTTGTTTAGCAGTAATTTGGGGCGTGACAACCTTCTACTACACGCCATCACTGTTTATGTGGCTACTTCCTGTATTAATTGGGATGGTACTGGCGGCGCCTATTATCCGCTTGTCTAGTTCTACTCACCTAGGTGTTAGCTTACGCAATTGGGGTGTTTTCGTTATCGACCAGGAAGTAAAAGAATGTATGGCACTTAAGCGTTTACGTGTCGCCATGAATTACTTCTCAATTTCTCAGTATAAAGCGGAAGTTCCAGCGCTACCAGATAGCTTGTGGGTAACAATGCCTGAACAGGCGTTACATCAAAAGCCACTGCCTATGCAGGGTATTCAGCAACAGGCCGCATAAGTTACAACGGACCTTCACGCATACAAAAAATCCGATATCAGGAACTGATATCGGATTTTTTATGACTTTCACGGCGGTCACTACTTTTCACGGCGGTCACTACCTACCTGAGTCGCGCAGTCGTATATCCATTTTATCTTTAACGGGTAAAGGTCACAGAGAACGTGACTGGTACTGTGGTAGTAATGCTTTTCAACCCAGCAATCTTTTGCAATGCTTCTACCCCTTCTGTCAGGCCAAATGCTTCAGCCTTAATTAAAGTAGGAGAAACAGTACTTACCGTCATTGTATCGTCATCGAGTTTACTGGCTTTTATTGCAAAGGTCGTGGGTACGGCCTTGCCATGTAGGGTAAGGATGCCGTCAACTTTGGCCACTACCACATCGCCATTTTCCAGGTCTGTGAGGGTGGCAGGTAAGTCTGCAACAAACGTGGCTTTTGCAAACTCAGCGACATTAAACAGCATCTCTTGCATTCGTGAATTGCGAATATCTATGGCAGTATTTACCGAGGCCAAATCTACCTCAATACTTAGCGCTCCACTGTCTGAAAGACTGCCGTCGAAGCTATCAAATTGATGCACTTCTGTGACTTGTGCATTTTTAGTAGAGAGGAAATGCAATGCGCTGGTGTCTTTGTCTACATTCCAGTCAGCCATCGCAGGGAAAGCAAATCCACAGGCAATAAGCGCAGCAGACAACGTCCGAATTCGAGCTGTAATCATGTTATTACTCCTTTGTTTACGCAAACAAAATACCTGCGAGGATGACTCACAGTAAACGTGAAACCTTACGATAAATCTATTACTTTGTATGAGGGTTTACAAAATCATTATACTGCACAACGTCTTGCCAAGGCACCCGTTGATCGCCCATTACCACAAAATCCGGGTTTTCTAGCGAATGGCGCTGGTTGTATGTCAAAGGTTCGAAATTGGCGGCCGCAATGCTACCACCCGCTTCTGAAACAATGCACTGTGAGGCGCCTGTATCCCATTCTCCGGTAACCCCAATACGCATAAATACGTCGGCTTTACCTTCTGCAATAAAGCACGCTTTCAGTGAACAGCTGCCTAAAGGCAGGGTTTGGTATACCCGTTTAGCACACATACGGCCTAATACCTTTTCACGGGATTGGCGACGACTTATGGCAATCATAACCACGCTGTTTTTGGGGTCGTCTAGTTGGCGAACCGAAATAGGATGATCCCCGTCGGGAGACGATTTAAACGCTCCTTTTCCTTTTTCCGCGTAATACAATGATTGCCCTGGGGGCCAAAAAATGACGCCAATCTTTGGCTCATTGTTTTCAATAAGGGCAATATTCACGGCAAAGTCGCCACTGCGGGCGATAAATTCTTGTGTGCCATCAATGGGGTCGATAAGCCAGTAACGTGGCCAGTCTTTGCGTTCTTCTAAACTGGCGTGTTTGTTTTCTTCAGAAAGAATGGGAATATCGGGGGTGGCTTCGCTAAGCTGTTTCGTAATGATGTCATTGGCAAGGTAATCTGCACTGGTTACCGGCGAATCATCTTCTTTCTGGTAGGCATCAAACTCGCCTTTATCATACACGGTGAGCACGGCCTCACCAGCTTCTATTGCAATTCTTTTGGCTATTTCTAATAGGTCTTCGTGGGCATCATCGGGCATAAATTATTGTTCCTTAAACCACTTTTGAGCTAGTAACAGGGCGGCTATACAGCGAGCTTCAATAAAGTCTTCGCGAGCGAGTAACGCATCAGCGTCGGCAAGGGGCCAGTGAATAACCTCCAAGGGCTCTGGCTCATCACCTTCTAGCTGTTGAGGATACAAGTCTTGTGCCAATACAATGGTCATATTGGCATTAAAGAATGTAGGCGCCATACTTACTTTATGTAGCTCAATTAATTCGTTTGCGCCAAATCCGGCTTCTTCTTTTAATTCGCGATCGGCGGCTTCCAGGGCGCTTTCACCAGGGTCAATTAGCCCTTTTGGAAATCCTAACTGGTATGAGTGGGTGCCCGCGGCGTATTCTCGAATAAGCACTAAGGTATCTTTGTCTATCATAGGTACAATCATAACGGCACCGCGATTGCCCCCGGCCATTCGTTCAAATTGGCGGGTTGCACCATTTGAGAACTCTAAATCGAGGCGTTCTACCCGAAAGAGTTTACTCTGGGCAACGATTTCCCGATGGTGAATTTGTGGTAACGGCTTATTCGGGTCAATTTTTCGCATGTCTCTCGCTACAACTTTGTTATCATACCTACTGTATCTAGCTTACTTCATTATAAGGAAAATCGCTTGCCCTTTCTGCCCTGGAATGAAATTGATACGGTGTTGCTGGATATGGACGGCACCTTGTTGGATCTTCACTACGATAACCAGTTTTGGCTTCATCATTTACCCAAACGGTTAGCCGAATTGCGTGGTATTTCTGAGGCGCAAAGCCAAGAAGAAATGGCCAAAAGGTATGAATCTGTTTTTGGACAGATACAGTGGTACTGTCTTGAGTATTGGGCCGAATCGTTAGCGCTAGATTTACATAACGAATTTATGCCACTCAAAAGAGAGTTAGCGCATTTATTAACCTTGCGAGACGATACCATTCCCTTTTTAGAGGCCTTGCATGCGTCGGGTAGAAACGTGGTTTTGGTGACCAACGCCCACCCTGGAAGCCTAGCGCTAAAACTTGAGTTTACACAACTCGATGACCACATAGACAATTTAATATCTACCCACGAGTTTGGTGTCACCAAAGAGTCTCAATCTCTTTGGCAAAAGCTGCAAGCTAGGGTGAAATTCAACCCCGAGCGCACCTTGTTCGTGGACGACTCTTTACCTATATTGGCCGCGGCAAAAGAATTCGGTATTAAACACTTACTCGCCGTGGACAACCCTGATAGCACCTTGCCGCACCGCAATATCACAGAGTTTCCCGCTGTCACCGATTATCGCCTTATGCTGGATGACATACGTCAACATGCAATAGAGAAAAACCA
>Ga0208816_100266_pt1 | contig 19266 bp, 15 predicted proteins | sample Virmet3734_803_FD_185737 | JGI IMG/M metagenome (GOLD analysis project Ga0208816, IMG submission 185737) | Marine viral communities from the Southern Atlantic ocean transect to study dissolved organic matter and carbon cycling - metaG 3734_803... | ecosystem: Environmental > Aquatic > Marine >...
CTTGACTACACTTACTTCGTAATTGCTTCCTGTTTTTGGACCTAAATCGCATGAAACAAGCCTTAAAGCCAGCTGTCACAGAGGATAGTAAATAGCGTTAATTTGTCTTAAACTCTGCAGACCCCGCCCGTTTAGCTGCTTTTTTATTGCTAAGTTTATTAAGAGGGCTCTTTATAATCCAGAACTGGCAGCGTACTGCGACTTAATACGTGCTGCGTTTCACAGCCTAAAATTAGCACATTCACGCTATCCCGGCCATGTGAGGCCATGTAAATCATGGTTGCAGCTGGACTTTTGAGTGGCAGCGTTGATAACTTCTTTTGCCGCCGCTTCGATACGTTGAGCTAGTTCCCGATAGGCATAGGAGTCGGTGATCTCGCCCAAGCCAGCATAGGGAATGGGATAGCTGGCCTGTACATGTAAAAATGTGATGGTGGCTTTGATATCGCTGGCAAATTTCACCGTACTCAATAAGTTGATACAGCAAAGTATTCTCGGGACGATTTCGTCGATACGAAAAGTGTTGCTTAGCTAACAATGACTTCCTTGCCAAATGTTTTTTTCAAGCAAGTTATTTTGACCGAAAAATTCTTATCAAGAATACTGCTCAAAAGGTTTGAAATGATGCATCGATGCCACTTGGTGAATGACCGAAATGGCCTTGTTGCAGTTGTCTAACTAAGGTTTGGAAAACGTCCGCTACTCGCTCATAGCTGCCATTAGAACCTCAATGCCTCAACGACCGCTTTACGTACATTTGAGCCGCACAGTATGTGTTTTTTTGTTAAACAACACATACTTCAGCTTGCCGGAATCAGTCACTCTGAACCCGGAAAAGGCGGCCAATTGTTAAAGAGCTGATGACTTAAACGCGACATCTACGTTGACAGACTCCGAGAGGCAAGTTACACTCCATTGAGAGCCTTGGCTTACATGCGTACGCTGAAAATAAATGCACTTGCAGGGCTCTCGATATATTCGGAACTACAACAACAATGCCTCTCATGGAGAAGACCCAATGCGTGTTTATGCTCAACGAATACCAAGCGCTGTTCGCCTTTTGATCCTATCAACATTCGTTTTTTCGCTGTCCGCCTGCAATGACTCGTCATCTGGTCCAAGTGACCCGACTTCGGTTACGACCTCGGAGGGAACCGTCACAGGGCAGCTTGTCACCGACAGTAACGGCAGCGAGATGAAACAATGGCTCGGCGTTCCATATGCCCAATCAACGGAGGGAGCAAACCGTTTTCGTGCGCCCCAAAGCCTGGAGCCGAGGACGGATGTTTTGGAGGCGACAGATTTTGGTGATGCGTGCCCACAAACGCCGGCGCAATCTCCGTTTGCCATTCAAAGTTCAAATCCAGGGTCGACTACTTCGGAGGATTGTCTGAACCTCAATATCTACAGCCCTGCTGAAGGTGATAATCATCCGGTGGTTGTTTGGATCCACGGCGGCGGTCTGGATACTGGTGCCGGTTTTCAGTCCAGCGCGAAACCTGACAGGTTGGTGAAAGAAGGCATCGTTGTTGTGGCCATTAATTATCGCCTTGGCGTGCTCGGCTATTTGGCGCATCCGGCACTTACGGCCACCTCGCAAACGTCCGAGAAGGGATCAGGTAATTACGGTCTAATGGATCAGATCAAAGCCCTCGAATGGCTTCAAGCCAACGTTGCTGAGTTTGGCGGGGACCCGAATAACGTAACACTGGTCGGTGAGTCTGCAGGCGGATTCAGCATCAAGGGGTTAATGGCTGCCAATGATCGAACCAACGGTTTGTTTCATCGGGTCATTGTTCAGAGCGGTCCATCCTTCTTCCAGGAAACGCCTACAGAAGCCGAGCAACGCGGTGCCGGATTTATGGCCAGCCTGTGCGCAGATGATGCATCGCCTGAAGCGGCAGAGTGTCTGCGTAACCTGACCCTTGAGCAACTTCTCACTTTGCAGGCCGGCGAACCTGAATTCGGTTCGGAAATTGTTCAACGACCGGGTGTTCTTGAACAGACGGTGGCAGCCGCGTTGGCAAGTGGACAGTTCACGGCTGACCAGGTGTTGGAAGGCTCGAACCGGGATGAATGGCGTTTGTCTGTTGCTATGGAGCAACTTGTGAGTGGACGCAATTCCCTTGAGGAACTACTTGCAGGAAGTTCGACAGCCTACCGGCAAGAACTGATACGGCGATATGGTTCAGTCACTGAAGCCAATGCGGACGCGGTGGTAGACCTCTATCCGCTTAGCAGTTATGACAATGCCGATATCGCGGTCTCTGCCGTGGGCACCGATGCGATCTTTGCCTGTCCAGGCTTTGGTAACATTGCGGCTGCCGCGCAACATATCCCGGTCTACGCGTACGAATTTGCAGACCGAAATGCACCACCGCTGCCTTCACCATTATTTGCAACAGTTCAACCCGCTTTTCAACCCGCTTTAGGTGCTGCGCACGCCACTGAAATTCCTTATGTCTTTGCCTCTCAGGCTGAACTGGAAGCCGAATTCTCCGCAGATTCCGCAACGCTCGCCGAGACGATGGTGCGCTACTGGGCGGCGTTTGCCCGCACCGGCGACCCAACCCCAAGCGACGGGACTCTGCCTGCATGGCTGCCCTTTGTGAATCAGGGCTATCAATCACTGCAAGCGCCTGCCGAAAATACTGGTCCCTTCTCAGTGTTGTCCGGTGGTCAATCATTCAACCAGGCTCGAAATTGTACCCTTTGGTTGGGCGGTTGAAGCACTTTCAACGATAGAGAAACGCCGTTGATCAGCCCGGTGCGATCGGCACCGGGCTTCAAAAACTACCCAGTAAGCAAATGTGATATCCGCGGAGCAACGACGATCCGTCCCTCTGTTGAGCTTATGATGGAGCACCGAGGCAAACCTCAGCGATTTCTCAACCCATAATCAGATCCTTAGGCCTGGTTCTGTATACACATCTCACGCTTCGCAGACGTGAAGGCCCCTTTCTGAAAGGAGATCCTATGAAAAAAATGCACGCACCCAAGATCATGGTATGTTCAATCGCCATCTTGTCGGTTGCCGGCTGTGGGGGCGGCTGTGTGGCATCAATCAGTTGCTTGACTTCCTCTTTACTCAAGACCGTCGGCAACTTCCTTGGCACCGGCACGGTGCTGACTTTGAGCATCACATCAGGTCGATTCAAGGACTTATGGAATAAGAACGTTAAACCCGATAACGTGGCATTGATGGTGATGTTAGATGTACCTTGCTCGGCCAATGTGAGTTGGAATTGGCGCAATTCTTCAGCCGTGGCATCCTCTGGCGAGCGTTTCAAAAAGGTAGCGAGTTTCTTCACGCCTCTGATGTAGCCTATTTGCGTTTTAGGACTGAGCCTACGCATGGTCATATCTTCAATCATGCGTTGGAGTAAGGGGTTGGATCCTTCAAAGTAACTCATGGTTTCACTCCTGAGTGAATTCAGGGCGACATTGCCCTTCCTTCAGCTTAGAAGCGGGGAACGAGATCAGAATATAATTAATGAGGTGGGGGCGGCACTACTACCGCGGAGCGGTTTAGTCCTTTCGCTCATAGCAGACGATAGCCCCTGTCACTTTTCATCTTTTATCGGTTTATTCCGCCACAGCAACCAGCGCGGGAAGCCAACTAAAAAGCACACAAAGGTTACGTAACCCAGTAAGCTTACCATCGGGCTATACAGGGCATAACTTAACACCTGGGCTTGTGCAGGGTTACTCGGTGAATAAACAACTATCAGGTTGTCGCCTTCCTCGATTAACCCCATGCCAGCATAAACATGCGCATTGGCGTATATCCGGTAGGTCTCTCCCCCTACCTGATACTGAACCGTGATCTCATGTAATTCAGACTGCCGGGGGGAGCCTGTTCCCCGGATTTGCTCGATATAAACCTGTTTATCCACCACAGTACCACTGGCGGAATTACCATTGATGAAACCGGTAAGCACACTGCCGCTTAACAGCAACATGATAAACAAGCAAAGCCAGCCGGTTGCCAGGGTATATTTGAGGTATTTTCTTTTTTGCGCAGTACTCAATATCCTATTCCCCCTGAGTGCTACCGGATTGATCTGACCGGAAATCCCACAATGCGATGATGAAATACTGTATAGTGATCGCCGTTTTTTAGCTAACAGGAATCAATATGTCTTTAAGTGTAAACAGCTATTTCGACGATAACGTAAAATCTATCGCTTTTGAATCAGCCAACGGCCCGTGTACCTCAGGGGTGATGCTGCCTGGTGAATATGTATTCTCTACCAGTAAAGATGAATTGATGAAAGTGGTTGAAGGTGAGCTGGTAGTTAAACTACCTGGTGCGGAAGAGTTTATGTCGTTTAAAACGGGTAGCGAGTTTAATGTTGCAGCCAATCAATCCTTTGATGTTAAAGTCAGCACAACAACTGCCTATCTTTGCTTCTACAGCTAAGATAAGTCGGCTCTCAGCGGGACAAACCATCATTTCCCGCTGGTGAGTCTTAACCGGCATAATATGCGCCCTACGCTTATAACCAGTCGGGACGCCCGATATGCAAATGCATACACAGGTTAAGGATATCATTGTCCTCTACAGTGCCTCGTGTGTTAGTTCGCAACATGGCAGCTATGAGCGAATAGCAGACGTTAGAGGAGCCTCCGTTGTAGACTAGCTATCTGATCGTATACCGGTCGTTCAGATAACCACGAACCACTGCCAATTTCTGTCACTCTGGTCAGTTTACTTACCAGCCCAACAAGGTACACTACAGACTTTTACATTAGCAAGGATGCTGATGTTAGCTGCAGAGCAATACACCTATCAACGCCATCGTCCAGAGCAAACATTGCTCTATCAACTTGTTGAGAAACATTACCCTGCCTTCGCCGAGATGATGCAATCTCAGGGAAAGGCATTACCATACCATGTGATCAAAGAGTTTGAAGAGTTTCTTAAGTGTGGTCGACTTGAGCATGGATTTCTGCGCATAGTCTGTGATGACTGCAAACATGAGAAGCTTGTAGCTTTCAGTTGCAAGCGAAGAGGTTTCTGCCCGAGTTGCGGAGCTCGAAGGATGGCTGAGAGTGCGAAACTACTGGTTGATGATGTATTGCAGGGTTACCCTGTTAGGCAATGGGTGTTAAGCTTACCTATTCCCCTAAGGTTATTACTCGCCAGATACCCCAAAGAACTCAGCAACGTCCTGCAAATCGTTCACCGCGCAATTTCCACAGACATCATCCATCGTTCAGGCTACTTGAAGAAGCAGGCTAAGACAGGGGCAGTCACCTACATTCAGCGTTTTGGTAGTGCGCTTAACTTAAATATACATTTCCATATGCTGTTCCTTGAAGGTGTCATCACACAAGAGCATGGAAAAATGACATTTAAGCGAGTCAAAGCGCCGAGTCATTCCAATATGGAGGCGTTGGTAAACACCATCAGCCAGCGCATCGCACAATATCTCGAAAAAGCAGGGCTAATTCAACGCGACATTGACAATACCTATCTGGACTTGCCAATTAACGATGAAGACAGCTTGTTACCACTGCAAGCTGCTTCGGTCAGCTACCGGATCGCAGTTGGTGCAGATACTGGTAAAAAAGTGTTTACTTTGCAAACCATGCAAGCAAAAGATCCTGATCACTTAGGACAACTCGCAAAGATAGCTGGATTTAGCCTACATGCAGGGGTCTTCGCAGATGCAGATCAACCAGAAAAACTAGAAAGATTGTGTCGTTACATCGCAAGACCTGCAATAAGCGAAAAACGCTTAAGCCTCACAACGACAGGTAATGTCAGATACGAACTCAAGACACCCTACAGCAATGGTACGACTCACGTATTCTTCTCGCCGATTGACTTCATTAGTAAGCTAGCTGCCTTGGTACCACCGCCTAGACTGAATCTGACGCGGTTTTATGGCGTGTTTGCGCCAAATGCCAATGTACGAGCAGAAGTAACTGCTTCACAACGCGGCAAGAACAGCCCTCGTTTAGCAGAGCATCTGAAAGATTCAGATAAGCCCTACCAGGCGCGCAGCATGTCATGGGCACAGAGGTTAAAACGTGTATTCAACATTGACATTACCATTTGCGAAGCTTGCACAAAGGCGAATGTCAAAATCATCGCATGCATTACAGAGCCTGCCGTCATCCAAAAGATACTCTGGCATTTGGATAAGCAAGATTCACCAATTACCGCTAATTCTTGCAGAGCGCCGCCACTGATTGAGTCAAAACAAATAACAACTGACGATTACGTTATTCAGAGAGATTTCAACTTTGGCGCTTAAGGGCTCCACCGCCAATATAGCTTGAACACTCATGTGTTGAGGCATCATGTTGCACATATCGAGAGAATTTTTCAGTCCCAATGATCAGCCTATTTTCTTATCTTGACTACACTTACTTCGTAATTGCTTCCTGTTTTTGGACCTAAATCGCATGAAACAAGCCTTAAAGCCAGCTGTCACAGAGGATAGTAAATAGCGTTAATTTGTCTTAAACTCCGTAGCTGACCATGTATAACACCAAACCGGCTAGCACAATTAAGCCAGGTAACGTGAAAGAAAAAAAGCTGAGTGGTTCAAAACCTTGACTCTTTAAACCCGCACTTACCACTAAGTTTGGTGGAGTAGCAATTAAGGTCAACATACCACTAACCAAAGCCGCGTAGGACATGGGAAGGAGCAGTTTACTTGGGCTATTGTTGGAATATTTAGCAATGCGCAGCACAATAGGAATAAAGATAGCAACAACGGCGGTCGAACTCATTACGGCGCTAAGTATGGCGCTCGCTAACATCAGCATAATCAGCATTTTGGTCGTTGAGCTACTACTATTTTGGCTGATCCAATTACCGACAAATCTCGCTACACCGGTTCTGTCTAGCATCTCGCCAACCACGAGTAAGCCGGCAATGAGAATGACAACTGAATTGCCAAAGCCTGCCAATGCTGCGTTAACGGGCAGTATGTTGGTCAGTATTAGGGCCAAAACCACACATATTGCAATCATGTCGTAACGCACACGGTTACTCGCCATGAGTAACGCCGCGGCGGCAATCAGTGCAAACACGAAATTTGCGTGATATTGCTCAGATAACGTGAACATGATGATAGCTCCTTGCGTAAATTCGGAAGATAGAACGAAAGTGAACGTTCAAAACAACCAGATGACGATAAGAGGCTGAAAGAAAACCTTTCGTAAAATGAAAAAGCCAGTTAAAAGAGTGTTCTACAATCGTCAAACACTATTCTAGCTGGCTTTATATTACTTAGATAAATTTTTTTAGGTATTGGGGTACGTTGGACCACCACCACCCTCGGGTGGACGCCATGTAATGTTCTGTGCTGGGTCTTTTATGTCACAGGTTTTACAGTGAATGCAGTTTTGTCCATTAATTTGGAACTGCATTTCACCGTCGCTTTCCACCACCTCATAAACGCCTGCCGGGCAGTAACGTTGCGCGGGTTCATCGAAGCGAGGCAAGTTCTGCTTAATAGGGATAGACGTATCGGTTAATTTCAGATGACACGGCTGATCTTCTTCGTGGTAGGTATTTGAAATATAAACCGAAGAAAGTTTATCGAAGCTAAGTTTACCGTCTGGTTTCGGGTAGTCGATTTTAATGTGCGCACTAGCCGGTTCCATACACGCGTAGTCTTCTTTCGAATCGCGTAGTTTTAACAGTGGCTTACCACCAAAAATCTTCTGCTCCATCCAGTTGTAGCCGCCACCAACGATAGGGCCAAACTTATGCAAGGCAGGACCGAAGTTACGCGAGTTATATAACTCTTGATACGCCCAGCTCTGTTCGAATAGTTGTTGGAAATTGGTTGTACCCTTTTCTTCAGCATCGGTACCGAGCGCTTCAAGGATCGCATCAGCGGCAATCATGCCTGACTTCATCGCAGTGTGAACGCCTTTGATTTTACTAAAATTTAGTGTACCAGCGTCACAGCCAACCAACATACCACCGGGGAAACTCAGCTTGGGTAGTGCATTCAACCCACCTTTGGTAATTGCACGCGCACCATAGGTGATACGTTCGCCACCGCTGAGTGTTTCAGCAATAATCGGATGATGCTTAAGGCGTTGGAACTCATCGAACGGGCTGATATGCGGATTGGCATAATTCAAGTCAATGATTAACCCAACGAATACTTGCTGATTTTCGGCGTGATAGAGGAAGAATCCGCCACCCATGCCTTTACTTAGTGGCCAACCTGAACCATGCACAACCAACCCCGGTTTGTGTTGCGACTCAGGCACTTGCCAGATTTCTTTAAAGCCAATGCCGTAATGTTGAGGATCAGCGTCAGAATCAAGCGCGAACTTCTTGATAATGCCTTTACCAATGTGACCACGGCAGCCTTCACCAAGAATAGTGTACTTAGCAAGGATATCCATACCAGGGGTATAGCCTGGGCCTGGTTCGCCATCTGCGCCTACGCCCATGTCGCCTGTGGCTACTCCACACACTTTACCATTGTCGTCGAAAATCACATCAGCGGCAGTGAAACCAGGGAATATTTCTACCCCAAGCTCTTCTGCTTGCTCTGCGAGCCAGCGACATAAATTCGCCACACTCACAATGTAATTGTTGTCATTGTGCATTGAAGGTGGCACCGCCCAATGAGGTAACTCAGTGGCTCTAGACTCGTCGCGAAGTAAATACACTTCGTCTTTAGCTACAGGCTGACCTAGGGCAAAGCCGTCTTCTTTCCAAGTAGGGAAGAGTTCGTCCAATGCTTTGGTTTCAATGACTGCGCCAGAGAAAATGTGAGCACCTACTTCAGCGCCCTTCTCAAGCACACAGACGTTGACTTCTTTGCCTTGTTCAGCAGCTTGCTTCTTAATCTGACAAGCTGCCGACAGGCCAGAAGGGCCAGCGCCAACAATAACAACATCAAATTCGATGGATTCGCGTTCTGGAGTATCCATGACGTTCCTCTTTATGGCACTTAATTTAAAGTACGCTAGCTAATTTGGCTTCTAATTCCGGTACTAGGTCGTGTAAATCACCGACTAAACCGTAGTCCGCCACTTCGTAAATTGGTGCGTCTGGATCTTTGTTAATCGCTACGATAACTTTAGAGCCTTGCATACCTGCTAAATGCTGAATGGCACCAGAGATACCTACCGCTACATACAAGTCAGGTGCAACAATTTTACCGGTTTGACCAACTTGGTGGTCGTTACCAATAAAGCCTGCGTCAACTGCTGCACGCGATGCACCGAGGGCTGCATTCAAACGGTCTGCTAGTTTTTCGATAAGTGCGAAATTCTCTTCACTACCTACACCGCGGCCACCCGAAACTACAATACTTGCAGAAGCGAGTTCAGGGCGTTCACTTTGGGCAATTTCTTCGCTAACTACACGCGACAAGCCACAGTCAACAGCATTATCTACCGCAGTGATAGCGCCAGTGCCAGCTCCTGTTGGCGCAGCATCAAAAGCAGATGTACGCACAGTGATAACTTTCACAGCATCGCTAGAAGTAACGGTTGCAATGGCATTACCCGCGTAAATGGGGCGCACGAATTCAGCTTCACCATTAACACCGGTAATATCTGAAATTTGACCTACGCCGAGTAGTGCGGCTAGGCGTGGCAGTGCATCTTTCATTACACTCGTCGCCGGTGCAACAATGTGGCTGTAGCCTTCTGCATTAGCTTGTAATGTTGCTGCTAGGTTTTCTGCACCTTGATACGCTAGTGCATCGTGGTCAGCAACCAGTACTGCGCTAACGCCATCGACTTTTGCCGCTTCTTCGGCAACGGCTGCACACCCTTTACCGGCCACAAAAATATCAAAAGAGGCACCAATTTTAAGTGCTGCCGACACGGCTGCTAAGGTAACAGGGCTGAGTGTGGCGTTATTGTGTGATGCAATTACTAAGGTTTTCATTAAATCACCTTCGCTTCATTTTTCAGTTTATCGACTAGCTCGTCTACCGACGCAACTTTGATACCTGCCTGACGTGTAGCAGGAGCAGCAACAGAAAGTTGTTGTTGCGTTGACGTAACTTCAACACCTAAATCTGCGGCAGTTGTCTCTGCGATAGGTTTGCGTTTCGCTTTCATGATATCAGGTAGTTTGGTAAAACGCGGTTCATTCAAACGTAGGTCAGCCGTCACGATAGCGGGAAGCTTCAGAGCTACAGTTTGTAGACCACCGTCGACTTCGCGTGTAACTAGCGCTTCGTCACCTTCAATTTTAACCACTGAGGCAAAAGTTCCTTGTGGGCGACCCATAATACCTGCAAGCATTTGACCCACTTGGTTGTTGTCGCTGTCGATAGCTTGCTTACCCATCATGATCAGGCCCGCGTCTTCTTGCTCGGCTACTTTCGCTAGTAAACGGGCAATAACTAATGGCTCTGGTTGCTCTTCTACATCAATACGAATGGCACGGTCAGCACCCATCGCAAGGGCAGCTAGGATCTGCTCTTTAACGATTTTGGGACCAATACAAACAGCGATAACTTCACTTGCTGTGCCCGCTTCTCTTAGGCGTAGTGCTTCTTCAACCGCTATTTCACAAAACGGGTTGATAGACATTTTGGTGTTGCTCAAATCGACGTCTGAGCCGTCCTGTTTAATACGTACTTTTACGTTGTAATCGATAACCCGTTTTACCGGAACAAGGATTTTCATAGTAAACCTTCTAATTCTAATTAAAATTGATCAACAGCAAATTCATACAGTGCTTGGGGGTTTTGTACCATTACACCAAAATGATGTAGTGCACGTGGCAACAAGCACTGGCTGTAGTACATCGCTGAAATACGCTTCTTAGCAAGGAACTCTTCACCGTACACGTCGTCGTTCGCGTCAGTTAAGGCGATAACGGCGAGTAAGGTACGGCCTTGCATCCAACCACCACACAAATAGCCCATTGCCATTAGCATATCGAAACAAACTGCTTGTGATAACTCTTTTTCGCTCGGTGCGTTAGTCAGTAGCCATTCTTTTGCCGCACGCGCTTTGTCCACGGCTTGGGCGAATGCTGCACCAAAGGCTTGCGCGTCGGCGTTGCTAGAAGCGCTCAATTCAGTGGCGGTAGCCGTCATGTCGTTTAATAGACTTTCCAGTGCTACACCACCGTCCATTAATACTTTACGACCAATAAGGTCGAGCGCCTGAATCGCCGTTGTGCCTTCATAAATAGGTAAGATACGTGCATCGCGGAAATGCTGCGCTGCACCTGTTTCTTCAACATAACCCATACCGCCATGAACTTGTATGTTAAGCGAAGTGAGCTCTTGTGCAAACTCCGTCATCCAACCCTTTACAATAGGTGTAAACAGTTCAAGACGCGCGTATTTTTCTTTACTGTTATTGTCGGCGTGAGCAAAGTCTAGCGCGGCAGACGCTTCTAGCGCTAAAGCGCGCATCGCTTCAACCCCAGAACGCATGGTTAATAGCATACGGCGAACGTCAGGGTACTCGATGATAGGCTTTTTACTACCATCTCTGTTTTTACCTTGAACTCGCTCACGTGCATACTGCACCGCTTGTTGGTAAGCGCGGTCTGAAATACCCAAACCTTGTACACCTACGCCTTGGCGGGCGTGATTCATCATGGTGAACATATACGGCAAGCCTTTGTGCGGTTCGCCAACTAAATAACCAATCGCGCCCTCGTTATCACCAAATGCCATAGTACACGTTGGCGAGCCGTGGATACCGAGCTTGTGTTCAATTGAGATGGGGTATACATCGTTGCGTTCGCCTGGTTCGCCGTTTTCGTCGAGTACGAACTTAGGTACGATGAACAGTGAAATACCTTTTACGCCCGGAGGTGCGTCGGGTAAGCGTGCAAGTACCAAATGCACAATATTGGGGGTCATTTGGTGATCGCCCCAAGTGATGAAAATTTTCTGGCCTTTAATGCGATAGTGATCGCCATCTGGTGTTGCAGTTGTTGATACTGCCGCGAGATCTGAACCAGCGCCTGGCTCGGTCAGGTTCATGGTGCCAGTCCACTCACCAGCGATTAAGCGGGGTAGGTAAAGGGCTTTTAGTTCGTCGCTACCATGAGCAAGTAATGCCTCTACAGAGCCGATGCTCAATAACGGGCAAAGTGCAAACGCCATATTTGATGCTTGCCACATTTCGCTGACTGCAGTGCCTAAAACCTGAGGAAGATTTTGTCCACCAAACTCTTCTGGTGCTGTTAATGTAGACCAACCGTTATCCACAAACTGTTGATAGGCTTCTTTTAATCCAGGAGATTCAGTGACGGCATTATCAGCCCACTGCGCAGGATTTTGGTCGGTGTCCCAGTTCAACGGAGCAAATACTTCTGAGCTCAGTTTACCGGCTTCTTCTAAGACCGCATCTGCTAGGTCAATATTAATATCTTCTAATTGAAGTTTTTCACACAAACCATCGAAACCGATTAACTGGTCAAGTACAAATTTAGCATCAAGTACAGGGGGTTGATATTGACTCATTTCAGAACCTATCCTAGTGATTAACGTTGTTGGATTATCCAAATAGTATAGGCACTAGTCTGCAATTTGCGCTTAATTTGTTCAATTACCAAAAAAGTCTATTGCTTGACATATTCGGACACTCGTTTGCTCACTTCATCAAACTATCTCAATCTGCATTTATATTAGTTTGGGCTGATGTTTTGGTGCTAGATAAGTGTGTTCTCGCGATATAAGGTAGGCGTCTGTCCAGTCCATTGTTTAAAGGCGCGCGTGAAGGCTGCTGGTTCAGAAAAACCTAATTTATTCGTAATGGTGGAAATCGGAATATCGGGTTGGCTGAGGTAATAAATCGCCATATTTTTGCGTAATTTATCTTTGATTTCTTGAAAGCTGGTACCTTCTTCGGTCAATTTCCGACGTAGCGTGCGTTCAGACACATTCACGCTATCAGCAATATCTTGCATGCTAGCTTCGTGCTCGCGGTACTCGGCCAAATAATCCATCACTCGGCGGGTATAAACTGGTGTGAATTCTTGACGTGTAAACCAGTTGAGTGGGGCTTGCTTGAAGTGTTCGCGCAGGTTCTCCGCGCGCTGGGTGACAGGGTTTACTAGTTCTTCTTCACTAAAAACGAAGGCATCGTAGTCATGGCCGTAGGTGATGGGGCAGGGAAACATAAAACGATACTCGGCGGCATGAGCGGGTTCTGCACCACGCATCTTAACTTGTTGCAGAGGAATACTTTTACCAATTAACCAACCCGGAAAACGGTGCCAAAGCAGCAAAAAGAAATCTCGAAACAGTAAGTTACGGTCGATTTCAGGTTGGACTTGACGCATGCGCAATTCAACCTGTCCTTTACTTATATACAATGACAGTGAAATTGACTGGTTAACCAAACTGTAAAAACGGCACAGGTGTTTATAAACCCGATGTAAATTTTGCTCTTGAATCGCCCCATCGGCGAATAAACGGAACACGCCATACTTACTGGGCTGCGTGGTTAAGCCTAAAAATTCATCGTCACTTTGCTCCCATACCGAGCGCATAAGTTGACTAAATTGTTGAGAGGTTATACGACTTTGCGGATTGTCGAGCAGAGGCTGGTTAAGTCGAGCACTTTGTAGAATCGGCTCCAAATTCAAACCGAGTTGGCGCGCTGCGTCTAACACCGCATTGGCAAAGTGCACAGAAACACTGTGACTGTAGTGAAGCGACATACCTAGCTCAATGAGTCATTCGAAATTGATGCTATTTTGCGAGAGCGGTAGCCGATTAGCAAGTACAACTTGGGTGGCTTTAGTGCGGGTGTGACAGCTCCTCTACTTGGAAAAGTAGTGTAATTGGACCAAGAAAATGGCGTAGTATGTGTATTCAAACACCGATACTCAGAAACATGAGTAATAACGACGACGAGAAAATATCATGCAAAAAAGACTGACGAGATTACTTTCTGGATTAGCTACCACGCTCGCTGTTTCAATGTCTGCAAGCTTCGCCGGCTATGCGTCTACAGTAGTGACCAACGTGACTGGGTATACGCTAAACCCGCAGGGTGAAATGGTAACCTTCAACACAATAGTGTTTGATGAAGGTAAAGTAGTGCAACTTAATCCCACCGAAATGCCAGCTGATGCAACAGTGATTGACGGCAACAATAAAGTATTACTGCCGGGGTTGATTGATGCTCACGGGCATTTGCTCGGTTTGGGCGGTAACTTAATGGAAGTCGATTTACGCGAGAGTTCCTCAATGCAACAGGCAGCCCAATGGGTAGCTGACTATGCCATGATGCATGCTGACCAAGAGTGGATAAAAGGCCGCGGATGGAATCAGGAGTTATGGAGTGATCGCTCATTCCCAACAGCCGCTGTACTCGATGCTAAACTGAAAAATAAACCCGTCTGGTTGACGCGAGTCGATGGCCATGCCGCTTGGGTGAATAGTAAAGCGTTACAGATGGCGGGTATCAATGACAGTACGCCTGACCCCGCTGGAGGCCAAATTTTGCGCGATGCTGATGGCAAGGCAACAGGTGTGTTGATTGACCATGCCATGGATTTAGTGTCAGCGATAATGCCAAAAGATTCAGCGTCACTCTATGCAGCACAACTCAACGCTGCAGGCGAGCATTTGCATTCGGTTGGCATAACCGCCATGCACGATGCGGGTATTGGCCATCATGTCTACGACTTTTACTTGGCGCGAGCCGCTCAGGGTGAACTGCCCGTGCGTGTTTATGCCATGCTAAGTGCGACAGATCCGCTGCTACCAGAGATGCTAGATGTTGGCATTATTCGCAGCCAAGACGACTTTTTACATGTGCGCAGCGTAAAAGCTTATGGCGACGGAGCATTGGGTAGCCGAGGTGCTGCGTTAATCAAGCCATATTCAGATGCACCTCATCAGCATGGGTTATTACTAACGCAACCTGAAGATTTTCCCAAAGTAGTACAGCAAGTGTTAGGCGCGGGTTTCCAGTTGAACTTTCATGCCATTGGGGATAAAGCCAATCAGTTAGTACTTGATGAATTTGAGCGTACCTTTGAGCTACTGGGTGGCCAAGCCCTGCGTAACCGAATTGAACACGCGCAAATCATTGCGGTTGAAGATTTGCCTCGCTTTGCCGAGTTGAAAGTATTGCCGTCGATGCAACCTACTCATGCCACCAGCGACATGAATATGGCGGAAGATCGCTTGGGTAAAGCTCGGATGGAAGGTGCCTATGCATGGAAAACATTATTGAACAGTGGTATTCCAATGCCACTAGGTTCAGACTTTCCGGTTGAGTTGGCCAATCCATTCTACGGCTTACATGCCGCAGTTACTCGCCAAGACCGCAATAATCAACCCGTCGCTGGTTGGTATCCCGAACAGGCTATGAGTATTCAACAAGCTTGGCGCTTACTCTACGTCAACAATTTTCAATGTATTGGTTGCACCCACTTTTTCCATTTCATCACCGTAAGTTAAGATGATGCTGTCACCACTTTTGACTAGCCCTTTTTCTTTTAACGATGCAATAACGTCGTATTTCAAACGGCCTGGTTCACTGTTAGATGAGTCGAAGAAAACTGGCTTAACACCACGACAAAGCGCCATCGTATTTAGTGTAGACTCGTGACGTGACATGGCAATTATTGGCAATGAAGTTGTAATGCGAGACATAAGTGTTGGCGTGCTGCCGCTTTCTGTTAAACCGACAATGGCTTTTACGCTTGGTAAGTGGTTAGCGGCATAAACAGCTGATAGGGCAATAGATTCACTTGTTGAAGAGAATTGTTCGTCCATGCGGTGTTTTGAAAGCTTAACACTTGGGTGGGTTTCTGCACCTTCACAAACTCGAGCCATAGCTGCAACGGTCTCAATAGGGTAGTTACCTGCAGCAGTTTCAGCCGATAACATTACCGCGTCAGTACCGTCTAGTACCGCATTGGCTACGTCCATGACCTCTGCACGAGTAGGCATCGGGCTGTCAATCATCGACTCCATCATTTGCGTTGCAGTGATCACCACTTTGTTTAACTGGCGAGAGCGAGAAATCAGCTTTTTCTGCACACCCACAAGCTCTGCATCACCAATTTCAACACCAAGATCGCCACGGGCAACCATTACCGCATCTGACGCTCTGATGATGTCGTCCATCGCTTCATCACTTGCTACAGTCTCAGCGCGTTCAACTTTGGCGCAAATTTTTGCATAGCAACCTGCTGCTTCAGCAAGCTCTCGCGCGTAGTTCAGATCTGCGCCACTGCGCGGGAAAGATACCGCAAGGTAGTCAACGCCAATTTTAGCCGCCGTCTTAATGTCTTCTTTGTCTTTCTCAGTTAAGGCATCAGCAGACAGACCACCACCTTGGCGGTTAATTCCTTTGTTGTTGGAAAGTTTGCCACCAACGGTTACTTCAGTAATAACTTTACGCCCTTCAACACCGGTCACTTTAAGCTGAATGCGTCCATCGTCTAGAAGCAAAATATCGCCAGCAGATACATCGTCGGGTAGGGCTTTATAATCAATGCCCACTTGCTCGGCGTTGCCTTCATCTCTACCTAGTTCTGCGTCAAGAATAAAGGTTGCACCCACCGCTAGTTGAACAGGACCTTCTGAAAAGCGGGCTACGCGAATTTTAGGGCCTTGAAGATCGCCCAAAATGGCGACGTATTTTCCAAGGTTTTGCGCTGCCTGGCGAACGCGCTTTGCTCGTTCAATATGATCCTCAGCCTGACCGTGAGAGAAATTCATTCGCACAGTGTTTGCACCTGCCGCGATTAACGCTTGAATTTTTTCTAGGGTGTCTGTTGAAGGACCAAGTGTGGCAAGAATTTTTGTTCTTCTAGTCATGAGATTCCGTCGCTGTTTCTAAGTTAGAAATGACAAAGAGTGATTGGTATCGGGTGATCCCCGCTACCTGTAATCGCTTTACGTAATTTTATTACAGAATAGTAGTTTAATTTGACAAAAATGTGAATGAAAGAAAGAAAAACTGCCAACTGGCTCGACCAGTTGCGGTGTTTTTTTGAATTCTGAACAAAATTTACAACGCGAAAGCAAAGAGCAAATCTTATTCTCCAATCACATTTTTAATTCACGTATTTAATTCACGTAGTGTAGAAATAAAAAGACGCTGTTAAGTAGGGTAGGACGCCATTAACGATATAGCAAATTGACCGAATAAACCGGTGTGTTGCTACACATCGTCAGTGGCTTTTTGAGCAGTGCCAAAGTGCACTTTGCGGATGGCTCATTGAGGCCGCATTGAGGACTAATTTACCGCTCGATTGAATTATTAGTAGTTTAGTCGTTTCGCTTCTCAAAGCGCGAGCCGCGCAATGTGTCTTTAACCCGCTTTAAATTCTCTCTAAACTTATTGCCTCGGCGCAGCGTAAAGCCTGTTGCAAGTACATCAATCAAGGTTAACTGCGCAATACGAGATGCCATAGGCATGTACATGTCGGTATCTTCTGGTACTTCAAGTGATAATACATAGCTACATTCTTGAGCCAGTGGGCTATCTGCAGAAGTAATGCCTACCACGGTTGCATCGTTCATGCGTGCAATTTGGGCAATCTCAACTAAGCTTTTTGTTCGTCCGGTATGACTTATCAAAACAACAACATCGCCGTCTGAACAATTCATACAACTCATGCGTTGCATGAGGATGTCTTCAAAATAGACAACCGGCACATTAAAGCGAAAAAATTTGTTAAGCGCGTCATGAGCAACAGATGCCGAAGCGCCAAGGCCGAAGAAAGAAATCTTTTGTGCCTGTGTAAGCAGATCTACAACGCGATTTACCACATTCACGTCAACAGATTGTCTTGCCACTTCTAAAGACGCCATGGTCGATTCAAAAATTTTATTGGTGTATTCGTCAGGGCTATCGTTCTCATCGACGTGACGATTTACATAAGGCGTACCGTTAGCAAGGCTCTGAGCCAAATGTAATTTGAAATCAGGGAAACCTTTTGTATCAAGACGTCGGCAGAAGCGGTTAACCGTTGGTTCGCTCACATCCGACATTTTAGCAAGGGTTGCTATACTCGAATGAATAGCTGTTTGCGGGTTAGCAAGTATAACCTCGGCTACCTTTTTCTCGGATTTACTGAATGCAGCTTTATTTTGAGTGATTTTTTCTAAAATGTTCATACAGACTATAGCAATTTAATGGTGCATGGATTTGTAAAGTACATGCGTAATAGTACCCATTGTGACGTCAGTGACAAGAAAAATGTAATTTTTTGACATTTTTTATTGATTAGATCGGGTTAAATCGGGGTAAACTGAGGGAAACAGCAAAGTTTCAGATCCGGTAGTTGGTTGAAGTTGTAATTTTACTACATTTGGTGTTAACTATGCAGTAATTAATGTCGATAGTATTGTAAACAACCATGCAATACATCGCACACACTCATTTAAAAGGTCGACGAATATGGTATTGGATAATTCCTACGAACCCTGTGATTTTGTACTTTTTGGTACACTGGGTGATCTTTCACGACGCAAGCTTTTGCCTTCGCTATATCAATTAGAAAAAGCCAATCTGATCCACCCAGATACCACTATTGTGGGTGTGGCGCGTCAAGAAATGTCGTTAGAAGCTTACATCGATGAGGTTCATGCCAACTTAGTTAAGTTCGGTGACAAGAACTTATGTGAAGCTACATGGGAAAAGCTAAAGGCGCGTTTACACTATGCGTGTGTAGACATGAAAGACGTTGGAAGCTACTGCGTTCTTGACGATCACGTAGACTCATCTCGTACAATGGTGTGCTATTTAGCTACACCTCCTTCAATTTATGGCGATATTTGTCGCGGTTTGCACAGCTGTAAAATTATCGACTCTAGCGTTCGCGTTGTTTTAGAAAAGCCAATTGGTCACGATTTGGCGTCATCGAAAGTTATCAATGAACAGGTAGCTGAATATTTCGATGAAAAGCAAATCTATCGCATAGACCATTATTTAGGTAAAGAAACTGTACTTAACCTTGTTGCATTGCGATTTGCAAATTCAATATTTGCGACCAACTGGGATCACAACTGTATCGATCACGTACAGATATCGGTTGCCGAGTCAGTAGGTATTGAAGGGCGTTGGGGTTACTTTGACGACGCTGGTCAAATGCGAGACATGGTGCAAAACCACTTGCTACAAATTCTAAGTTTGGTTGCGATGGAGCCGCCTACAACCCTTGATGCCGACAGCATCCGTGATGAAAAGCTCAAAGTCCTTAAGGCATTGCGCCCAATTAATTCGTTTAACATTAACGAAAGTACAGTTCGCGGACAATACACATCAGGTTTTGTTAAAGGTGAAGAAGTCCCTGGTTACCTTGAAGAAGAAGGGGCG
>Ga0208816_100268_pt1 | contig 18987 bp, 15 predicted proteins | sample Virmet3734_803_FD_185737 | JGI IMG/M metagenome (GOLD analysis project Ga0208816, IMG submission 185737) | Marine viral communities from the Southern Atlantic ocean transect to study dissolved organic matter and carbon cycling - metaG 3734_803... | ecosystem: Environmental > Aquatic > Marine >...
TGATCACATACCCGTCTACCCACGGTGTATATGAAGAAACCGTACGCGAGATTTGTGACATTGTTCACCAATACGGCGGTCAGGTTTACATGGACGGCGCGAACATGAACGCGCAGGTGGGCATTACGTCACCTGGCTTCATTGGTTCAGACGTGTCGCACCTTAATCTACACAAAACCTTCTGTATTCCACACGGTGGCGGTGGCCCAGGTATGGGACCAATTGGTGTTAAGTCGCACCTTGCGCCTTTCCTACCAAACCACACGGTTATTAACGTGGAAACGGCAGGCAAAAACTGTGGTGCAGTTTCGGCAGCGCCATGGGGCAGTGCGTCTATTCTGCCTATTAGCTACATGTACATCAAAATGATGGGGAGCGCTGGCCTTCGCCGTGCAACCGAAGTAGCTATTCTTAACGCTAACTATGTGGCTAAGAAGCTAGAAGGGCACTTCCCAGTGCTTTACAAAGGCAACAATGGCCGCGTAGCGCACGAATGTATTATTGACCTTCGCCCGCTTAAAGAAGCAAGCGGTGTAACCGAGCTAGACATTGCGAAGCGCCTAAACGACTACGGTTTCCACGCGCCAACCATGAGCTTCCCAGTAGCGGGTACGCTTATGATTGAGCCAACCGAGTCGGAAGCGAAGTACGAACTAGACCGTTTCATCAACGCCATGGTTAGCATTCGCCAAGAAATTGCGAAAGTAGAAAGCGGCGAGTGGGATGCCACTGACAACCCGCTACACAATGCACCGCACACACTAGCTGACGTCTGTGACAGCGACTGGAACCGGAGCTACGACCGCATGCTAGCGGCCTACCCAGCACCAGAAGTACACAGAAACAAGTTCTGGCCAACGGTTAACCGTATTGATGACGTTTATGGCGACCGTAATTTGATCTGTTCTTGCCCTAGCATTGAGAGCTATATTGAGGAATAGGGTGTTGTTGGTTTAGCAGTGAGGCTGTTAGAGCTTTGTTGATTTGAAAGGCGAACCAACTGGTTCGCCTTTTCTTATTAATGAAAAATACATTGAATGCGTTTGACTCTAACTATTGAGTTGAAGATGCAAATAGGTTGCAAAAATACGTTTTTCTTTGATTTTACGTGCTACTTTAAATCTATATTGTATAGCGATTCTAAAAATTCGTTACTTTGCCTAGAGTCGCTCATCGAAAGAAATGTTTCTTTTTCACAATCACTAAAATTATAAACTCCAAAGTTTTTGATGTAGTTTCGGCTTAAAGAGTAGTATCCAGAGCCATACGGTTTGCTAGTCTTTTGAACGTAAAACCAAAATAATCTAGAACTCATGATTCTTTGTGCTAACTTCAATTGATAATAATCATCTGAAACTAAAGCCATTCCGTTGTGAAAAAGAAGAGACGGGTCCTCTGATAAAACAAACTTAGGTATAATCGGAGTTATGTGCGGAAACAATAGTTTATATTTATAACGCTCTAAACCCTGGCTTCTTCCATATGCATACCATGCTGGATACTTACCGTAGCCTTTATCTCTGGTTGCAAGTTCCTCTCTATTTTTTCTCAGATATCGGAGCGCGTAAGGAAAATTTTCTGCAAACTCTTTCTCATCGTAAACAGTCGCTTTTCCCTCATTGTATTGATACGGAAATATAATTGCCTTGCGAATAGAATCTAATTCACTTTTCCTAATTAATTTGTTTGGGTTTACTATGTCTGAGCAAACAGACTTTTCGATTTTTGAGCCATCCTTAAGATAGTAGAATAACAAATCCTCATCGATAACATCTAATATATAGATATTATTTTTAAGTGTTGCTATTCCTGAACTGGTTCTGAATATGTCACAAAAAGGCACTCCTGTTGACTCTATTCTGTTCACAGTATCAAAAGACTGCAGATTCCACCCAGTCTTAGAGTTTAAGTTACTATAGCTAATCGAATTCATATTTGAGAAGCTCAGGCGTTCCATATCTTCGATTTTCCTATATTTAAGAGAGGACGCTTCTTTCTTCTTAATTTGACAGACGCATGTATATGTAGACCTTGAATTGAATATCTGCTCACCTCCAAAGTCTATAATCTTAATTGCAAATTTATGTCTTTCAAAGTACGCGCGAAGTGATCTTCCATTCAAACTTTTGAAAAATGTATTCATTGTAATAAAACCAAGAACTCCTCCGGGTTTTAAAAAGTTTATTCCTATTTCGAAGAAGGGAATGTAGAGGTCAGGATGTCCACTTGATGAGACTTCATATCTAGTTACTAATTCTTTTGACTCTTTGTCAATATTTCTCGAGCAGACATAGGGTGGATTACCTATAATAATATCGAAACCGGTAAAATTCGTTATATTTTCTTCAACATCGAATGACAAGGAATTATGAACAAAAAGATTGAATTTAAAATCTTCTTTGTCTTCATTTGAAGAAATTGCAAGCAGAGAGAGCAAAATCTTTGTTCTCTCAATAGCATGCTCCATTAAATCTATGCCAAAAATACACTTTTCAAAGATTTCAGAATATGTAAGTTGTCCATTTCCTTTAAGTAATTTAGAAGCAGACAACAAAAAGCTCCCACATCCACATGCGAGATCACAAATCTTTGGAGATTCAGTGCCACACTCGTTTACAACCCCATGTAAAATAAAGTTTCTTATCTTAACCGGAGTATAGACTGCGCCAGTTATTACTTTTTCTTCAGGGGATATTACAAACTCAAATGCAGTTATTAAATCTTCAAGCGTTCGAATTTTATAATTGGAGCGGAAATCTCTCAGCTGGGTATAGTCTTCATCTTCTTCAGTAATCAACAATGAGGCGATCAGTTTATTATTTTTTACTTTAATTTCATTTTCAGCTAAAAAGGATGAGACTAAAAGTCTGTTGGTTTTGAAAGTCCCACATGAGTAGGACTTCAAGTATTTAAATAGGTCTTTATTCATTAAACAGCCAAAGGGAAGACATTTGCTAGAGTGTAAGCCTCATGTACATAGCCCGAATCAAATGCTTTAAAATACGGTGTAAACATTCGTTTCTTTGCCCTATCAACAATATCGAGGTACTGAGGTTCACTAAGCAAACTTTTCACCGATCTATAAGTTTTGGTGCTACAAAAGTTTCTAAGAATGAAATGAAGGGCCAATATCACATCCATTGGTGGATGAGGAAGTCGTGGAGAGCCGATAAAAATAGCGCCCTGCATAGTTTTAGCCTCTAATCTGTTACCACCAGGTTGAAAATGATATAGAGGGTGGTCATAGTGTGGAGCATTTCCGCCTTTTCGAATATCTTTATCCAAATGCCATGCATTGTAATGTTCACCTTTGCTGTTGATTCCCTTTATTTCTAGCTGCAAGCTGTATGAATCAAGAATGCGGTCGTGAGACTGTAAGTCTTTAGATAAATCAAACTCACTGAGTAATTCTAAATAAATTGTAATTGATTGCAGGTCAGGTGGTATTGTTCCGGAAATTTTCTTTTTAAGTATTATTTCTATACTAGGAACGTTTATTGAAAGTATATTTGTCTTTGGTTTTTGTAGCTTGTTACTAGCTATATTCAAAGTAGAATCAAGGTTTTTAAACATACTGTCAGAGTCATGTTTTTTAAAGAGTTTTCCTAAATCTCTCAAATCTCTCATATATTGAGTTTTACACCACTCCATTTTCAAACACTCCTTGCTTGTTCTTTGTATCTAATTCTTTCAAAGTCTGTGAGCTTCTCGATTAAATCAGAGCTTCTAACGCTTTCATAACTTAAGAATTGACTATCGATCCAAGGATATTGAGTTAAGTCTATAGCTATCTCGAAGGCTTCACTTGGATCTACAGCGACGAAACTAGATTGACAAATAGTCCAAAAGCTATTGGTAATTGATTGTGGATCACCATCAATTTTCTTTAGGTCGTACTCTTCAAACTTGGCGTTTAAAAGGGTTAGCTTCTCTTGAGAGTTCAGTCTTCGCAAATGGCTCTTTGAATCTACTTGATTGGACCACCACTCTTCTACTCCAGCTGCCCACCACCTCTTATAAGTTTCTGAATATAAACCAGTATATTGCCAATTCTTCAATTTATCCAAAAGTGAATGCCAATCCTCTGATTTAGTGGAAATACCAAGTCTAGCAGACAAAACATCTTCACCTATTAATACGCCAATGGGCTTGACTACATTGTTTAAGATAAAAGAAGATGTAAGATATGTACTTGATTTATATTTTTTCCTCTCAAGTGTCTCTATAATTCTAGGGTCAATATCATCTTCAATAGATTCTGGAATACTTAGTAACTTAACTAAGCTCGAGTTACTATCTTGTAAATGTGCTATCTCTGTGTAAGAGTTAATTAGCTCTTTCATTAATGATGAGTATTTCTCTTTGTTTTCCGATAAGTTTTCCTTACTTATTGAAAAGTCAAATAGGTCATGGCTTGTAAAGTCTCGATAGTAGTCATGAATTTTGTTGTCATTTGACAATAGTACAATTGGAGTACATTGTTCTGGGCGATCTATGAAGCTGCTTCTATAATATTGTGCTATGGATGGGGCATCAACTTCGCCACCTCCGGCCATTAGTCGATAATCCATCAGAATCAAATCTGGTTTCATTTCGTCGACTTTTTTTGTAGTTTCGCTAAAGCTTGTCGGTTTGCAGTGTTCGACATCAAGACCTAATTGATTTAAATCATGTATTACGGAATCTGCTGCCTGATCTTCTATATATACGACTTTATAAACCATATTCTTCAAGTTCCTTTTCTGTTGCTTTTCCTATTTCCAATCTGATACATGTAGAAAAATCGTCTTTCGCTGAAGCTACGAATATGTTCCCACGGTACCCTTTAACTATGTCCTTGGTTATTTTCAGTCCAAGTCCAGTGCCTAAAATTTCACTATTTTGATCTAAATCTGCAAGATTTCCTAGACTAGTTGTTGTGTAAAACTCTTCAAAGACTTTTTCTTCTGTTCCTGGCTCTATACCATCGCCATTGTCAGAAAACTCGACGTAGAGCATTTCGCCGACCTCCCCACATTCGATTTGTATTTTCCCAGATGATTTCGCACGAAAAATCGCTTTTTTGGAGTTTGTGTAAAAATTAAATAAAATTGACGCCCATTCGGATGGGTGCATTGGCTTTGTATATAACCAGTCTTTTTTAAAGACCGGTGGAATAAAGTCAATACCTGCTCTTTCTGCATCTAAACGCATAGTACTTACAAAATCACCAATAACTTTCCACATATTCTGAGGTCTTATATCTCTTATTACATTCTGGGATACGACGTCATTAAAATAAGAGGTGTAGTCACTAAACGATTGGAAGTTTGAGTTAAGAATAGTTGCTCTTTTAAAAGCTTGTTCGTTATTCTCTAGTTCAGACAACAAAAATGAAATGTCACTTTTTACGTGATCCATATGGTGTTTTATTTCATGGATAAACTGAGAAACAGTCAAACCGACACTGCCTAAAACTCTCAACATGGAACGCTCTTTGATAGTTTTTTTTAACTCAGATTTTCTAAGTTCTTCAAGTTCGATAACTTCTTGTTTTATTTTATTTGTACGTTTCCTTCGTTTTCTCTTTACTTCAGGCTCGTCATTTTCAAGCTCTTGTTCGAGTTCATCGATGGTCTTTGCGATGTTTTTTATTCGGAATTCAATATCTTCCCAGTTGCCAGATTCTGTTTTTCTTTGAGAAGGCGTTATTTTTATGTTTCTACTAGATGCAACTTTCAAAACACCTGTCATAAGAGTTCTATGAACGAAGTTCTGCAGCTGTTTGAACGCGTCATTTGAAATAATTCCCTCTCGGCTTGAAGTTTCGTTGTACTTGTTTTCAGGGTCTTTTAATTCAACAAATCCAAAAAAGTTTAGATTACCATGAGGGGGTAGTATGGATCTTCTTCTAACGGAAGTATCTAGGCCAAGCCAGTCATCGTTAGGTTCACCATATGGCAAAACTCTAAATCCGTTTCGATAAAGTCTTATACCCCCTTCTTTTTGCGCTAATGCCCGTATACTTGTTGAGTACATTTTAGGAAGCAATTCTGAATCATAGATAAAATAGTATGCTTTAAACCTAATATTTTGCAGTTCAGAAAAGGGGATAGTATTGTCATCTGGGTTATTACCGATCTCTCCAATCTCATTGATTTCTAGTTTTTTACTTTCTATCGTATAAACACCAATACCACTATCATCTATCCACCCAGTGATTTCTGCAACTGCATGGTCATAAAACATGACATTTTTATTTGCTACTGGTATCGGCTTTTCAGAACCCTGTTGAACAAAAAAGCGAGGCTCAAATCCTGGATCTATGTTGTCTTTTACTTCTTCGTTTAGCACTTCTGACAACGGAAATGGTTGAATTATTCCACTTACATATCGAAAAACTCTTCTGATGGCAGCTTCTGACCACTTATCCCTTAATGCACTAATTATGAGTTTTGTGCCTTTTTCTTTTTGCTTTTCTACAACTTCCAAGCTGTTCGATACAGTTAAAAGGTTAACGTCTCGCTGATAATTATCCCAGTTAATAGAAAGTTTAAGTGCGTAGTCCGAGTCCTCGACTTGAGTGATTATAGTTAATTGCTTTCCAAGTCTTTGAACTGAGAACCTTCCTATACCTTTTTGGCCGGCTCTTCTTCGCTGAAATGTTTTTGAGAGTGGACTGTGGACTTTCGAAGTTGATGATATTCGCATGAATCCTTCTACAAGCTCTTCTCTAGTCATGCCATCACCATCATCTTCGATGGTGAGCGATCCGCCTGTTTCGTTTGAGTTTTGAAATATCAGATTTACTTTTGTCGCGTCAGCATCGTAGGAGTTCTTAACAAGTTCTGCTACCGCGGTTTCTTGTCTTGCTACTAATTCCTGCCCCAAACGATCTATCACACCTGCATCTATTGAGAACCTGACTTTATTTTTCTCAAGCGATGCGATTTTGTGGCTGAGATCTAGCAATAAGTCGTGGTTTAGTTCTTCAAGATTTAATTGGGTACTTAGTTTGCTTTTTAAGTCTTCAAGCGATTCCATTTGCGTTCCGTATAGTTGAATATAGAGGCCCACTCTAGATGAGAGTGACTACTTTTTAACTCAATAATATCAATGATTAGACATATGTCTGTAACTACTAAAGTTCTAATAATCATTGAATTCTAAAATAGGATTAATTTCCTATAAGAGGATATTTTTTCATTAAACCACATACACATAAAAACCGTAAACTAGAAAAGGTTTTTCAATTCAAATGTTTGCATCGTAATGACTGGATTACTCAACGTCTCTCGATAGATTCATGTCCAAATTCTTTTCGTTGTTGATTAGAGAAAGATAAATTATCGCTAACCCTTTAGTAAAAATGAGAGCTATATTCACAAAATGTTTTCTAGTCACACGGAATACTTAAATGTCTTATAAGTAAGCCCTACTAACTACTTCTCCCGCTCCCCCTTAATACCACCATCCATCACAAGCGCCTCAACCAACCCATTTTTATCATCCACCTCAAACCGAACACTACTCCCATTCTTGGCAAAAAATAGCCCTTCACCTTCATGAAAATACTCTTCATTTTCAACATAAGGTAAGGCATTAAGCACAAATCCATTGGCTGTTTTTTCTAGCACCACATCAACACTCACAGGGTTAGTTACCACGTAGGTTCCAATGTATTTACTCAGTTCCTTTGGGCTTATGGGTACTAACTTCCTAACCTCAGCTTCCGAGTAACCTACGCTTAGCGCTTCTTTTAGGCGTATTTCTAGCTCGCTTATCAACTGCCTGCCGTTATTGCCGTTCGTCATAATGGCGTAGCCGTTGCCGGTATCTAGTTCAAGGTATAGCTGCGACATAAACCCAGCATCTGCGCCACCGTGACCAAAGCCCAGAACTTCTCCATCGTCACTCATATTGATAAAAAAGCCGATACCAACATTAGGCGGCTCAATGCTTGGCGTATTGTTGGTTAACATCTCCTGCGCGCTGGCTTGCGAAATCCAGTCGGTTTTCTGCCCTAAATACGCGCTACGAACGCCGCTTGCCATTTTCAGCATGTCTGAAGGGGTACTCCACATGCCAGCAGCTGCAAGCGTAGCGTAAGTATGCGCACCACCTTTAATTGGCGCACCGTCACCGTCGTACGGGGTAGCCATATTGTTAGATAGTTTTTTCGATATGGGCTGTTCGAAGCCAGAACGGGTCATGCCTAAAGGTTTAAATAAAAGCCGTTGCGACATGGTTGGCAGGGGCTCGTTAGCTACGTCTTGCAAGGTAAGCTGAGCAAGCGTAGTGCCGCCGCCGGAATAACGCATTTGTGTGCCGGGTTTAATATCAACAACAACGGCATCGGTATTGGCTGGAAATGCACCTTCTAGCACCTGCTGCAAAGTAGGTACTGGTTCGCCAGCTGCGTAACCAGGAAAGCCATGTACTGTGGTACCTGCCGTATGGCTTAACAATCTGCGTAAAGAAACAACGTCTTGCCCTGTCCATTCGTGTTCAGGCAACTGCCAGCTGGTGAGTAAGGTATTAACATCTGCATTTAAATCTAGCGGGTTATTTTCGCGGTACTTCATCAATACTGCCGCAAATGCGGGTTTAGAAATACTGCCTGCTTGGAACACCGTGTTTTCATCAACAGCCAATTCAGAAGTTAAATCTTTAACGCCGCTTTGCATGGTCCAAGCTAGTTGCCCATTTTTCATAAACGCGATAGACACACCAGGTACATCATAATGCGCTTGTCTTTGCTCCAAAGATTGGTAATCAACCTCTTGCCCTTCAATTCGAATACGTTCAGTTAGCCCGGTTTTCAAAAGGTTGGCTTCTTTTGATTCTTCAGCGGGGGAGGGAGAGGCGGGTAGGGCTTCAGGCTCTGCGCAGCCCAATAATGAAGCAAAACAAAGCAAAAGTGCAAAAGAGGCGAAGATCTTGTTTGTTGTCATTATGAGTATTCCATTACGCGTGAACGTACCAGAGTACGTTCCTAATATTATTCGGTCAATTATTCTTATTTCTATAGCAGTACCGATTCGTATGCCTACCATGCGGGTTTTACTCTGACCCCATAACTGGCTTTAATTAGTGGGCAGTTTAAACAAATTCTTTTTCACCACCTTTGGCCGCCGATCGATAAATTGCGTTAAGTAAGGCAATAGAGCGGCGCCCTTCGAAACCGTCGACCAGTGGCTGCGTATGGTTTTCAAGGGCATGTAAAACGTCTTCAAAGTTTCTCTGATGCCAAACAAAATCAATGGCTGAAGGGTCGGCTGCGCCTGCTCCAGCTTCGTTTTCGTTAAGGCCATATTGTTGCCTAATTTCATCGTCATGCGCAGTTTCATTAGCAAACTCCCACACTCGGAATTTATCATCGCTCATGAATACCGATCCCTGAGAGCCGGTGATTTGTATTTCTGCTGGATGTCCGCTTTTAGACCAACACGCCGTTGAACCCTGAATGACACCCAGCGCGCCATTTTCAAACTCCAGCATGGCAATACCCACATCTTCTACTTCTATTCCCTTATGAGCCACAAGCCTTGTTTCAGCCCGAACGGATTTTACGTCACCCATCACATAGAGTAATAAATCGATGGTATGGATTGACTGGTTAGTTAATGCGCCACCGCCATCCAGTTTCCAAGTGCCACGCCATGCGCCGCTTTCATAGTATTCTTGCGTTCGCCACCATTTAATATAGGCGTCGGCCATGGCAATTTTGCCAAATCTACCTTGCTGTAACGCCTTTTTAAGTAGCTGCGATGAGACGTTAAACCGCCGAGGGAAAATGCCCGCTAACATCACATTATTTTCTGTGCATGCCGCTATCATTTCATCCACTCGTTCGGCAGTCACTTCAAGGGGCTTTTCGCAAATAATGTGTTTTCCTGCCTTTGCAGCGGCGGATATAGGCTCTAAGTGGAACCCTGACGGAGTACAAATAGTCACAATATCAATATTGGGAGAGTTGATAAAAGCGGTATAATCGTCGAAAGGTGTGCAGTTGTGTTTTTGTGCAAACGCATTCGCTTTATCGATTGAACGTGAATAAATCCCTGTTAGCTCTGCATTGGGTATAGCGTTAATGGCCTGAGCATGAAAGTCCGCAATCATGCCTGCGCCTACAATGCCAAATCGATACATTCCCTGTTCCTTTTTTAAACGATTTACAAAAAGTATAGGGAAAGTTCGCGCAGCACACTAGCTTTTTAACGAAGTAAAAGTCATATAACGAGGAATCAATGGGGTTACCAATAAAAAGCCCCGCGAAACGCGGGGCTGCACATGAATAAACAAATAACTGGGTTTAAATTAGTCACGCTTTAAAGCTTTTTTAAATCAAACGCGCCCTTCGTCTATCGCGTTAACAATATGTTCAATAAAGGCTGCAATTTCGCAGAATTCGCGCTTAACAAGTGACGAACTTGCACGAAAATGATACTAATACTCAAAGTGGGTGAGTAAACTGTTGAGCAGTGGCTTATTCAGTTTCATACGTCATTCCATTGCCTTAAATGGAAATGTCTACTAACGCGAAAGTACAAATTGTACCCAAAAGCGAAAGCGGATGAAGTTAGCAAATTACAGAATAAAGAAAAAGGAAAAGATGGTGCATAGAAAAATATCAACATTGGGTAACGTTGCTTACCTAAAAAGTACTTTTATAAAACATGCAATGTTTACACTTTTCACGCTAGCGAGTTTGTTATTTTCGACTACAAGCATGGCGTCGATTGACGAAGATATAGAACAAAAAGCGAGGGAGCGTCACGAACAAAAATGGAATGAAAAGATTGATTATGACGTAGCAAACACAATCAGAAGATGCGGTGAAATCTACGCTTCTCGTAATAGAGAAATAGATAATTACAATAATGCGGTGAAAGAATTTCGACGCTACGAACATGACAAAAGTGAGGTGGGAAGAGCTATGCGTGCGCTAGCGCGGCCAGCTATTTTGCGTTTAGAAGTTGAGATTGATGAAATTGAGCAACAATATCAATACTCATGCGAGAATGTGACGATTGAACCTAATATCCAAACTTTGTATCACGCTTGTCAACACCGAGATGTTATGGCAATGTCGTATGAGATGTGCGGAGAAGCTTTTACGATTCGTGATGACTATGACAATCAGCTCTGGCAAAGATCTTCCCCTCAAGAAGCAGTCAACTCATACTCAGATTTTATAGATTAAACCTTAAATGGAATGAAGGATTGCTAGAAGGCCTTATTATAGTGTGGAATTTCTAATCACTTTTATCGAGTTGATTGCTCGGAGCAAAAAATTTGAAAGTTATGTTACTCACCATGATTAGTTTACTTGTCAGTAAAGTCGCTTTTGCTTCGGCTACAGCTGACGAGTTCATCCGTTGTAATAAACTTGCAGTAACCAAATTGGAGTATTGTTTAGATAACGGTGGAGAAGCTTGTTGGGCCCAATCTAAGGCCAGCTATGATGCGTGTCACGAACAGGTCATTCAAAATCACCTACCAAATCGTGAGCGCATGGAAGCTGAGAAATCAGCGCACCAAACCATCAATAACGAGTACCATCGCCAATAAAACAGCAACCAGTGACGCCAATGTTGCCAGCAATATCAATATGGTGAGACGCTGCTTTTTCACGCTTTTATTCTGTTCATAGCCAAGCCCGAACTTGGTGCTTTTCATGTCTCTAAACCCCTCTTCAATTAGCATTCGTTGCCTGTAAATGGCTACAACTTGTTTCGATAAGCTTCGGTGGGACGTCAGTAATGTGGCTAATAGCCACGGGTCTTTCGCGCCTTGCGCATGCACTTTTGAGCGCTTTGAGGCTTTGCGTGTAACATCTGGATTTGAAGCATGTCGTCCTTTCGTTTTCTGTTTAAACAGAACTAGCGTGCAGGTAAAGCGGTTATTCCTTACTATTTGGCTGTTATCAAAACGCTTCGGTCGACAGGTTGCTTGTCCGTAAAGATGACGAATACATTGCCACGTATTTCCTCTATCAAGGGAGTAAAAATGTGACTTGCGGATACGCCCAACAATATCCCACCCTAGTGCTAGTACTTCTCTGAACCAAGGCGATTTATACCCTGCGTCGGTGACGATAATGGGGCGACTATAGGGCGATAATTTGAAGGAAACATGGCGTGCAATGTCTTTAAGAATGCTTTGTGTGTGGCTGGTTGCTCTTTAGTCTTGTTGCAGTGCAAATCTTGATACAGTGTGATGGGCCTACCTTTAAGAGATATTGCCGCGCGTAAAAGAAAATGCGCTTTGCGATCGTCAATATCTGACCAGTCGATTGAGATAACAGGGCGTGATGAGTTACCGCAAAATAGTTGCATAGATAAGCGGTGTTTCAATTAATAAATGCGGGTTTGAGAGTAAGCGGTCAGTACGTTTAATCCGATGTTTTTCAGAGGCTTTAGTGTTAATTCCTCAACCTATACTGGTTACGTTTACAGCGCTTCCATTAAGCAATCTTTTGACGCACGCCGTTACTGCATTTAGTCGAGATTTATGCATTTTATAGCTCACAAGCGATACGACATTGTTCACAATAGATAGGGCTTTCATGGTTGTTTGGTTTAGGTGAAGTTTGGCGATTGATCTGATCACCAAACATCATGAATGTTCCTATCTTTTTTATCTTACTAATATTGTTATACTATTTGTGGGGATGCCTCAGACTCTGACCCCATTTTTTGTTTTTAAATTAAACTCTGTTTGTGTTACTTTATTCATTGCAGTTTAAAACTTGCGTATAGCCTTTATAAAATTCCTTTTCTAGCGACATTTTCGAAAATCCATATTCTTCATCTTGAAATAGTCTTTCTACAGAGCCGCCCCAATTGTATGTATTAGATTTAGCATAAAAGTAAAAGGTATCGGCTTTAGTTTCTAAAACCTTTCTAGTTGAGTTTGGTGGTATGCTTACCCAGCCTTTAATTTGCCAGTCGTCATCTATAAAAATAAGAACATATATGGTTTCGTAGCATGTATTTTTCACTTTTATTGTATTGAAGAGGTTACTCGCCGCACCGAGAAATTCACCATTATCGTATTTCGCGTAAAGTGTGCGCTCTTGCTCTTCGTCATATAGCTGCCAAACTCCGTGCATTTCACCCGCTAAATACTTACCGGCTTCTAAAATTCGACCGTGTTCATCAAGCTTTTGATATTTACCCGACTTGAGTTGATTTACGTAAGTAACCTCTTCGGCCAAATTTCCATTTGAATGATATTCGTAGTTCCTCCAAATACCCTTCTTAAAAATTTCAAGACCGTTGCCATCGAAGTCTTCCTGAGAGTAATATCCTCGCTCTGCTATTTGACTATCTTCGTAAAACCTAACATAAAGGCCACTTTTTAAGCCGTTGTAGGTTTCTGTGTGCGTTTTTAGTTGGCCATTGCTGTAAAACGTGTTTACCTCGCCTGGGCCTGACTCTTCTCCATTCTTAATCGTGTACTTTTTTATGATGTCATTATTGGGTGTTAGGTATAGAATTTCTCCGTCTTCCTCACCGTCAACAACGGCGCCTTTATAGGCGACATTCCCATTTGGGTGATAGCTAACTAAAGTACCTGATGTGTTTTGCTGAATGTATTCTTCGGTAAAGTCACTGGCGTCACGCATTATGTAATCTAGCTGCTTTACTTCGTTATTGAACTCTATTGTACTTTCAGCTTTAATTTTTCGGTTGCTGTAATATTCCTTGTAAGTCAATTGTGGCAACGTTGACGAACCTTTTATTCGTGTCTGCAATTCGCCGTTTTCAAAATAATCGTTAAATACGAAGTCACCTACAAGCTTTCCGTTTGCCATAGTATGTTTCGTCGACAATAAGCCTGGGGCAACGTAATCCACAATTGTGAAGTTTTGTAATCCTTGCTTACCTGGAACTGTGACCAAGCGAGTTTCTAAATCAGCCGTTTTAAAATAACTTCTGTAGTTCGCTATAATATCGTCTTCATTCTCTACGTATATGCCTTCGAACTTGAGGTGACCACTATCATAATAGTCTCGTTCTATCTCCTGAGCGTGGGTAAAACTGTCAAGTAGCATGGTTAAAAAAACAACTATAAAACATCGACGCATGTGCTTTCCCTTCGGTAAGTAAAACAGGTACCCCCAAAGCTAGGAGGAAATTCATTATTATTCTAAAAATTTTCATTGCCACTAGTGCTCTTTAACAGCAAGAGCGCTATAAGCTTTTAAATTAAAGTCTTCAGTGTAATTTCTGCTACGTATTCAATTTATTGTTAAATTCTGAGCGAATACTAACGCAGTACTAAAAGAGTATTTGAAAATGGGGTCAGAGTACATTTTTCAGCCGCACTTACCTTGTTTTTATTCGTTTGTTTGAAAAATATGTCTCGTTTAAATGCTCTACATAACATTCTTCGTATTTTCATCAGTCATTGCATGTGGTCTCATAAACGCGTGTACTGACCTCCTTCTCAAAGTTTAGGGGCCCTTAGATGGCAGATATCGATGCTGAACAAGAATTACGAAAAGACCTAGCTGCCGCTTATAGGCTGATGGATTTAGAAGGCTGGAGCGATATGATTTTTACACATATTTCCGCTCGTATGCCCGATGAAGCAAACCGTTTTTTGCTCAACAGTTACGGTTTATTGCCAGAGGAAGTTTGTGCGTCGAACTTGGTCATGGTGGATGTTCAGGGCGAAAACGCCGATAACAGTCCGGCTTCTGTTAATCCAGCGGGCTTTACTATTCACAGCGCATTGCATATGGCCCGGCACGACGCCCACTGTGTAATGCACACACATACTATGGCGGGTATGGCGGTATCGGGGCTGGCCGAAGGCCTACTGCCGCTTAATCAAACCAGTATGGAGTTCTTTAATCGTGTGGCCTATTACGACTATCAGGGCATTCCTTTGGAATGCGATGAACGCGAAGCAATCGTGGCCGCCATGGGCGACAAAAACAGCATGATTCTACGCAACCATGGGTTATTAACCGTCGGCCGTACTGTTGCCGAGGCCTTCTATCGCATGTATTACCTCAATAAAGCCTGCGAAATTCAGGTGGAAATGATGCAAACAGGCGGGAAACTACTTATCCCCGCTGATCATATTTGTGAGCATGTTGCCCAACAGGCTTCCAACCCGCGCTATATGGCGCAAAGTGTTGATCTTATCTGGCAAGCAATGTTGCGTAAATTAGATAGAATCGACTCTACTTACCGTTCGTAACCTGTTTAGACCTACCATTAAGACGAGCGCTTACTTATCAAGCAGGGTAGGCCAACTACTATCGAGTTAGGCGCATAGTTTATTTTCGCTTTAAAGCGCCGCTTCCCATAATCTCACTACGCAAAGGTTAAAAAATTTTAATGAAGTGCTAATCTGTTTTGGTCTGTTGCCCGTTTATAACCTCATATTCCTTCGCTCACGTTATGTGATGTAAGCCATGTTTATGAGGAGAGGCTGGTTTCTATGGACGACCCTACACTCATTATCCTGATGTATTTCATCATACCCATCTGGTTTCTGGCGGGCATTGTTGACTGGTATTGTCATAAGCGAAGCAATATTTCCGGCACTAGCGGTGCAAAAGAATCCCTTATCCATTTACTTATGTTCGCCGAAGTGGGCATTCCGCTTTTTATGGTACTGATTTTTGAAGTCAACAGCTTAATTATCGCTATCAGTATTCTGCTTTTTTTTGTGCATGAGGCTACGGCAATGTGGGATGTATCCTATGCTGTAACCAAGCGCCATGTTGGGCCAATCGAACAGCATGTTCATAGTTTTTTAGAAATGATCCCGCTGCTTGCCTTAGTACTGGTGGTGGGGCGACATTGGGAACATTTCATAGCACTTTTTGGTGTTGGCAATATGTCTCCCGACTTCGCGTTAGAACTGAAAGAGGACCCTTTACCCACATGGTATTTAGTTACCGTATTATTGATAGCACTCGCTTTGGAGTTTGTTCCCTATCTGGAGGAATTAATGCGTGGTTTAAAAGATAAGAATCAAAAAAGTAGGGGCGAGCCCGGTGACATACGCACCAAAAACATCAGCCCTGTTTCACATGAGCAAGCCGAAGCGGCTAGCCCCTATGATACATCCGTGGCAGGGGAAGAAGACCCCGGTGTGGCATTAGAAGAATTGGTAGAGGATAGAAAGGTGGACCCGATTCACCCGAAGCGCTAAATTGCTTTTATCGTAGGATAAACTCTAGCATACCCCGCAAAAATTAATGGGGTCAGAGTACATTTCATTTTTTCAAAATGTACTCTGACCCCATTTTTTCCAATGACTAAGTAAAGAAAAATGCCTATTAATAAGTATCATCAGCGAAACAGGTTATAATGGATGATAAATGTAAATAGGAATGAATATGAAAGTTTGTGGTGTAGATTTAAAAGGTAACGAAGCCGTTGTGAGTTTGTTATCGCTTGTTGACGGTATGTTCCACCTTCCCGACTGCCGTGTACGCCGATTAACGCTAGCCGATACCAGTGCCAAAGGGCTAAAAAGCTTTCAAAGTACTTTTGCTAAACTCGTAGCCGACTATAAAATTGATGCGGTAATAATCCGCCAGCGTCAAAGCAAAGGTAAGTTTGCGGGCAGTGCCATTGGTTTCAAACTAGAGGCGGCTATTGAATTAATTGAAGGGTTAAACGTTGTTGTTATGAGCCCAACTGATATTAAAGAGTCGTTACGCAGAAACCCAATCGCGGTATCCTTTTCAGAGACAGGTTTAAAGCAATTTCAAGAAACTGCTTTTACCAGTGCATACGCGTGGCTTATGAAAAATGAGTATGCTTCGCAAGATTCAGGTGAGCTCTAAAAGCTGAATGCTAGTAGCTTAGTTTTAATCGCGGGGTAAATAAAATAAATGGGGTCAGAGTACATTCGCCTATTTCAAAAAGTACTCTGACCCCATTGTTTAAGCGTATCTTATTAGCGGCGTTTTCTACGTCCTTTCGATTTGCCTTTGCGCTTTGTTTTATCGTCGGCTTCGAAATTTCCGTATAAGTCATCTTCCTTTTCAACAACGGGCGGCTTTTGCATCGGCTTTGGCGTAAAGCCAGCAATAAACGTCTTCTTAAATTGTCGACCAAGAAAGCGCTCTATAGCCCTCAATTGTTTCGCTTCATCGTCGCTAAATAGTGAGATAGCTAACCCCTTAGAAGACGCGCGGCCTGTACGACCTATTCTGTGAATATAGTCTTCGGGTACATAGGGTAGGTCGATATTAATCACACATGGTAATTGTTGAATGTCGATGCCTCTGGCGGCTAAGTCTGTGCCAATCAACACTTTTATACTGCCACTTCTAAAGCCATTCAATGCCAATGTACGCGCATGTTGCGTTCTATTGGCGTGAATAGATTCTGCAGTAATCCCTATTGCTTCAAGATCATTTCTTAATGTATCTGCACCGCGTTTGGTACGTGTGAATACCAATATTTGAGACCAATCATGGTTTTCAAGCAGGTGAATCAGTAGTTCGTGTTTTCGCTCCTTGTCCACCGGGTGCAAAATTTGTGTGATGTTGTCGATGTGATCCTGCGCTGTGGCTAATTCAATTGTCATGGGGTTGCGTAGCATCGCGGTGGTGAGTGCTCTTATTTCTTTTGAAAAAGTAGCCGAAAATAGCAGCGTCTGACGTTTTTCTGGTAACAGACTTTGTATGTGATTAATATGGTCGATGAAACCCAAGTCCAACATGCGATCGGCTTCGTCTAGTACGAGTATTTCGAGATTCTCGAAGTTAATTGCACCTTGCTCATATAAATCGACCAAGCGGCCAGGTGTTGCAATGAGGATGTCGACACCTTTTTCCAACGCAAACTTTTGGGGCTCGATACGTACACCACCAAATACGGCCGTTGAGCGAACATTCAGGTTTTGACTGTATTTATCAACGTTATCGGCAACCTGCGCAGCAAGCTCCCGAGTTGGAACAATAATTAGCGCCCTTATACCGTGAGCTTGCGGTTTTTGCGTGGTAGCCAATAAATGCAAAATAGGTAAGGAAAAGCTGGCCGTTTTTCCGGTGCCTGTTTGCGCAATCGCAATGACATCTCGCTGGCTTAATATGGCTGGAATAGCTTCCTTTTGAATAGGGGTAGGGGTGGTATAGCCTTTTTCAGCAACAGTGTTCAAAAGTTCGGCACATAGGCCTAAAGCGCTAAACGACATAAGAGGAAAGCCCACGACACATTAAAATTGGCGTCATAATACGTGTTGTTGGAAATTTTTGTGTCACTATTTTATGCCTAGCCTAACTATTCACCACAAGCTTTCTAAAAATACACCTCACTTGAGCATTCGGCTGAAGTTCTAAAAAGAAATGGGGTCAGAGTACATTACGATTTTGCAAAAAGTACTCTGACCCCATTTTTACGCTCCAGCATTGGAAATTTAAACTATTTTGAAAAGTTGGTGAGAGAAACTGCTTCATTCTTTCACAACCAATATCGAGACGGGTAAACAAACCAATACTTTCAAGGCTTGAGATTAAAGTGCGATGGTTTTTAGATTAAGTGAAGCTGAAGTTAGTTCATGTGAGCATTATTGCGGCTATATAAATGATGCAATGACCAGCACTGGAGCACTACTCGCACAAGTTAGAATGGATTGGGTTTATGGTTCTGAGGCTAGGATACTAGCTGTATGGCTTTCTAGAAGTGAAAAGCCTTACTGTAGTCCGAAGCACATATATCAAACTAGGGACCGAGTACAATTATGTTAAACGGTGCTGTCCCCCTTTTGTTTTTTAATTTATAAGTAAACAACAATATATGGGAAAGGATGATGAAAACTACTTTTAATAATAAATTGTTAGCCACCTTAATGTTCTCTACTGCGATTATTTCATGCAGTGCAACGGGAAAACGACAGGATTTAACCGTTGTAGAAACGAGAACTTATATTAGCAATCAGTGTTTGGTTACTTCCAATAATAGCGCTATGGATAAGGGAATAGGCGCCGTTGTTGCTAGCACACTCATACCAGTAGCGGTTAAT
>Ga0208816_100275_pt1 | contig 18442 bp, 13 predicted proteins | sample Virmet3734_803_FD_185737 | JGI IMG/M metagenome (GOLD analysis project Ga0208816, IMG submission 185737) | Marine viral communities from the Southern Atlantic ocean transect to study dissolved organic matter and carbon cycling - metaG 3734_803... | ecosystem: Environmental > Aquatic > Marine >...
GGATTATGCGACCAAGTGGTTATGGTTTTACAATCACCGTCGACCCCACAAAGCCAATGGCGGCAAGCCGCCACTGATGGCTGCGTAAGCTCTACTTTTGGGCGATGCTAAAAATGGGGTGATTACCCAGGGACGCCATGGTTTCCTCCGGCAGGGAAATTGGTAACATGTTGTCATTGTGCTAAAGAGCCACTCAACTTGTCAACATGCTGTCAATTTACAGAAGGGATGCCTATGAACGACCCGCAGAAAGGCCCGGTGTTCACCGAAATCGTGCTTGAAGTCTTCAAGCTGGGCGGGCTGCTTGTCAGTGAAGGGGACGATATGGGCTCGGAATATGGCATTACGAGTGCCCGATGGAAGATTCTGGGGGCGCTTTACCTGGCGGGTGAACCGCAAACCGTGCCGCAAATAGCCAGAAGCATGGGACTGACACGACAAGCCGTACAACGACTTGTTGATGCCATGCATCAGGATGAACTTCTGGTTTTCCAGGACAATCCAGGCCACAAGCGCGCAAAACTGATAAGCCTGTCGGAGCGAGGGAAAACGGTATATTTGAAGCTGGATGAAAAGCAGTCGGGATGGGCAACCACATGCTCAAAGGACATGAGCAAGGAAGAACTCGAAACAACACTGTCTGTGCTTAAGCGAATCGCTGTCTCTATGGACCGCTAGCGTCCTGATCCGCCGCCAGAACAGGAAAGCCAACATTGAGTGCAGGTCTTGCCTTTTGCCACCTGAAGCACGGGGCAAGACCTGACCCCGGATCTGTTCACTGATGACTATCTTCACTTGTAACCTGCGCCAACCTTACCTCTATTGCCTTCTCAGAATATATACTTGAATATAAATCGCACTCGCTCGAACCCTCTGTGAAAGCCAACTTTACCTTATCATAAACATCAGAGGCTATTTCTGGGTTTAATCTAAGAATCACGATACATACAGCCGACATCACACCTTGAATTGTGTATTTACTATCATGCTCTACTGTAAGCTTCTTAACCAATGACCATAGCTTTGCTTCACCCAGCCCTCTACGCAGCAATGCGCCTTCTGAAATATAATTTACTGTATATGCAGACAGAACAAACCAAATTGAAATCATTTTAATTCTGTCAAGATGAGGATAACGAACCATCCAAACATTAATAACATCTTCTAAGCCATCAAGCTCCATCTCACAGTTACAACCATTCAGAAGGCTTGAAAAAAGAGCACCCAACTCTCTAATGGCAGTTTCCATATCTTTAGAAGGCGGAAAATATGCGTCAAATACTGTTCTGAAACCAGTATCAAATATACTTACGCCAACCGTTCTTAAATTAAAATTAATCGCCTGTAATAAATGATCATTATCTATGGATACACCATCAATCATGAAAGAACATAGCTTTTCAATGGCGGTTACTTTTTGAGACTCATCAATCAACCCCTTAGACTCAAGCCAATCAATGACATTTACGGAATTTATCGAAGTAAATCCACTATGATTTAAAAAAACCGACATATATAAGTCATCAGTGCATAAAACAGGCGAATCTAACTCTTTCAAGATAGATTCATATTGATCTAAGTGTGATTGACTCTGACTCACCGCTCCTTTTAGCGTTATATAACCAAGATTTTCACCAAGAGTCTGAATTATTTTCTTTGGAACAGAAGAGTAAATGGAACCCATTACCGCATGGGATTGCCTTGAAAATGCCTCATAAGTATTTTTATTAATTATTACTCCCGGAAGATGCTTTAAGGCGATCTCAAGAATGCCTAAATCATCAAGAATTAATAGCGCGGTTTCATCAAGCACCACTTGTAAATAATCGAAACCTAAATTATCTACAACTTCTGAAGAAGCTCCTTTTGAATGTATTAATTGATACTCTTTTCTCTCATAACCACAACATTTGCACATAATCCATGCTGAAAAAATATCGCCAACATCATCTAAAAAATTAGACAAAAGCGAGAAAGGAACAGGGAGTTTTCGTACTTTAATCTGATTCCTATTTTTTCTCCATTTCTTTACCTGGTCATCCGTAATCCCTGTCATTCTCCGTATCTCATCTAGAATAGCATCGCCACTAGACTCTGGAGATATTTCCCCTTTTCTTAAAACTTTCGAATCAGGGAATTTCTGTGTGTATTTATTTAATCTCTCTCTAAAATCATCACCGTAATCATTAACATCGACCCCTGGACGATTTGTCATCGTAAGGAATGACATCAGATAACGCCCTTCCGCCACCTCATCTTCTTGGTCTACCAACTTACCGTATCGTAAAAGCGTTGGTATTAACCGCTCAGAAGGCTCAGAGTCAGAGGAATATATAAACATCAATGACTCAAGGATCGAAAGCTGCTTTTCTGGAGATGATTTTTCTAAAATGTTTTCTAATTTATCTGAAGCCTTATCAAAAAAGCCCAGATGGATACACATATTTACATAATGCTCAGCACGTTCGACAGACCTTCTCTCTCGACTTACAGAGCCATCAAGCAGATCAAGCGCTTCAGCATTTCTTCCCATTCCATCTAATGCCGACGCTTTAAACAACGACCAAAGGTTATCCAGATCACCACTCAATTCAATCCTATTACATAAAGCCTCTAATTCACTCCACCTCTTATTTTGAGAAAGAGCAAATGCAAGCGTAATTTTTTCATCAGGATACAGCTCTCTGGAGCCAACAATTACATTTGCTAAATCACAGATAATTAATGATTCACTAGGATCCTCTACATCGAGGTGAGAATAAAGCTGCTGAGCAAGTGAAGAGGGCTTTCCCAAACTTAAGTACTTTTCATACAGCCCCTGATTAAATTTTTTCCTCTTTTCCGGCCGATCGATACAGTTTTTAATGTATTCGCAAATCGCCAGTAGCTCTTCACCATCTTCAAAACCTCTAACAATATCGAGATTGTCTTTTTCTCCCGCATCATCCAGTAATTCGTATGCACACTGAGCTGCAATGCAGAATAATACTCTATAGCCTTGGGGCTTTTGATCAAGAAGTAATTCCTTATTATTATTTACAAGGTTAACCACCTCAGCCTTGTTTCCAGCATGATAATTTGCTGATATTTGGAATGATATATGTTCAGCACTCTTTTCTTTTAGGTTGCCTATTAACTTAAGAACATCCTCATACTTATTTGTATTAAATTTCAAAGGAATTAATGCAGATATAATCGGCGTCGATTCTGGCCTGTCTTGTAAAATTGATTCGAGATAAGATATCAACTTATTTTCACGATTAAAGAAGCTAAATAACGAAGTGGCAACATCCAATATTACATAGGTATCATATGGGTAACCTTTATCTTTAGCATAATTCAAAGCACTTTCTATGCATTCAAGTGCTTTACCTAACAGCTCAAAATCATATTCCCTCTTACCTTTTGCAGGCAAAACCTCATCGCCATCTGAAGAATAATTATAATTAACACCCTTATAGAAATAGCGCCTCCCGACAAACGAGTAATAAAGAAATTTTTGCCTATCAGCAAGATCATCCACATTGATAGCCGATGAAAAGTCATCAAATTCTTCAGTATTTCCTGAAAGAGTCAATATAAGTAATTTAGCAATTACCGTCTTATCGGAAGCGTGATTATCTAAACAATCTAACGCCTCATTTTCCCGTTCCAAAATAGCAAGGCACTTTGCTTTCAATACGCATTCTTTATAGATTTCAACATCTAAATTATCTATATATTTTTCCAAAGTATCCTTGTCTGGAATTTCCTCTTTCCTAAAGGTAGATTCATAAAAGTTAATTTTATAGCGGCTTTCACTATGGGTTTGATAGGCTTCATGAAAATACTTTATTGCCTCTTCATCTTCACCTTTTAATGTCAGAATGGTTCCCTGTAATGAGAGAAGCTCTGCTTTTTCATGATCATTTATATTCTTTTCACTCTGAACTTTTTTCAGTAATGATTCAGCAACTACTATTCTATTAGCTGAAATGGCCTCCGATATTTGGCTTAACTTTCCAGCCACCAAGTCCTCTGGATTAGTTACCCACGGAGCTCCAGAATCATCTCTTGAAAGTTCTAATATTACCGGCTTTTCTTTTACATTTTCTGCTAACGCTTCTATATCACCAACGAGGTTGTCTGAATATTGCTCAACGGCCCTTCTAAGACTTATCAATGATTCGCGTGTTTCAAGACGACCCCGATAATATGGAAGCACATCCAAGCTTTCATCAAGCACATTGGCAACTGGTACTCTGACATTAACCTGATCATTCTTTTCACGTCTTTCAGCTATTGAATCTAAGAAATCTTCATCGAGCCACTTGTAGTAAACAGGACAATCTCTCGGCTTATCCGCAGCAGAAAGGTCGACGATGGCTACCATTACAGCTGGCTCACCTTCTCGATATAGGTTTAATGTAGACGAGTCAAACTGGTGTGATATTTCTTTTCCATTATCGACAAAGACAGGGGTTGTTGTTCCTTTAAGTTGTAAATAAAAGCTAGCCGCCACACGGCTCTCTTCGTTTTTTAACTGAATCAGATAATCTATACCAAAATCAGTATCACCATCTTGATCTTTTTCGATCCAATTATCCGGTAGCTTGGCAACAAACGCCCTTCCGGCTCTTTTGCCGATTTCCTGGCTTTCACCTTCTTGAGGGAGCATTTTCTTCAAGTTCAATCCACCTATTTCTTTTTCTTAGTTTGCGCCAATGCACTACCAGTCGCAGACTTTGAAGCCTTCGACGTACGCCCATCTCGCAACGTCTTCGACGTCGCAGTAGATGCTTTTGTCGGAATTCCGGGGACAGTCTACCCAATTAGCGTCCGCTTTGGGTCGAAATCAGACTCACTACGACCACCGCATAACGTAACGCCAAGCTAAACGGCGTGGTGGAAATGGCTGCTTTTGTGCGGATTTTATGCACAAAAGAAGACAGTTTTACCACGTCCGATTTGAGCGCCTTGTTAGTTTCTGTTACTCAAGAACTTGCCCATAATTTCTTTTCTTGGTCTGAAAGCTGACTCCAAACTCCGTTAAGCACATCATTTAACTCTGAGCTTACATTCCCAAAGGACTTGTAGTTAGTTAATATGTATCTCTTTACAGTATTTGGCCACTTACCACTATTGTGAGCATCTAAAATGATGCCTTTTGCATCTTTATAGCTAGCGCCTTTTCTAACTTGACCTAATCTATTTTCAAAATCACCAAAGGTCCAATCACCTGACTTTTGTTCGAATTCATCCAATAAATTTTCTTTATATTTCGCCATTTTCGGCATAATAACAATCCTCGATTTAAGAAACTAACAGCGTATTCAATTGCAGATGCGATATATCACTTTGCTGTATATCCCCGATCTACCCTAGCCCAAGAACCCCAACAAACCGCCTACCAATCAGTGATTTACCCCACAACCATGAATCACTCTCAACAGACTTTTCTTGCACTTGCGTGTTGAACGGGAATTTTTACTCGGACTTTTCTTGCATCCGCTTTTCAGAAAATTCACTTTATCTCAGCCACTTACAAATTTATGTAAGCCATATCCTACAAATTCAACGTGCGCGCGGGTGAAAAACGGGACGTTATCCCCGGCCCGCAAGGCCGGGGATAACGGCTTATCGCTGCAATTCCGCCGCCTTCTCCCTCGAAAAAACCCCATAAAGACTCGGCAACACCAACAACGTCAACGCCGTGGCCGACACCAATCCACCGACAATCACCACCGCCAATGGCCGCTGCACTTCACTGCCCACCCCGGTGGCCAACAGCATGGGAATCAACCCCAGCATGGAGGTAAGCGCCGTCATCAATACCGGGCGTAGCCGCGACACCGCGCCTTCGAAGATGGCGGTGTCCAATTCCTCACCATCCCGCAGGCGATGATTGATGGCTTCCACCATCACCACCCCGTTGAGTACCGCCACCCCGAACAGGGTGATAAAGCCCACGGAACTGGGCACGGACAGGTATTGACCGCTGATCGCCAGGGCGAGGATGCCGCCGATGAGGGCCAGGGGCACGTTAACCAGGATCAGGGCTGCCTGGGCCACGGAGCCGAAGGCGAAGTAGAGCAACAGGGCGATGAGCCCCACGGCCACGGGCACCACCATGGCCAGGCGTTGCTGGGCGCGCTGCTGGTTTTCGTACTGGCCGCCGATATCCACGCTGTAGCCGGCAGGCAGGTCCACCTCGGTGTCGATGGCGCGTTGAATGTCGGCTACTACGGAGCCCATGTCGCGGCCCGCCACGTTGGCCTGGATGACCACGCGGCGTTGCACGTCGTCGCGGCTGATCTGCGGTGGGCCGGACACCAGGGATACGTCTGCCACCTCCATGAGCCGCACCCAGGCACCGTCGGCGGCTTTCAGGCGCAGGTTGCGGATGGCCTCGGCGTTGTTGCGGGCGTTTTGTTCCAGGCGCACATAGATGTCGTAGCGTTCGTTGCCGTTGATCACCTGCCCGGCGCTGCCGCCACCGAGGCCATTGCTGACCAGATCCATGACTTGATTGACGCTGAGGCCATAGCGACTGAGGGCGTTGCGGTCCGGGGTGACCACCAGTTGGGCTTCCCCGGCGATCTGTTCCAGTTGCACGTCGGTGGCACCGTCCACGGCTTTCACGGCCTGGGTGATGGCCTCGCCTTTTTCCTGAAGCACGGCCAGGTCCGGGCCGAACAGCTTGATGGCCAGTTGGGCTTTGACGCCGGAGAGCAGTTCATCCACGCGCATGGCGATGGGCTGGGAAAAGTTGAGCAGCAAGCCCGGATGCACGGCGAGCTTTTGCTGAATTTTTTCCTGCAACTCGAGGCGATTGCTGGCGCTTTCCCATTCACTCACCGGCTTGAGGCCGATGTAGATTTCCACGTTGCTCACCGGCTCCGGGTCGCCACCGATTTCCGCACGGCCTACCCGGCTGAGTGCATAGGTGACTTCCGGGAAGGTCATGATTTCCTGTTCCAGTTTTTCCCCCACGGCTAACGCGGTATCGAGGCTGGAGGACGGGGCCAGGGTGACGCGCAGGGCCAGGGTGCCTTCTTCCAGTACCGGCACGAACTCGGTGCCGATAAAGGGGGTGGTGGCCAGCGCCAGGGCGAACAGCCCCACGGCACCGCCGATGACGACCTTGCGCGCCTGCATGGCCCTGGCCAGCAAGGCCCGGTAGCTAGCTTCCAGCCACTGCATCAGCCGGTTGGGCTTGTCTTCTACGCCGTGACGGAACAGGAAACCTGCCAGGGCCGGCACCACGATCAACGCCACCAGCACGGCGGCGGCCATGGCGAGCATGATGCTGATGGCCATGGGCACGAACATTTTCGCTTCCACCCCTTCGAAGGCGAACAGGGGCATGAACACCACCAGAATAATGCTGGCGGCGAAGAACACCGGGCGGGCCACTTCCTGGGCGGCGTCTTTCACGCGCAGGGCGATGCCGCCCGGTTGATCATGGCTGCCCTCTACCCGGCTCAGGTGCTTGAAGATGTTTTCCACCATCACCACGGAGCCATCCACCAGCATGCCGATGGCCACGGCCAGGCCGCCCAGGGACATGAGGTTGGCGGACATGTCCAGGCTGGCCATGACCAGTAGCGCCAGGCCAATGGAGAGGGGAATGGACAGCAGCACCAGCACAGTGGCGCGCAGATTCATGAGGAACAGGGCCAGCACGATGACGATAAACACGAAGGCCAGCAGCAAGGCGGTGACCACGGTGCTCACCGCTTTTTCCACCAGGTCCGCCTGATCGTAGAACACCTGGAATTCCACGCCGTCGGGCAGGGCCTGCTGGATGCGCGCTTCGCGTGCCTTGATGCCATCGATGGTGGCCTTGGTGTTGGCGCCCATGCGCTTGAGCACGATGCCCGCCACCACTTCACCCAACGCTTCCGGTTCGCCGTTGCCATCGCGGCGGGTCATGGTGAGGGCGCCCTGGCGGATCTCGCCGCCGAATTCCACTTTTGCCACATCGCTGACGCGCACCTGGGTGCCGTCCACTTCCTTGAGGGGAATGGCGGCAATGTCGCCGAGCCCCTGCTCGCCGCTGCCGACCCAGCCCATGCCGCGAATCACCAGTTGCTCGGCGCCGCGATCCAGATACCAGCCACCGGCGTTGCGGTTGTTGGCGGCAATGGCGTCCATGACCTGTTGCAGGGTCAGGTCGTAGGCCAGCAACCGGGTGGGATTCACGTTGACCTGATACTGGCGCACCTCACCGCCATAGCTGAGCACATCGGTGACGCCACCCACGGGCATGAGCAGCAGTTTCACCACCCAGTCGTTGAGGCTGCGCAATTGCATGGCATCCACATTGGAGCCCGGCTCGGCGGTCAGCAGGTATTGATACACCTGGCCCAGGCCGGAAGTGTTGGGGCCCATTTCCGGTGTGCCGACGCCGTCGGGAATATCCTCCCGTGCCGCCTGCAACCGTTCAAAAACCAGCTGGCGGGCAAAGTAGATATCGGTGCCTTCTTCGAACACCACCGTGACGATGGAGAGGCCGGTCTTGGAGATAGAGCGCACCTCGGCCACCTGGGGCAGCGCGTACATCACCGCCTCGATGGGATAGGTGATCAGTTGCTCCACTTCTTCCGCAGCCAGGCCTTCGGCTTCGGTGTTCACCTGCACCTGGACGTTGGTGACGTCCGGGAAGGCATCCAGTTTCAGGTTGGGCAATTGCCAGCCGATCACGCCAATAGTGATGACCAGCAACAGCAGGACAATAAGGCGGTTATTCACCGCCCAATCGACAAGTCGATTAAACATGACGGTGATCCTCAGTGGTTGTGGATGTCGAAACCGGACTTGGCCATTTCACTGGCCAGGAAAAAGGCGCCACGGGTAACCACCCGGGTGTCCGGCGCAATGCCAGTGACGATGCGACGGTTTTCCAGTTGGCCGTTGAGCTGGATTTCCACGGGTTTGTAGTGGCCCGGTTCTTCTTCCACGAACAGTTGCCAGTCGCCATCCGGGCCACGGGTGAGAGCCTCTTCCGGCACGGTGAGCGCGTTCTCGGGTGCGGCCAACGACAACGTCACATCGGCAAACATGCCCGGGTGCAGCAGGTGGCCGGCATTGGGAATGGCCACGCGCACGGACAGGGTGCGAGTGACCGGGTTGAGGCGGTGGCCGGACTGGATCACCTGGCCATCCACGGTGGTATCACCCACGATGACCCGCGCCGGGGTGCCGGTGGCGATTTGCAGGCCGGGGCTGGGTGGCAGGGCCGCTTCCGCCCACAGTTCGGATTCATCCACCAACGTGACCAAAGAACTGCCGGCGGTGAGCCATTGGCCTTGCTGGAAGGCATCTTCCAGCACCAGACCATCGTCCGGGGCGGTGAGCGTATAAATGCCTTTCTCGCTCTTGCCCGCTTCGATGGCGGCAATGGCATCGTCATCCAGGCCATAACCTCTGGCCCGGGCGCGCAGGGACTGGTATTGCCCCTGGGCATCCAGGTAGCGCTGGTTGCCCACGGTGCGGCGGCCCAGATTGTTCACCCGCCGCCAGGCATCGGCAGCTACCTGCAGGTCACTTTGCAGTTGCGCCATGGCCGGGCTGAACAGGGTGGCGATAGGCTCGCCCTTTTTCAGATGCTGGCCGAGGGTGGCGCTGCGCGATTGCACCTGGGAGTCGATGCGTACCGGCACCACCCAGGTGCGGTACTGGTTGCTGGTGATTTCTGCCGGGACGGTCAGGGTCCGGGTGGCGTTTTCTTCCGGCTGTAAGGTGATGACCTGCAGGTTCAGCATGTTCCGCTGTTCGGCGGTTAGCGCCAGGCCGGCTTCTTCCTCATGGGCGTCTTCAGAGGCGCCACCGTGGTCATGGCTATCATGATCGGCATTGTCGTCCGGTGCCGGCTGCTGGGCATGTTGCGCTGTTTCGTTACTTTCGTTGTGGGCATGGGCGTGGTTGTCTTCGGCCCAGGCGGGGCTGGCCAGGGTTGCCAACAGGGCAAGGGCCAGTGGGGATTTTTTGAAAAACGGTTTGGTTTTCATAAAAAATTCCAAATTTTTTTTGCATTCGCAGGAGCGTCGCTCACCCTTCGGGCCAGCCTGCGGCTGTTACCTTCGCGAGCTCGGCTCCTACAAAGGCATTGTTAGTTAGCGAGGCTATTCAACCAGTCATTGAGCTGGGCGCTTTCCTGGAGCCACTGCACCCAGGCCTGTTGCATGGCTTCGCGCAGGGCGATGCCGGACAGGCGGGTCTCCAGGCGCTGGTTGAGGGCCTGTAGATAGCTCTGGGTGGTGAGTTCGCCCTGTTGCCAGACACGCTCCAGCAGCTCGCCGCTGCGTGCCAGGCTGTCGCCGGTGAGTGACTGCCAGTTTTCCCAGCGGGTGCGCTGCTGCTGGTAATCGCGCCAGGCGCCGTCGAGTTGGGCGGCGATGTCGTTGCGGGTTTTCTCCAGCAGGGCGCGGCGCTGCTCGCTGTCGGCCAGGGCGGATTGATAGGCAGCCTTGCCGGTGTTGAAGATTTGCAGTGGCAGGCTGAAATCCACGCCCCAGAGATTGTCATCGCCTTCCCGGCCCACGCTGAACCCCAGGGTGGGGTCGCTGTTGCGCTGCTTGTCCGCCAGGGCAATGCCCTGCTCCGCCAGCAGCAGTTGCTGCTCGGCCAGGCGCAGATCAAAGCTGGCCGGCAGGCGCTGCTGGGGATTATCGCCAAGGGCCGCTGAGTGCCAGATGCCGGTCGGCAACGGCTGGCCTGGCTGTTCGCTGGCAAGGACGGCTCGCAGGCGCGTGGCTGCCCGGGTGGCGGCGCTTTCCGCGTCGGCCAGGGCCTGCTGGGCCTGGCCCAGGGACAGGTAGGCAAGCTGGGCATCCACCTGCCCCAGGTCACCAGCCTGTTCCCGGCGGCGGACCAGTTCGGTGAGGTCGGTGAGTTGCTGTTCCTGGCGACGCGCCGCCTCCAGGCGGGCGCGAGCGGCATCATGGGCCACCAGGGCAGACAGGCTGTTTGCCAGCAGGTCTGCCCGGGCCTTGTCGGCACGCAGTTGCGCCAGGGTGTCGCGCACCTGGCCGGCATCGCGACGGGCCCGGGCCTTGCCGGACCAATCCAGGGTCTGGCTGAGCCCCACCGTGGTGGTGGTGTCGGCGCTGTTTTCGTAGCCGATGTTCAATTCGGGGTTATAGAGCGGCTGGGCCGCATCGCGATTTTCCGCCTGCCAGCGGGCCTGCTCGGCATTGATGGCACGGCTGGCGGGCAGCCTGCCGACTTGCTGTTTCAGCCAGCCGGCCCATTGTTCGGGGCGAGTTTGTGCCTGTGCGCCACTGGCACACAGCACCATAAGCAATGCGCCCAGGCGCACTGCGGACAGACTTTCCATGGGAAAGCTCCTGATCGGTTATCCGGAATCTGTCGCGCTCTGGCGCGACTCGAGGTCGGGAAATCGATCAGGCGATGGGAGGGCGGAACGGATTATCCGCCGGGGCGTCCGGCAGGGGGGGACGAAGCGCCAGCACCCGGGCAGGCGGCGCAGGCAGACGCATTGGGGCGCAGTCGGTGCTGGCCATGAAACCATGACACTGACAGCAATGATCGCTCCCTCCGTCGAGCACATCGAGCTGGGGCGAAGCGTCATCACTCTGTTCCACGGCCACATCCGCATCGTGCTCATGATGCATGGCATCAAGCACCAGCACATGAGTGCCGATGATAAGCAACAATGTCCAGACCAGTGCCTTCATGGTGCCTGCCGTGGGAGAGTGAAAATCTATCCTGCGAAGTATCAAGACCACGGTCAAGCGGTTTGGTTCCATAAGGTCATTCACAGAGCTACTGGCAGCAGGCACAGTAGTCTACCCCTTCACCTGACGAGAATGACCATGAGCCGCCTGGAAGAAGTCCGTGATGATGTCCTCGCCCATCCGTTGCACCGCGCCTGCGAGTTGGCGCTGACAAGCGCCGGGGACGGTCGTAGTGAAGTGCGCTTTGCCGTCAACGATTTCACCGCCAATCCCATGGGGGCCCTGCATGGCGGCATCCTCTACGCGCTGATGGACGTAGCCTGTTTCTTTGCGGTGGTACCGTCTCTGCCCGCTGGCCAGCAACCGGTCACCGTGGAGACCCACAACAGCGTGCTGCGCGCCGCCCTGAAAGGCGAAAGCGTGGTGATCCGCGCCCGGCTGGACCGCCTGGGCCGCACCCTGGCGGCCATGCGGGCGGAAGCCCTTGCGGTCAATGCCAACGGCGAAGAGCGCCTGATTGCCACCGGTTCGGTGACCAAGGCGATTACCACCGTCCGTTAGCGCGCCATTCGCGAACCTTCCCGCTTTTTGCATATGGGGAAGTCTCCCTGCATAACGCCTTGCAATGCCTCGGTTACCGGGGCGTTTTCCCCCTAATTTGCCGCTGTTTTGTCCATGCCGGACAAACGGCAGAACAGGCAGCATGACCGGAACCTTCCTTAACCTGCCATCAATTGTCAGCGCAGAGACCCGCGGGTATCGTCAAAGGTGACGGTCCGGCGGGCGATTCCTGCTATTTCACCCGGTTTTGCCACGCCCGGAGCTGCATGAATGAGGATAAGAATATGTATCAGGTCATGCTCGTTGATGATGAGGATTACATCCTCAAGGCCCTCAAACGGACCATCAACATGTACACCGACTGGGACGTGGAAACCTACCAGGATCCCCGGGAAGCCCTGCGCCGGGCCCGCACCACGGTTTTCGATGCGGTGATTACCGATTACATGATGCCCGAGCTGAATGGCCTGGAGTTGCTGCAGGAACTCCGTGACCTGCAGCCCGATACCATCCGCATTCTGCTCACCGGGGTCATCGATATCGAAACGGTCATGTCTGCCATCAACAAGGCCGGCGCATTCCGCTTTATTCCCAAGCCCTGGGATGACGAACAACTGCTGGACAATATTCGCGAAGGCCTCAAGTTCCGCGATATCCTGCTGGAAAACCGCATCCTGGCGGAGACCGTTCGCGAACAACGCCAGACCCTGCGCAGTCTTGGCTACGAGGGCTAACCGCCGCTAGCCGAATACAGGACGACACGTTTCATGGAAAGCATTCTTGGCAAAGCCGATATCGGCTTCGGCATGGAAGCACAGGGCCTTTTCCTGGTGTCTTCCACCGTTATTCTTCTGATCATCATCTTCTTTCTCTACAAGACCTACCGGACGTCCATCAATGTGGAAGCCAAGTTGTCGGAGTTTGCGTCCCTGACGGATAACCGCTTCGGGCGCAAGCTGCATTTGATCGAAGTGAATGCGGATGAGTACAAACTCAACAAGACCCTGCTCGGCCCCCTGGCGCGGATCATCGATGAGTACTGTGTGCTGACCACGGATAACCGGGGCACCATTACCTTTGCCAACGGGAAATTTCTGTCTCTCAGCGGTCATGCCTTTTCCCAGTTGATCGGTCAACACGAAAGCATCCATCACCCGGACAGCCAGGACAGCGGCCTGCCCATGATGCAATGCAAGCATGCGGCGTCCGGAGTCTGGAATGGAGAAGTCTGCAACCAGCGGGAAGATGGCAGTCTTTACTGGATGAACATGTTCCTGTTTCCGCTTTCCTATATTTCCGACGAGGATGACGGTTTTATCTATTTTGGTACGGACATTACCGATATCAAAACCGAGAACAATCAACTGATTCAGGAAGTGAAAGAGAAAGACCAGAAACTCAGCCATGTGGAAACCATGCTGCTGCACTCGGAAAAAATGGCGTCGCTTGGCACGATCTCCGCGGGCATTGCCCACGAGATCAACAATCCGATTGCCATGCTGTCTTCCAATCTGAACCGTTCCCGGGAATACCTGGACACCATGTCGAAGGTGATCACCGGATTGCAAAAGCGCATCAGCGCAGAAAAATTTGAGCAATTTCTGCAATCCGAGGCGGGCCTGAAGATCGAGGCAAAAAAACTGCGCTTTATCCTGGAAGACCACCCGGCGCTGATTGACGAAACCAGCGAGGGCATTGAGCGCATCAAACAAATTATCCGCGACCTGAAAAATTTCTCTCACAATCAGCCGGAACACTTCTCTCCGACCAACATCGCCACCTGCATCGCCACGTCACTGAACCTGGCCAAGCATGAACTGAAAAACCGCATTCATGTCAGTCACGCCAATCTGGAATCCCTGCCACTGATTCCCGGCTCGGAGAGTCAGCTTTCCCAGGTGTTCATGAATTTGTTTGTCAACGCGGCACAGGCCATTGAGGGTAAAGGCACCATCACCATTGCCGCGGACTGTGATGACGCGTGGTGCACACTGACGGTTACCGATGACGGGCCCGGGATTCCGGGCGAGCACCTGGAACAGATCTTCGAACCTTTCTACACCACCAAGCCCATCGGCAAGGGGACCGGGCTGGGCCTGTCGATCTGTCATGACATCATTCGCCACCATGGTGGCATCATGACGGTGGAAAGCACGCCCGGCACGGGCACCACCTTCATTATCAAGCTGCCGTTGAAGCAGTCTGACAACGTCCATGCCGCCTGATTATGTGTACACCCTCACCACACCGGAAGGCGTTCAACAACGCATTCCCATCGAGCTTGTCGATGATGCCATCGCCATCCCCGACCGTTTCTCGCCGCCGGCCTGGGCAGCGCTGACTTACCATCAGTGCAGCCACTGCCCGCTGGATAAGGAAACACATCGCTACTGCCCCATCGCGCTCAATCTGGCTTTTCTGTTGCCGGAATCCGCGCTGGGTGACTCGTTTCAGACCGTTACCGTGGAAGTGGACACCCCGCAGCGTCAGTACCGGCAGACCACCACGTTGCAGCGGGCGTTAAGTTCACTGTTCGGTTTGATCTGCGCTCTCAGTAACTGCCCCCATACCCGCTTCCTGCGGCCCATGGCCCGGTTCCATCTGCCCCTCAGCAGCGCCAGTGAAACCCTGGTGCGTTCCGCCAGCCTCTTCCTGCTGCAACAGCATATGGCGGATCGCCTGGATAGCCAGGACCCATTGGCAGAACTGAATGCACGCTATGCGGCGCTCAATGAATTGAACCGCTGCTTTACGCGGCGTCTGCGCGGCAAGCGCACCTCCGATGCCCCCATCAATGCGCTGGTGCTGCTGAATGTCACCGCACGGGAAATGCACTGGAATCTGGAAGAAGAACTGGCCAGTCTGGCGCCGCTGTTTGGCAATGACAGCGACGCCTGAGGCCTGTGAGGGATGAGGTCAGAGGCTACTGGTCGGCACCCAGGTAGCGGTTCAGTACCTTGCGCCATTCCTCGGAAGGGAGAATTTCGAGCATGGCCTGGTCGATAGGCTCACGGAGCTGGCTGCCATTGGCCACGGCAAATGCATAGCTTTCTTCCCGGACCAGTTTGGGCAACACCAGCACCTGGGAAGCCTCACGCTCGCGCAGCATGTAGCGCATTACCGGGGCATCCGATACCAAGGCATCCACCTCACCGAGCACCACCGCACGCATGGCTTTTTCCAGATTCGGATAGGTCCGGTAGTTGAGCCCTTCGCCCACCAGCCATTGCTCGCCACTGGTGGCCTCCACCACGGCGGTTTCCACTCTGGGCAGATCCCCGGCCCCGGCCACCCGGGTCTGTAACTGACTGACGGTAACACTGGAGGCAATGGCGGCGGTGAAACCGGAAATGGTAATGATGCTGACAAACATCCATACCAGGCCGACGACCCGGCCACCGGCGCTGACCGGTGCCTTGTCACCATAGCCCACGGTGGTCATGGTCACTGCGGACCACCAAAAACCGCTGCCGATCCCCTGGCCGGCGGAGCCGCCAAACTGCTCCGGGTTCTTCTTGCGCTCGAACAGCCACACCAGCAACCCCACCAGCAGCAACACCAGGCCCAGGGCCAGCACGGCGGAGAAAAACTTCCATGAAAACAGGCCGTGCAGGGTCGCCATCCAGCCGCTGGCTTCGGTGCGGGTAGCAATGCCCAAGCCGGCGCGATACATGGGCTGGGTAAAATCCAGACGCCGCTCCCGGTCGGCGGTGACACTGATGGCACCGATGGCCACGTCCGCCTGGCCCAGCTCCACCGCCGTCAGCATGTCAGCCACAGTTTTATAGGGACGGAAGCGATACTCATAACCCGCGTTTTTAGCAACCTGCTCCCATAGCTCCACGCTCACACCATCCCAGCGATCCCCATTCTGAAAGCTGAACGGCGGTGAGGCTTTCACGGCCACGGTGAGGGGAGCGGCACTGGCCGACGCCATCCACGCGCACAGGCACGCCATCAACAAAACACGTATTCTTATTCTCACAGAGATCCCTCCACTTCATTCACGATGCCATGCCTGACCGACTGAAATACCCTGTTGTTTTACTGCTGGCCGGCACGCTGTCTCTATCGCAGGGTAGCGGGGCCCATGGCTTTCTGCCAGACGAGATCCCCATGGCGGCGGGCACAGCACTGCGAAACCCGGCAGATTTCCCCATCCTGGCCGTGAATTTTTACAATTCCTGGACGCCAAGCCGCCTGGATATCCCGCATCAACACAGTGTGCGGTTACGCCTGACAAACCGCAGTGATGACTGGCACCTGTTTGCCCTGGGCGATGGCGCGGCCCTGCGCGACCAGGCGCTGATACATAAATTAATGCCGGATCTGCGCAAGGATTACCCCAACACCCGTCTGAGTGAACCGGGCAGCACGGTGACGTTGCCGTGGCGGTTTGATCGGGAAGGAACATTCAGCCTGCGCTGTGTCAGGGCCGCGCATCAGGGGCAGAGCGAGGCGCTGACTATCGAGGTATCGCGGCGCGATTCCGTGCGTTAGGTGATCGCGCCGCCAGCGACGCTCCTACGGCAGGGTTGCTCTCAAAAAAAGCCCCGGAAGAACCGGGGCCAAGGGGAAGCCGGTGATGACCGGCATTTCATCAGCGTTCGTTGTGCCCGGCGGGGGCGTGTTCTTCCTTGACCCGGAACCAGGCGGCATAGAGGGCCGGCAGGAACAGCAGAGTCAGTGCCGTCGCCACGATCAATCCGCCCATGATCGCCACTGCCATGGGGCCGAAGAAGACACTGCGTGACAGCGGAATCATGGCCAGTACCGCAGTGAGCGCAGTCAGCACAATGGGGCGGAAACGGCGCACGGTGGATTCGATGATGGCATCCCAGGTGCTGAGTCCCTGGTCCATATCCTGGCCGATCTGGTCTACCAGGATCACCGCATTCCGCATGATCATGCCCGCCAGCGCGATGGTGCCAAGCATGGCCACAAACCCGAATGGCTTCTGGAAAATCAGCAGGAAGAAGGTCACCCCGATCAGCCCCAACGGCGCAGTGATAAACACCATCAGCGACAGCGGCATGCTGCGTAGCTGCAGCATCAGCAGGGTAATCACCACCAGGATGAACAGCGGCATGCCGGCGTTGACGGATTTCTGCCCGCGGGCGGATTCCTCCACGGTGCCACCCACTTCCAGCAGGTAGCCCGGCGGCAAGTCGGCGCGTACATCTTCCAGCTGCGGCATGATCTGATTGACCAGGGTGGCCGGCAGGGCATCGCCCTTCACGTCCGCCAGGATGGTCACTGTGGGCAGTCGATCCCGGTGCCAGATAATCCCTTCCTCGAAACCATACTCCAGGGTGGCAATCTGGTTCAGGGGCACACTGCGGCCATTTTGCGTTTGTACTGCCAGGTTGCCGAGCAAACCCAGAGCGTGGCGTTCGTGACTGTCGCCGCGCACTTCCACATTGATCAGCTCGTTATCTTCCCGGTACTGGCTCACCGCCACCCCGGACAGGGATGCCTGGAGGGCCGTGGACAGATCGGCAGTGGTAATTCCCAGCGTCCGGGCCCGGTCCTGGTCCACGTTCAGGCGCACCACCTTGCTGGGCTCTTCCCAGTCCAGGTGCACGTTCTGGGTGTAAGGATTATCGCGGACCTGGGCCGCTACCCGCCGGGCCAGTTCCCGCACCTGGGGAATGTGCTCCCCGGAGACCCGGAACTGCAGCGGGTAACCCACTGGCGGACCATTTTCCAACCGCGACACACGGCTGCGTACGGTGGGGAAATCCCGTCGCAGGGTTTCCTCCAGCCAGCTCAGCACCTGTTCCCGATCCTCGATATTGCGGGTCAGGATAACGAACTGGGCCACCGACGCCGCCGGCAATTTCTGATCCAGCGACAAGTAAAAACGCGGCGAACCACTGCCCATGTAGCCCACGTAATTCTCGATCTGTTCATTCTCGCCAAGCATGGCTTCCAGACGCAGGGCCTGCTCCTGGGTGGCGGCCAGCGACGCGCCCTCTTCCAGTTTCATGTCCACCATCAACTCAAGCCGGTTGGACGCCGGGAAGAATTGCTGGGGCACCAGGCTGAACAGCAGCAGGGAAAACACGAAGATGCCCACGGTCAGACCAATGACCGTTTTGCGATAACGCACGCACCATTCCACTACGCCACGGAAACGCTGATAAAAGGGTTTCTGATAGGGATCGTGCACATCCCCGCTGGCATCCCGCTTGGCCAGG
>Ga0208816_100283_pt1 | contig 17909 bp, 16 predicted proteins | sample Virmet3734_803_FD_185737 | JGI IMG/M metagenome (GOLD analysis project Ga0208816, IMG submission 185737) | Marine viral communities from the Southern Atlantic ocean transect to study dissolved organic matter and carbon cycling - metaG 3734_803... | ecosystem: Environmental > Aquatic > Marine >...
TTGTTGCCATCAGTAAAGTCTCCGTTAGTAAAATCTACGGAGGCTATTTTACGGAGTAGCACCGCAGGGAAAAGACGGTCTAAAATGATCGCTTACGTTCTACTAACCCGTAGAACTCCTGTCTTATCTCACTCCAACTTTCTGGGTTGAGATCTTGTGCATAACTATTTATATCTTTAAAAAGAAGAGAGAAGCCAAGCCTCCTGATGGAAACACCATCAGCCTTTCTTAGAGCGTCAGCTTCTAGCTTAGCATCTGGGGTTGCAAGCAGCGCTTTTTTTGCCATTTCGCTAGATGAGTCAGGCAAGTCTGGGAGTAAGCGGTACTCACTTGATTGTCTTTTTATCTGATTTTCAATTTGGTCAATCAGGTCTAAACCATGTTCTGAATCTAAAAGGAATATCTTCTGCTTATCAGGTTTAAAATACAGGTCACTATTAGGAGCATACTTAAATTGAAGTCTCAAAGAGTTGTCATCGTCTTTCTCAATACAAGGAACTTTTTCAACCAGATACTTTAAGACACGACTACCAGAATTGCAGTTTTCTGGCTGTTTAATAACGAGGAAAATATCGTCAACGTATCGTCCATAGTAAACCGGATTAAGTTCTTTACCCATTTGCCTGTCTAAACTTTCCAACAATATGTTCGAAAGAATTTTGGACGCTGATAAACCAACAGGAATAGCTCCCTCGATTCTGTTCTCGTAATCAGGAGTTGACTCATACCATGTCGTTATAGCTGTAAGTAAATGATGAGTGAAGTCTATATCATGCTCAGACAACTCCACATTAATGCTTTCTAGAAAATCTGGATGCAATATGAAAGAGGGGTCAGCATTGTGAAAAAAGCTTGTGATATCCATCGTGATTGCATAAATCGAATCACCACTCTCCACTGAAGATCTCATGGAATTCAATCCATTCTGTCGCCATGCTTGATATGCTGAAAAATAGGGTTGAAAAAGCCCTGGAGAGTTTTTATTTAGCTCCCCCAACCCACCTGGTTCTAAAAATGGAGATTTAGCATATCTTCTTAACCTATTACCGTAGCTCAGTTTTTTATCGAGCTTCTTTTCAAAAAGGTGTCCAACTTTTAAAACCCATAAAGCCGATACGATATGAAAGTCAACTTCAGCATCTATTATTAACCTGTAATTGGCTTTAACCTTGCTATTGTTTTCTTCAAACCTAAGCTTCCAATCTTTTACTGGATCAGTTGCTCTGTAGTGTATGACCTTGTTTTCACTTTCCCAACGCGATAAGTCAATTGACTTGGGGATATAACTGTAATTTCCTATAAAGCTGAGATCAGTTGTCCACTTATGATTACTTGAAGAGAGTTTTTTAAACAAATTTCTTAGGTTTTTATTTATATCCTTTTCATACTCAGCGAATTTAATAGCTGTAGGGACGACCTTATCGAAGAAGCATTCCGCCTTAGCTTTTCTGTAAGCGACATATAGGTCTTCTATCGTTATATAACTTTCCCAGTCAGCACTGTCTCCATTCCATAATGCCATTTAAGTTATCCTTTTCTTTGGTGCAACATATCAAAAATCACCCTGGCAAAGGCAGCTGTTTTCATAGGGTCAGATAGAAGTTGCATCATCTGTTCTTGGTGCGCTTCTCCGCTGCTCAGGATAGCGTCATCAATAGCTTTAGGGAAATCTCCAAGCATGGCTTGTTCGGGGGTGTTATTAGCTATCTGTGTCATGACAGCGCTGTTTTCGCTGAGTTTGTCTCGAACCGTGTAGGCGTAATTTACCATGTCTTTGTCAGTGAGGTTGTCTGTAATAAACACTTCGTTTAGCCGTTCAAGTATTAGAGACAAAAACTCTTCTTTTTTGTCCTTAGCTTTACCTGAACCAACATCACTATTGGGTTCCAGCTTGTAATCAGCGCTGTCTTCTTGAAGCTTTATAGTCTGCTGACGAATTTTAGACAAACGATAATGGCTCATAACCACATTTGCTAAGTCGATATCATCTTCGTCAATGACTTTTTCCCGCAGCAATGGGCGTAAATGTCTTGCGTATAAGCTCAGCTTTTCAAGTTCTTTATCGTCATAGTCCACAATCTGAGACATGAACTCATAGAAACGGGTGAAGCTCCCTAAGTCTTTCTTAAAAATCTCAAGCCTGTCCTTTTCTTGCTTGCAATCTTTAAAGCTGTTTTCAGCGTTAGCTATCAATACAGCATCACCTGTTTTCTTAGTTCGCTCGAACATTTCTTTAGCCTGTAAATAGGCTTCTACGGCTGAGCTATATCGTTTCTGCCATCTATCTACTGCTGGCTTACAGATATTGCTGATAGCGGCATTGGATTTGTTTTTGGTAAAGAAAGCATCACAGAACTGCTCTACCTCGTTCCAGAGGAATATACCGCTGGTACGAAGCTTCTCAAATAACTCAAACACGATATCAGGATTGGTGACATCCGTTAGTTCAGCAGTTTGATAATAGGGCTGGAAAGCGTCAAGGATATCTTGGGGATCGTTGAAGAAATCCAGCACAAAAGTGCCACTTTCAGCTTTACCAGGATACGTTCGATTTAGTCGGGATAGCGTTTGTACACATTCCACCCCACCAAGCTTTTTATCCACGTACATGGCGCATAGTTTTGGCTGGTCAAATCCGGTTTGGAACTTGTTTGCAACGAGCATTAATTGATAACTATCTGTATCAAAAGCCTTTCGCATATCCTGTTTCAAATCAGGGTTCATACTCTTTTCAGTGAACTTCTGATCTAGTAACGCAACGGCATCAGGGTCGTTAGGGTTAAACTCGACTTCGCCAGAAAAGGCTACCAATGCCCGTATCGATTGATACCCTTTTTCAGTAACATACTTATCAAAAGCCAGTTTATATCTCACCGCCTCCTTACGTGAGCTGGTTACTACCATTGCTTTTGCCTGTCCGCCCAACAATCCCATTATGTTGTCTTTGAAATGCTCTATAATCACCTTCACTTTCTGTGAGATGTTGTACTCGTGCAAACGCACCCACTGGCTTAGCTTTACCTTCGCCTTATTGCTATCAACCTCTTTGTCGGCCGCTTCAATCTTCTGTGCTAATTGATACGCAACCTGATAATTGGTGTAGTTTTTCAGTACATCCAGAATAAAGCCTTCTTCTATAGCCTGGCGCATGGAATACACATGAAAGGCTTCAGGTTTATTCTGCTTTGAAGCTGGCATATTTGGATTAGGTAAACGCCCGAATAGTTCCAGTGTTTTGGCTTTCGGTGTCGCAGTGAACGCATAGTAGTTTAAATTTGCACTACCTCTTCGAGCAGCGATAGTTGCGTCGAGAATGTCTTCTGAAGTTAATTCAGTGTCATCGTCAGCTTCGTCCGTCATCAAGACTTCTTTTAACTGACGCGCCGTAGATCCACTTTGTGAAGAATGGGCTTCATCGGCAATCACTGCGTAGCTTCGCTCTTTCAGCGAAGTTGAATTTTCAATTGCGCGTAAGACGAACGGAAATGTTTGAATGGTAACAATGATGATTGGTTGAGATGTTTCCAGTGCCTGAGCAAGCTTTTCTGATTTGGAGCCATCGCCTTCTTTATTGTTGATCCGCCCTACCACACCATCGGCGTGTTCAAACTGATAGATGGTATCCTGTAGCTGGTCATCTAATACCGTGCGGTCTGTAACCACAATAACGGAGTGAAACTGCTTATTACCGTTCGCATCATACAAAGTAGACAACTGGTGTGCTGTCCATGCAATTGAGTTGGATTTACCGGAGCCTGCACTGTGCTGAATCAGGTACTTATTACCTGTCCCCTCTTCAACCGCAGCATCGATAAGTTTAGTGACAACGTTCCACTGGTGATAGCGAGGAAATATTAAAGTTTCTTTTTTGCTCTTACGACCTTCCCAGTCTTCTTTTTCTTCAATCTGAAGATGAATAAATCGGCCAATGATATTAAGCAGATTATCGGGCGTTAGCACTTCATTCCATAGATAATCGGTGGCATAGCGGTCTGCATCTTCTGGAATGTCATTACCCGCACCACCTTTGCTTGTGCCTTTGTTAAAGGGCAAGAAAAATGTCTCGTCGCCAGCGAGTTTAGTCGCCATATACGCTTCGTACTGACTAACAGCAAAATGCACCAGTGCACCACGTTTAAATGCAAGCAAAGGCTCGATTTTCTTGGTAACGGGGTCTTTGGGTAAACGGGTTCGCTTATACTGCTTAATCGCATTCTCAACAGCTTGTTTAAATTCAGACTTTAACTCAAGTGTTGATACTGGAAGCCCATTCACAAACAGTACGAGGTCAATGCGCCATTTCTTAGAGGCCTTTCCTGTTGTAGCAAAGTGCTCCGCCGTAGCATAAGGGCTGTACACTAACTCAGGGACAACACGGCAGATGTTCTTCTGATAGCGAATAAGAGTATCGGGGTTTAAATCATGCTCTGGTTTAAACTGGCAAAGAGAAAAACGGGCATTACGAATTTTTAATCCATGACGCAAAACACCTAAGGTGCCGTATGTTCGGGAAGCTTGTTCAGTCGCGTTGATATCCGCTTTCTTTAGCTGAGTGACCAACGCATCAAGGAAATGGCGATCTGAATCGATAGGAAATACCTTACAGAACTTCTCCCATTCTTTTGGCTGGGTTTCTTTTATAAAAGCCAGAACATCTTGTTCATACAGAGCAGATTCGCAGTTGTAGTTTTCAGGCTGACCGAGTTGCCAGCCGTTGACCAACATTTGATTAATTATATCGTCCTGGAAAATCCGTTCCTGCGTTGCATCCATACTCATGCTGTTACCTCAACTTCCTCTGTATTCTTATTATCTGTTGGTTTCCAATTACGAACATCGATTTTGCCTGTTACAGCGGCTGAGATTAAAGCTGAACGGCGCTCTTTCAACAAAGCAATTTGAATTATTGATTTACCAACTAAATCACGAAACTTAGCCTCTTTGCCTTCAACAAAGCTACAAATATATTCTTGTTCATTTTGTGGTGGAACTAATACTGGTAAATTCTCAAAGCCTTCTTGATTAACATATATAAGTGTTGCAGCCGTTCCAATGGATTGAAAATAAGGTTTTGATATTTCAACAATTGATTGAAGATATTCAGGTTCGATTTTCTTAGGCTGAAATGCTTGTAACTGCTGGTTAATAATAGCATCAACCTTGTTGATGGAAGAAATACCGAAGTTGCCAACACAACTTGCAATTACAGAGCGAGCTTTCAAAACCTTAGAACCAGCAGCTTTTGCGGATTCAGGGGAAATAAACTTTTCAGTCTCATAAATGTACTTTTGCCCCATATTTTCCATAGTAATCCAAACTGTACCAGTAGAATCATTAATATCAGGTTTATTACGCTGGGGTACGAATATTTTAGAGACAAACTTAGCTCGCGTAACCTGCCAATGCTCTGGCACTTCACCCAACCACTCCACACCAGACTCTTTCATTGGTGCATTTGGGTTCAAGCCCTTAGTTACGGCATGACTAATAACCGCTTGGCGCTTTTCTTTGAGGAGCCTGATAAGCGTTTGCTGCTTTTCGATTAGGGTGTCGATTTTGGTGGTTTCGTGTTCGAGGAAACTAGCTATTAATTTTCTTTCATCTTCTGGTGGCAACGGTATTTCAAAGCTATTTAAATTTCCTGTAGTTAGCTGATTGATTGTTGCCGTCAAAAATGACCCCGATTGAAACTCGAACAGGGCCGAATTAAAAACCTTAGAAAGATAATCATTATATGAACTACGAAAAATAGACATGAATGCCCCGAAGGTCATTCCCTCTGCACATTCGTCTATCTGAGCGTTCTTTCCTATAAGTGCTCTGCTCCCATTTCTTGCGCAAATGAGAATATCTCCACGCTGAGTTTTCAGTTTTTCGGGAACTATTTTTGCGACAAATACATTATCTTCAAATGATAACCGTTTGTTCTGTATGTTTGAGGAACGAAGAACTAATGTCCCCTCGTTTTCACTAACAACATCATCCGGTGAATATGTTAACCCAATGATGGCTTCTCCTAGATATTTCAATCTTTTTAATTCCCAATGAGCGGGAATTTTATCTAGCCACCCTAAATGTGTCGTCTTATACTCTGGGTACGGTGCAAAAATACTTTTCACGAATGAACCTCTTGTAGAAGGTTCAAAATTTCTACACTAACTGCATCAAGGTCTTCGTCAATCTCTTCTAAATCGCGAGGTGGCTGATAAACATAGAAATGCCGATTAAACGGAATTTCGTAGCCCACGATACCAATCTCACCATCTTTTTCGTCACGCTTATCAGCATTAATCCAAGCGCCTGTTACGTGAGGGGCTACCTCTTTGAAAAAGTATGCTTCGATTAAGTCGGACGTTGCTACGCTTGGGTCAAGCGGCACGTTTTCGTTGTCTCGCAGGTCACCGTCCTGTTTAAATGACACCACTTTATCTTTCCACTTGCTAACAGTTCCTTCGTACTTATACGCACCATAAAGCGGATTTTCTGCACATTTCAGGGCTTTATCAACAACACATTCTGCATCTGGATTTTTGGTCGTTACTGCATCTAGAAACTGCTTTTTCTCTTTTGCATCAAATTTGATGTTTAGCGCTTTCAGCGCTTTGCTGTAATCGATTTCGAATTGGTTAAAGTCATCTGAACGCTTGTCTTTACCACCTGCAATGTCAGCTAGTTTGGTCTGAATTTTTTGCACCTTTTCCATTAATGCTTTCTGGAGCAACCATAATTTACCGCTCAGCACGTCTTTAATTTGCGCTTCCTTCAGTTCACTGAATTCTGCTTTTATCAGTGCTCGAACCTCTACCTGAACCTGGGCTAAGTCGCCGTAATTCTCGTTATTCCATGATGAACCAAATTCACTGTAAATTCGCGGCATAACCATGTTGAAAGGCTTGGGAGCAAAACGCAGGGATTCAATGGCTTCATCGGTGATTTGAGAAGATAAACGTAATGGTCTTTCAATCGTTATGCGGCGATACCCAAACTCATAGGTATTGAATATTTTGCTGGCAAACGTCTTCGGCTCTTCTTGTTTCGCATTGGCGGACTGACGTCCACGATTTGATTTTTGTTCTGTTGGTTTGTCTATTTCGCGAGCATCAATGACTTCAAAATTACCAAAGGCACGAGTAATTGTTTTTATGTCGTCGTCACTCATCTGATTACGTTTTGAGCCTAAGGATTTACGCATCTTTCCATACAGGTTTGAGCCATCGATAAGCTGCACTTTGCCCTTTCGTTCATCTTTTTTCTTGTTAGTTAGCACCCAAACATAAGTAGCAATACCCGTGTTGTAAAACATGTCAGTAGGCAATGAAACGATAGCTTCCAGCAAATCAGCTTCTAAGATGTAACGTCGGATTTCACTTTCACCGCTTCCGGCCCCACCTGTAAACAGTGGTGATCCGTTCAGAATGATGCCAATACGCCCGCCATTGCTAATAACACCATCAACAGACTGCGTATCTCGCATTTTACTGATGAGATGCATAAGGAAGAGTAAAGAACCGTCTGATACACGTGGCAAACCTGCCCCAAAGCGGCCATCAAAGCCTTCTAGGGTGTACTCCTTTTTAATGTCACTTTCAATTTTCTTCCAGTCTACGCCAAACGGTGGATTAGAAAGCATGTAGTCAAACTGGTCGGCAGGTAGTTGATCATTTGACAGTGTGTTACCTAACTTGATACGGCTAACGTCCTGCCCTTTTATCAGCATATCGGCTTTACAGATAGCGTAAGACTCTGGGTTAAGTTCCTGCCCGAAAGCTCGCATAACTGCATTAGGGTTCAGCTCATGCACGTATTCCATCCCAGATGAGAGAAAACCGCCCGTGCCTGCCGTTGGATCGTATATGGTTCTGATAATGCCTTCCTTCGTTAGCGCATCATCATCTTCCATGAATACTAAAGAGGTAGTTAAGCGAACAATATCGCGAGGAGTAAAATGTTCTCCAGCAGTTTCGTTAGAACTTTCAGCGAAGCGTCGGATTAGTTCTTCAAACACCAAACCCATATCGTGATTTGATATGTTTTTTGGGCTTAGGTCTGTAGTAGCGAACTTCTTTACGACTTTGTAAAGCAGGTTAGCATCGTCCAGCAGACCTACAAACTCGTCGAATTTGAAGTGTTCAAATATTTCACGGGCATCAGCTGAAAAGCTTTGAATATATGTACCCAGGTTAGCCTTGATATAACTTTGCCCCATTTTGCCGAGATCCATCGGCGAGGTATTGAAGAAAGACAAACCGTTGGGGATATTGGTGGTTTGAGTTGCCCTTAGGAGCATCTTTTCCTGAGCTTCTTCGGGCAAGCTCATTGTCTTTACCCGTTCAGCTTCTTTAACTACCGAGTTTTTTGACTCTTCCAGCACACATTCAAGGCGACGTAGTAACGTAAATGGAAGGATAACGCGCCCGTACTGGGATTGTTTGAAATCACCGCGGAGAAGGTCGGCAACAGACCAGATGAAGGCAGCGGTTTGAGAAAAGTTGTTATTCGTTATCATTGTTATTTTCCGAAGTAACCCCGTTTACGGTATTACTAATTAATTATGATTATATTGATGCAGCTACGAGCGATGGGATATTTAAGAAGGACGCATACAATGACACTAAAACGTTGCCTGTTAGATATGCTATTTGAAGACAATTCCGAATAAGAGCACAACTGAAATCAAGTGGCGTTTTGTATGTCCGTATATCAACCATTACGACTGTAAAACCTCAAGCACTTTAGGCGTCTAACGACAACGAAAGTGTTTTTAAAACCTAGCATTTTTATTAACATTTGTCAGCAGATTAATGACAAATGGAGGTAGATATGGGTTTGTTTAATTTGCTGTTTGGTTCAGGCAATGCGAGTTCCTCTGTGCCAGAGCAGACTGTAAACGTTGATGGCTCACCAATGGTTGGTGGCGTAGATATAAATGGTAATCCAAACGGTGTTACCGAGAACACTGAATTTGAAAGCAGTAGCTGTGATTTTGATTACACTAGTTCCAAACCTTGTTCCTTCTATAGTTTTGATAGCGATACAAACGGATTGGACGATTAGTAGCAAAGTATAATCTGCACTAAGGTTGAAAAGATGACCCATCCGGCTCAATCTATCAAGTTTTATAAGCTGCTCTGACTGTGTTTGGAGGCACCACAGTAGGCCGAGATATGGGCGCTAGTAATTTACATTTAACGTGAACGCGACGAAATACTCGCACCGTGAGCTTAGTTAATACCAGGACAACTACTGAGTATTTTAAATGAGTTCACAAAAAATTGAGTTTCATAAAACTTACACCCGAATGAGTCGTTCGCCCTGGAAAGAGAGCGATTTGAGTCGTGTGGCAATGCTGTTTGATTCTGACTCGAAAGCTGGAATTTACCTCCACCTTAGTGATAAGGGTATAAACGGAATGTCTGTTAGCAAATCACTACATCACAAGCTGCCTGATAAACTTCAGCAACAATATATCGATGCTGATCTAGTGGACGTGGTGATGTATGTATTTCATGCTGAAATAGAAAACTATTGCAGAGAAAGTGTTGATGAAAATGCTTTCCGTCGTATTTTTCTTCTTTCACAAGATGCATTTTTTACTGACAGTTCACTATTTTGTTGGCAAGAAGCATTCGATAACTTTATGGAACAATGCTGCAATTGACATCACCACAGTTTGTCAAATTTCCACTGCAGGAGCCTCAAAGGCTCCTTTTTTCTTGCTTTGGAGCTATTTATCAGTGAACTAGATGAAAACTTGCCGACGTTGCAGACGGCGTCCCAGCGTTTTATTGCTGGCCTACTAACTGGCGGGTACTGCAAACCTCGCCTCCATTTAAATCATCCTTTGCGATATGCAAAGGATGATTTACCCAGTGACGGCTGGACTCAAAATAAATTAAAAGCCATAATATGAAAATGCCGCTCCTGAATAATAGTAGCGGCATTTTTTCTTCCAACTTATTTATAAGTTACAAGCACTCATAAATATCCGTACAGGTCTTTCGGGCGTGATTACAATTATTTTAAATAAAAGCTCAATACGAGAACGCCTTTACCTTGAAAAATCTATATTACGTTAGCTTAAAATTATATAAGGCTGCGTTTTTCGAGGTTGATTATTTATGCTTCAATTATCACTATCGGAATGTTCAATTACAGAAATATTTGTCGCATTCACAGCAGTTTTCAATTCTTCCATCAGTGCATCCATCTCTCTGTCTTTTACTTCAGGAACTGCACTACTCAATGAGGACTTGAAAGCCTGATACTTCCTGTCAAAATTTTGAAGTTCCTTGGTATTACAGGCTCTGTGATAAAAAAGAGACTCCAGTTGGCTATCCGGCCCCACATCACCAATATTGTCAATGGAATAAACCCTACCTAAAGGCTTGTATTCAGCCTCGACCCCAATGGCGGTATCGGCTACGACTTTTCGTTGAATATTTCCTTTTATCTCCCAATGACACTTTCTATTGTCAATAAATCTTCCTTCCGCTGGTACGGCGTTATCACCTGATTGCCAAGCTTTTCCTGTAGCGTGACCAAAGTAATCAATTCTGAATTTCGTTTTTTGACCAGCTTCATTTGTGACTAGTAAATACTCCGACGTGAACGCAAAGTTCTCAGATAGATTTCTCTTCTCCTGAGCAGATACATGTAAAGCTATTGCAGGAAGTAGTGAGGTTAGTATTAATATTGCTGACTTCATTGTAATCTCCATTTATAAAATCCAATTGATGTCATAGCAACAACACAAATATGACTGGTTAATTATTAATCAACAATATAAAAGATTCAATGCAACCAAAACCTGTGATAGAGCATATCGATATACTCTCGTGAATATACAAGTTTCAAATGAGCGTTAAACCATTCAGCGTCGAGACCATTTTCCGGCTTGTCAAAAAGTTTCTGATGCACCCTTTCAGCGTCTTTCAAGTGTTTTCGTTTATGAGAATAATAGAGGACTCGATTAAACCGATTTTCTTCTTCTATCATGCGCTTGGCCGCTGTGAGGCAATCTTTTCTATGCGGTATTGTTTTTGCTGAAGCCTCAACTTCGATACCGACAAGTTCAGCTGTCTCGGTTTCAAAAACGATGGCGTCACAACGCCTGGTCTTTTTCTGATACTCTTTCGCCTGCTCGGATTCTGTGACATAGAACTGATATCGCCCTTCTGCGCAGCCTATCGCAACTATTGCCTGGCACATTAAATCATGGGTGATTGTTTTGAAATTCAGCGTAGACGGCTTCACTGAATAGTTGAGGGTTTCACCGTGATAAGATTTTAGGACTCTCAATCCTTCTGGCTTAAGCAGAAAAAGTCTTTTATCCCGACAGCTGAATGTGCCTACTTCAGTAACCATTCCTTCTTTGATATACCTGCGAATCATTCTGTTTATTGTTGAACGATCTAATTGCCATAATTCGTCCAGTACGGCTGTACTCGTGAAGCCCCACCGCCAAATCCAGTCAAGCAAACTGAGTAACTTTGCTCTATGTCTGTCTTTAGTTGACTTCGTTTGAATATATCGCTTAAGAATTCCTCTCTCAAATCTCGCTACGCTCATGTTCGCTTCCCCTTATTGATAACATTAAGTAGCGATGTGGGAAGAGAAATACACTGATTTATTCTAATCAGATGGCTTACCTGCGGGTAATCGCAGCGAGGTGAGCAATCTTGCAAAATCTACTTCGTATAGTGCTTCGAAATTGCTTGCTACCAGCTACATGTAGCCTCTCGCTGCACTTTTGCTTTTAGCAAAAACATTTCAAAGCAGCGCATCGCACCCGCCTTGCGGATGCGGAGCATCGCTATTGCGGGAAGAATGCGGGGTGAGAAGACCCCGCAATCACGTTGCTCCGTATCCTTACTGTCACTACGATGCGCTTTACGATTTTCAATCGGCTATCGCTACGAAATCAACTTCGTTACTTCTCGCTAACGCGATTGGTTTCTCATTTTCAATGAGAGCTATTTTAGCTTCCCTGAAAGTCAGACAAGCGTGAAGGTTTGACCAGACTCGTCATCATCATATCGATATAAGAAGCCTTGCTTTTGACTCGCGGACAAATGCCTGGATTTGGCAAACGTAAAACGCGTATTACCTGTTTTTTCCTTGTTTTTTATCTCGGCTGTTAGGTCAATTGTCATGTCATTGTATGTATCTAATACCACACTGCCGCAGCGTGCCCCTGATTTTGTCATGTGATTAATCGTAATCACTGTGTATCCAGCATACCTGAGATTTTTTAACCACTGAAGGAACGCCTTCATAGCTACAGTATCCGCTGAATCAGCATCAGAAGTAAGGATGTAAGATTGTCCAATACAATTACCTTCGCTCTTGACTCCAATAGCTTTAGCTCTATAAGCATTTGCCCTTCTCGGGTTAATAATGACGGTAGTCCATCAATACAAAGCTCCCCATTAAGAAAAATCAGGTTTTCCATAAACAAAAGCTTCTGGTTGACATCCATTTGATGACAGTTCTTCTTGATACGTGTTTTCAGATCCGAAAGAAGCATCTCACCGTCTACGTAAAGCACTCTAGAGGCTTCTTTGACTTCCCACTCCAAAAACTTTCCGGCTGTCGCGATAGCAGCACATACAGCCATTGTGATCGTAGACTTACCCAGTCCTGCTTCTCCTGATACATTGTTTATTGTTCGTGACAAAACTAAATGCCCAAGCAACTCCTCCCTTTCAGGTATATTAGTTTTTAATAACTCACCAGAGTTCATCATCTTCAGACCGTCAAGGTCTACTTTTCCAGACAGAGCTGATTTCGCTTGAGCTTTAAACTTATCGAACGCACCTTCTGGTGCTTTGATAATGTTAGTAACGCCCTTTCCAGCTGACTGCACTACATCATTTTCTAAATTTCTTAATAACATTACAAACCCTTTTAATAAGGCATGTTTGTCCACTGTGTCTCGTTTATGTACTGGTTAGAGAAAAGGCAATTCATTGCCCGATGAGTGACTAAAGTAGCTCGAAAACTTTTTTTAGAAAAAAGCGAATTATGCAATTGTAACTTGCGAAACTTAAGAACATTTCGCAGATAAGAATCCTACTCATGCAATGAGCATCGTCTTCGACATGCTCATTGCATGAGTAGGATTATAACTCTCATAAAAAATTTTCAGAAATTGAAGATAAGCAAAAATTTTTAAGAACTTGAAGGAGCGTTCTCTATCTTTACGTAAGTTAAAGCTCATAGAATGAATCCGTCGGCACTGACCTCCCCAACAAATGAAGTTATTCCAGCATAATCCGCGAAATTAAATCTAGTCCATATTTTGTATGCTCTGAGGACTTTAATTAATCAAGGAAAACTATGTTATACAGTGATAACACACGTGAGAATCACAAAACTTTAAGCACCATTCAAGAAGTTTGTATTAATAAAATACTTGAAAGTGATGTTTCAAGTATCCTTATTTGCTTACGAGCGATTAGGGATGGCTTTGTCAATGATGCCATTATTGACGAGGTAAACGACGAAAAAGCACGTCAGGCATTGAGAGAGCTGGCTTATAAACCTGACATAGAGACGTCTAAACCGCTATTCACAAACCAATACAACAGATGGCTTGAGTCTTACAAAGACTTTGTTTACAGAAACCCTGCACCAATACACAAAACCACGTAAAACCATACGAATTTTCATCTTTTGAGATAACGTTATTTGAAAACTATCTCAAGAGGTGATTATGAGCACTGAAAAAACGACAGCAACAATCAAACTTGGTTGGGTACATCCAAGAGTTATAAACCTTTTAAAGGGATTAACTAGAGACCAGCTAGACGGCCGCAGAAAGGCCGACAAATTTGTCGAAGATACGCATTGGAAGAAAGATCCCAGTGGAACGATAATGTGGCACTTTGAAGAGTTAGACAACTGGATAGCGGGCCAAGGCAACTCACCTACCTAGCGAAGAGTTAAGGAACTTCGTGCTGAGCTATCGCAGCGAAGTTCCTTTTCTTATCACTTTTTAATTATAAGATCAACTTAGCAATCATCTTAGAAATCTAGCTAATCGATACACAAAACCACGTAAACCCATCCAAATTTTAACGATTTATTTTAACATCATTGCAACTATCAATTACGGCGGATATTGCGTGATTACAGCATTTTCGTATGGCGACTTAATACAAATCGGATGGGTTAATCACACGATAATCGAGCAAATGCTTGGTTTTGCATTAGATGAACTGGTTCAACTGAAAAGAGGTGGTGCACTCAAACAGCGAATTCACTGGGTAAAAGACCCTACTGGCAAAACAATGTGGCATTTTGAGAATATAAAACAGATTAACGAGGTATGAATAACATGATTTTGAGCATTGAAGAAGCTAAGAAAGTAGCAAAAGAATATGAGGGTATTGATATCCATGGTAAAAAAATCCGAATAGCATTTAAGTATGAAGGTGCACGCCGTTTTGAAACCTTAAAAGCGACACCACTTACCAAGGCTAATATCAAGAGTGCTTGGAAGAAGCGAATTAGAATAGAGGATGAAATTGAAAATGGTAAGTTTTCTTACATCAAAGAATTTCCTTATTCTGCGAAAGCGAAAGAAATTTACCTGTCTAACAATGCAGCTGAAGGTATCGAATTGCGCATCTATCTAGAAAAGGCTCGCGAAGTCAGTAAGTTCGAAACTAGAGAAAAATCTCATAAAACTTACGAAAGTCGGATTGATAACTTTATCCTTCCGAAATTCGCAACGCGTACTATGGAATCCATTCGCCCCTCAGAAATTACAGAGTGGATACAGCAAGATTTATGTCATCTTGCGAATAAGACTATTGGCGACGTTCTTACACCACTTCGAGCCGCTTACAGAATAGCGAGCGATGACCAAGTGATTAGCAACAACCCCCTGGACTCAATCACGAATCCTAAGAAGAAAGCAAATTACAAACCCGATCCTTTTACCTTTGAGGAGATAAATAAACTGGAAAATACAGAAACAGATAGACAGATTGAACTGCTCACTGCACTTTTTGGAATGTATACAGGCCTTAGACCTTCTGAACTTTTGGCAATTGCCTACGACGACATTGACTTCGATACTTGGGAACTTCGAGTTCAAAGAGGAATTGTACAAGGCGTGTTCAGCTACACAAAAAACAATTCTAGCGAAAGGACTATTGAACTGTTAGACAACGCAATCGAAGTGCTAAAAAAACTGTTACAACTCAGGGGGAATATTCAAGCAAAACCAGTAACTATTGTAGACGAAGACAATCGAACAGAAAGAAAAGAGGATTTGAAACTTCTCTTTGTAAGTTCTAAATCTGGTAGCCATTGGTCTGGAAGTGAAAGTTTCGGAAAAATGTTTTTTAAACCGCATTGCGAAGCATCATCGGTACGATATAGAGCGATAGGGCAAGCTCGGCACACATATGGCAGTCACATGATGACTCTTAACCTCAGTTTGAAATGGATAGCTGACCAAATGGGTCATAGCTCAATCACTATGCTAGAGAAGCACTACGGTAAATTTATGCGCGCAAAGGGAGAGAAATGGCATCCCAAGTTTCAGAAAAATGGAAACAGTGTTTTGTGGAAAACCGTCGAGCGTAACCTTAGATCGTTGAATAAAACTGATCCAGGTGAGATCCATAGCCGACAATTAAATAATAAAAAAGCCCGTATATTACTGATATACGGGCTTTTTTGTTTGGTGCGGAAAGCGGGACTTGAACCCGCACGAGCTATGCTCACCACCCCCTCAAGATGGCGTGTCTACCAATTCCACCACTTCCGCGAAATTTTAAATGAACGACTAGTTAGGTACTTCAGATGATTTGTCCACTTGGGGAACATCATCAATTGCTGATTCAGGCACTTCACCCATTGGAACATCTTGATCCGCTGGTGTTTGTACAGGTGCTTCAACGACAGCAGGAACCTCTAAGTTTTCCCACTCGTCTTCCGCACTTTCTTTGTTCGCCGTTAACGCACCTAGCGTTAAGCTGATAAAGAAAAACAAACCGGCCAAAACCGCGGTTGTTCTGCTCATAAAATTACCTGAGCCAGAAGAACCAAAAACAGTATTAGAGCCACCGCTACCGAAAGAAGCGCCCATATCAGCCCCTTTGCCTTGCTGGATAAGTACAAATCCAATAAGCAATAGAGCTACAATCAAATAGGCTACAAGTAGCACTTCATAAACCATAATAACCTCGTCAGTTTGCCGCTTGGCAAATTGAAATAAAATCTTCGACTTTTAAGCTGGCGCCCCCAATGAGCCCGCCATCTACATCAGCCTGTGCAAATAATGTTTTTGCATTGTCAGGCTTTACACTGCCGCCATATAAAATGCGCAGCCCTTCCGCTAGTGTCTTGTCTTCGTTCGCAAAAAACTCACGGATAAATTTGTGTACATCTTGCGCTTGTTCTGGTGATGCTGTCTTACCTGTGCCTATAGCCCATATTGGCTCGTAAGCAATAACCGATTTAGATAAGTCATCTACACTGAGATGTTCTACCAACGCTTTCAATTGCTCAGATAAAAAGGCTTCAACCTCACCTGCTTCTCTCACCGCTAAGGGTTCGCCAATGCAGATAATAGGCGTTAAGCCGCACGCTAATGCTTTACTGGCTTTTTTAGCAACATCACTGTTCGACTCGCCATGATCTTCCCGGCGCTCCGAATGGCCTACAATAACATAACTGCAGCCAACATCCTTAAGCATTTCACCAGACACATCACCTGTGTGTGCACCCGGTTCTTGAGCACTTAAATCTTGCCCGCCTAAACTAAAGTTAGCCGAAGAAAATAGCGGTAAATAAACAGCCGGTGGACATAAAACAATGTCTACATTGCTTACTGCATGACTATCAAGCGATGCACTAAACGTTGACACCAGTGAACGGTCACCGTTCATTTTCCAGTTACCTGCCACGAATGGCGTTCTATTATTCTTCACACTATAGACCTTAGCCCTGTCTTAAAGCGGGCGTGATATTAACGATTTCAAATAAAATATACAAGCATAAAAAGCAAAAATTCCAGTCATGCCAATCAATTGGCGACTTTACGAACAATTTCAGCGATATGTTCAGCCCACTTCTCTGTTTGGGCTTCATCATCAGATTCAACCATAACGCGAATTAAGGGTTCAGTGCCACTTTTGCGTAATAAAACACGCCCTCGCTTACCTAACGCCGCTTCTGCATCTGCTTTGCCTTTTTGTACAGCATCATGAGCAAGGTAGTCTTCATCTAAATTTGTATAGCGCACGTTGATGAGCCGTTGCGGATACATTTCAAAGCCGCTGCTCAGGTCGTGTAAGTCCATGTCTGAACGCAACATGGCAGCAATAACTTGTAAACCAGCCACGATACCATCTCCGGTGGAAGACGCCGTTAAATTCAAAATATGGCCAGAACTTTCGCCGCCGATGGTCCACCCTTTTTCTTGCAACAATTCCATGACATAGCGATCTCCTACTTTGCTTCGTGCAAAGGGAACACCCAAGCGACTCAACGCCACCTCTAAGCCCAAATTACTCATCAGGGTGCCAACAACTCCCCCTTGCATTCGGCCATTTTTTAATGCATCCCGCGCAATCATGAACACAATTTGATCACCATCGATCACGTTACCTAAATGATCTACCATCATGATACGATCGCCGTCACCGTCCAGGGCAAAGCCTAAATCGGCGTGATGCGCTTTAACCGCCTCAACAATGGCGTCTAAAGAAGTAGCGCCCACGTTTTCGTTGATATTTAAGCCGTTCGGCGCGGTGCCAATTTCAATAACCGTGGCACCTAATTCACGCAACACGTTAGGTGCAATGTGATAAGTCGCGCCGTGCGCACAATCCACGACAATCTTTAGTCCCGTTAAAGACAATTCAGAGGGGAATGTACCTTTACAGAATTCG
>Ga0208816_100285_pt1 | contig 17757 bp, 9 predicted proteins | sample Virmet3734_803_FD_185737 | JGI IMG/M metagenome (GOLD analysis project Ga0208816, IMG submission 185737) | Marine viral communities from the Southern Atlantic ocean transect to study dissolved organic matter and carbon cycling - metaG 3734_803... | ecosystem: Environmental > Aquatic > Marine >...
GTTCTGGCGCCATAAAGTTGGCACTAAAGTCTAATATACGAAGGGTTAAAAGGGCGTTTTTTTGCCTTGTGCTGCAAAAAGCGGAAGTCAGTAAGGAAATTTGACGCCCCTTAAGCAAGGCGCGTCATTCTAGAATTGCGTATTACCTAAAAGGGTATGAAGCTTTTGGTTTTCTGTTAGCAGTTTTTCAAAGCGCTCTGCATTAAGCGGGCGGCTATATAAAAAGCCCTGCAGCATTTCACAATCATAACGTCGCAGAATATCGAGTTGAGACTCTTCTTCAACGCCTTCCGCCACCACTTTTAGCCCCAAGTTGTGGGCAATGTTTATAATGGCGGCGGCCATATGACGGTCGACGTTACTCTTTGCAATATCGTCAATAAAGGCTTTATCGATTTTTAAGGTATTCAGAGGGAAGCGTTTTAAATACGCTAACGACGAGTAGCCTGTACCAAAATCATCTAGCGCAAGGTGAATACCGCGCTCGCGAAGGCGAGTCATCATTTGTAGCCCGTTTTCAGGGCTTTCCATTAGCGTACCTTCGGTAATTTCACACTCCAAATGCAGCGGTGACAAACCCACATCGCTTAATATTTTATTTATCCTGTCGTCTAAATCTGGCAACTCGAATTGCTTTGCTGAAATGTTCACGGCTACACGGCCGCTAAATAACCCTTGATTTACCCAGCGTTTCGTATCGGCACAGGCTTTTCGTAGTACCTGCTCACCAATTTCAATAATTTGACCGGTTTGTTCTGCCAACGGAATAAATTGCCCGGGGCTCACTATGCCTTTTTGCGGGTGTTCAAAACGCACCAGTGCTTCCATACTTACCAATTTACCAGAAGCGATATCCACTTTGGGCTGGTAATACACAGTGAACAGATCGTCTTTAATACCTTGGCGAATAAGATTTTCAATTTGCAGCTGCCTAACCGCGTTTTGGTTCATTTCACCACTAAAGAATTGGTAGCTATTACCGCCATTGTTTTTAGCAAAATACATGGCTGTGTCGGCATTTTTCAACATTTCTTGGGGGGATTCACCGTCGTCTGGGAAAAATGCAATACCAATACTGGCACCAAGGACGAACTCCTGCTTATTGATAATAAACGGGCGCGACAGGGTATCTAGTAAGTTTTGGGCGTAGTGGGTTACCGTGTGGATATCCGCATTGTCTTCCATCAATATACTAAATTCATCGCCACCTAAGCGATAACAGGTGGCGTTTTTACCCGTAATGCGCTGTAGCCGTTTGGCGATTTGTTTAATCAAGATATCGCCGGTTTGGTGGCCTAGGGAATCGTTGATCTTTTTGAAGTTATCCATGTCTAAGCAAAGCAGGCTGTGTTGTGCTGCTTTTCGCACCAAGTTTTGGTGACTCGCCTGGAAAAACGAGCGATTGGGAAGCTCTGTGAGCGGGTCGACATTAGCGAGTTTCAATAGCTCTTTTTCGGTACTCTTACGCGAGGTTATATCGCTAAATACCCCTACGAAATGGCTAATTTTTCCGTCTTCATCGTGAACCGCATCAATATTAAGCTCCATTTCATAACGTTCGCCATTTACGCGCACGCTCTCTACTTCGCCCGACCAGTTGCTTTTAGCTTTAAGGGTTTTCTTAATTTCCTCGGTAAACGCGTCGGGATACAAATGGAAGTGCATGTAGCTGGCTAGGGCCTGCTCGCGGGTTTCTCCCGTATAGCGGCAGTAGGCGTTATTGACACTAATAAACTTAAACTGCGTATTCGTAATGAACACCCCTTCCGAGATGTTTTCAATAGAGCGTTTAAATAGATTAAGCTGCTCTTCTGCCTCTTTAAGGTGGTGGATATTCTTAAGCGTCCCCGTCATTCGCACAGGCTGCTCGTTGTGATCGCGCTCTACTACTTTCCCGCGGTCTAATATCCAAATCCACTGATTTTTGAAGGTTTTAGCACGATAGGCAAGCTCGTAAAAATCGCTATTCCCCTCTAAATGTTCTCGTAACGCAGTCTTTACCCGATTGATATCGTTAGGATGAATGTTGGCATCATACGCGCCGGTGGTACGAATATCGTCCTGCGGAAAATCTAAGGCGCCCCAGGTATTGGCCCGGTAGACTTGCCCTCGGTAAACATCCCAGTCCCACAGTTCGTCGCCAGAGCTCCAAAGCGTAAGTTTTAAACGCTCTTCAGACTCTTTAATAGCCAATTGATTTGCTTTTCTTATTTGGTATTGACGCACAATAAAGGCGAGTATGGCTAATGCAACAATGCAGTAAAAAACCAGCGCTACCGTGTGAAGCCAGGGGGGGCGGTCTATCGAAATTCGTAAGTTTCGGCTATCAGACCACGCTTTACCTGGTTCTTTGGCTTGAACTTCAAAAGTATAGTTGCCAAAGGATATGTTGTTGAATTGGGCTGTACGTTCTTTATCTACGTAAATCCAATCATTTTCAAAATTTGAAAGCTTGTAGCGATAAGTAACCTGATTGGGATAAATAGGGTTAACAAGGCTAAATGAGATACTAAACCTCGTTTCATCATGTCTTAGCGTGAGTTTGTCATCGTAAGTCACTATTTCTTTTGAAGAAAACGATCGTGGAGGCTCGTCACCATGGTGAGAGTTTCTTTTGGATTTAGCGACCGAGCCGAAAATGTTTATTTGATACAGCTGGGGTGAAAGGGTTTGCTTGATACCCTCACTATCAGTTTTTGAATTTTTTGAAATTCTAATAAAGCCTTTGTTGCCGCCAAAGTATATAACTCCGTCTCGGGTAGTTATAACTGCTCCCTCACCTAAAGAATTATACTCTAACTGGTCATTCGGTATACTTTCTGCCTCTCTCAAAGAAGGCAGAATTACTTTGTGGATGCCTCTGGCATCAGAAAACCAAATGCTATTCCCTACTGCCGTGGTGGAGGTGATAAAGCCACTTTGGTTATCCCTTTTTTGTTTTTTGATTAAAACTAAACTTTTTTTATCAAGTTGAACCACACCGTCAGAGCGAGTAGTTAGCCAGAGTCCATCATCGGTTTTATGGATACCGTAAACTAACGAGTTAATTCCATTTGAGGAGTCTAATACTTTGACAACTCGGTGCTCATCGACGGAATAAACGACTAATTTCTCACCCGCTCTAAACCAAACTCTTCTATCACTATCGGCATAAGTAGCGAACATTTTGCCGTATTCTTTAGGTATGTTTTCGTGAGAAGGTTTAGTTTTATCAGGCTCCTGATCTACATTGTCAAAACTAATCGAGTGAATATCGCCGTTCGGCAGTTGAAACCATATAGCATCCTTGCTTCTAAATATGTGATCTATAAAGGAACCTTCGAAATATTGCCGTAATAACTGAAACCCGTAAGTTGTTCTTTTTAATACAAGTAATCCATCAGAGGAAGCAACCCAAATATTATCGTTCTTATCAATCTCGACGTCCCAAAACGAAGTTGCTTCGTCGATGCTCTCAGACAGATCGAAATAAGATACATTACCCGACTCCTTCGAAATTCTCCCTAAACCTTTCTGTTGAGAAACGAGAAAGAGCTCTTTGGAACTATTTTCAGCGAAGCCCCATATCGTTGCGTAATTATCTTCGGTATGTCTTTCTGAGTTGTAAACAGGTTGAAAATGAACAGTTGCAAAATCTGGATGATACTTAAAAGCTCCGCGATGGAAAGTTGCAGCCCATACAACACCGGTTCTGTCCTCTATTACTTTGATAATAATTTCGGGGGGAAGACCAGTAGTGTTATACGTATCGGCGTTTAGATGTAAAAACTCCGGTTCGTAAAATTCTGTTACCTCCCCTGATGCTGCGTCAGAAAGAAGAAATAAGCCGATATAAGTACCAACCCAAATATCATCGCCAACAACCTTTATTGAAAACGAATTTATATCTTCATTTACCCCTAATTCTTGCCCGTTAATTTGTTTTAGCTTTCGTCCATTTGAAGCTAAAACGATAAGGCCCTCATTTGTCGCTAACCAATAGTTACCGTTAATTACAGTTATATCGTGTAGCGCGCGTATATCTAAGGCGACGCCCCAGGGATTGACTTTGCTCGTGTCGTGAACTTCCAGCGTTTCGGTATCTATTAGGGCAGCACCAAATTTGTTGGAGCCAACCCATATACGGTTAGTTTCTTCATAAATCACTTTTACAAAGCTTTCTTCTTTAAAAACTTGGGTGAGAACGCTTATCTGTGAACTCTGTTTTGAATATCGATACAAAAACTTTTTATCGGCGAATAAAATGTCGCCACTTTTTGATTCTGAAATAGCAGTGATTAAATCTGTTTTTATTACCGAGTTTTCTTTATTGAAAACTTTAAAACTGTCTGACTCTGGCTGATAGAGCGCTAGCCCTGAATGGGTTCCAACCCACAATTTGCCCTTTGAATCGACAAATAGCGTTTGAATGTAGCCTGAAGGTAAGGAATTCGGGTCGACATCTGACGGATGATATTGCTTTACGTCATAACCTGAATAGCGATTGAGGCCATTTGACGTTGCCAGCCAAATAAAGCCCATGTGGTCTTCCACAATATCAAGTACTGCAGTGTCTGAAAGGCCGTGTTGCTTATTTAATTCTGTAAAATGAAGATCAGAAACCTCTATCGCCTTTGCGGAAGAAAAAAGTACTCCCGACAAAGCCAACAAAAGAAGCAGCATTGAATATATTAGGGTTGAGCGCACCTAAACACCTTTGGCTTACGCCATTTATTATTTTTTTATTTATTTACTGGCAGCATCCCTAACGACCAGAACAATAAATATGCCGAATTAAAAGTGTCTCTACAAGGACTTTTTGGAAATAACAATATTGGTGGGTTACTTAATAGCCAACTTGTATTTGTAAATCGATTAAGATGTACGTTTCAATAGAGTTGGCAAAAGGTGAAGGTATTAACTTATCAGTAATAAGGTATTTCCTGCTTAAACTGAGAAATACTGTTAATAGTGCGCTTTTCGTTAGTCGGTATAGTTTCAAATTTTCCTTTGGAAAACAGCACGAGCTCTCCACACCGTTCGCGCTTGGCTAACTGGTGAGCGAAGTCTTGTATTTCTTCAAAGCTAAGGCTCTTCACGCGCTCTGCAAGCTTTGTGTTGCGGTTAAAACCTAAATCTTGGGTTCCCAAACTAACCCATAACCGCTGTGACTTCATAGAGAGGGTTAGGTCCCTTTCTTCTAGTTGTTTAATAAGGTTTTGTTGAATAGTAGGCCAGTAAAAGCGATAGAACTCAATTTCGTTTAGTTGCTGGAATAAAAAACTTGTCATGGCATCTAACAACTGTTTAGGGCTGCACTGAGGGCTTTGAATGTAAAAGGCCATTCCCGGATGCTGGTTGTGGGGAACATAGCCCGTACCAACAATGTAGCCTAGCTGCTGCTCTGTCCTTAGTGAATTAAAAAATGGCGCCGCCAGCATTTGCTCCAATACCATGCAAAGGGCTGTGTCTGTTAAACTGGGCGACGGGGCTTGCAGATAAAGCACCACTGCCGAGTCATCATGGTTGCACACCACTTCATGGTACAACGTGCCGCCTACTGGTAACTTCGATACGGCCCGTGATAGCGGTGCACCACCCGCGCTATCGCATTGACCTTTAAGAGAGGCTGAAAACGATTTTGCTTCATCACTGGTCCAGTTCCCATGCATAAAGGCTTCGACAAAGTATCGCTCAAAGGCCTTACTGCGGCTGGTAAGCATTTGGTCATAAGAGATGTTGTCGATCACGTCTAACAGTTCAACTGGCGCTTGCGTATTTCTTTGAATCAGTACGCTTAATCGGGAAAATAAACGGTTAGTAGGCTTGTTTAAAAGCGAATTATGTAAGCTTTGAATTTGAAGGGCTTTATGGTGTTCAAATGCCCGCTCGTCCGGGGTGAAACTCAACACAGCGTCAAGAAGCTGGCCGGCTAACAATGTCTGTTGATTTGTAAAGCCTCGAGTATGCAGAGTAAACCCCGCCTGATGCCCATAAATTCTATAATGTAACCCAGCAATCTCGGCGCGATAGTATTTAGCTTGTAAGTAGTCATTTAGCGCGCCTAACCAAATTCGCTTTGCTGCCACCGAGGTTAAAGAATCTGAAAAAGAGGTCGCATCAAAGGAGATATAAATATCGCCTTTTGGGCTATGAAACTGCTGGTCTTGAGCAAACCAAAAGCGATAGTGGCCGTTGTCGACAAGTTTATTGGGAATATTGAACCCTGTTTCAGGCAAAACAAGAGAATATTCTTTTGCCAAGTAAGGGTTAGGTGGAGGAAGGTTTAGTGCCGCTATTTTTTTAGGCGAAGCGAGCGAACGTAATACGCTATCATCAATAGGCTCAACGCTATATTCCGCCTCATAAAACGCGCAAACCTGCGTGGTGTCTACATCTTTTGAAATTACCTTTAAACGGATATTGTCTGGTGTAAAGTAAGATAAAGCGTGTTCTATAACAGTTCGGTCAAAACTACCAATTGTCGAACGCAACTGGTTTAACTCGCTAGCGTCAAAGATAAACTGATGCTCGGCATACTCAGTCACTAGGCCGAGTGGCTTTACATTTTCTTCGTATTCAAGGGCTAGGGCGTTAAGCTGCGACTTCTCGTGAAAGCGCCACTCTTCTACAGAGGCGTTTCGAATTAACGCTATGTAGCTAAAGAGGGCTTCTAATACCTGCGATTTGTTTTCAAGGCCTTTCTGAGTGAGCTGAAAACTCACATTAAAGTCTTTAAACTTGTCTCCCTCAATGCCTGAGCCTGCAATCAGGTTGAGCGCCCAGTCCTTTTCTTTTAAATAAGCAAGCAAGCTGCCTTCGCCCTCATCACCAATTAAGTGGCTGATGTAGTTTAACGGCTTTGTTTTGTAATCGTTTTGCAAAGCGGGGAGGGCGAAAGTCACAATCATTCGTTTAGCTGATTGTAACGGGTGTATATTTATTTGTATGCCCAACTCGTTTTCAGTATACAGAGGGGGCCAGTTATCGGGCGCGAGTTCGCCACTTGGCAGTGTGCCGAAGCACTGGTGTATAAGGGCTTCAAGCTGAGGAGTTGGCATAGGGCTGGCAATGCACAATCGCATATTCAAGGCGCAGTAGTAAGTTTGATGTAAAGATTTTAGCCGGTGCTTTAGTTCAGCGCATTCATGCTGTGAAAAGGTGTCGCTGTTGCCTACGGAAAATTTCGCAAAGGGGTGGTGAGGATTACAGGTTTCTTTGTGAATTTGGTACAGACGACGAAGGTCATCTTTTTTCTTAAATTCGAACTCAGCGTGAATGTTTTTTATTTCGTTAGTTAATGCGTCTTCTTCGAACAAGGGCTGTCTAAGCATATCAGCAAACGCGGGCAAGGTTTGCGCTAACGCACCGCCGCTACAGCTAAAGTGGTAGTTGGCGTATTCAGTCCCCGTCCAGGCGTTTATTGTTCCACCGTGTTGCTCAATAAACCCATTAATTGCGTTCGGCTTGGGCAGGTGGCGACTTCCCATAAAAAGCATGTGTTCAAGTAGGTGGGCCAACCCCTGACAATCGTTAGGGTCGTAAAAATGACCCGCTCTAACCGCCATAGATACGAAAGACTCGCTGGCTTCAGGTGTATGGCATAACATGGCACACAATCCATTGGGTAGAGTAACGTGATGCGCATTTTCTAAGTTTATGGTGTTATTCACATTGTCTCGTTTTTGGTCAGGAGCACCTTACTGCTGGAGCATCTATTTAGAAGAACTTCACAAAACGTTAAATAATGTACGAAAATTCTCACTATTCGCCGTTTAGCGCTAGGCGTAGTATCAGCTCTCTGATATCGTTAGCATACATTCATTAATACTATGCGCAATGTTATGTCAGGTCAAAGTAGCAACGACGACATTTATCTTTTCATTATGCGTCACGGTGAAGCCGAAGCGCCCCGACTCGATGATAAAAGCAGACAGCTTACCCCTCTAGGTAGAGAACAAGCTAAAACCGCCGCATTGTGGTTAAAAGACCAATATTGCAATACAGGCGTCGTTGATTTAGCGCTTGTTAGCCCCTACCGTCGAGCAAAGCAAACCCATGATATGGTGTCGCTAGATATTGCTGCAGGCAAAGTAGAAAGTAGTGATGATATTGTTCCAGAAGGCTCGCCGAAACTTGTGAGCGATTACATTGATGGCCTGCTACATGCCGCGGTCAACTCAAAAAAGCCGATCAAAAAGTTGTTGGTAGTAAGCCATATGCCCTTAGTTAGCTACTTAGTTGATGAGTTATGCCAGTCGTACACAACAAGTTTGTTTTCTACGGCTTCTATTGCCGTCATTAAATACTCGCTACGCGAACACAAGGGCACGTTAGTCACTCACTATCAGGGCCTTTAACGTTTTTATTCAGCGTCGCCGATAAATTCCAAGAATTGTTCAATTAATCGTTAAGTATCCTTTTCTCCGGTCGATAGTATCTTTGAGAGTGTCAAAGTTTATTCTATTGAAGGGTTGGGAAATGGATAGCAAATCTATTCCTGAGCTCCTTAAGCGTTCATTGCAATCGCATATGGCGGAGGCGGATTTACGTGAAGATGAGGAGACGCAGGATATTATTGCCAAACTATCTGAGCTATCAGATAAAGTTGCTGCTGCGAAAGCTAGGGCACTGGCGAACCGTGAGCAGCGCCTAGCTGACGAAGCAAAAGGTGAGCTATAGGCAATAAACCTTAACCGTCATTATTTGAGTCTCTAGGGGGCACATAATATTCGGGCATGATCCGAACCGTTTTTATCATGCTTTCTGAAATATCCACAATCTCTAATGGGTATCCTGCCAAGCGCACGCTAACCTTGTTCTCAGGAATGTCTTCTAAGTACTCGAGCAATAACCCATTCAGGGTTTTCGGGCCTTCAGTGGGTAAATTCCAGTTCATCTCTTTGTTTAACTCACGTACGTTTGCACTTCCGTCAACTAACACAGATCCATCTTGCTGTACGTGCGCCTCTTTACTGTGGTCTGGCACCATGCTGGTGGTAAAGTCACCAATAATTTCTTCTAAAATATCTTCTAGCGTTACCAGGCCCATAATGTCGCCATATTCGTCCACCACAAGAGCGATTCGCTCTTTTTCCGCTTGGAACTTATACATTAGCGTGTGAAGCGGCGTTGATTCTGGCGTGTAGTAAATTTCTCGTACTGCGCGCAGTAGACTAGACTTGGTAAACTGGTCTTTTGATAGAAGACGCAGCGCATCGCGCACGTGAACGAAGCCCACTGCGTCATCAATGCTATCGCGATACAGTAAAACTCGGGTGTGCTGCGCATGAGTCAGCGCCTTTTGAATCTTCTTCCAATCGTCATTGATGTCGATGGCAAAAATCTCAGCGCGGGGCACCATAATATCTTCGGCGGTCACGCTTTCTAAATCTAAGATACTGACCAACATATCTTGGTGCTTTTTAGGGATCATGGTGCCGGCTTCAAATACAACCGTTCTTAATTCTTCGCGACTTAACGAGTCATCACTTCCATTAGCAGGGCTAATACGAAGTAATGCAAGGATGCCATTCGTGATGCCATTTATAGCGGCCACAAACGGGTATAGTAAGGTGAGCAAAGGCAGAAGAATAAGCGAGCTAGGAAACGCGATTTTTTCAGGGTAGAGCGCCGCCAATGTTTTAGGCGTCACTTCTGCGAAAATGAGTAGCACCAAGGTTAAGCCAAACGTAGCGGCGAAAAGGCCCCAGTAATCGCCAAATAAGCGAATACACAGTATGGTTGCAAGCGAAGACGCCGCAATATTGACGAGGTTGTTACCAATAAGAATTAGACCGATAAGGCGATCAGGCCTGTCTAAAAGCTTAGCAACCCGTATTGCAGAACGGTTGCCTTCACTTTGTAAGTGCTTGAGCCGATAGCGGTTTATCGACATCATGCCTGTTTCTGAGCTAGAGAAATACGCTGATAGTAATATGAGTACGCCGAGCGCGATAAACAGCGTACTCGTTGATATGTCGTCCAATTAGGGGGTCCCTGTCTATACTTAGGCTTCAAATGTATTGATTTGATGTCTGGGTTTCAAGGGGAAATTGTTGATATGCCCCTAATTGTTTAGAAAACCGCAGACATCAGTGCTTTTGGCTAGGTAACCTAGCGAGGTTGGTGATGAGTCAGGTGAGCGGGGTAGCGGGTTATTTCATCATGCTGACAATAAAAACTCGCGAACTAACTTGCTACCGAAGTAAGCTAGCGACAATAGCGCAACGCCCAAAACGGTTAGTGCTATAACCTGCTTACCACGCCAACCTCGAAGCTTCTGCCCAATTAATAGAATAAGAAACACCACAAGAGCAGCTGCAGAAAGCACGGTTTTGTGTGCGTAAGTTTTATTAAACATATCTTCTAAAAACACAAAACCGCTGATTAGCGACACAGTTAATAGTGATGTTCCGGCAAGTAGAAGTTTAAATAGGATGTTTTCTACCAGCATTAATGGTGGCAACGAAGAGTGTAATAGGGCTGCGCCTTTTTGCTTTAACCTGTAAGTGATGTAAGACATTTGCAGGGCATAAAGAAATGCAATCACCAAAGTACAGTAAGCAAATAGCGACAAACTAATATGGATAACTAACCCGGGCTGCAGCTCAATGTGCATGATGTAAGACACGGGAATGAACTGAGATGCCAACACCGTCAAACTTGCAAAACCAAAAACAACGGGAAGTAAAATAAGGTTTGGAATAGCCCGCGCAAATACCAACATGGATATGGTTATTATCCAAGAAACCAGTGACAGTACGTTAGTAACGCTCATGTCTTGGCCAGGGGCCACAATAATAACATTGGTTAAAAATGCGATATGCGCTATTGCGCCTACACTTGCAAGTGACAACCCTAAACGCTTATTGGGGCCGTCTTGATGTACGAATTTGCCAATAAGCACTGCAGCAGCGAGAGCATAGAGTAGGGCAGCAGAGATGGCGAAAAGGGTGTTCATGATGCGTCCTGTAATACGTGGGTGATGTGTTCACCGACTGAGTCGGTATTGATACTGCAACTTGCAAGTAAATTCAACCATCTCCTTGATTTTGTTTGTTTCACACCCACTTTTAGTGTGGGTATATAGGTACCTTCTGGTGCAATTGGGTAAAAATTTAACCGTAATTGTGGGTACGTTACGGTGCGCTTTTACGTTACAATGCACGCATTACGTCTGAAATAAAAAGAAGTTTCATACTATGTTTGAGAATTTATCAGAACGCTTAGGCCAAACATTACGAAATGTAAGCGGTAAAGGGCGTCTTACTGAAGACAATATTAAAGAGACGCTACGCGAAGTGCGCATGGCGCTGCTTGAAGCCGACGTAGCGCTGCCAGTGGTCAAAGCGTTTGTTGCTCAGGTAAAAGAGCGTGCGGTTGGTACAGAAGTTACTAAAAGCTTAAAGCCAGGCCAAGTATTCATAAAAATCGTTCAGTCTGAACTCGAGTCGGTAATGGGGGAGGCGAATGAAAAGCTTAACCTAGCCACTCAGCCTCCTGCTGTAGTGCTTATGGCTGGTTTACAAGGTGCGGGTAAAACCACCTCTGTAGGTAAACTTGCTAAGTACCTGACTGAACGTGAGAAAAAGAAAGTGATGGTAGTCAGTGCTGACGTTTATCGTCCGGCCGCTATCAAGCAGCTTGAAACCCTAGCTGATGAAGTGAAGGTTGCGTTTCACCCATCTACTATCTTACAAAAGCCCATTGATATCGTTAACGATGCCATCGCTGAAGCGAAGAAAAACTTCTTTGATGTTCTGCTTGTAGATACAGCAGGCCGTTTGCACGTCGATAACGACATGATGAACGAAATTACAGAGTTACACGCTGCGGTTAAGCCCATTGAGACCCTATTCGTAGTTGATGCCATGACAGGTCAAGATGCCGCTAATACAGCAAAAGCGTTTAACGACGCGCTACCACTGACCGGTGTTATTCTTACTAAGGCCGACGGTGACGCCCGCGGCGGTGCGGCATTATCTGTACGTCACATAACAGGTAAGCCCATTAAGTTCATCGGTATGGGCGAAAAAGTGGATGCGCTTGAGCCATTCCACCCTGAGCGTATTGCTTCTCGTATCTTGGGGATGGGCGACGTACTAAGCCTTATCGAAGAAGTTGAGCGCAAGGTCGACAAATCAAAAGCCGAAAAGCTGGCGAAAAAAGTTCAAAAAGGCAAGGGCTTTGATCTTCAAGACTTTAAAGATCAGCTTGAGCAAATGAAGAACATGGGCGGCATGATGGGCATGCTAGATAAGCTGCCTGGCATGGGGGGTATGTCTGATAAGATTAAAGATCAGGCAAACGACAAGCAGTTCAACCAAATGGAAGCCATCATTAATTCAATGACACCAGCTGAGCGCGCTCGCCCTGATATTATCAAAGGCTCGCGCAAGCGTCGTATCGCAGCGGGTTCAGGTACGCAAATACAAGATGTAAACCGCTTGCTTAAGCAGTTTACACAAATGCAGAAAATGATGAAAAAAATGTCTGGCGGCGGCATGAAGAAAATGATGCGCCAGATGAAAGGCATGGTGCCACCCGGTGGCGGTTTCGGTGGACCAGGCGGGCCAGGCGGCCCTGGTGGTTTTGGCGGAGGCGGCTTCGGCGGAGGCGGTGGTTTCCCTCCTCGCTAAATAACCACGGTTACTCATAATAAAAACCTCAACAGCAGCAATGCGTTGAGGTTTTTTTATTTTTGTTGCATCCAATATCAAATGTTGGTCGTTTGGCTTGTTGAACAGGACGTGAGCAGTACTTATCGCACACATTTGCGGTTGACAGCGTCTCTTCAAATAAAACAAGTATGGAGATGATAATGGAACTTAATAAAACATCGCAGCAAAAAATAAAATTGTCACTATTAGCGACGGCTATGGTTTTCGCCTTAAGCGCCTGTGATGGTGACGACGGCACTAACGGTAGAGATGGCGTCGACGGCGCGCCAGGCCAAGATGGAGCACCAGGGCAAGATGGTACCCCCGGCTTTGCTGCGGCCACTTTCCTTGTTGCCAATAATGGTGATGACAACCGAAATACGGTAACCGCAATTGATCAAAACGCCAGTGCGCTAAGTACGGTAACGACAGGCGCGAATGAAGGCATCGTCTTGACGCAAAGCGGCGCGTTAGTTCAGGCAGGCGATAGTGACTTACCGTTAGTGAGAAGTTTTTGTGGTTTCGATGCTCAGTCCAACTATATGATGAATAGAGGGCACGAACTCACCGGCGCTGCCACAGGCCTAGTTAATCCGAAAGGGATCGCGTTTGCCGAAGAGGCTGGCCTTATCATGGTCGCAGACTTTAACGGTCAGAAAATAAGTGTATTCGGCGGCCAAGCAGCGGGCGACGTAGCGCCTATTGCGGAAATTATGACGTCGGCAAAGCCATGGGACCTTGCCTATGACGAAGAAAGTGACAGACTGTATGTTGCGCTGACCGACGGCACGCTAGCAGTCTATGACGATGTGGCAAGCTCTGATTTTGCCCCGTCAATCATGCGCTCTGTGGTACCCTCTGATGCTGATGGAAATCAGGTATCGATAAATCTGCACGGTATCGTTTATGAGCCTATGTCCAACCGTATTGTGTTATCAGATGTTGGTGATGCCGCGGTCGCTGACGACGGCCAAATTTTTGTTTTAGATAATGTGTCGACTGCAGACGGAGCAACAGTGCCTACCAGGGTAATTGGTGGCGCAACGACGCAGCTTGGAAATCCGGTGGATATTATCCTTACAGGGTCGGATTTGCGCGTGGCAGAGAAGTCAAATGATGCAATCTTGGTTTTCTCGAATATTTTTAACGGCGAAAGTGGTGATGTAGCGCCAACGTTGTCTACGCCTTCAGTAAAACCAGAATCACTTGCCGAGTTTACAGAACTTGAGACCATGGTAGATGCCTCTGACGACGGTATCACAACAATGCCAATTAGGGGGCTTTCTGTTTCAAGCAATCCTTCAACAGACAGCGAGACCACGGGGCAGGTGGCCCAGTACAGCGCGGTTTTATCAAGTGAACTAAGCACATTTGACAGTGGGATGAGCATTGAAAGTGCGGCTTACACAGCAAGCGGTGACGGTGTCATCACGTTTGATAACCCCGATACATCTACCGGCGGCCTTATCGTGGTTAATCGTCTTAAAACGATGCGTGACGGTATGATGTATAGCGATAGCTATGATCATATGATTGTGGGTAGTGAAACAGGGCTTATCGCGCCTAAAGGCTTAGATATATCGTCTGACAACGGCATGGTATTTGTTGCCGATGTGAACGAGACTACACCTGCGGTTAGGGTATTTTCACCGTGTGCTTCAGGTAATGTAGCGCCTTTACTCACCTTAGAGGCTGCTAACGGAGCGCGACCATGGGACGTAGATTATGACCCGTCTACTGATAGCGCTTACTTAGCGTTAACCAATGGCACCGTTGCGGTATTTGAAGAAGTCGTACGCAAGATGGAAAGTGGCCAAACGGTAATAACCGGTGAAGATAGACTGATTGTTCCGGCAAGCGGCGGCACAGCGTTTGCAGCACCAACGAATATTCACGGTATCGATTACGATAGCCAAAGCGATAGTCTGGTGATTTCTGATGTAGGTAGTGCAGCCGATGCCACCGACGGAAAGCTTTACGTGATATCAGGCGCAGGCAGTGCTGATGGGCTCGCTAATGTATCGGTTAATATTGCAGGTCCTAATTCCATGTTAGGAAACCCGGTAGACCTTATGCTGAGCAATGGACACGTTTATGTCGCTGAAAAATCAAACGGTATGATTCTTCGCTTTGATAATATTTTGAACGCTAGCTCGGGTGATATCGACCCTACGTTTAGCATGATGTACCCTGCACCTGAATCGGTACAGGTGTTGCCAGTAAAGTAAAGTGAAAAAAAGTAAGTCATGCTGGTAGAGGCCGTTTAGCAAATGTTTCTACCGCAATCCTTACTGAGGTAAACCGATAAGCATAATAAGAGCGGTACGCTTTCTCTAGTAAAAGGCGTGCCGCTTTTTAATATTAACGTTTATTTTAAGGCGTCAAGGCGTTCCTTTACGTATTACAAAATCCGCAAACTTCACGCGTTCCTCTTGCCCCCGTAATTTGTCTAGCTCAGCAACAGAACGGTAAATACCCCATTTAGGGCGAATAAAGTCTTCACTCGACACGCCCCGCCACATATCGCTAGATACATAGAAATACCATTCAAACTGCATGGTTTCACCTTCGAAACCCAATACCGCGCTATCGCTTTTATCGTAAGTCTTAATTTCATTGCGCTGGCGGTCAGATTGAACGCCTTTGTTAAAGTCTTCGTCTCGGTGTGCGAGGAACACAAAATGTGGGCCTACGGTGCTGTCAGTTTCTTCAATAATATGCGCTGTTGCGTTAGCACCGCCGCCGCAGGCAGATAACGCGCTGATGATTAACGCGATGAGTAAAAAGTAAAAAAGCACTTTAAGTACTTCTACTAAGGGGGGTTCTTTTTTGTTATTAGAAGACATTGCGTATGCCGATTGTATTAGATTGGTTAAAAAGATGTTCTAAAATTGGTTAACCAGCAAGAGGGGGATATCAATATTTTCTATAAAAATAGCGGCTCGAGAAAAATGACTTGAAATACGGGGAATCGAATGACTATGGGAAGTGTTTGAGAAACTTCATTACAATAGCGCGCTTTATAACCAACAAATCAACCTGCGTCTGTGCAAATTAGCGAATTCATAATACACTGACGGGCTACATCGTGCGCGTGTACTTGCTTAAATAAAAACACGTAGTTTGAGCCCTTATTGGCATACGCAAGCGAGTACCGTTTAGTGCAGCGTGGCGTTTCGCGCGGCAGAGTTATTGATACAGGAACACTATGGCAGGCTTAAAACGTATTATTCTTATCGACACGCATTTACCAGGCGTGGTCGAGCTAAAGCTTGATGGACACACCAATATTTGTGGTACCAATGCGTCGGGTAAAACTACGCTACAGCGACTGATCCCCGTTTTTTATGGTGAATATCCTAGTCGCGTTGTACCCGCCACCAGAGACAGTTTTGAACGTTGGTATCTACCTCGCCTGTCTAGCTTTATTATTTACGAATACACGCGCGCCGAAGGTGATCTGTGTCAAGCTGTATTAAGTTCTAACGGTACTGGCGTAAACTACCGCTTAATTGGAAAGCCGTTTGATATCAACGACTACCTGATAGAGCAAAAGAGCGGTAAACACGCAAGCGTTAGCAGCGCCGAGCTTGCTCGCGCCATGAAGCGCAATAACGTCATGGTCACCAGCTTGCTTAATACCAAAGACTTTCGCGCAATTATTCAAAACGATCATGGCGTGCTAAACCAAAGCAACAACGCTCGGGAACTATTAGGTTACGCCAAAATTTTTAGTCTGTGCGAGCCGTCAAAGCACATGCGCCACATTGAGAAGTTGGCAAAGGCGGTTCACTCCAAAGAAGGCAAGATGGAAACTATCAAAGCCATGATAGCGGCTATCTTGGAAGAGGATGGCGTTACACCACCGACTTCGGGCTTAAGTCGCCACCGCGTAGATGACTGGATCAAAGAGTGTCACTTAATTAAGCAGTTCGATAAAATTCGCCCAGAGTTTTCAAAGCTCGAACAGGCTGACATGGCTTTAACGAGCACAGAGCAAGTGCTTGCTAACCTGAAACATAGCTTTGAACTTGATAAAACTTATTTGGCTGCACGTGTTGAAACCACAAAAAATGAACTTGATGAAAACAGCTTTCAGCGCAAGCAAACTGATAGTGAATGGGGTGATACAAGGGATCACTTAAACCAGGTTATTTCCTCCGCCCGTGCTGATGTCGAGAAGTTCACTAGCGAGCTTGATACGGTAGAGCGTGAGTTCGACAAATGGCAAGACGAGAACATTGAACAGCTTAAAGAAGACGTAGCAAATCTAGCCCAATGGCAAAATGAAAAAGCCATGGCCGACAGTCGCTATGTTTTACTAACCGAAAAACACCAAGATATTGAGTCTGCTTACAATAAACGTTTAGCCGAGCTAGGCGAAAAGCTGTCTATTACGCTGGAAGAAATGTCTGCTGCTCGCCAAGAAGCAGCAGAAAATAAAGCCGAGCAGCAGCAGAGCGAACGAGAAGCTCTAAGTCGAATTCGCGATGACTATAACGGTCAGTTAACGGCTTTGCAGAACGACTACCAAAATAGTTTAAATGAGCTGAAAGTAGCAGAAGCTGAGCTGAAGGCTTCGCTTACCAATGCAGGTTACAATGAATTCGAGCAGTCTCAACTTGATATCTTAGATGCAGCCATTAAAGAAGCGTCAATTAATGAAGATGCAGCGCGAGGTGAATTAAGACAAGCGCAGCAAGCGCATAGTAAGTCGGTAGAGTTCCGAAAAGAGTGTTCAAATGCGCTCGATAAAGCGCGCGCTGCTTTCCAACAAGAAGAGAAGGCCGTTAATAAAATTAACGGGCTACTTTACCCCGGTGAAGGTTCGCTGCTTGAGTTCTTGCGCGCTAATGTTGATGATTGGGAGCTGTCGTTAGGGAAAGTGATTCGTCCAGAGTTGCTTGAACGCTCAGATTTAGCGCCAGAAATGACTACCGATGCGCCGAGCGACAGCAGCAGCTTTATGGGCGTTAAGTTAGCGCTTACTGAACTCGATACCCCAGATTACGCCTTTACTGAGCAAACGCTCAAGCAGAAACTGCAAGAAGCAGAGTTGCGTCAGGCGGCAGCGCATGCCGCCCAAAACGAATGTGAGCAGCGATTAGCAAAAGCT